>Ga0302131_1000012_pt1 | contig 118338 bp, 98 predicted proteins | sample CB9_20m_MG_FD_203105 | JGI IMG/M metagenome (GOLD analysis project Ga0302131, IMG submission 203105) | Marine microbial communities from Western Arctic Ocean, Canada - CB9_20m | ecosystem: Environmental > Aquatic > Marine > Oceanic | place: Canada: Western Arctic Ocean | collected 2017-09-19
TAAATCTATCCATGCTCATCGATTGGTTTCAACATCATCAAGAAATACTTTGGTTTACCACCATTGCGGTAGACCTCAGCTTCGCGATTCTTTTGTTTCGCTTGTTTGGCCGACAAGGCTTGTACGCCAGTATTGTCATCAGCTTATTGTTGGCCAACTTACAAGGGCCAAAGCTCACAGAAATTTTTGGCTTACAAACCAGCATGGGAGTGATTCTTTACTCGAGCATCTATTTTGCAACAGATCTTCTAAGCGAGCGCTACGGTAAAGCAGAGGCCACACGTGCGGTGATGATTGGATTTGTTGTAAGCATTGTTATTATTGTGATGATTAGCTTAAGCTTGCACTACTTGCCATCCACCCATCCAGAAACAGCAGACTTTGCGCAAAGCGTGCATCAAGCAACAGCAACCCTATTTAGCTTCACCCCGCGCTTTGTACTTGGCTCGTTGCTCGCGTACCTTATAAGCCAACGCTTAGATGTCTGGATATTTCACATCATTAAACGCAAAACTCAGGGTAAACATTTGTGGCTACGCAATAATGTTTCCACAATGTTATCTCAGGCTATTGATACCGGGATCTATGGTGTAGTTGTTTGGTGGGGTGTAGTGGATTTTGATACAGCTATGCAATTGGCTTTAACGAAGTACTTTTTCAAAATCATTATTGCACTTATTGATACACCCTTTATTTATCTCGCACGGGATTGGGATGTGGAAGGTAAAGATTGGGTAGCGGGGTAATTTTTCGAAGCCACCGCTTAACTTTTGTGCCTCCTTTAGCTCCTTCGGGAAAATCCTTTAGCTCCTCAGGAAAATAAAGCTTCGAAGACAGTTTCAGGCTCCGCTAGCGTAAACCCAATGGGTATCTTTACCACTACAATCATTCAACTCAGGGCGGCCAGACACCATCAAATTTCTGGCCTGCAACCCCACAAGTTCGCACTTAGCTGAAGCTTTTTATTAAGTAGCCGCGCAGCCAAACGTTAAAATTTAGCGAAATAATAAGACTAAGTAATCGAAATTTGAGATCAGCGTAAACACTCAAAACAGGCGGTAACAATACTTTGGTTCGCAGATAGAAGAACAAAATAGCCGCCTCCATTAAAAAAAGGTCAAGCCATCGACATTCTCTGAAAAATTGAACGTACCATCTGAAACAACACATTTAAGCTAAAAAACCTAATATTTTGGACACTCTACTGCTCTTAATTCAAAGTAGTCGCCCGAAAATAAACGATGTGGTATCACCGTAAGCATGTTGGAAAGTGACAAAAAGCAGCGCTCTACAACGGCACGCCACGGTCGGCTTTGGTGCGAGTATTATTTTCTCTAACTGTCTTCTAATTGTTGTTAAAGAAGAAATGCTCTCGAATATACAATAAATTCAGACCCTTGAGAGCAATAGTATTTTTCAAGCAAAGAGACTCAAAGCTTGGCATAGCTATTGCAAATGTGAAGTTAATGTAAAAGTAGCCGCATCCGGCTAAATCAACGGAAGAAAGCCTGCTCGATTAAGCGGGCCAGCTACCACACAAATCAATGACTGGCGAGCAGCGAATAACGACTCGTCAAAGTCATTGCAACATAACAATGTAGCCTAGTTGAAGAACTGTAGTTTCATTGTTGTAAAGTTGCGAGGCTTTGTATGTCTTTATGCGCGTCAAATAAAATTTATCAATCTATCTTTTCCCTGCTTTTTACGATCCCTTTTTTGCTAACTACCGCCCAAGCGCGGGCGACGGACCACGCCACTCAAGCTGCGGAAATCACTCAGTGGCAATCATTACTCAGTAAAGTGCAAGGTGAATATGGCAGCTATTCTCACTATCTTATTGAGCCTTATACTCAACTCGCGCGAGCCCAGCTAACAGCCTACCGATTAGCTGATGCACGGAGGTCTGTAGACAAGGCCATCCACAACAGCAAAATTAACAGTGGCTTATACGCATTTGAACAGATCCCCTTACAAAAATTATCTATTGAAATAGACTCGCTAGAATCAGATTGGGTTGGCGTTGAGGAAAAGATAATAAACCTAGTTAATCTCGTAACTAGACAACTGAAGTTAGAACCAAAACAGATTATAGACGAATTGCAATGGGCTTCAAATTTTCGCAACTTGGCGGCCCTAGAAGATACTGAAGATCGATCGGCACTACACATCATTAACTCCACAATCCTTCTTGAGCATATGGTAATGGTCGCACAGCGCTCAGGGCTGACAGGCGACAGCTTTTATCCCCACCTGCTGCATTCATTAGCAAATCAGTATTATATTGAAACCAAAGCTATCATTGCTGGTGGTAGTATCGGTTATAGACTTCGGGTCACCGACCCCGGATTAGATTTTATAGACAGCCGCCTAGACGCTATTGATAAAAGATATGAAGCAGGCTTAGACAAACTTCACATGATCCAACATCTTGCCAGCGATCCGATTGCACTCGCTTTTTCGAAGCTTAATATTGCAGACTGGAAAGCTATTTTTGACCACTCGAAAAACATTAGCGTAGAATATGAGCGCATCTATGAACAGTTCACCCTAACTTCCGCGAACCAGCAGCAGATAGACAACTTGTTTGCTACAAATAAAGTTTTGCCCACTGCTGATTTACAACAGGGTTTTGACGAGCAACTAGAAGCTCAACAAAAAACTTCATCTAAGAATTTGGAGTTAGATGTGCTCTGTGAGAATAAGCACCGCGTTCAAGTAACCGAGATGAGCAAGCACCTACCCAACGTTGGCAATACTATAGCCAAGCGCGGAAAAGAAAATATGCTACCCGGAAACTGGAATGAAATAAGTGCAGAAGTTACGCTGGATCCACATAAGAGAAAAACTGTTAGTGGTGATGGATACCGAGTTAAAAGTTTTGTAACTGGAAAGGAAATCAACATTATCGACAACGGCCAAATCAAAGGCCAAGAACTAAGAAAAACCGTTAGCCGAATCAAGGCATTGAATTTCCGGCCAATACTACGCAATGGCAAAGTGGAAGCTTCTACCATCTTCGTGAATTACTCGTTCAGACGCGACCAACTCCATAGTTTCGACAACTTAGTGGTTTTAGGTAGAAGCTAGGATAGTTGTCAATGGGGCAATTGCGCTGAGAGCTGAGGCGGGATTTGAGGCAGGAGTCGATACAGCAATCAAGATAGACGCCTTGATAAAGATCGAGATAAAGCTTGTTTAAGCATGGGCCGTTTAGCCCCACTCAAACAGCGGACGACTCCGATGAGCCCGATAGGCTGGCTCGTTGTTCCTGCTGTTCTTTGTCTTTAATCATCTGATTTACCTGCTTAATTCCCCACAGATAAAAAACCAAAAGTACAGCCAAACAGACAATCCCAATATTTACATGACGATCTATAAGTTCCTCCCAGCTCCAACTATAATAGCTGATAAGCTTGAAGGCATCGGTGGGCTCGCCGCCCGTGAGCCCATAAGGGACATTGGCTCGGTCGCGCTAAATCTGAAGCGCAGGTTTATGCCTAGAGTCTCATTCGCCTGCCACTGCTCAAGTATGCTCCTAGGCAGGCCAATATAGTCGTTATTCTGAAAGTTGACGTAGACACTGTTACTGCCGCAGTTACTTTCATTAAGATAAGTGCTGAAGCCCGTAAAATTCTGGAAGGGTGCAGCGTCAGTTAATACCCCTTGCTCTTGAAGGAAGTAATTAGTCGCGGAAAACTGATTCAACGTGTCATCGCGCCTATTGTTGAAGGTGTAATTATGTTCTGGGCATTACTAAAGGATATAGATAGCATGGCATAAGTGAGCTAGATAGCCTTCTTTTACAGTTCATTACAATAGCCTAAATAGTGATGTCTAAGACGAAGATCAACGGTATGATGGCAAGTCTGCATAATCAAGCGATGTTGGTATTAGTCATGGATAAGCTTATTATTTATTTATTATCGATAGAAACTTCTTCTTAATATGGATAATTTAATCGTAAATTCTGAGGCTATCATTCGTTTATTAGTGTTTATCTCTGCATTTATTTTGCTTGCAGTTCTTGAGCATTATTTCCCTCGCCGCACTCTAAAATATTCAAAGGTCCAACGCTGGCTGAGCAATTTTGGCATCAGTGCTCTCAATACCTTGCTGACTAGATTGTTGATGCCCATAGCCGCGGTCGCCGCGGCCATTTTTGCTGCTGAGCAAAATTTAGGTCTACTTAACCTAATCAACCTGCCTGTTTGGCTTGGCATCGTTGCTTTTCTTCTTATATTTGACCTTACTATTTATTTTCAGCACCGCCTTTTTCATGTCATACCAATTCTGTGGCGACTGCACCGTATGCACCACACAGACATGGACTATGACGTCTCAACTGGCAATCGTTTCCACCCTCTATCCATTCTCATATCCAGCGCCATCAAGCTCGCCCTGGTCTTTGTAATTGGGCCCTTGCCTGTCGCTGTAATTGCCGCAGAAGTACTGCTTAATGCCTCATCAATGTTTAATCATAGCAATTTGAAAATTGGGCTCGGGTTAGAGAAAGTCCTGCGTCATTTCGTGGTCACCCCAGACATGCACAGGGTGCATCATTCCTCGAACCCAGCGGAGCACAGCAACAACTTCGGCTTTAACTTCCCATGGTGGGACAAACTCTTTGGAAGCTACCAGAATCAGCCGGAACTTGGCCATGAAAAAATGGAGATAGGCATTCAAGGCTTAAGTAGCCCAGACTCAATCGGCCTTGGCAAGTTGCTGCTGCAGCCGCTAAAAAGTGACGTTGAGTAAAAGCAGATTAAGGCTTTATGAGCTAACAACCTCTTTCAACAAAACTCAAGCTCATCAACCTTTAATAGCGACAACCTGGCCACGCACAGCCACCACGCGCCCCGCTGCAGTTTCACCTACCGCTGCATACATGACTGGTGAGTTCAAGGAAATACAAAGCAGCACAGGTAGTAACATATGCGCTCTAAATAATTTTTTGCCTTTTTTATCATAAAAATGCTCGATGCGATGGCTTCTTTGCCAGTCTAGTTATTACCGCTAGAATCTGTATCTGAAACCAGCTTGAAACCTGAACCGCGAGAAATCAAAAAGCTCGATATTGCTTGAATTCTCTGTATAGCTGACATCGCCGGTGACCATTAGCTTTCTGCTGGCCTGCCAAAACCAGCCTGCCGTTGCAGATTGATTATCATCGCTACGCACAGTATCGATAAACACAGGGTGTTCATCATCATGTTTAACGTTTTGAACTGAGATTCTTAAATAGGGGGTGTGCTGTGTGCTCAAATTGTAAAGTACGCTGTAAGCAAGTCCGGTAAAACGTCGGCCGTTATGGGAGCCGCCATTAGGGTTTTCAGGATCTTCGTCAGCGTGATAAAGGTTTAAAGACTGGGTAAAAGGACCGGCTATCTTTGTTAATCCAGCGGTTAGCAAAACCTGATCAATGTCACGTAGATCATTCAATTCAGCACCAAGTCCTGTATTGAATCTAATCTGAGAGTATGACCCGGACACGGATTGATACCAGCCGGTTGACCCACTGCGCTGCCAAGAGGAATTCAGTGCTACCGCATCTTGAAAACCTTCGCCATCCAAATTGACTTTATTAATAGATACGCCATGCCGAAACTGGTTCGTCTCATCCCCCCAAAGATACGCCAGCTCACCGCGCAAACTGTCTATATCGAATTGATCAGTATTGAAATTATCAAGATGAGTCAGATTAACTCGGGCGTCGATAGACCGGTTCCTATCGAGAGGGTAGTTATAGACCATAGCAAGTGAAGAATTGTTGAAATTATCATCGGTTTCCCTACCATCTTGACTGAGTTCAATCTGCCCTATCAATGGCGTATCGATCAAACTATTGCTCGTGGCACTATTGATATTGTCGTCCGAGCCAATTGAAGAGGACAAGGTCCAACTGAATGCAGACTCTCTAGCATTTTGCCTTGTCTCGATAAGCTGCAAAAAGGCTTCAATATTTTGGCGAACATTTGCTGGAGGGTCGCTCTGTAACACAGCATTAAAAAGATTTTCGGAAGCTGTCAGATTATTAGTTACGAAATAGGCTCGAGCCAACTCTAAGCGAGCGCGCCCTCTAAGAACTTGGTCCGTTGCTGTCGTCGCTGTTCTTTCAAGAGCGAACACTGCCTCATTAGGTTCGCCGATCTCTAAGGCTGCTAGGCCATAAAGAAAATCAAAGGCTTCATCTCCCTCCCAATCAAACAGACCAGGTTTCCCAAGATCGTAAGCTTCTTGGTATAGACCTAAAGAGATCAATCGATCCAACTCAGCAATGGGCGGCAGGTTTTCATCTTCTGCAGCGGACACAGAAAAGTTCATGCCGAAAGCGAGTATCGGGAGTAATAGGAGACGGTATTTCGCCATAGTTATATCCGTTTATATTATTTGACGATCATTAGGGAAAAATCGTCTACTTGATAAAAGCTTACGCCAATATTTCGGCATACCTGAGGGACAGACGTGCCATCTTTCTTTTTTATCGAATTCAGGCGCCGACTTTATACAACTCATCGGGTTTTGCAAGGTATAGACCACGGATCTTCCGATAAATGAGCGTCTCATTACATTTACAGCCCATCACAGCACACATTTATCAGCGGATTATCGTGAATCTGAACGGACGAGCTCCATATGACGAATAATTTTTGAATGAGAGTCTACTTTTATTTGTTTCAGCTTTATCTATTGCCTAAAAACCTATTGAATACTAGAACACGACAGTGGTGCGGCACTCTTTCTAAAATCGCACTTTCATCGAGCACACTTTTAACTGCTCTATTCGCTTTTTTACAATATATTAGAGCAATACAACCAACGGGGACCATTTATGCCAGTTATCGTCATTATTCTCGCAATACTATTCGCTACGCTCATAATTGGCATACCCTTGATCGAAAAATACAGCAAAGAAAAGTCTAGCGAAGAGTTACAGAAAATCAACCGGTTCATGACACCACTTATGATCATTTTCCTAATTGCTGCTGCATTTAGGTATTTTATCACTTAAAGTGCCAGCGCTCAGTGCGGCTGCTTTTTCTCACTCATCGCTAAACCCTAACGCTGAACAGTAAGTCTGAATGTAGTCCGATAATGACTAAGGCGCAGTCATACCAATTAATTGCATCTCAGCCGGGATTCATCAACCTTCACAACAATTGCCAGCTTGCCCTGTCGAAATTACCCGTCTCATCCTTTTTTTGCTAACCTTGTCGACTTTAGTCAATCTATCGATACCTTTTGCTGCTGGAATAAAGTCCCATGCCTAATAAAAACACCCTTGATCGTGACCCACCATATGGCTGGCTAATGGTATTTGTCGTGTTTATTTTGAGCGCCCTTTCTTTTGGCGCTTTGGGCGCGATCTCTGTCTTTCTAAAGCCATTAGCCGCAGAATTTGGCTGGGGCCGAGCTGAAACATCCCTAGGCTATACCGCCATCGCATTTTCATCTGCACTGTTTGGTATTTTATGGGGCTATGTTGCAGACCGCTGGGGTTCACGCTGGTTTGGCGTGGCTGCGGCTATAGCAATGTCCACGAGTCTGTATTTGTTGAGCAATCAGACAAATATCTTTCAATTTTACGCTTTTTATTTTGTGTTTGGTGCTTTTGGTAATGCCATGGCGAGCACTCCGCTGTTTGCCAATGTCGGCTTCTGGTTCAAACATAATCCCGGTTTGGCGCTGGGCCTTACCGCATCGGGCGGCGCAATAGGACAAGGTATTGTGCCCTATTTGGCTGGTTGGGCAATTACTGCCCATGGCTGGCAATGGGCCTATCAAACAATGGCCTGGGTTTATCTCGTGATTGCTCTGCCCATCGCCTTTTTGGTGCGCGAGTCTCCGCGTCGGGAGCAGGCAAGAGTTGCAACCTATGTAGAGGAAAGAAACTTTCCCCTTTCAGAAAAAGAAGTGATTATATGGATAAGCATCGCGGTGATGTTTTGCTGTAACTGTATGTCAGTACCTATAGTGCACCTGGTTCCCATGCTCACCGATGATGGCAGAACAATGGAAGTCGCTACCAGCGTCCTATTGGCACTTATGCTATCTGGCGGTTTAGGCCGAATTATGGGTGGTAAGCTTGGTGACGTAATTGGCGCTTTGCCCACCTACATTATTATGTCCGCCGGACAAACCGCATCAGTCTTTTGGTTCCCTCACTTAGACGGCCTCGTCGCCATTTTTTTTCTCGCCGTGGTCTTTGGCTTCACCTACTCCGGCGTCATGTCTAGCATTCTGGTGTGTGTTCGCATGATGGTGTCAGCAAAATTCTCTGCCCGAGCGATGAGCATGACTTCGTTCTTTGGATGGAGTGGAATGGGGTTAGGTGGTTATTTTGGCGGCTTATTTTTTGACATGAATGGAGACTACTACTGGTCTTTCGCCTTTGCATCATTTATGGGCGTGCTGAATTTAATTGTACTGTGCTTATTTTACTTTAGAGTAAAAGGCAGCCCTGCACCACGAAGATACAGTCCTGCCTAGAGTCTTAGCCTACTTACTGACCTAACCCGGCAGGCAAGCGATAGTCCAATGGAGGGGCTCGGTCTCCCAGTAATGGCTCGTACTCCCACCCTTCTGGAATCCGGCCCTGATGTTCAGTTTTTGCGTTTTCCACTAACTCAGGGTTGGTAAACAAATCTACCGCAGTCATGGCCAGAGTTTTAGCTGCAACGATCATTCCCTTGTTACCTATAGAGGTTCCACCGGCCGCTATTGCCTGCCAAGAGTGCGCGCTGGTGCCGGGGACCCATGTCGCCGCAGACATTCCGCCGGTGGCAACAGCCCAGCTAACATCGGCGACATCAGTAGAGCCACCACTGCCGCGCTCGCTGATGGTAAGGGGCTGGATCGTTGCCGCCTGAGTTATGGCAGGAGAGTTTCCCGGCAAGGCTTCCTGTAAAGTTTGCGCAAAGGCGGCTTCATCTGGCGTGTAGTTAACACCACCGACCTGTTGAAGGTTCGAGTAGATTACTTCTTGCAGGGAGACATTCGGCAGCACGTTGTAAATACCATGAATAACTTCTACTTCCATTGTCGTTCCCGTACCCAATGCTGCTCCTTGCGCGGTTTGCACCACGCGATCAAAAAGCTCCTTAACCTGCTCAGGATCTGGGTGGCGGACGTAGTAGTAAACTTCTGCAAAATCTGGCACCACATTAGGCGCCGATCCGCCGCTGGTGATCACATAGTGAATTCGCGACTCCATCGGCACATGCTCACGCATAAGATTAACCATATGATTCATAGCTTCCACACCGTCCAGGGCTGAGCGCCCGCGGTCTGGCGCCGATGCGGCATGAGCAGATAAACCAGAAAATCTGAATTTGGCCGACTTGTTGGCTAGTGAACTACGGGCGCTCGCCGAATTCACTGACGAGGGATGCCAGTGCAGCATAACGTCCACATCATCGAAAAGGCCGTCACGGACCATATACACTTTGCCAGCGCCACCCTCCTCCGCCGGGGTTCCGTAAAGACGTATTTCACCTGGCCGACCTGATGCTTGCAGCCACTGCTTGGTTGCTATGGCTGCAGCAACAGAACCTGTGCCGAAAAGATGATGACCGCAGGCATGCCCCGCTGCTTTATGGTCAATGACTAAACGCAGTGGACTGCGATCTTGGCTAATACCAGGCAGTGCATCATATTCAGCCATGATGCCGATAATCGGTCCCGGATTAGCACTCCATGTAGCAACAAAAGCTGTTGGAATTCCTGCGACTCCCATACGAACTTCAAACCCAGCGACCTCTAAAGTTTGACTAAGCAGTGCTGCGCTGCGATTCTCCAAATACCCCACTTCTGCCAGGTCCCATATTTTTTGGGCTATTTCGCCATACTTAGCAGCTTGATCATCGATAAGATTGCTTACGGTGGATTTTGCATTCTGTGCTCCTGCCCCAGACGACACTAGTGCAGGAATAAGTAGACACAATGTATATAAATAGAATTTGAGTTGAAACATAAAGCAAGACTCCGCGTGATAGTGGGATAGCCTAAAGAAATTGACACTCGATTAAACCAGAAGCCTGTGGCAGTGTCTTTAGCTCGCGATTTATTTTCTGGCAGAGGTTGTTCGATGTTGAAATAGCTTTTATTATAACGTTCGTATTACATCTTTTTTAGCGACTTTTTTTTGCGATTTTTCTAACAGCTTTTTTGCACCCCTTTAAAACAACGATGCCCTCTCAGTGAGTCAACATGCCAGACCCTACTTATCTAGCCCTCAGTTTGATTTTCAGCTCAATTGGGCTTGGCTATTTTATTTACGGGCGCAAGCAAAAGCACAAGGTCTCTTTTTATACAGGCATCGTCCTTATGGTATTTCCCTATTTTGTTACCAGCACTTTAGGGCTGGTCGCGATGGGAACGGGACTAATGCTTACGCCGAAACTTATAAAGCATTTCTTATAAAATGCGTCTTAGAAGGCAAGCATCATTGGCTCGACGCCTAAAACCTAGCAAATTAAAGCCTCGCAACATCGAAAACCAAACGGCTTAGCACCGGCCTGCCCTCATCAATCTTTGGTCTAAAAGTGGATTGGTCTAACTTGATCGCAATGACTCCCAAATTCTCACTTACCAAATCAGCATTGTTGCCTTGAATGCCAATATTTTGGATCTCACCGCGCTCGCTGACATCAAAAGAAATGGTGCCATGTAGCTTATTATTAAGTGCTGAGCGATCGAACAACTGATTATCTAACAGACCTTGCATAACTCTTACTGGCGAACCCATTAATTGCTCTCGAACAACCACCGAGTCACCATCAAGGCTTAGTAGTTTCCATGCTTTGGAGTATTGAGTATTGGCTCTTGCATAATCTTGCACCAATAAGCCAGCATCCCCTAATCGTAAAATAGCCTCTCCCAAAGCACGGGAGCTAACAGAAGGTTTGGATTCCAGTATTACAACCGCATCAGCAAAGCTTTTTCTCATTGATGCAATATGACGTCGCACAGTGTCATTTTTCGCCCGCTGTTGAGCCGCATAAATTTCAGGGTCCGAGGAATTCATACTTTGGCAAGCGCTGCGAACGGGTTGCGGGCCATCAACTGACATCACTAACGGATAGCATTGCAGTTGCGCACCGGTAGCCGGAGCCTGACTTCTAAATTCATCCAAATCAAGGTCAGCAACGTACAGCGCCGAGTAGTAATAGGCCAACCCCTGCGCCGACAAGTATTCTGCCTTTTTCTCGACAAAGTCAGGGTCCTTCTCCGGCAAGCCTGCAATTAGTATCCGGTAAATTTTTGTGGCTTCCTGCACAGACCGATCATCCTCAGCACGATAAATACCTGTTTGATAAGCTGTAATCTTCCAACTTGCCAAACTAGTGGCTGACTTTATGTAACGAGGGTCTTGGGCATCAAACAATTTTCCAGCAATATAATTTGCCAGATGTAGATTGCTATCCAGCTGTTTCCAGTTCTGCTGAACATATAACGAATCGTTAAATGCCTCCATTACGCTCAGCTGAGCCTCTGAATTAAGGCCCTGTGACACGCGCAAAGATTGAATTGCCTCTGCGTAATTTTGATTAGCAAGCTCATAATCCCCTAGCTCGTGTTGAATTCCCGCAAGCGCTGCAAATACCTCGCTAGTGGTCTCGTTATAGCTCGCGTTCAACTTAGATAATTGCTGTTGATATTGGGCTGCCTGCTCGCTGAGTTTATGGGCCCGTTGTCCCGAGCTATCTTGCCCAAAACTGAACGCACTGGCAGTAAATACAGCGGCCACAGCAAAATCGCGAAGGTTGAGGGCTACGCGTAAACGTGGTGCGGGGGGGCTTAACTGGGTAATTGAGAGGGTTTTCTCCGAGCCTTTCTGTAAACCCTTCTCTAAACCTTTTTTCAAGACAATAGACAAGTGATGGTAAGACTTCATAGCTGAAGACCTTTTGCTAAATAGAGATCTCTTTTTGAGAGTCTATTAATTTAACACAGTAAAAAGTAAAACCGCAGTGAGTATTCTAGATTAATTTGAATAATTTAACCCACCGATTTGGTACTCTGGAAGCGACTTACTGCTCACTGGGAATAATGACAATGACGACGACGCTCACGGCAACAATCATTACGACTATTATTACGTCAATCACTTCAGCAATAGCACTAAAGACGAATACCCATTCTCAGAGACAGAGCTTTGTTTTTGCTAAGCCGCTGATGTTTATCACTATCATGATTATAGCCCTTTCGGCACCGGCAGCATGGACACAGTCGAGCGATGACGAAGCCCTTGAGCTGCTTATGTCTGACTATTGGAATTATCGCCTGCAAGAAAACCCAATCACAGCAACATATTATGGAATTACAGATTTCAATCATTTATTGCCACAAGTGTCGTCCCAGGACCGCGCTCGCCGCCTGCGTCAAGAACAAGCGCTGCTAGGCCAAATCAAAGAACTTAACCGCCCCCAGCTTAGTGTGCAAAATCAGGTAAACTTGGATTTACTGGAGTGGGTGATTGGGATATCGATGGAGGCTCAGCTATTGAACATCAGCCGTGTGCCGTTCAATACCTTTTCCGGTTTTTTTACACGGGCCTTACGAGCTAGTTTTGGCGTACAAATGACGACTACGGAGGACTACCAAGCCTATATCTTACGCTTGCAAGAATTCCCCCGATATTTTCGAGAAAACATGGACAACATGCGAGAAGGCATTAGGACTGGTTTCGTGTTGCCTAAAATCGTAATCGATGGGGTATTGCCCACTGTACAGGCACAAGTTTACGACAATCCAGAGCAAAGCAGTCTGTTCGAACCCTTCGAAAACCTTAGTGATAATCTAACCACACAACAGCAACAGCAAATACTCGCAGAAGGACGCCGAGCCATTAATGAATTTGCTGTACCCGCTTTTCGTGAATTGGCTGAATTTTTAGAGAACGAATATTATCCAGCAAGCAGCACCAGTATTGGCGTTACCGAACTCGTCGGTGGTGACGACTACTACGCTCATCAGATTCGCAGGTACACAACCCTAACAGATTTAACCGCCGATGAAATTCACACCATAGGCCTAAGCGAGGTCAGCCGGATTCGAGAAGAAATGGACCTTCTCATTCAGAGCCTAAATTTCGAAGGCAGCTTCGAAGAATTTACTGACTTTCTCCGAACCGAACCCGAATTTTATGCATCCTCGAAAGAGCAGTTATTAAAAGAAGCTGCTTTTATAGCAAAGAAGATTGATTATCTAATGCCAGAGTTTTTTGGCCGACTGCCAAGAACTCCCTATGGCGTGGTGCCAGTGCCTGACGAAATTGCCCCTAATTATACGACGGCGTCATACAACTCCGCCCCAATTGGCGGCATCCGAGGAGACGCCTATTGGGTTAATACTTATGCCTTGGATCAGCGGCCTTTGTATGAGCTCACAGCTCTAACGCTGCATGAGGCGGTTCCGGGGCATCATCAGCAAAACGCTATTGCTCGGGAACTTGATAATCTGCCGGCCTTTCGCCAGCAACTCGGATTTAGCGCGTTCGGTGAAGGTTGGGGACTCTATGCGGAAAAGCTTGGCATCGAAATGGGGGTATATGAAACTCCCTATGATGACTTTGGTCGTTTGAGTTATGAGATGTGGCGCGCTTGCAGACTTGTTATTGATACTGGCATCCATACCAAGGGATGGTCTCGGGACCGAGCACTTGCCTATCTAAGCGACAATACGTCTTTGACTGAAGCCAATGTGCGGGCCGAAGTAGACCGCTATATATCATGGCCTGCTCAGGCGCTTGCGTATAAGCTGGGGGAAATGAAAATTTTGGAATTACGGGTAAAAACAGAATCAGCGCTAGGCATCAATTTTGATATCCGCGCATTTCACGACGCAGTTCTTGGCGACGGCGCCCTACCTCTTGATGCACTCGAAGCCTCTATCAATAGATTTATTGCAAGCCAGCTCGCGAAGTAATACCGTGTACTATGTAGGAGTAAACACGGGTCGAGTGTAAAATTTACCCAGTTGCTTTTGGATCGCTAGGTTGCTGCAGGTAGAAAACCTTAACGTGACCTCGGTCCTTGCTGGACCCATATTTTGTTATGACCCATATTTTGCGAACGTCCATCTGACAAGTTGTCAAAAACTAATAAGAGAATAAGCGACAATATGAAAAACATTAAATTGGAAGAAAAATTGCCTTTCAGCTCCGCTGAAATTTGGAAAGTTGTTGGCAACGTTACTCGTGCCGACTGGGTGCCTTCAGTAGACGCAATCTCATTACAAGATAGCATTCGCATATTCGTAATGGAGGGTGTGGGTGAAATTCAGGAGGAAATTCTTCTTTGTGACAATAAAAACCATCGCCTTCAGTATTCAGCGATCAAAACGCCATCGGGAATTGAACACCATTTAGCTACGATTCAACTTACCCCAATCGGCAACAGTTGTCTGTTTAGCTGGACTACTGAAATTCAGCCAGATGAGTATGCTCCAATAATCGAGCAAGGAATGGAGGTGTCTATTGAGAAGCTTAAGACGGTGCTGGCTCGCGACACCGGCTCGGCAGCGACGGATTCAGAGTTAGGGTAAAATTGACCAGACATGGAGCTAAGGTAAAAATCAATTAAACCTATCGATGACTTTAGGCAATAAATATATGGTTTTCATTTTAGCTCAGCTCTTATAATTTATTGGCGTTACCAGCCACTGTAATAAGGAACCTGTGGGTTGAATCTTAAAAATTATAGAACCCTCATTGTTCTTACCATCGCCCAATGCTTTGGACATACCGCAGCCCCTGTTTTGGTATTGCTGGGAGGTATCATCGGCGCAAAAATCGCACCCTCGATGGATCTGGCGACCCTCCCAATTGCAATCCAAATCACCGGCGTCGCCAGCGCAGCAATTCCTGCTTCTTATATAATGTCCAAAGTGGGTAGAAAAATAGGCTTTCTTGCTGGAACTGCCTTAGCCATTTTCGCCGCCCTCTTGGCTGCCTTTGCTATCTACCGAGAATCGTTCACTGCTTTTTGTTTCGCCTCATTCCTAATCGGTAATTACATTGCCTTCTTGCAGCAATTTCGTTTTGCCGTTGCCGAGTCAGTTTCTCCAAAGCAGGTTCCAAGATCTCTATCAGTCTTAATGCTATCAGGTATTTTTGCAGCCATAGTTGGCCCTGAATTAGGCAGGCGATTCAGCACCGTTGGAGAACTACCACTTTATGTAGGCTCATTTTTGGGAATGGCCGGAATGCTATCCGTATCATTTCTTATCCTGCTCTTTTTTTATAGAAACACAAAAATTCAATCTAAAGATCAAAGCAGCGAAGCTCGACCACTGAGGCAGGTTTTCAAGCAGCCCCAATTGATATTAGCAATCACATCAGCTTCTATGGGTTACAGCGTCATGAGTTTAATAATGACAGCGACTCCCCTTAGCATGCATGAGTTGGATCATCATTCTTTAGATGACACCACATGGGTTATTCAAAGTCATATTCTTGCGATGTATATTCCATCTTTCTTCAGTGGGCTTCTAATCTCTTGGCTGGGTGCCCAGCGCGTTATTCGAGCTGGGCTGGCATTAATGGTGACATGTGTAATTATTGGTTGGGGGCAGCCTGCATTTATCCACTACTGGGGCACATTAGTTTTTCTTGGCATTGGTTGGAATTTTCTTTTTCTAGGTGGCACCACCCTGCTGACCCAAAGCTATCGCAGCTCTGAACGATTCAAAGTACAGGCCCTTAATGACTTTACCGTCTTTGGCTTTCAGGCTGTTGGCTCACTAAGTGCAGGCGTTCTTCTAGCTACAGTTGGCTGGAACGGCGTGATGGGGTTCGCTATACCTGGGCTTACGCTATTGATAGTAGTTTTAATCTTTGCCGGTCAGGCTATAAAGAGAAATACGAATAGGTTAGCGATTGATAAGGTGTAACTTGGAATTCAAGGTTAGTGTTAGGATAATGTCTCTCAAATAGGGACAAAAACAGATATGAGGTTGCAGTGACAATTACTTAAGTCTGGTGAAAATTTTAGGCGGTGATCGATACTCTTTTTCCTCTGCGCCTATTAATTATGACCCGATTGCCTATTGCCTATAACCCCGTTATCTTATAGTCCCATTACTCAAGTAGTTTATCCTCGCAGAATCACATCCTATGACAAACAATACAAACAGCCTTTTTGGTAATTTACGCGTAGTAGAAATAGCCTCCATGATACTCGCACCCTCAGCATCAGTTCTGCTGGCAGACTTTGGCGCGCAAGTTATAAAGATTGAACCACCAGTCACCGGCGACTTAAATCGCCAATGGCACAAGATCAACGGTTTGCCTATTTCAGAGATGGCCTACGCATTTCAGGTAGATAACCGCAATAAGAAAAGCGTGGTGTTAGACCTTAAGACTTCTGCAGGTTATGAAGCTTTTTGTAAAATTGTCGCCGATGCTGATGTACTTGTTACCAACTACCGCTTAAAAGCTCTTGAGAAACTCAAACTAGATTACGACACTATTCGTAAACTGAATCCTAAAATAGTTTATGCCCTAGCGACCGGTTTTGGAGAAAATGGCGAAGAGGCGCATAAGCCAGGCTATGACACGGTGTCCTATTGGTCTCGCTCAGGAATCGAGCATCAAGTATTCCCCTATGAAGGCTGGCTGGCGCAATTTCCTTATGGTTCAGGCGACCACCCCAGTGGTATGGCCTTGTTCGGGTCTATTATGACTGGGCTTTATCAACGGGAAAAAACCGGCGAGGGCTGCAAGGTCTCCACTTCACTTTTAGCTAATGGGGCTTGGTCTAATGCCGTGATGTTGCAAGCTCAACTTAGTGGTGCCAAGTTTAGAGAAAAGCGCCCACGGGACGATGCCTACAATTTTATTTCCCTGCACTACCCCACCATCGATAATCGCTTGTTAAAAATGAGTATGGTTAATACAGCCAAAGACTGGCGGCCTTTTTGTAATGCTATTGATAGAAATGACCTGCCTGAGGACAGCCGCTTTTGTGACAACGAAGCTAGAATTGCCAACATGCCCACTCTTATTAAAGAGCTAACCGATACCATCGCTAAACTAACAATTGGCCATGTCACTAAGAGGCTCGAAGAAGCAGATGTACCCCATACGGTAGTGTCAAATTACGAAGAAGCTGCCAACGACAAGCAAAAACAAGCCAACGGTATTATTATTCCCTTAGACCACCCTGAATTTGGCCCGATGCGAACTGTCAACAGTCCATTTGAAGTTAGTGGGGCAGATAAAATCCCGCCCAAGGCAGCCCCCAATCTGGGAGAACATACAGCGGAGGTATTGGCACAGTTTGGTTACAGTGATGAGGAAATTGCCGCACTGGTTGAGCCTGTGTTGGAGTAACCGCACTGGTTGAGCCTGTGTTGGAGTAACCGCACTGGTTGAGCCTGTATCGGAGTAGATACACTGGCACACGCCCTCACACCAAACCTGAAATATCCTCAGGCCTGAGCCTATTAGACACACTGCCTGCGTCAATCGAGCGGGCAAAACCCTTAGCCAGCCTCGTCAAAATAGAATATGGTAGGTAATCCATTGTCAGTGCCGGAGAACTCTTCCTATGTTACGAGCAAGTATTCAGCGTAGAGCCTTGAAGATAGCGAGTCTAAGCTGTGCGTTAATCTTTTTATCGAACCCGTTGCTCAACGCGCAGCAAAACGGGTTCATCTCCAACAGTTCTGACTGGCAAGATGACTTAACAGCAATTACTGACAGTAACTGGAATTACAGCAGTGCTGCACATCTTTTGGAGCGGGCAGGCTTTGGCGGCACGCCAGAGCAAATCAGCTTGCTCGCTGCAATGGGACCCTCCGCAGCTGTTCAGCAACTTATTGATTTCGATTCCGTCGACAATAGCCATCTTCACGCCTTTGACCATTCTGGCATTCATGATCCGGGTTTAGAGCCTTTCCCACCCAGCCGTCCAGCTACAACAGAACTTGCAAAAGCCACAGGTGAAGCCCTTGGCATCAAGATAAAGCCCGACGGCAATCGGCGCCTGCAGCCGGTAGTTAATAAATTCTTCTATTGGCTTCGGGCCAGCGTGCTGGAAACGAACCGCGTGTCCTATTGGTGGGCAAACCGCATGGTGTCAACCAACAGTCCTTTGCAAGAAAAAATGGCGCTGTTCTGGCATGGCCATTATGCGATCAATGAAACCAAGGTCCGAGACTACCGCAAGCTACTTAACGAATTAGAGCTCTTTCATAAAATGGGCACTGGCAGCTTTAGAGACTTAATGATTGCCGTAGCTCAAGACCCCGCCATGCTGTCTTTTCTAGATGCTGGTGTAAATGTGAAAGGCGCGCCAAATGAGAACTTCGCTCGGGAAATTATGGAGTTGTTCACCATGGGCGTGGGTAATTACAGCGAAAGTGATATCCGAGAGGCTGCTCGGGCTTTTACTGGCTGGAATTACATTGATTTGGATTTCGTTATTAACGAGGATCAGCACGACAACGACCAAAAGCTATTTCTAGGCCACACTGGAAACTTTGATGGCATTGACGTCATTGATTTAATTATGGAGCAGCCTGTCACCGCCGATTATATCGCTGGAAAGATTTATCGATTTTTCGTTCGTGAAGACCTTAGCCCCCAGCTGCAAGCCGAACTGGGCAGCGTCCTGCGAAATTCAGACTACGAAATAGCGGCCTTACTCGAAACCATATTTAACTCAAAAGATTTTTACAGCGAAGCCACTGTCGGTCAGCAGATCAAAAGTCCTGTTCAGCTAGCCATTTCCACTTACCGTAAATTAGGCTTGGACACAGTGCCAGGCGTACCTGACTTTAATCGCTCCACCGGCGCCCTCAGCCAATCACTTTTTCGTCCCCCTACCGTTGCCGGCTGGGCCGGCGGTCGCAGCTGGATAACCCCGGGGCTGCTCCTCGCTCGCGGCAATTTTGCCCGGGATATCTTGTTTCCTGACATCAACTTCATTCCCCTAGATCGCTGGAACCCGAGCCGCGAAATTCGCAGCGTTTCTGATCGCATTCGACTAGGTATGGACATTACCTCTGCCACCCAGCCTTCGTCTCTAGGTGAAGGAGAGACCATGGCAGAGTCTAATATGATGTCAGACCGGGACGAAGATTTTAATACGCGCTATGGAAGCTACCGCGGTTGGCAGATGGCTATCGAGCGAGTTAAGCCAATACCAAGACACACAGCCCGAATAAATCTAAGCCAGATGGTTTTAGAACAAGAAATCGGAAACACCAGCGAATTAGTAGATTATTTTATTGCTAGATTTATGCTGGTGCCGCCCGGCGACGATTCGCGGCAGATGCTCGTGAGTTTTATAAACGATGAACTAGGCACCAACGATATTCTCGACGCCCAATCTTACATGGAAGACTCCTTGAGGCTATTGCTGCATTTAGTTTTAAGTCAGCCTGAATATCAACTTGGTTAAGGTAAGCGCTTTTACTTTTAAAGAAAAGCATTTAGAAAATTATACTTAAGAACCTATGATTGAAGAGGTCACTATGAAAAATCAGTCACAAATCCGCAATCTTTTAGGACGACGTGAGCTTTTAAAAAAGGGGGGCGCTGGACTCGGGCTCGGCGCCTTGGGCATGGGCCGATCCGCCTTGGCTACTGCAGCTCAAGCCGTCGCCGCACAAGCGGAGGCAGACGGGAAAGTGCTGGTGATAATGGAATTATCAGGCGGCAATGACGGCCTAAACACTGTCGTGCCATACGCCGACGATGTCTATTATCAGAAGCGACCCAACATTGGAATTGCGAAAGATAAGCTAAGAATTATTGACGACCATTTTGGGTTTAATCCTGGCATGGTGGGATTTGAACGCCTTTATAAAGATGGCAAGATGGCCATCGTGCACGGCTGTGGCTATGAGAACCCTTCTTATTCTCACTTCACTTCCATGGCCTACTGGCATACAGCAGCACCCAATAGCGGCGAAGAATATGGCTGGGTTGGCCGGCTTGCCGATTCTATGGAACCTACAGCCCCATCAAATTATTTGGTAAATATAGCGGCCCGGCAGTCACTGGCTGTTCGCAGTCAGCGACATGTGCCCGTGGTGTTTGACTCACCCGATAACTTTTTACGGGAACAATTTCATGAGCAAAAAGAAGTTATGGCCCGAGTTGCTGATGTTGGTGACATAGAAAATCCATCTCGACGGTTTTTATTAGACATCGCAAAAAGTGCCAACAACGCCTCAGAATTAGTTCGCGAGGCTTGGGACAACTATGAGTCCCCTGTCGATTATGGTCTGGCCAATGGCTTGGACTTACCGAAGGTTGCTGCGCTTCTAGACGCTGGCATGTCGACCAAGCTCTATTATGTTGCCTACCGAAACAATGCTTTCGACACTCACGTGTTTCAAAATAATTTGCACCAACGTCTACTAACTTACACCTCCGATGCTGTCTCCGGGTTTATGCAAGACCTAGAGCGTATTGGCAGGGCGGACGACGTTGTGCTGATGGTGTTTTCTGAGTTTGGGCGACGGGTACCAGAGAATGTAAGCCTCGGCACTGATCATGGTGCAGCAAATGCAATGTTTGTGGTCGGCAAGCAGGTCAATGGAGGCCATTACGGCGACATCCCAAGCCTTACCAAATTGGCTGAAGGCGATAATCTGGCCTATACAACCGATTTTAGAAAAGTATATCAAACTATAATTCAAGGCTGGCTTGGCCACCAAAATGCAGAGCAGCTTCTGGGCGATGATTTTGGCGCATTTAACATGTTCAGCTAGTTTTTATATGGCAGAGTTTACTTTTACTTCGCGAGTCAATTTTACCGAGAACGATCACGATGAAAAGAATACCGGCTATCCTCAGAGTACTAGGATTAACCATTGTATTTGCCTTTTTTGCTTTTGGCGGGCTAGGCCATTTCACAAACACTGAGCTTTTCGTCGCGATTATGCCCCCGTACCTTCCTTTTCATTTAGCAGCCGTTTACATTAGCGGAGCATTTGAAATAGCTGGCGCTCTTGGCTTGCTTCATTCAAAAACTAGAAGAAGCGCAGGGATTGGGCTCTTTGTGCTCACTATCGTGGTGACGCCAGTGAATATTTATATGTGGATGACGCCCGACGCTTTTCCTGATGTACCTGAATCGTTCTTAGCCTTGAGATTAGTAGCACAGGTGCTGCTGTTGATGTGCATTTGGTGGTCTACTAAGCCCGCAGCCGCGCCAACAGCTGAGCCCGCTGTTTAAGAGCTTTTCCGGATGAAGAAGCTGAGTGCTTCTCAACTAGAGGTTATCGCAACGAGTAAGGAATGAGTTTGAAATTGGCTTAAAGAGCGCGGAGGCATTTACCCCGACACTCTTTAGGTTCTAGACAATGTGAATCACATGTAAAATGCTAACGCGCAACTCGTGCCTGAAACGGCTTGTTAGATAACGAGCCCACATCAATCTCGCGAAAGAAGGTATCGCGCCGGCCTTCTGAGGTCATTGTTGTCACTTTAATATCAACTGTCTCAGTGAGAAGAGTAGCAATATGAACAGGTTTAGCATTTTGAGAATTATAGCCACTGCCAGTATCAACTAACCGAGTACCCAGCAGTTCATCTGTACCTGCCTTGTAAACCCGCACTTCGGATCCCGCCATGACTTGATGTCCGTCTTCATTCAGCACCAAAACTTGAATAGACTGGTTTGCATTATCACCGAAGTCATTGCGAAACAAATAATGAGAACCACTGGGATCGTTAGCCGCCAACGACAAATCTAAATCCCCGTCTTGGTCATAGTCTGCAAACTGAACACCATGGTCCGTGTCATTAGCCATCACCGTATCAGGAATTTCATTTTCGAAATGATCACCCTTGTTAATGTACAAATAGTCTGGTGTCCCTGGCTTTCCGTTTACGTAACCCACAATGTATAAATCTGGCAGTCCGTCATTGTTTACATCACCCCACACCCCAGTGACGATATGATCATGAGTCGCTACTCCCATATCTGCTGCAACATCGGTAAAGGTCCCGTCGCCGTTATTTCGAAACAAGCTATCGTCACCGTACTCTGCTACATAAAGGTCTAGATCCCCGTCAACATCAAAATCGGTGATAGCGCAACCAACACCTCCATCAATAAGAGGTCTGCGCGCCTGATCGATGTTTAGCGCCATTGCCACATCACTGAAGCGACCACCTTCGTATTGATACATGCCATCACGGTCGCCACTTTGATTGGTCGTAAACGCATCTAAATCTCCATCGCTGTCCATATCAAACCAGCAGGCACCGACGGTTCTGCGCGGCTCGTAAAAACCTGTTTGCCTCGCGACATTAGTGAACACACCTTCATTGTTTTGAAAGAGTCTGTTAGTGGATGTGCGAAGCGCCACATGCAAATCCAGATCGCCGTCGGCATCATAGTCCACAAAATTTAGCTGGCGTGTTGCGCCAACAAAACTTACCCCTTTTTCAACACCGACATCGATAAACGATTTTTGACTTGGCTTTGAGTGATTGCTTATTTGATTTTCCATCAACACGTTTGGATTTACGCCATCTGCGTAGGCAATGTAGAGATCCAGATCGCCGTCATTGTCATAGTCACCCCAGGCAACCGCACGTGCGTTACCAGGATTAGTTATAAGATTGACCGCTTGGCCGACATCCACGAATCCAGCTGTACCCCTGTTTTCGTAGAGCCGCAGTGGCCCATTTAAAAAAACCACCGCTAAATCTAAATCGCCATCGTTGTCATAATCACCCCAGGCGTTGGACTGACCAAGGGGGTCGGAGAAAGTTTCGGTTTGCACCGGGGTAAATTCAATATCCGCGGCGTAGACCGCGTTAAAAATAGAGGCGGCAAGCAGACCTGTAAAAAACAACCCTGTGCAAACACTATTGGGTCCGGTGCCTAACCTTAAATTTCTAAGCATAAAATATCCTTTAATTATTTTTAAACTGACAAATACTAATTAACCCTAAGAGCACACTAAGGATTTAAACTAACCGTCTCAACCGCCGCCGCTTCAATCTCACTGCGCTGTAGCAACAGAGGTCTAAATTCATCAGCCGCCAAATGGTCCAACTGATCGCTATAATTTTCTGTATTCTTCTGCCTTGAATTCCCGTAGCTCATTAGGCCGTAGGCTTTTATCGGATCGGAGAACTCGACCATCGCCACCCAGGTCTCGCCGTGGCGTGGGGTACGATATCCCTGCTCGTTAAGTGCTGACCAAGTGATCACTCTGAACACACCTAAGTTTCCATAACCACCATGACCCGGGATATTTTTCCCATCAAGGTCAAACCGAGACACATCACCAAAGCGCACGTCCAAAGCCCCATATTTAGCAATTGTATTGGCAACTGCTTGCTTCAGCATTCCAACAGCCGCTACTGCATCTTTAAGCCCCGTTGGCGTTGTTAATGGCTTTTCTAAAGACCAGCGTTCGGCGTAATTGTCTTGACCTGCGAAATTTCCACCGGCAAACAGAGAAGCCCATTCTTCAAACAACAGACCCGCCTTAGTGTCTTCAGTAAAGCGTCGATCCCAACCGCTGAGTAAAGCGGTGGCAGCCAAAATATCTGAATCAGTGCTGCTAGACGCCGCTGCCAACAAATCATCTAAGACACGCTCCGTCATCAATGCGTAGTCGGAAAGTTTAAACTCAATAAATTCATCAAAACTGACACTTTCTTTTTCTGCCATCATTTTTACCGACTGCTGAGCACGTAAAGACATTGGACCACGAGGGGCTATATAAGCAGGAAAGTCATCTGGAGAATATGTTGGTGGATAAGTTGCCAGCCACGGTGGATCATTTGAATTTTGAACGAAGCCAGTACCAGGATCAGTTACCTTTGGAAGCTCAGCATAGCTATGAATCTCATCCCAAACATATTCGGATGAGTCACCGGGAACATGGGCGCCCCAAAACGCGCGATCACCGTCGCCTCTTTTTGGTAATATGCCATTGTCGATATACTGAATATGACCGGCTTTATCTGCATAGGTGATATTGAATGTTGGCACCTGATTACGCGACATTATTTCTTCGAATTCAGCAAAGGTTTTTGCTTGTAGCATATCGAAATACTGCTCGAGCATTTTTGGCCGATCCAGCCCAGACACACGAAGAGCTAAAAGGTTTCCGTTGGGAGTTTCAAACACCGGGCCGTGCACAGTCGAACGTAAATCAAACGATACATCGCGAAGCTCACCGTCACCACCTTTGAGTTTGTAGCTTATTTTCTGTGTTTCAAATTCTCGTTTTTGTCCATCAAACAGGTAGCCATCGTCCTCTTGAGTCAGCAAATAAGTCGTGGCACCTAACATATTGTTTACAGTGTTTGAGATGCCCATATTTTGATTAAAGGCGAAGCGAATTACTGGCAACCCTACTTGCGTTGCTCCGTACATTTCAAAATCAGGACCGGTGACATGGGCTTCATAATAGGTAAAGAATCCACTCGCCCATGGCAGATGAGGATTCTGGAGTAATAGGGTATTTCCACTGGTCGATTTAGCCGGCGCTACAGCCCAAGTGTTAGATCCTGGATTTGGCTCAGGTGCAACGGGCGGCGTTGAGTTGCCATCGTTAATTCGATTTGGTGAAGCCACATAAACATAATTCATCAAACGGTGAGCGTGAGCAACCACATCAACGCCGGTGATAGGAAGAACAATCAATACATCTGGATCTAAATTCTCTGCATGTTCTTCAGCATAGGCATTAATACCCCCTGCAAAAGCATCAAGGTTAGCTTTAAACTGCTTGGACTGTTGACTATACCAACGCTGTGCTCGCTCTGGCACCCCATTACTCAGCAACCAGACATCTACATCCTCGTAATCTTCCCCCCAATACTCACTCCCTCTTGCTCGAGCTTGCCCATAAAGTCGCAATAGCAAATCACCTTGACTATGAGTCTGAGCCCAGCCAAAACCATAGAATGTGGAAGCCTCATCTGCACCATAAACGTGCGGCACGCCATAACTATCCCAAAGAATTTCGGTTACGCCGGTTTCGGGAGAACTAGTGGTTGCTGAGCAATTGGTCAAAAAAATTAAAACAGCTATAGATAGCACTTTTAGGTTTTGAGAAAAGTCGTAATCGAAGTGGAAAAAGCGAAAATTCATCGTCAAGATCTCGTTTTATTATTTCAATGAGGGGAAAAAATTACTCTCTCCACAGTATCAAAGTTAAGACAGATTACAACCAGCTTTCTTGTGCTTTTAGCAGGCGCAGGAAACCAAAGAGCAAGCCTAAGAAATCAAACTACTGCACTAATTTAGATCAGGCCCAAGACCTTTTTGAGGCAGGATCAATATTTGTAACTTTAGAGTTACTAATGAGACAACCAGTCAGAGGGTGGCAAGTAAGACTGCCAGTATGGAGCCTCGCGGTAGTGAACAGCTCCGAGGTAAGAAACTATGTGGGTTTAAGAATGTCTAGAAGACTCTGAGCAAAGACGAGCTAACTGAACTGATTGTGGCAAGATAAGGTTAGCTTAAGGAAGTTCTGGCTAGAGAGGCCCTTGCTGGCTCGGCTTGAAAATATTAGGCTAAAATAACCGGCCTAGCAAAAAATATAAGCAAGCTTAATAGCCTAAATAATTACCCGCTTAAAGATTTGCCTTTAAAGGCGCCGGACATATGAATGCCACCGGGCACCTTTAATTATAATTGGCGTGAATTTTTTAAAACCAATAGCTGGCTATAAAAGCCAGCCGTTCATTACCAAAGACTACAGTTAATCATCAAATCCAACAAAGTGAACAAAATCTTCTAATGGCGCGCGAGTAGACTTAACGTCGTTAGCAACAAATTCATCGTTTGGATAACCCATGGCTATGCAAGTCAGAATGTTCTGATCTTCAGGAATATTGGCATGCTCGCGCACGACAGGTGTTTGCATTACCCCTTGGCCATTGATGACAGAACCAAGCCCGCGATCCCAGGCAGCCAACACAATAGCGTGGCAAATAGCGCCTAAATCAAACTGAGCGATGGCAGCCGGCTCAAGAACCCTGTCATAGGTAAGCACAATAGATACTGGTGCATCGAATTGGCGAAAGCCTCGCATAACCCAATCTTGACGCTTCTCTTTGTCATCGCGAGCAATACCCATGGCTTCGAATAGCTGGACCGCAATACCAACTTGGCGATCACGGTGGATTCCTGTGTAGCCTTCATTCGTTGGGAAGTCCCGAGTAGGCTTAACGCCGCCCAGCATTCGTTCGGTGTTTCCCTCCCGAATTCTATCGAGAGGCTCTCCTGTCACAACATGCAAATGCCAAGGCTGGGTGTTCATTGAAGATGGAGCGCCCTTAGCGACTTCAAATATCTCTTCTAGGATTTTGCGCGGCACAGGGTCAGGTTTGTAACCTCGAACCGAACGCCGTGTGCTTATAAGAGTTTCGAAATCCATAGAATATTCCTTTCCAGTAGTAGTTAAGACAACGCCGCTTTTAGTCGCTTAAAGCGGATGGTCAAATTCAGTCGCAAAAGAGTCTAGCATAGAGATAAGGGCTATTTAATAGCTAGATCGCCGCAATCTCATATTGATGTTTTAACATTGAAGTTACATGGCCGAATGAGGGGAGGCGGACGGCGCTGGGCTGCATAGTCAAAGAGATACTGGAAATGCCGAGATTGGCACCTGCGACATCTTAGAATTAAAGGGGTTGGGTGCAAGTTTGTGAGAGTCACAAAGCCCTGAACGAAATCCAATAACAGGTTTAAGTAATCTTAAACCTGTTATTGGCGGTGGTGGGTGTAACTGGAATTAAAGTTAATTGGGATAACGAGGCAAAGCAGCTTCTATTGCACCGCGTACTTGGTTAACGCACCACCAGCCCAGCTCAAAGAGTTTGGCCCTTCAGCTGCATAGACATTGCCGTCTGCGTCCACGGCCACACCTTCGCCTGCGGTACCCTGATAGACACGGTCGTCTCGCTCAAATGGAGGAATAAATCCAGTGATATGATCTTCGTCAACATGGCCAATGCGAACGCCATTGCGCCAGCCTACATGATTGGTTGGAGCTGACTCTGAATCAATCGCGTAAAGCGTGTCATCCGCGGTGATGAATAGACCACTAATGCGGCCATACATGTATCGTGAATCTAAGTAGTTTCCTTCTTGATCGAATATTTCGAGTCGGTGGTTGCCTCGGTCAGCAACCCAAAGACGACCTTGAGAGTCAAATGCCATGGCGTGAGGAGTTCGGAACTCACCGTGAAGAACGCCAATTTGCCCCCACTCTTTAAGGCGAGTGCCATCGGCTGAAAATTTTATAATCCGTGCTGTGGACCCAGATGCCCGGCCCTCAGCCATGGCATCATTACTAGTCATACCTTGACCATTATGACCGTCTGATACAAAGATGCTGCCGTCAGGGGCTGTGATTACATCGTTAGGTTGATTGAATTGATTCGGACCGCTTCCTGCCTGCCCGGGGGTACCCAAACTCATTAGTAATTCTCCGCTGGGACTAAACTTATGGACCTGATGGCCCTTAGTGCCTGCTTCATTGCCCGCGAAATCAGTTACCCAAACGTTGCCTTCGGCATCCGCGTGAATACCGTGTGGGGTTACCATAAGGCCACCACCGAAGTTAGCCAAAACCGCACCGGTGTCGCGGTCAAATTTAAATATAGGATCGACGGGGTTATTGTCGCAATTCACCGGGACACCGCTGCCAAAGCTACTTGCTCCACATCGCTCATAAGCCCAGACATTGCCATCGATTTGATCGATATCAACACCCGCAGTGGAACCCCACTCACGGCCTGCGGGCAAATCGCCCCAGTTTGTCATTACGGTTGAGGCCGGATTGGGTATGCCTTCTCCGGAAATAGGATTGCCAGCATCAGCCATTACGGCTACAGGTGCCGGAGCGGCTGCTTCAACAGCTGTATCAGGTGACGAGCAGGCCGCTAAAATCGCGGGCAAGCAAACGCATAGTGCGGGAAGGACAATTTTCTTTGAAACCATTAGGGGCTCCCTCTTTTTGGTTTTAGTTTTAGTTTCAGTTTCAGTTTTGAAGAGTTCTTGCAGCATAAGAGCATGAGCCGGCCAAGTCTAGTTAGGATGACTAGTTTGTTCCGCCCCAGCCATGACCAGACCATGCCGGAATCATGTTGTCGCGCCGAGAACAGCATTATGGTGTGCCCCAATCGCCCTAGATCAGCGCGATGGGATCAAACTGAAACTTCGGCTAGTCCCTAAAAAGCTCCAATAGTGGCTATCCTTTATAAACGGGCAGTCTTCAATAAATAGCTTTTAGTTAATTGCCTTTATAACTTCGCGGGCCAAATCCCAATTACTGAACCCCTGTCGACCATAGTCAAGCCCTCGACGAACAATCACTAAATCCTGAGATGGCACAATCACGGTGTACTGGCCTCGGTTTCCGTTAGTCGAGTAAGCATCTTTAGGCACGTCTTCACGACCCTCTGGAACCAGCCAAAACTGCCCACCATATTGACTACCACGGCCGACCGTTGCTGGGGCAGGCGTGCTGCTAAATTCAATCCAGTCCTGCGAGATCAATCGTTCACCGTTCCACATTCCACCATTCAAATAGAGCAAACCAAAGCGCGCCAAATCACGGGCGTTTGTATATACCTGACTGCTGAGAATGAAGTCGCCAAAACGGTCGGTGCTGACCAACGTATTGCGCATTCCTATCTTGTCCAAGAGAGCTTTGCGAGGGTACTCCGCGTAGGCTTTCTCGCCGCCAAGAGCTAATTTCATAGCGTAAACGCCCAGCAAGGTGTCGTAGTTTTCATAATCCCAATAAGAACCCGGCTCGCGAATCAAAGCACGACTGCGAGCACCAGCCACTGAACTTGCGCCAGCCCAATAGGACAGACCTGAGCCGGTAGCGTATTCCATTGTGCTGTTGTCAATGGTTTCCAGTCCGCTGGACATATTGAGCACATGGCGCAGGGTTATATCATTGCGAGGGTCAGATTCCGGGGATCGATTTTCTGGATACCAATCGAAACCTAGTGGTTCATCGAGGGACATCCTGCCATCGTCCACCAACGTGCCGATAAGAGCAGAAGCGATACTTTTGGCTGTAGACCAAGTTCGGGTTCGAGTTGCCATTTCGATACCGGCACCATAACGCTCATGAATTATTTCTCCTTTGTAAATCACCAGCAAGCTGAGGGTGTCCTGCTCTGGCGTGTCACGGTCAAAGGCCCAGTCTGAAGCCGCCAACAAAGCCGCCTCATCTATATTGCTGGGCAAGTCTTTATCAGCCACAAGGTCACCGTTAGGCCAAGGAATTTGTGCGGGATCGCCCGCAGGCAAAGGCAGGGTCAATTCTGGCAACTGATCAATATCGTCAAGAGTTTGATTCGGTGGCAGCACCACACAGCCAATGCCTTCACGGAAAACCGCTCGCATCACCGGCACCGGGCCAGGCGCTCCGACCTCAACAGCACGCCTGACTCTGTCGACCCTGTAATCGCCACCGTTGGCGGTCCCTATCGGATTCCGCAAAAAAGCTAACTCTTGGTCGAAAACCTGTTTTAGACTGCGGCCACCGGTAAACAGACCATTGCACATGAACACAGCCTGCTGGCCTCGCTGCACCATCGCCCGCTGCGGCTGCCAATAATCATAGCTGTCTGTTTGCTGTGCGCTAGTCAGAACTGGCAAGCTTAATATTAATAAAGAGAGTAATAGTAGTTTGTTTCGCATCGGTAATCTCCCAAGACGTGAGCTTGGAATATACCTCAGTTCCAAAAAAATCGCCTCTTGAATTGCTTTTTTGATCCTCAAATAGGCCTGCGCTCTGCCGATTATTTGACCCTTAACGTGGATTTTTCCCAGTCGGAACTTTCTTAGTAATATATAAATATAAATATTAGTATTAGTATTAGTATTAGTAAACTGACTATGGGGGGATCTAAACAGCCAACTGAACTTCAAAACCAGTCAGAATTTTAATTGACCATTTGAGTTAAAAAGGCTCTATCAAGATTCACAAATTAGAGTATTAGTTACTTATCCAACACCAGTGACTGATTTATTTTCGCCAAAATCCTAAACAGCGACCGCTATAAAGCACCTGAAATTCCAACGCTGCTGATTCTCCTTAGGCTTTAGATAACGAGCTAAAGATAATCTAAGAAAAAGAGATACAGTGAGAGAAAAGCAATATTCAAACCCAAAATTCCAGAGATAAGACTTTCAATTTAAAAAAAGGGCCACACGACCCTTTTCTAACAACACTTGAATGCTTACAGCAGATTAAACTTTACTAATTGCTGCAGCCACGCTGTCCAATGCTTCTTGAACCACAATACGTGAAGAACCAAGATTCATTCGCATATGCCCTTGCCCACCGGCGCTGTAGTTAGACCCAGGATTCATATAGACACCAGCATTTTCGACCAACCAATCTTGAAAATAATGTTCTGGACTGGCTTTACCATTGCGGATTGCCATCTCGCTAGCATCAACAGATTCAATCACTGAACTAAAATTGATCCACGATAAATAAGTTCCCTGCGCCTTGGTGACACTAACGCCGGGCATTTTGGCTACAGCACTTTCTACGATTTTATGATTATTATCTAGGTAAGGCCTGACTTGATCGAACCATTGCGCACCGTGGCGATAAGCAGCTTCATTAGCAACCACCCCTAGAGTGCTTAAGTCACCCCTATGATGCTGTTTAATTCGGCTTAAAAGCACGGGGTTTGTCGTGAAGAAATAAGCATTCTTCATACCGGCAAGATTGAAGGTTTTACTTATGGCATTAAACGTAATGCTGTTATCGACTACTGCCTTATCCGGCAAACTTGCGAATGGCACATAGCTATGACCATCACGAACTATGTCCGAGTGAATCTCATCAGACAACACAACTATTTGTTTCTCTAAGCAAAGCCGCCCTATGCGTAACAAATCTTCTTTTGACCACACGTTGCCTGTTGGGTTCTGTGGATTACAAACGATCATGGCATGGGTATCTGGCGTCATCTTCGATTCAAGGTCTGCCCAATCGACTTCATAGGTGCCATCTTTATAGATCATTTCGCTTTGAGTTTGAATAACTTGGGTGTGACGACAATGGTAAGGAAACCCATCATAGGTGGGTGTAAGCATGAGGACCTTGGTTCCCTTTGGCGCAAAGCTGCGCAGCGCCGCAATAACGCCAGGATAAACACCGTCGGATACAACCACAGATTCAGGATCCAAATCGAGATTATGGCGCTGCCCATTCCATTGAACAATAGCATCACGCAGAGAGTCGGTGCTGCTCATATAACCCCAGTTGTGGTGCTTACATCGCTCCATTAACGCGTCGGTGATGCAAGGAGCTGCTTCGAAATCCATAGTGGCAACACCCATAGCATATTTTACTTGGCCCTCGGTATAACTTTTTGGTGGACTGTCCCAGCGCGAGCAATTACTGCCTACCCGATCGTATACAGTATCAAAGTCATAAAGACCGTTACGCATTCGAGCGGAAGATTGACCTGTCGCTACAGTAGCGCCGGTTGCAATTACGCCAGAGGCGCTTGCAAGTGCAGTCATTCCGGCACTCCTCATGAAAGTTCTTCTATCTATTCCCACGCTTTTTGACATCGATTTCTCCTCACAGTAGTTATTCTTTTAATATTATTGAGGGTCACAGATCAACCTTACTGCAGTAACTTCTTAGAGGGAAATCCATAAGGAATATTCCCAATATTGCACTTACACTGGAGCAAATACGGGCCGCTTTGGTCTTTAGTGTTCCTCTACTTTCGTACTAATTTAAAGTAATAAACGCCCTTTTATAAGGCGCTTTCAATATTTTTTTAGGGTCATTTTTTTGCTAACTTAATACCGCACGAAAAACTGCTACAGCTTTTTCCATTTCTTCACGACTGCCCAGAGATATACGGCAGTGAGTATCCTGTAAGGGCGGGAAGTCCCTACCAACAGAAATCCCATTTTTTATGCAAGCTGCTCGGACGACACTAGCCGGGCGCTTCAAGTTGGGGAAAATGTGATTGGTATGTGAGTCAGGTACATCAAAACCCATGTCGTTGAGGGCTCCAACTGTGAAGGCTCTAATCTCAGAATTCTCCTGCCGCTCCCAAGCGATGTGGTCCGTGTCCTCGAACGCAGTAAGAGCGGCTATAGCCCCAATCATATTTATATCACCCATTCCCCAGGCGCTGTTGATTTCTTCTAAGGTCCCAGAATCGGCAAGACCATAGCCAACTCGCAGCCCTGCCATGCCATGGGCTTTTGAAAAAGTTCTGGCGATAATGACGTTGCTAAATTCTTTAGCCAGCGGCAAAGCTGTTCGCATCGCTGATGCATCTACATAGTCTATGTATGCTTCATCCACTAATATTTTTGTTGTTGGTGAGCGCCGCACTATTTCTCGAATTGCGGCTTCCATCGCCGCCGGTCCATGAACAGTGCCGGAAGGATTATTCGGATTACACAAATACACCATCCCAGCGCCTGCGGATGCAACGACCATTGCGTCGAGATCGATATTAAGGTGACTATCCAGCGGTATAACTTTTACCGCGGCACCAATTTGCCTAGCCATTTGTTCGGAAGTGGTAAAAGAAGGTGCTGCTGTTACTAATGGCCTATCCGCGCCGCAGAACGCGCGAACGGTTCCTTGCAGAATGGGAGTCGAACCTGTGGACATCAGAATATTGTCAGCACCAACGTCAAAGTGGTGGATGATACTGGCCTGCAATTCACGCAAGTAATCTGGGGCATAGCCGCGGCCGATGCGCTTGCTAATCGCCGAATGAATGGCTTGCATTGTTTTTGGGCCCGGTCCTCGTGCACTCTCATTCTGATTGAGCTGAATGATGCCGCCATCGAAAACACCAGCAATGGCCGCCTCACGAGTCTGAGCATGGATAATAGGATTTAGAAGACCAACACCAGAGATAACGCCGGCTGCCGTGCCTAGGCCGGCACTTTGGATAAAACCGCGACGGGTGAATTTCATACAATACCCCTTGATAGTAATTTTTTACAAAGAATCCGCAACTACCGGCCATCCTGCTTTACCGGGTTCTTTTATTGTTATTCGTTAAACTCACCTATCATACTGCTGAAAACTTCTGGAATGCAAAGGGATTAGGCAGGTTTTTGACCAAAAAATACCGTAATAATCAGCCTGCTAGAAAATAAACCTCGGATAATCCTACTTTGCAGCATTCAACATCGAAAACTCTACCAAGCTGGCCATAAGGATAACCCGCCCTGCCGCAGGTTTTCTTAAACCATAAGAGTTTTAGCTACCTTTCAGACACATTGGGATCATTCACAAACTAAATCATCACTTTCCATAAGCGAAGCAATCGATTCCTCTTATTAAATTGACGCTAATCGCGCCAAAAGAAATCGACGACGCCTAGACCCAATGCAGAAACACCACAATGCTAACTATAAAATTATTTGCCAGTGCTGAAATTCGCAACCATGAAGAAGACAGCCCCTATCGTTGATATAGCTTTCTAAACAGCAGTCTCTGCTGGGCAATTTTAGCCGCTGCAAATTCAACTAGGACTGTAAGAATAATAACGAATGCGCTTTGGTTCAAGAACGCGCGAATTTTACGCCGCTTTGTAGCGTAAACGTTTCGTGCCAATTTTTTTAGTGAAGTTTTTTATGAGCTATCAAGTAGATTTTTCTCTACGTTTGTCTAGTGAGTTTTTAGCATTAATTTCTACGCCAGTCCCAAGGTCGTTCGATTTCGCTTTTGATTAACCTGAGCCCTTGTTGAGCTTTTCCTTGTCGAGACGCCAACGCAAAAGATCTATTCGGTCTTGGCCGAAATAGGGCTCATTATTGAACACATAAGTTGGAACCCCCCAGTGCCCAGCAGCCTCCAAGGCATCTTGGTTAGCGCTTATCTCATCTAAATGGCTACCGTTTTCAATATTAGCTTTGAGCCCAGCAAGATCAAGCCCCGCAGCGCTCACGGCTTTAGATAAATGTGCACCTTCGTTCCAGCCTTTGGTTCCCCCGAAGATGAGGTGTGAAACATGCTTTGCAAATTCTATCCCTCTACCTTGACGCTGGGCCTCAACTCCTAGCTTAGTTAGCTCATGAATAAGGGGTTGCTCTTTAGCGATCTCATAAGTTTCCATATTCTGATTAATAGGATCAGGTTTTGGCCAATGGTTAGCCATCCCTAGAAACTCAGCCCGCCGCACCCAATCGAGGCCTATATAACGAGCGCGCTTCACATTGGAGGGATCAAAAAATTCCGGGTTTCGAACCGCAATAGGAAATACCGGCCGAAGATTTACGCCAACCCCATAGTCTTGCTTGAGCTTAAGCATATCCGGCGTAGCTAAATAGGAGTACGGGCTTCTAAAAGAAAAATAGACGTCTATGTCGGGCATTTGCGGCTCCATCATTTTTTATAAGTAATTTTCACCCACCGAGCAGGCTAAAATTCTACTCATATGGCTATAGGGCAACTTGGTCTCATCATGCCAATCGTTAAACTGTTGCTGAATTCTCTTGAGGTCCCTTTGACTGCTTGGCTTTTCCGTGATGTCCAGCCCTATACTGCGCAGCGTGACCACGACATCGGTAGCTAAAATAAAACAATCTTTGCCCATTCTGCGCAAAAACCAGAGTGCACTTTGTCCGCCAAGTCTAGAACCGTGCTTTTTTAGGTATGCCATTAGCCCTATTTGATCCGACTCTGGCCAATCTGCTATTAACTTACCAAAACTGCCATGGCGCCTGGCCTCATCCTGAACAAAATAAACATTCTCTTGCAGGGCTTTGATCTTTTGCCAATTACGAACCACACGCCTGTCGGATGTGTAAGCTTCCCATTGTTCCGGTGACAGCATCTCTAAGGTTGCAGGCTTAAAGCCAAAGAACGCTTCCTCAAACTCCGGCCATTTTTTCTCTATAACTTTCCAGCTGAAACCCGCTTGATTAATGCATTTGGTCATCATCGCCAGATAACGATCGTCACCTGTCTCTATCAGACTCTTTTTACTGGCCAATTTTGGCAGCAATTCTTTAAGTCCTAAGGGTCCGCCCTTACGCTTTTCTGCTCTTTCTTTAATCTTTTTAAATGAGGTCATTTTTTGGACTGCTTTCCTCTATTCGGTTCTCTAATTTCTGCTTACTATTCCGGGATATGCTCTGAAAAAAAAGGCCTGTACTGAATAGTCTTCAATGACGATGAAATATGCAAAAACCAAAACTATTGCTTTTGCGCCACACCCAAAGGTTGGGCAGCCATCGAAGAACCACTCAATTAGCTAGCGGAGGCCCCTTTTCAACCCAGTCTCTAGCATCATAAAAATCTGCATGTCGCTAGAAGTTGTGGCTACAACCTGTATTTCGCCATCAGCACAGCTTACCTTTATTGCTATTATCGTAGCACAAGGATTCCTTTCAACGATCTTATAACTGACAACTTGTTGATGTATTTGGACTAGGCAAAAAAAATGTTACGCAGTGAAATTTTTGAAAACACACAGCCTAAGGGGTTTTTAGGCGGCTCTGCTTTCGAGGTACAAGTCGATATCGATGGAGTATCAATTGCTAAATGAAGAATAAAGCAAACGGGGACTCACGGATTGTCTAAATTTTTATAACACAGCCGAGTTAAAACCATCTAAGCCATAAAAATATAGGCAGTGCTGCAAAAGCCATTCTGGCTAGAGATTATCCAGAAAAAAGAGATCTCAACATAGGCATTGTTAAATCTGACTTCCGTTGGACCGTGTTCTGCGCTGGAAACAAAAATGTACTCTTCTTTATTTTTTCTTAATAATGGAATAGACGTGTCAAACGTCTTAGGCACATACTGGTCATCCATTGCGCCCTGCCATAAAATAGTGGCAGGTTAATTTTGTCAAAGTAGGTTATGGGTTCATATACTGCATAAACGTCTTCTACCGCTTACCATCAGAAGTGATTAGCGCTTTACCAAGCTTACTTATTATTTCAATATTACTAACAATAAAGGTTTTTTCGATCACGTCTTATCTAACGACTGAACCTGAAAAATTGATAGCGTCATATCTTGATCTAGGGTATTGGGGGATTCTGGAATATTTCGTTAAAACCTTACATTTGGCGCCATACATCCCTCTGCAGAAAAATTCCTTCCTATAATACTTTAATACCTTAATACTTTAATACTTTAATACTTTCTAAATTTAACGAGTACTCATCATTTTCGGCTTTCAGAAAACTCAATGCATTTGTTAAATCAGCGGCTGCAATTTTTCACTCTTTTTTTAGCGGTAATTCATATTGAGCACAATTAGCTCTTTTGAAATAGAGCACGATATATCGCTCCTCCTCACTTTTGTGACTAAGATAATCGCCTCCCCCGTGTAAAAAACAATAACTGAGTGATTATGTTTAACAAGATTTTATGCATCCTTGGAAAGGTAAATATTAATCTTTTGTAAGCGGTCTGATGTAGAAGAAACGTCTTTAATTATCGTATAAAATTTGTTCAGAAGATTTTCTTTGAATAGCAGTTAAATTGCTCGAGCACGACGCTAGAAAGGCGAAAAGAGCCAACGCTGAAAATAGTATTAGGCCTTTTATATTAGTCCGTTTTAATGTTTTGTATGAGACGTAGCGTAGACAAGCTGCCTCGATTATAGACAATCAAAGCGCGGAGGGTTTTGGCACCAGTGAGAAGCATTTTGAATTGAACTTTTTCGAAACATCAAACGCATTCCATCACTAGCGGTATATTCTATTTTAAAAATGAACCAAAAAAGCACACTTATCGTCTTTGCATGAGCACAATAAGCAATAACTACGCTAGTTGGATGCGTTAGCCAACTCAATGGCTTGGCCGTGGGGCGTATTAATGTAAGCTGAGCGCCATTTTTTCACCCGGGCCGATATTTCTGCCGTTGTTGATAGCTTCTTTTCGCTTACTATTTTCTCCAGCGCTCGCAGCCAATGCCGGTAGTAAGAGTCGCCTAGATCTGGGTCACCTTGTAGCTGAGCCGCTGTAATTTCAGCATTTAAATGTGTCGCCCATTCCTCCCAACTAAACGCACCGGACTGATGAAGCGCCACAACCATGCCAAAGGCTTGGGCTTCCCATGGCTCTTTAAACACAGGCCCCTCATTGTCACAGGGTTGAAAGGGATAGGTTCTATCTTTTGACATATTTACTCAACGTTTTCTAGATAGGGCTGCCAAAGGTCGATAAGTACTTCGCTATTGTCTTCACTTGAGCCCCATAAACTGGCACTGGAAAAACGTACGCGGTACAAAAACTCGCCGCTGCGCTCGCCTGCTGAATTCTTATCTGGATACACATGACACCCGTAATTTTCTTCGATCTCCCCGACAGAGCCTTGGACGTAGGTGGGCAATCTCGAATGGCCTTTGGTGTGTATTTTTTTCGCCCGCACCGCATCACCAACACTGAACTCAGGCTCACCATCACTTGGCATCAGTGTGGGGCCACCGGTTCCTAAAATTTTTATTGCTTCCTCTGAATTTGGCACTCTCAATTCTTCGGCTCCATCCGTTATCATGCAAGCTGCCGCCAATTCCCCCTCTGTCAGTAAACCTTTTTTCACTAATAAGTTTTGAATGCCTACAAGCCAATTTTCATAATAACTATTTCTAAGGTAGTCAGCGGGGTGCTGGGATTCTCGTGCAAATCGAGACTCATCAATATTCCATTGACCTAGCATGCCTGTGGCTAAAGTCATGGCAAATACTCTGCGCTCCCAGTCAGTATGAAAGACAGGTTCTTCTGCTTCTGGCACAGGACTAATTGGACCTAGCCCCTGCCGGCCGCCAAGATCGTGCCCACCTTTCATTGTTTTTGATCTGCTAGCATTGGTCTTGCTCCGACGCAGCATCAGCTGATTTCGCCAACTCAACGCCAATCATCGAATTGCGCGTCACCAAACATCGCAACCTTTCTTCACTCCAGTGCTGCGTCCCTGCTGGCTGCTGGGGCATAACTAAATAACGCATCTCTGAAGTTGAATCCCACACTCGAACCTTCGTGCTGCCAGGCAAAGAAGTGCCGAACTCAGCCAGAACTTGGCGCGGCTCACTAACGGCCCGGGCACGGTAAGGTGCTGACTTATACCAAGTAGGAGGCAGACCTAAAACAGTCCATGGATAGCATGAGCAAAGAGTACAAACGACTAAGTTGTGAGTTTCATCTGTGTTTTCAACAACCCGCAAATGCTCCCCTTGCCTGCCAAAGTAACCAAGCTCAGATACTGCGGCCGTAGCGTCCGCTAACAATGCTTCTTTGAAGCTTGCATCCACCCAGGCCTTAGCCACCACGATTGCCCCGTTTTGAGGGCCAACTTTATGCTCGTAATTGTCGATAATGGCGTTAAGAGCGTCAGGATTGACTAGGCCTTTTTCGACCAGCAAACTTTCCAGTGCCTTAACTTTGAGTTCGAGCTCCGGCGGCGGCTCGGTATGATCGTGAGAATGACCATGATCGCCGTCGTGGGAATGCATGTTTTCGTCATCTGAATGAGCCATTGGATTCGCTTAAATGTAAAAAGGATAAGTCGCAAATATTTATATAGGTATATTTAAAAGATTCCCACAGGAGCTGTGGCAAAGCAAGCGCCACATAGCACCCCCAGAATCTCTTTAAGGGATTCCCCTGAGCCCGCAGGAATATGCCTTGCCTTATAAACCGGGGCTAAGCTGAACCTGACCGCGCATAACATTGAGGTACATATCATGTACCTGTTGCTTAGTTTGAGCGTTAGCGCATCGAAACTCGGCTAGGGAAATTTCGTTAGAAGCCAATAACCGCTCAAATGCAGCACAATCGATTTCAAGTAAAATTCTGTTAGTCATTTAGCCCTCCAGGGGGATTTCCAGCCTTTGCGCGTTGGCCGGTGAATGATCATTTTAAGAAGTGCTATTTTAATGCGAATGATTCTCATTTGCAAATACAATTCCACGGCCATGGAAATCTCATTTATACCCTCCTTAACAGTCCCTAGCTTTTCTCTCCGACCTCTCTAATCCTCTTAGAGCCTGATTTAGTTTCCGCACAAGACCGCTGAGACTCCTTGATCTCTAGAATGAAACCAATCTGAGCTGACTGATATTTTGGTTTAACCACCTCTGCAAGGTAAGACTTCATGGTCTTGAAGGGCGTGTCTACTAACAACATATTAGTAAACCACCCAGGAATATTGGATCCAGGATTAATATGAGCTCGATTCGATATCTTGATAGACCCGTCCAGCTGAGGCGTAAAACGCCAGCTTGCATTAGCCTGCGTCAGCCTAACCCGGCCTCTTTTTTTCTCAACCCCCTCGCTCACCGCACTGCTTTGCATAGTCACTTGCAATGATTCTGGGTTTTGCGCCCACCTAACTCGAACTACAACATCACGGTCTGTTATGGGAAAAGGCATGTCATTGTGGGTGTATACCAATGACTCGGTTTCACTAAACCTTTTTAGCAAATAGGATTCTGCACATTTGTCAGCCCACCGCGGACAAGCCTCAGCATCTTCAATAAGCGCCACCAGAGAGGTTAAACTCACTCCTTCGATTCGACTTACAGATCTCACTTCTTTGTAAGGGGAGCCTTCAATCGAGCGAGTAAACACTTGAATACCCTCTCTGTCGCGCTCCAGCTCCCACTCTGATTCTTGGCCATGAGAAATTTCACTAACCAATACTGCAAGACTTAACGAGCTGGCGATAATTAATTTCACGGCGCCGTGGTAACCACAAGCGAATGGGTTCAATTGAGTATTGTTCATAATATTTTTCTTTTCCCGTTTATGTTTATGTTTATGTTTTGCCGATACCCAAACTCACTTCGCTGAAGCTTCTTATAATGATAGCTGCATCCGTCAGTTTGACTTATAAATCTTCTACAGATCTGTCCGCCAAACTGTCTTGGTGTTGAAGTCTTTACTAGACCTTGAACTGCGCCTGTTGTGTTCAAAGGACTCTCACTTTTAATGCCGCTCTTAGCATCTAAAATGCACGCTGTTCCAGCTCTGTAGGCATCACCAGAACTTTGTACGATTGAGACGCACTGGCGTTGACGCTACTGTTATTAATGCTGCTATCATCGATCATGCGCTGACTAAAAGAGGGTGAGCCGACACAAGAATCTTAACTTGGTGTTCTAAAGCAGGTCCGACCGGACTTTTTAGTACGCTTCTATTAATAAGCTTTTCCATGATTTCTATCAGGCTTTCAACAGGGCTTAGGCTCTAGGAAAATTCATGTCACTCGAATCTAAAATAATTCACCGTCAACTTAATGCGACGTTACCCATCGCAGTGGCTGGTGACGGTGCCTATCTGATTGATAAAAGTGGCAAACGCTATATTGATGCTTCGGGCGGTGCGGCGGTCTCCTGCCTAGGACACGCTCACCCTGACGTCATTCAGGCCATCATCGAACAAACTCAAAAACTTGCCTTTGCCCATACTGCATTCTTCACCTCCGAGCCCGCTGAAGAACTAGCGCACACGCTTGTCGCACAAGCCCCAGATAGTATCGAGCACATCTACTTTGTGTCAGGTGGCTCCGAAGCTATCGAGTCGGCACTAAAAATAGCTAAACAATATTTTTTCGACAAAGGTGAACCCAAGCGTACAAAATTTATCTCCAGACGGCAGAGTTACCATGGCAATACTTTAGGCGCGCTATCGATTAGTGGTAATGTTTGGCGAAGAAAACCTTTCGAAGGTCTACTCAACCAGGGCTTTCATATTAGCCCTTGTTACTCCTATAGAGATCAACGCCAAGATGAATCTTTGGAGGCCTATGGAGGTCGAATAGCGAACGAATTGGAGACCCTGATCTTGCACGAAGGAGCTGGCACTATAGTAGGCTTTGTGGCGGAAACCGTCGGTGGGGCAACTGCTGGTGTTCAGGTGGCTCCGCCTGGCTATTGGTTCCGCATCAAAGAGATCTGCGATCAGTATGGCATCCTACTTATCGCCGATGAGGTGATGTGTGGCATGGGTAGAACAGGGTCGATGTATGCCTGCGAACAAGAGTCATTTGAACCTGATGTTATTGTGGTCGCAAAAGGCCTTGGTGCTGGCTACCAACCCATTGGTGCCATGCTTTGCTCTGCGGAAATAGTTTCAACAATCAGCAATGGCAGTGGCGCATTTTTGGGCGGACATACATATCTAGGCCACCCAATAGCTTGTGCAGCGGCTCTTGCTGTGCAAAAAGTCATTAAAGCCAACAACCTCTTAGATCGGGCCAACGACCTTGGAGGCATGTTTCAGCGCTGCTTAGTCGAGACATTTGCATCCCACCCGCATATCGGAGACATAAGAGGACGCGGTCTTTTCTGGGGAGTTGAACTTGTTGAGTGCAAAGATACTAAACAGCCTTTTGATGCCAAGCTAAATTTGCATCAACACATCAAAGACGCAGCCCTAAGCCAAGGGCTTATCTGTTACCCAGGGGCAGGCACAATCGATGGCAGGGAAGGTTGCCACATTTTGCTTGCACCGCCATTTATTATTACCGAAAAACAAGTTTTAGAGATATGCAATAAGTTAGAATCATCTATCAACCTCGCAATTACCAAAATAACTAATGACAAATAACACAGCCCACAAAATAATAATCGCTGTCGCTCCAAACGGGGCTCGCAAAACTAAAATGGACCATGGGAAATTGCCAATCTCGCCTGAGGAACTCGCTACAACGGCCAGGGCGTGCCAAGAGGCAGGTGCGTCAATGATCCACCTCCATGTGCGGGACGCGCAAGATCAACACTCTTTAGACCCTGAGCGTTATCGGGCCGCAATTGTCAAAGTTAGGGCGCAGGTTGGGGACGAAATGATTGTTCAGGTCACCACTGAAGCGGTCGGAAAGTATAAACCGGTTGAGCAGATGGACTGTGTGAAACAGTTAAAGCCTGAAGCCGTTTCCATCGCTATCGCTGAGTTGATACCAGTAGCTGGAGACGATCTAGAGGTAGCTCGATTTTTGGAATGGCTTTACCGAAGTCAAATTGCTCCCCAGTTCATTCTTTATTCAGAAGCTGATATTGAACACTTTACAAGGTTGGTACAGCGAGGCGTCATTCATAGCGATAACCCAAGCGTGCTGCTTGTGTTGGGAAAATATTCACAAAACCAGCAGTCTGATCCAAAAGAATTATCATCCTTAATTGAGACTCTACAACCACATTATTCTTGGTCAGTCTGCGCCTTCGGACAAAGTGAGAGCGAATGTATGGCCGAAGCTATCGACTTGGGTGGTCATTGCCGAATAGGGTTTGAGAATAACCTGCTTAGTGAAAATGGCAACTTAGCCATCGACAATGCGAATCAAGTTGAATTTACTGCTGCCAAAGCAAAATCCCATGACCGCGGCTTAGCAAGCGCTAGCGAGGCACGCCTTATAATGGGCGTGCGTTGCTAACTGGGACAATAGCCCCTATACCGCGTTAAGAGCTTGTTCTAGGTCGGCTTTAATATCATCGATATGCTCTATACCTATACAAAGACGAATCGCCTCAGGCTTGACGCCTGCTGCCAATTGCTCGGTCGGCGACAGCTGACGGTGAGTAGTAGATGCAGGATGACAAGCCAAGGATTTAGCATCGCCAATATTAACTAAACGCTTAATCATCCTGAGGGCATCATAAAATTTAACGCCCGCATCGAAGCCACCCTTAACACCAAATGTCATAAGAGAGGCTGGAGTTCCTCCACAATATTTCTTTGCCATTGCGTTTTGAGAGTCGCTTTCCAGGCCTCCAAAACTCACCCAATCTACCTTCTCATGGCTTTGCAAATACTCCGCTACAGCAATGGCATTTTCACAGTGACGCTCCATTCGCAGACTAAGAGTCTCGAGCCCTTGCATGATCATGAATGCACTCATTGGTGAAAGCGCTGAACCAGTATTTCGAAGCGGCACTGTTCTCGCCCTGCCTATAAACGCGGCCTCCGCAAACGCCTGCGTATAGACCACACCATGATAGGAAGGCTCTGGTTGATTTAGCTCAGGATAGCGCTGCGCATGCTCAGCCCAAGGGAACTTGCCTGAATCAACAATCATGCCTCCGATAGTCGTACCATGGCCGCCGACGTATTTTGTTAGCGAATGCACAACAATATCTGCTCCAAATTCGATAGGATTACACAGGGCGGGAGACGCTACTGTGTTGTCGACGATCACTGCCACCCCATGGCGATGAGCAGCCTCACAGACAGGCGCAAGGTCAATAATATTGCCAGCTGGATTTCCAATAGTCTCGCAGTAAACCGCTTTAGTATTTTGATCGATAAGCTTTTCTATAGCTTCAGCAGAGTCGTCTTCAGCAAAGCGAACCTCTATACCTTGGCTCGGCAGCATATGAGCGAACAGTGTGTAAGTGCCACCGTAGAGCTGCGGAGTTGAGACAATATTGTCTCCGGTCTTCGCAAGCGTAAGGATCGCGTAGTTGATCGCAGCCATACCGGAGCTCACTGCGAGGCCAGCAATACCGCCTTCCATTGCCGCCATGCGCTGCTCGAGCACGTCGTTGGTCGGGTTCATTATGCGGCTGTAGATATTGCCAGGCACGGCGAGGTCGAAAAGATCAGCGCCATGTTGTGCATTGTCGAACTCGTAGGCGACTGTCTGGTAGATAGGCACGGCGACCGACTTAGTCGCCGAGTCGGTTGTATAGCCTGCGTGAATAGCAATAGTTTCTTTTTTCATGGGTAGCGTCTCCTAATGAGGCTGCGATAAATTCGAGTAGAAGTATATACCTTATGGGATACGCAGACAGAAACATTAATCTATTCCTCAAAAGTCGCAGCTAATCAAACGTAAGGAGGAATGATTGAGTTCGATTGACTTACATTGCCAAAGCTAGGGAGGCATTAAAATGAGTCAGAGTTGATTTCCAACAGTCGAAAAAAAGGCGAGCTTAGCTCCCCCTTTTTATTCAAAGTCCTGCGTCTGTTTTAGAACTTGAGGTTGATACCTGCAAAATGAAATCGACTAACGTCAAATAGACTAAGGTATGCATTGTTGTTGCCTGCTCCAGTATCTGGGCTAGAAAAATATTTACAACACCCTCTACCCGGGCAGCGCCGCGGCTGTCGGTTTCTTGAGAACCGGTTTGTACCAGAGGCACCGAAGAAGTGACGTTTGATCTTGTTAATCTTGAGCCCGTGACGACCAGCTCTTCAATTTCATCATCTTGCGCGAATACTCCTGAGCGAATCCGGCCGATCCTGCAGCTATAACGGCAAATGCGACACTGAAGGCAGAAGTCTTGCGATTTAGTTTGAACATTTTGTTTTTCACTTCGTAATGAAAATATGATGCCTACTATTGGCTCCAGTGGCAGTTTTCTCTTGTTTTTCTTATGTAGTGCACGATGAAGCCGGCACGTACCTTAACTATATATAAATTCTCATGATTTCGACTGTTTTCGCCTTTGTTCTAACATCAAAACATCGATTTATTGCAAAAATCGTAACCTTTTATCAACAGTCAATTCTAAAAATTTTTCACCCACTTGCGACTCTCGCGCCAGCACGCGTCATTCAGAGAATCCTTACTCCCCGAATATTACTAGTTGGATGGCTAAACGACTCCTCTTCGAATCTAGTTAATTAGAGACCTAGAGCATTTAACGGTAAAATGGACCCGTAAGTGGCTGAGAATTGGAAGGTTGCTTGGCCTAGGCTAAATAAAGAGCTCTGGCCGCAACGCCACAAACGAGGCCGAACGGTCGATGGAAGAGGTGTATAAGGGTTGCCTTACCTGCCAAACACTTTCTGTCCTCACAGTATTTTTTAACGTATTGAACATCAAGCAGCTATCTTCCCAGGGCTCCTCGAGAAATTTTAAAAGTTCAGTTATCGCTGTACGTGGCGATGTCACAAGCGCCTCGTAGTCCACATTAAATATGTCTTCGCCAAAGAGCTCTTGCCAATGCCTCATCAGATCGGACTGCAAATTGATGTAATGGCGGATAGACCTAAGGTCTGTAGCGTAATGCTGACTGGGACCAAACCGGGTCGTGTAGATTGACCACGCAATATCACGCCAGGCTCGACGGGTAACAATGATTTTAGCCGATGGAAAAAGCGCCTTGATTAGTCCGAGGAATAGGAAATTATCAGGACGCTTATCAGTGACACGCGTATTTACCCCGAAAATACGCTCTGACTCCTCTTTGTAGCGCTTCGCCCAAGAGTGCAACGCGACGCCAGTTATCAAGTCGCAGTCTCGGGGGTAGTTTGGAAGCTCCGTGTCCACCAAACGACTAAAAAACTCTCGCTCGCCGGCAGGGGTAAATGCTGTATGTGCTGCTAATATTTGCTCAACGAGAGTGGAACCCGAGCGAAACATGCCGCAGATGAAAACCGGAGAAGCGCTATCTGACAATCGGTTTTTCCGAAACCATTTAACATCAAAGTTTTCCTTTATTGCATCGAACTCTGCTTCGATGAGTGCTGGATCATAGTCTTTGTATATTGATCGATCCACGGCATTTGCACTATCAAAATAAGCTAGAGCGGCTGAAAAATCTCCGCATTGCTCGAGTGCGCGACCAAGAGCAAAATGGAGATCAGGGTCATCACTAATCGCGGCTTGTGCTGTGAGCCTATCAAGTAGTGGATCCGTTTTATCGCTGAATTGCCGTGCATCAGCCAGTCGTGCCAGCGCAGGCAAGTAGTTAGAATCTAGTTCAAGACAGTAAGAGAAATGTGCATATGCGTCGTTTCGATCACCCTGCTGTTCAGCCAAACAACCTAAATTAAAGTAGGCTGGCACGTAGCGCGAGTTGAGATCGACCGCTCTCTGAAGTTGCAATTTGGCGGCTGCATCATCGCGCAACTGCTGTGAGTAAATGGTTGAAATATTGAGCACTATTTCTTCGGGGCGCTCGGCATTCAAGGCAATAGATTTCTCATAGGCAGCTATGGCAGCAGAGGGCTTACCTGCTCGAGCGAGCAAATAGGCATTATTATAGTAGCCATTAGCGGAGTCTGGAATACGGTGCAAAAAGGCAGTATACAGATCCAGCGCGAGATCCATTTGCTGCGGCGTATGGCACCGAGCGGTGAATGTCTCAAGCAAAACAATATCACCTGGAAGTAGTGTTACTAATTGATGAAGGCAGTTAAAACTGCCGCTTTCATCTCCCTGCTCATCACAGACCTTTATCAACCCCCACAAACAAGGCTGATTATGCGCATCTATTGCGAGCCCCGACTCTAGTAGTTGACGAGATTTTTCGAATTGGCCAACTTTGTAAGCTTTCAACGCCTCTTGCAAGATATCGTTAAGATTCAACACTTATTCACCACTGGGTCATACCATCAATTGGCATCGCACACAGACAATATGTTTAGGTATTTTGTGACTCAGCACGCAACCTTAATGGACGCCAGCACTGCATCGAATAATGCATAAGATACATTGGTGCCAACCAACCCGATTCATGTAGTTCAATAATGACACTTGAATCTAGGGCGTTGAGCTTTTGAAGGTTAATTCCGACATAGGTTGCGAGTACTTTCTGTTCGTCAGACCCTTCGATCGTATAATTCGCCTGCATCTGGTCTAGAACTTTGTGCTTCACAAGCAGCCGCGCAAACTCACCGGTGCGTTTGCGTTCTTCTTCATATTCTCCTACAAACTGCATAACTGCTCTGACTTCTGGCGAGGGTTCTTCGACAACGAAGAATGGAAAGCGAGGATCTTCTGTAATGGTCTCAGCCGCGCGATCAAGGACAAGTGCTCGGCTTCCGTCTTCCTGTGCAGCAAATGCAAAGGGATAGCACCGCAAATAAGATGGAACGTAGCAGTCGGGATCCCATTGGCCATTCTCATCTATAAAAAGATTGCCTCCACCCGGCAAGCCCAAAACTGCCATAGGGACAGGATTTTCTATGTTCGAAAAAACTATAGGATAATGACGCTGGGCACTACTTATCTCAACCATCGTTAGAGGGATTGCACGCTCGTTTTTTACGAAATCGAACGGCCGCTCAGAGGGAGTAATCCCAATTCCACCATGGGAATCATACGTCAGGATTTCCGGCTGCCTGTAAAGAAACTTCTTGCCCGCCATCGACGCTAAAGGATTAGCCTGCTGTTCATCGGTCACGTTTAACTCTCCAATTTCAAAAATTAACTTTATTTAATATTTTAGCCATTGCCCAAGTGACTAGTCAGCTCGCAACCAACCTGTAAGCGCATAACGCGGCTTTGTCGCAAAAGGAGCAACGTACGACACTTGGTGATCGCGCGGCACCTTAAATAAGCTGCAGGTATTAAACGTCGGCACATGTATTTTAGTAACTTGTTGACCATCAACAAACTCCAGCATGCCACCCCAATGCGATTCCCACTCCTTTGTAAGGTTAATGACAATTGCGAAACGCCTGTCATCAGCCGTGCTGGCACTATCGTTGTGCCTCATTAAGAAATGTCCGGGGGCAAAGAGAGTAGCCTGCAATTCCACTTTCCGAATTTGCGCGTCACCTGTCAACTCACGAAAATATTTGATCGAGTCCAAACTATTGATTGCCTCCAAAATCGCATTGAGCATAAGCTTGGGCTCCAATTTATTGTTATACGCGTCGACCATAGGGTAGCGATAGTAGGCGAATTGATAGTCCCTTTTAGCTTGATCAATGACAGCACCATGAAATGCCTGCCGATCTTGCTGCGTCATAGCTGACAGTTGGGCTGCGGTTTTTGTCATAGCCTCGACCCCATTTCGAAACGCCATTTCCCAAACCACCTGTTCATTCAAACAGGTAAACGCCTGTTCAGCAGCAAATTGGTCCAAAAAATTCGGGATTTTTACCGAACCGACTTCCGCAAGCTCGCTGCCGATGGCAACTTGATCTATCGAAGGGTTCAATAGTAAGCCTCGGAAATTATGCATAGCAATGGGCTCTCGTCTTTACTGCGATAAATAAGAGGCTACCATAACATAGTGCCTACAAATCAAGAATCCGAAGAGAGGCCAAATTGCAGTTGTGATAGCCTGACAAGCGTTTATGATTACCACCACAGCATTCATTTTAAGAGTCCGGCAGCGTTTTATGCAACACTCTGTACAGTATATTATGCGTCAGTTCGACCTTGCTTTTGCGCAGGGCGCTCATGACAAAGCGCTTGGTCTGCTGCAGACTCTCTGCCAGCGGTGCCCAGAGGATGCCGAAGCTCACCATCGGCTCGGCGTTATGGAAGAAGAGTTTGGATCGCCGGAAAATGCTCGTCGCGCCTACCTGCAATGCCTTGCTCTAGCGCCAACAATAGCAAAGGCTTATCTCTACGCGGGCTACTGTTTGCAGCAACAGGGGCTCGAAGGAGGTGCGGCCGAATTGTATTCGCTTGGTGCCGATATCGATGAGAACATTCTGTATTTATGGCAATCCGACCATCAGCCCATTCAATCTCGACTGCGCTCAGCGGCTGCCAGTAGCCTTCTGCGCGAACATCTGACCGAACTACATGCAACGTCGGTCGGATCAGGCAGTGATTGCCGGCGCGTTGCTTCGGCGCTATGGACACGCACTCACAATAATGATTTTCAGTTTAGAAATGCAAAGCAAATGCCGCAGCTATTTTATCTTCCTGATATTTCCGCTCGCGGTTTTGAAAAACCTACCGATTGGAAGTGGGCGCAGCGATTGCAAACAGTAGCCACAGATATTAAGAATGAATTGCTCAATGCATTACCCGCTATCAGAACTTTAGGCCGTCCTTACCTCGCCGCAGGCAGCCAAGCTGGCGAGTCTTTCTCTGAGCTAGTGGGGTCGTTAAACTGGACGGCATTGGATCTATTCGTAAACGGAGCCCCCAACACCAAAATGATTGCTCACTTCCCAACAACCCTTGCCGCGCTCAAAGATGCGCCGCTTTATGGACTCGATGACAATCCATTTGAAGTGTTCTTTTCCCTGCTTCGCCCCGGCCAGCATATAAAGCCTCACTATGGTTTATCGAACCACAGCCTAACTGTTCATTTACCGCTCGTGATTCCAAAAAAATGCTGGTTGCGCGTTGGAGATGAGACCCGCGAGTGGGAGGCTGGAAGAATTACTGCGTTTGACGACACTTTTATCCATGAAGCACGAAATGAAAGCGCAGAAGAAAGAATCGTCTTAATCTTTTCGATCTGGCATCCAGATCTTACTGAATCTGAGCAGCAAGCGGTAAAGCGTTCTTTCCGATCTCGGCTGCGGTGGCTGGAAAAACGCCAGGGCCCATGAATTAACAAAAGGAAAAAGGCTTAGTTTAAGCAACCAAGTCGCCTCAACTCATCGATGAGTGGTCCCAAGTGTTTTTCAAAAGGTTGCCACCTTCCTATACGCTTTTCATTTATAGCCTCTCTAACCTGTAATTCGCTAAACGTAAAACTAGTCGCAACAGTCTTGTGAAAATCTAAGCACCTCTCACTCCAAGTTAGCCCGCAGAAATTGGTAATCCGCTGCCCCACCTCTTGGGGGCTCGCGACTAAAGCTTCATAGCTAATGTCTAATACTCTGTCAGGCGCCAGTGCCGCCCAGTGATCCATATGCCTGCAAGATATCGAGTAGGTTTGAGCGAGGGATTCAAACTCGACCGCATAATTGTGTCCTTCGGGAAACATTCGAGTAAATATGCTCCAACAAACATCGCGCGGATCACGACGCATTTGAATCACCTTTGCATCAGGAAACAGCGATAGGATCATTCCGACATGTTGGAAATTATGCGGCATCTTGTCGGTGATGAAATTCCCAGCAGCACCAACGCCCTCGGAATCTAAATAAAGCGGGGTCTTCTCAAAGTAGCGCGCGGCGAGTGCCTGCCAATCTCGACGCGCCATCTTTTCAGGCGAGGGCGCTTTCCCTGAAGCGACGTCATTCTGATATTGAGTGACAAGAAAACCTAACGCTTCACTTTCACCACCAGCCTTTACCATCGATAACTGAGCCAGCATGCGCTCGACTAACGTTGTGCCCGAACGCGGCATGCCTACTATAAACAACGGCGTTGCTTGGCTGACCACCTCGGCCGGAGCCGCAGAGTAATGTGTAAATTGTTGAAGTGTACTCTCGCACTCTAAGTCATTGGCAGATGGGTCATAATCGGTGCCGGCCGCTTTTATACTCAATTTTTGCTGAATATTCGCGCTCATATAACAATTAAATGCGGCTTCAGTATTGCCTAGCCGAGCGTGTGCATCAGCCTGAACATAGGCGATTAGCTGTTTCTCATAAGTTGACCAAGTGCCTTCTTGTAAACATTCTTGAATACGCCGAATGAAATGTGGCAGCGCATCTGGCTGTGAAATTTCAAGCAGAACACTCCATGCCTCAGCGTTACTCGAATTCTTTGCAAGAGCTGCCTCACTTGATGCAATCGCTTGTGAATAGTCTCCTTTGAGACGCGACAGCCTTGCTTGCAACAAATGAAACTCTGTTGTTTCGGCTCCCACATCTTTTGCGTATTGCAGATAGGTTTCGCATTGATCGACTTTTCGCGCCAGTAGGAATAAGTCGGCAAATTTCACAAATTCAGCGACGCCTGGGGTGATCAAACTAAGGTAATGCGCATAGGTCTTTATTGCTAAATCATAATCACGTAATCGTCCAGCAGCGAGCGCAAGCTCCTGTGCAATCTGAACGCTCTTAGGGTCCGCTTCCAAAAGCTCCCTCAAAAGTGCGACTGCTCGGTCCCAAGCTCCCAATAAACCAAATGCTTCTGCCCGAAGTAAGTAGCTTGCCTGAGAACGGTGAGGAAAGCGGTTTAGCTGTGTAAGTACTAGTTGCGGTTGATTAAGGGCGATTAGCAATTTGCAGACATTTAACGAGAAGTTTTCATCGACTCCTCCGTTACGACCTGCTTGAACAGCGAGCATAGCCGCAGCCGAATTGTCTCCCTTGCTTCGCAGACAGATAGCATAGTTATAGGCTAACTCCGCGGCATCAGGTTCGCGTGCTAGTGCCCTAGAAAGCAACGATTCAGCATCAGTAAATCGTTGAATTTGCATGAACAGCGTTCCCAATCCGTAGAGCGCATCAACATCCTGAGAATCAGAGTCTAATTGCTCGGCGTAGAGCCGCTTAGCTTCCTCGAGGTCGCCCCTGAGATGAGCTGCTTCGGCTTGCTGGACCAAAGAATCCATAGTTAATTACTACTTATAGTTGCTGACATTGATCGCTCTAAAGCATGTTGTATGTATTGATATTGTCGCATACCATTTAGTCATCAACGCGCTGAATTTCCGGCAAGTGAAAAGTAAAGTTATTTCTGCGAAAATGCTAATCTGGCAACGGCAACGGCATGGTAGGCTATTGAAATGATAATCAACAATACTCTATCTCTTTCGCCAGACCTGAAAACTAACCCCTGGAAACAACTATTCGCCGAAAAAGGACGCGTTCATATACCCAATTTCCTGACCGAAGACGCCGCGTCGACTGCTTTCGAGTGCCTCGACAATCAAGCAGCTTGGAATCTTGTTTGCCAACACGATGGAATACATCAGGATTTAAATGACAATATCAGCGCTGCTTGGAGTGAGGAGAAAATCGCAAAGTTCACAACTAAACTGCATGAGCAAGCGAATGCACACTTTCAATACTTGTATAGAACGATACCCATCTACGATATCTACCACAAGCAGATGCTGCCCGGAAATTTCCTAAATGAAATTTTCCTGTTCCTCAATAGCCCAGCTTTTTTAGACTATTTGCGCGATACGCTGCAAATGCGGGACATAGTATTCGCCGATGCTCAAGCGACCTGCTACACCAGCGGTGACTTTCTTAATAAACACGACGACAGTGCGCCCGGTAAGCACCGCCTTGCGGGTTATGTCTTAAACTTAACACCCTCTTGGAATCCCAACTGGGGTGGTGCTCTGCAGTTTTATGATTCACAAGATAACTGTGTCGATACTCTCGTACCCAGCTACAACGCTCTCAATGTTTTCAGGGTGCCGCAGCCACACGCGGTTAGCTACCTTCCCCCCTATGCCAGCGGCAAGCGTCTTTCTATTACTGGCTGGCTTCGCGCTGGTGCCGATCCTGGTTTAGAACCCGCTAGGTGAGTAACAAACCGGCAATTATCCCTGCTCTCAAGCAGGTACTACATCGAAGGGTGCAGTAAGCCTAAATTCGGAAGACTCACCTTCAAATGCGTAGGTGCCATGCCAAGTGTAAGAGGGAAATAACACCAGCTGCCCCGCTACCGGTCTAATAATCCTCTCTACTATTTCACGGTCGCCTAACATAAGCGCGCTTTCACCGAACTTAATGCATCCAGAGTGATTCGTTTGATTAGCCATAGTATATGGCAACGAAATGTAGCTCGCGGAGCTAATCCAACCTTCTGGGTGTACATGATTAACATGAAAGCCCTGCGGTTTGAGTTTCACCGACCATGAGCCGGAGAAGTTAAACTGACTATTAGTTACCACAGACAGCCTCTTTAGAAATGGATGATTTTCGTCAGGCGAGAAACGCTGTAGATAACTCTCGACCACCTGCTCCAGCGACTCTCTATAGCTCGCAATAACGGGGTTACGCTTGTGCAACAAGCGCCCCGGCGTCTGCGTACCTGACTTCAAGGTCTGCTGAGAAGGTGCAACCTGTGCCTTATGCATTCCCAGCAGCACAGATTCTAGTTCAGCGAGGAAATCGGCCAAGCTGCGATAACCTGGTGGGACTGGCAACGTGAAAACGCCGATATGATTTTCATGATCTATAAGCCAATGGTAGCGCTCATCACCTAGCAAGCGCCAGCAAAGACCTTGAAGTGCCCAAGTAAGCTGATTCATCGGGGCGAATGTCATCAGTCGATCAAGTACCGCTTGTGCCAAATCATAATTCGCTTGAGTAATATGCAATCGCACTAAGTCTTGCGCGATGCCTAGGTCAAAAGTTTTTCCTAGCGCCTTGGTAAAAGCTATCAAGGCTCGACTATAGTCGAGTTGATCCGCTGCGAGCCTTCCCTGTGCATGAAGAAGTGCAGCAGTCGTCTCAATCGATAACGCCTCATTTAACTGCTGCTGCGCAGTTTCGCCACGCCCTATGGCGCTTAACATACTTATGTAAGACAAGCGCAGCGCTATGTCTCGAGGGGTTTGCGTGATCGCTTTCTGATAGCTAAGCTCCAGCTTCTCATGCTGACCTGCTTGCCAATAAAACTCATGCAGGGTTTCATGAGCTATAACAAACTCTGGATTATGTTCAAGACTCTTTAGATATTCAAACTCTGCCTGCTCGTGTTCACCAGACTCAAATAGCGCGTTAGCGTAATTGTAATGAATCTCCGCGCTTCTCGGCGCGAGATTCAGAGCAAGTTGATAACTCTCAGTCGCGAGATCTAGTTGTTCGTTTAGCTTATAGCACAATGCTAGATTATGCCTTGCTGTCACATGATCAGGATTAATCTCGAGAGCAAGTTGGTAGCACTCTTTTGCTTCTTCGAAGTTTTCCATGGCCTTGTGAGCATCGCCCAATCCGGTAAGTGCGCCGATGTCACTTGAGTTTAGAGCAACAGCTCGATCGAGCTCAATGAATGCCGCCTCCGGGTTCACCGGTATAAGTAGCAGACCTAGATTTTTCCGTGCGTCTTGAAAATTTGAATTTAGCTGCAGTGCTTGCCGGTAATGTTGTTCTGCAAGAGTTTCGTTTCCTTGTTTGACATAAATATTCGCTAAATTGTTGTGAACTTCAGGCTGCTTGAACTGGCGAGATAAAGATCGAGATAGGTAATCGATTGCCGCGCTCAATTTATTTTGGTCGGCGCTGGCTAGCCCTGCAAGATGCAGTAAATTAGGCTCCTCGGGAATTTTGATAAGTAGAGTCTGAATTTTTCCCAGAACAGCAGTGTCATGATTATTAATCTCCACAAAAAGTTGGCCTAGTAGTTGTTGAAACTGCTGGGTTTTAAGATCGGCCATGACTTTCCCTTTATCCAAAAAAAACGGCGGGCCTAAGCCCACCGTTTTATGATTCCTCTAAAATCTTGCGATTATAGCTTGTAGCTTGCGCTCAGGAATACACGTGGACCAAACAACGAGTAAGTTGACGGATACGTATTACTCTGCTCAGAAACAGAACCTACTGGATTTGGCAGCTCATCAGTAACGTTTTGCACACCAAAGGTAAGTCTAGCTTTCTCATTGAACTGGTAAGCAGCACTCAGATCGAGGTAATACATAGAATCGATCTTTGGAGCCGCCAAAGTGCTAGCAGCAACAGGGCCGTTTTCAATGCGATCGTCATCAACTTCACCTAGGAAGCGAAGTAAACCTGAAATAGTCCAAGCACCTGAGGTCAGCGTCGCGCGCGTATTCCAAGCGATGTCTGTGTATGGTGAACCGCAAGTGTTGCCGAAGCTTCCAGCACAAACATCAACGCGATTAGCCAATTCAGCTACCGGAGTCGAGTCAAACTTATCTAGAAACGTACTGTTAAACGTTACGTTCAAAGTAGAACCTTGACCGCCAATACCAAAATCCAATTCAGTTGCATAGTTTACGTTAAGGTCAACACCGCTAGTCTCGACCAAACCAATATTAGAGTTTAGAACGTTTACCAGGCCAACGTTGCCATCCGAACGGCGTGTGATTGCCTGACAGAAAGGCGAGGCCGCATCTTTTACTACGTTATAGCAAAGATCGAGCACGTTCGACACACTGCCACCCAAAACACTAATCGCATCTTCAATTTCGATGTTGTAATAGTCTACAGTGATGTCTAAGCCATCCATAGGACGAATCACAGCACCTACGGTAAATGTATTTGAAGTTTCTTCCTTCAGTCCAGGGTTACCACCAAAGGTACCTTGAATCTGAGAGTTAGCCTGTTGAAAAACTCCAACATCAGCTGCAGCAACACCCATTGCTTGACATAAGGCTACGTCAGTAGTTGCAGATTCGAAACCATCAGATGCACATGGATCAGACGCACTGGGGAAGCCGTTGCTTTGACCTAAAAACAATTCCGATACGTTAGGCGCGCGGACTGCTTCTTGGTAACCAACTCTAAAGCTGAGCATTTCAATCGGTGAGTAGTTAATTGCTGCAGCAAACGATCCAACGTTACCAATATTCGAGTAGTCTGAAGTTCGAGCCGCGGCCCAGAAAGTCAATTCTTCGATCATAGGCTGGTCTTGCATAATCGGTATTGATACTTCACCAAAGAAGTCTGACGAACTGTATCCACCGGTTGTAGCCTTGCCCGCATTGAAGCCTAGCACGTCACCTGAAGACAGAAAGCTGTCTGGACGAAAGCTAGATGAGTCAGAGCGATGTTCATAGCCAACTACGACTGCGATAGGCACGCCTGATGTCGGAAGCGTGAACCAGTCTCCAGAAAGACTTGCTCCAAAAATTTCCTGCTCAATGCTGGTTATGTTCGTAGCACCGATGTTTACGAAGTCGATAGCAGACTGTGAGATGTTGCCCGCACCAAAAATATTCATTGGAGCACAGCCATTAGATGTATCTTGGCAGGCAAGACCATCGTCAGTAACGGCTGCAGCCTGAACAAATCGCGAGGCAGATACGTCGTTGTTAAGGGCATTACTGTTATCAAGATTAGAAAGGCTGTACGACGCATCGAAAGACCAAGTATCAGTAATTTCGCCTGTGGCGCCGAGAAGAACACGGAAAGCATCTCGGGTATCTACAGATTGACGAGAGCCGTTTTCAACCATTCGGCGACCAATATAAAGTGGAACGTTACCATCTGCATCGGCTGTAGCACCCCTTAAAGCTGTTTGGGCATTAGGGCCAAAAAACGCACTGTTCGGGTTCACAAATACGGACGTGAACGCTGGTGTAGGAGCCAATTCCTGTGGTACGAGGTTACGAGAGAAATTCATCTCACTATAAACTTCTACTGTATCAGTAAGATCATAATGACCCATGGCCGTTAGAAGATAACGTTCCTGTGGTAATTGCAGGAAGTTATCAGGAGCATAGTTAAAACGATCTTCTGGATCAAGAAAAGCACGGCCTTCACCGTTGACATCAAAAGTCCCCAAACTATCACCGTTCGGCAGCGTTGGGCCGCCAAATACGCGAGTGCCAGGAACACCTGATGAGCCACCAGGAACCAAGGCTGGCCTGCCATCTACAGTTCGATCTCCTAAGGCATTGCTAGAGAAATCGCGTGCGTCTGAGAAAAGAGCTTTTCGAGACATGTAGGAAGCATAGAGAACCGCGTTGCCGCGACCGTCGTCAAAATTACCACCGATAGTTACATCGAAGTTATATTTTTCAGCGTCTCCTTCACTTGTAATATCATAGAGGCTAGTGATTTCCATGCCTTCAAAATCGTCCACCAGCTGAAAGTTAACAACACCAGCCATCGCGTCAGATCCGTATACAGCAGAAGCACCACCCGTCAAAACGTCGACTTGCTTGATTAGCGTCGCGGGAATGGAGTTAAGGTCAACGACACCCGATTGTGTAGCCGGAATGTAGCGGCGACCGTTCACCAAGACCAAAGTACGTGAAGTACCTAGTCCGCGAAGATCGACACGCGCTGTACCATCACCGGGATTGTTAGAGCTAGGACCGAATGATGGAATAATTGACGGAAGCTCATTCAATTTTTGCTCAACATTGAGGATACCGGAAATTTGAAATTCTTCACCGGAAACAGTCGTAAATGGACTAACGGCTGAAAGGTCTGCACGCTGAATACGTGAACCTGTGATGACCACTTCCTCGATCGCATCATCTTGCGCGAAGGCGCTTGGAGCGATAACAACAGAGCTTGTTCCTGCTATCGCCGCAAACGCCAGTTTAAAGGCAGCAGCCTTTTTAGTAGTTTTGAACATTTAAGTTCCCCCTTAAATAGAAATTCGAGAAAATACAGCCCAAAATTTTAGTCTTGGTACTCTATCTCTCGGCTTATTTATGCAAACCACAATTAAAACCATGATTCGCGTGGCGCGGATTTTACACGCCTTAAGGAGAAACATATAGTAACAATTGTTACAAGTCGTGACATTGGCACTATAAAACCGCAAAAACCGTCACTAAAGTCACTTTTATAGGGCATTTTCCTACAAATTTCGTAATTTATTGTAAAATGTCTGCACCAACAAGCAACTTATGCACTTTCTTGGTGTCGTTAGAGAACTTGCCTATAATCGCAACATTGGCAGTAATCTGAAGCGAACATGAAGTCTGCATAAAGTGATCTTTTATACATCGTCACTCACCTCGCCATTTTGCTAATCTCAGAGATTACCTTTGTCATAACTCGTTGATATGACCCCGAGGTGAGATGTTATTTAAGTCAAAAAAAAAGGCGAACCGAGGTTCGCCTTTTTTATTCTTCTAGCTGGATTAAAGCCAGCTAGATCCTATTACAAGCTGTAACGCAAAGTGAGGGAATAACGACGACCCAATGGATCGTATGTAGATGGATATACGTTACCCGTATTAAAGGCTGTTGCACCGATGTTGGAACTTACGAAGTCAGGCTCACGGTCAGCTATGTTTAGAATACCTAAAGTAAACTGAAACTCATCAGTAATGTCTCCGCGAACAGTCAAATCGAAGTAGTTCGCTGCATCCATTGAAGTGAACTGAGGCTGGAAATTACCAGAACCCGGTTCAACTTCCATCTCAGCTAAGTATCTCCAAAGCAGTGACACGTCAACATTGCGATCGAACACATTGCTCTGCAACGTTAAACGGTTTGTTGCCATGAACTCAGGCTGGATAGAGGCGCAGTTAGCACTGTAAAAACCAGTACATTCACGGTTTATACCCGTTGGGCTAGCCTGAAACAAAGACTGGTCAGTCCAGTTAAGACCACCGTTAAAGTTCAGCGTGCCCATACTGCCAAGGTCATAAGAGTAGTTCGCGGTAACGTCAACACCGGTTGTTTCCAAAGTGCCTTGGTTAGTCAGAACCTGTGGCAGACCGAAAGTAGTTCCAACATTACCGAACAGGTTACCTGTTTCAGGGTTACGACGGATGCCGCTACATGCAGCAGTTCCAGCGGAAGCACCGGTAATCGCTAGGGTGCCACCAGCAAAACCCGGTCCAAAGCAGCCCGAAAACACATCATCTGCGGTTGGGTTAGTGATCGCGTTTTCAACCACGATGCTGTAGTAGTCCACTGTAATAGCTAAACCAGGAATCGCTTCAGGCTGAAAAATCGCCCCTAGCGTCCAAGTCTCTGCATCTTCAGCGTCTAGATTCAGGTTGCCGCCGGTAGTGACGTTTACCTGACCCGCTGGGTCCACAATGATGCCGCCGATAGTGTTGGCGGGCGCACCCTGGGCCAAACAGATAGCGCGCAGGTCAGCATTCCCGTTAGGAGCCGCACCAGAACACGGGTCAACAGAGAAATTATCCAGACCAGTCACCTGCGGGTTAAATAGCTCACTAATGTTAGGCGCACGCGTTACCTTCTGAAAATTACCGCGGAACTGGAGACTTTCAATTGGTGACCAAGTACCACCGATTTTCCAAGTGTCCTCGGTGCCAGTGGTGGAGTAGTCAGAGGTACGGAAGCCAGCTTGCAGCGTTAATTCCTCTGCAAAAGCTACATCTCTCAATACAGGGATGTTGGCTTCGAAAAAGAATTCGCTAACATCATAAGTACCGAAGCGGTTAGGTGCAGCAGCGCCATTACCTAAGACTTCACCAGCAGTTTGCGTCAGCAATTCGTTAACAAGGCCACCCGTGTAATCGCGATACTCGTAACCGAATACGCCGGAGATAGGCGCATCAACGCCAGGTAAGGAGAATGGCAGATCACCGCTAATGAAAGCTTGCAACTGATCTAACTCAGTAAATGTTGAACCGCCGTTACCAACATCAAGGAACGCACCAACTTCAGGCGTAATACTACCCTCAGGGCCCCAAAGATTGATAGGCACACAGCCGCTAGAAGCGTCTAAACAAGTTTCAGTGTTAGTAGACTGAACAGACTGAGTTAACCGAGTACGAGTACCGTTACCGCCCTGACGGAAAGTCAAATCAGATTGGCCAGTAGCGTAAAATACATCCCATGCCAAATCGTCAGTGATTTCACCGCGGGCACCAGTTTTGAACTGCCACACGCTAGTTTGACGTTCATTAGTACGGGGACCAAGCTCAGTGAAGCGACGAGCGTAGTTGATATTCACTTCCTGGTAAGCAGGATCAGTTTGGCTGGTTGCACCTGCAGCTGCGTTACAAGTCGCGTCGCCGATTTGCAGCGCGCCACAGATCTGGCCGAGAGCCGCTGGTGGGATAAACGGATTAGACAGCGGAGTCAATGCAGAAAAACCAAAGCTACCCGAAGGCGCTAGGTTAGTGATGTTAGAGCTCTGGGCGTACATAACTTCCGTGTAAAACTCAACGTCATCGGTTACCTGGTAGTTTGCTGCACCATAAGTGCGAAACTGCTCTAGTGGAACCTGAAATAAATTTAATGGGTTGAAGTTGAAGTTCTGATAAAAAGGCTCTAAAGCCGAACCATCTGGAGACGCTTGGAGGAAGCCGGTGGTGTATCCAGGAACAACAGCTGCGATATCAGCAGGTGAAGCACCCGGGAGGGTAAAGCGTGTTGGCACTGTTGTAGAAGAGCCTCCAGCATTACCGCTGACTGATGAGATATTGAATTCTCCAAACTCTCGCTCACCCTGCAATAGCGCTGCACGGTCAGTGTAACCAATGCTGATAACCGCGTTACCACGGTTGTCATCGAAGTTACCACCAAGGGTTAAGTCATACCGATTAGATTCACCGCCGCCTTCGAAGGTGTCGGCTTGGGACACTCGGAAATCTATGCCTTCAAAATCTTTTTTGGTGCGAAAGTTGATCACACCTGAAATAGCATCAGCACCATAAGTAGAACCCGCACCGCCGGTAAGAACGTCGACACGCTCAAGCAAGGCGACAGGAATGATGTCGAGGTTAGTGCGACCCCGAAGGTCGGCAGGCACTACGCGAGTGCCGTTTAATAGAGTGATATTACGGTTGTCGCCTAGACCACGGAGGTTGATGAACGTAGAACCGCCATTGCCATTATTCACCGAGCCACCAACACTGGGAACAACGCCTGGAATTTCCCGGAGGAACTCTTCAACAACGTTTACCTGACTTAGTTCGATTGTAGCGGCGTCAACAGACGCGACCGGACTAGACTGGGTAAGGTTCGGGTTTCTGATACGCGAACCTGTGACAATAACTTCTTCTATTAACACCTCGTCTTGTGCAAATATTGCAGGCGCTGTTGTAACAGACGTAATCCCTGCGATTGCGGCAAAAGCCAATTTAAAGGCTGCAGCCTTCTTAGTAGTTTTGAGCATTTAAGTTTCCCTTGGTTGAGGCGCGAAGGATCACCCATCTCTAATTGGAAAACCCTTCGGAAAAAACTGAAATTAGCATCGTATTAGCCGAATAATGGCTGGCCTTATCTGCCGCCACCTTATTTTTGCTACTGTGGACGCTATTTTCCCCACCGCACAATCGGGTCAATTAGGGCTGCAAGGCCAATATTTTCAGCCTTTCTTGATGGACCTTTCACTAATGAGTTATTGCTAGGCGATCGTAAAAGCACTTTTAGAAAACGAGCCTCATAAAAGGTAAAACATCGGGAGAATAGAACATTACGGAAGGAGAGCATTGAAAAAAGAGATCATTGAAAGGGGAACTTTTTGAAAACCGAAGACATGGCAGTTTAAAAGGTGCCAAATACGGCAGCTTTACAACTGCCAAAAGAGTGTCAGAGTACCAACAAACCCGGCATAAACTTCCTCGCCGATGGCTTATCTCTAAACCTTGTTTCACCACCTTATCCCTGCGACTTCACTCTATAACTTTCATCCCTACAGAGAACTTGTTAGTGGCTTAGGCTCAAATTAAGAAGGTCGAACAGAAAAACGGTAGCCGGCACCACGCACTGTTTGGATTAGCTTCGCATAGTCAATAGCAGCAACTTCAACCGAAGAAAGCGCCATACGCAAACGGCGAATATGAACGTCAATTGTGCGCTCTTCGAGATATACGTTTCCACCCCAAACTGAATCCTGAATATGGTCGCGACTAAAGACTTTTTCTTGGTTGGTTAAGAAAAACTTCAAAAGCCGAAATTCAGTAGGGCCCATATCGACAGGATGGTCTTCAATGGAAATTCTGTGGCTAGTAGGATCTAGCTGCAAGTCAAAGACACGCAGAACCTTGTCCTTCTGTTTGCCATTGATACGGCGCATAACCGTCTTAATGCGGGCAACTAACTCTCTTGGAGAGAAAGGTTTGGTAACGTAATCATCTACGCCTTCGTTAAGCCCTTGCACCTTATTATCTTCACTGGTTTTAGCAGTAAGCATAATAATAGGTATGTTGGCAGTGATCTCATCTCGGCGCAGGCGCCTGGCTAGTTCAATTCCGCTGCCGCCTGGGAGCATCCAATCAAGCAAAACTAAATCAGGTTTGCTATCAATAATAGCGACATGAGCGTCGTGGGCGTTGGCAGCGCTAATGCTGTTAAACCCGGCAAGGTCCAACGTGATTGCTACCATGTCGCGAATAGCGGCTTCATCATCAACAATTAATACAGTGGATTCAGTCATCGTGTGCTTCACTTTTTAACTACAAGAAATGGCATTGATATTGCGATTATTTAAGCAATTTTATATGACATTTGCATGACAATAACAAGCAGTCTTTAGCAAAAAGTGTAGGAAAAACAGAAACTTTCGTTTAGCCGATCGCATTTGCAACCGGTAATATTAAAAAGTGTAGTCTAGCTGAACACTGGCGGTGCGGCCTTGATAAAACCCGGTAGTGATAAACCCACCCTGCGTGACCTCCATACGCTCATTCATCATATTTTTCAGCTTCGCATTGAGTCTCCAAGCATCACCAAATTCATGGATATAGACAAAGTTCAGCTCGCCCATTGGCTGCGCAATAAGATCTGGTGCGCCACTGGTGCCCACCTCGGCAATACGCTCGCCAGAGTAATGATAAAGCAAAGTCGCCGTCACACCTGAGTAAGGTTCATAACCGACCTGAGCATTAAACAGCCAATCAGACTGGCCCTGCAGCGCTCGAGAAGTATTCGTCAATACACCTTTGTCCTCTTCCTTGATTTCGACCGAAGACTCAATGTAAGAAACATTTCCCTGCACGTAGAAGTCTTCCCATCGACCTCCTAAAAAATCCAACCGCTTATAGAATTCAAATTCGGCGCCTTGGTTCTCCGCACTCTTGGCGTTGGAGAAAGATTGCTGCTGGGCTGGACCCGCACGAACAGTTGATTCTATTGGAAGTTCAAATTCTTTATAAAAAAGGCCAAAGGACACATAGTCATTAAAGCCAAAGTACCACTCCCAACGGAAGTCGTAGTTTTGAATACTGGTAACCTCGAGATCAGGATTACCGATTACTTCGCGGCCGGTCACTGGGTTGGTGAATGCCGCCGGAGATAGTTCTCTAAAATCTGGCCGTGACAGAGTTTCGCTATAAGCGATGCGGAACTGGTGTTCATAATTAATGAAGGTGGCGCTGAAAGCTGGAAGAATGTCGTCGCTCGCCTGCCCCGCTGTCACCGCTTGATCTGTATTAAATAGATCAAAAGTGTCCACTCTCTGCTCAAACGTCTCATTCCGAGCACCTAACATCACCCTTAAGCGTTCATCAATATTCACCTCTCCTTGCAGATAAAAAGCTTCGGACTCGTTATTGGCAACATAGTTATCTGTTGCCCGAGTCAATTCTCGGAGTTCAAACCCATCTGGGCCAATATTTTCAGGGGCGAATACTGTTTCTAAATCTTGTTGAAGGAGGTTCTGATCATTGGCCAATCTGCCGCGATCAAAAAACGTGTATCGACGGATCTCAGAATTACGCTCTTTCTCGTTTTGCACATAGCCTGCTTGCGCGGTAATCACTGAATTAGCTGGGCCGTAGAACACCATCGTTGCATCGAGACCGAAGTCGGACGCATTGTCTTCCAGAGCCATAAAACGTCTAACGTTGCCATCAGCCCGCGTAGAAAAAGTATAATCGCCATTCAATAAGTCATAGCGATAGCGGCGGTTGTCAGGAACGTCACGGGTCGCGGTCACATCAGAGTAACGCCAGTTGAGCACCAACTCGTTAATACTAGGGAAGTAGTGATCTCCCTGAAGTTGGTTAGACATTAGCTGTCGTTCAATATATTCAATTTCATTAATGCGAACAATATTCTCAGCAGCCAAATCACCCGTTAGCTCATTGACTCTGTCATCGGTTTTGCGAAGTGTCGTTGAAGTAAAGCGCACGTTATGATTTTCATTGATATCCAAACCAGCGGTCACGATCGCACTAACATCAATGCTATGTTCAGTGCCTACAAAATCGAGGTCGTCTTCAATTTCAAGACCGCCTTCGGCGGTGCTGCTGTTCTTATAAGAGTTTCGCTCAATAAGCTCAGTATCCCAAGAGTTCGAGTAATTAACAGCAGCCAAGTAATTAATTTTGGCGCCGTTGTCGCCTAATTCATGAAAATTACCCAGCGATGTTTGCACGTTATAATTGGCAGGTAAACTATCAAATTCTGGATTGTATTCATTGCGCAAACTGCGACCTATCGTCTGCAGTTCGTCTTGAGTGTAACCCTTGCCTAAGAATCGGCTAAAGGGCCGCAGCTCTTGTCCACCGGCAGTGGCTTCCTGCAGTGGCCCTGGAATATCACGGTAACCATCGTCATAACCAGCCCAGTCCTTACCACCGCCTGGCATAGTGAAACCATTTGCGAAATTTACTTGGTCTTCTAAGCCCACTGAAGAGGATACGTTCCAGAAAAATTCGTCAGTAGATTTTTTGGTTCGCAACTGTAAGACACCACCACCAAACTCACTAGGGTATTGAGCAGAGTAGGTTTTTTGAACCAAAACACTGTCCAAAATAGACGTCGGAAAAAGATCTAGCGGAACAACTCGATTAACCGGCTCAGGACTCGGAAGAATCGCACCGTTTAGCAGGGTAGTAGAATAACGTTCACCTAAGCCGCGTATAAAAACGAATTTACCGCCTACCGTACTAAGCCCCGCTACTCGCTTAAGGCCTTCGGCAATATTAGCGTCACCGGATTTAGTGAACTGTTCTGAGCCAATCACGTTAGCAACAGCGGAGGTACCCCGCTTTTCATCTGGAACGAACTGCCCAATAACGGCAATTTCTTCTATCTTAGGTTGACCTATTGACTGTGCAATGGCGATATTGCTTACCACTGCCGCGATACTAATAATAAGTAGTTTTCGAGTTAGTCCAGCTGACATAACGATGAAGCTCCGAATCTTGTATTCTGTAATTGAGCAGAGTGTATTACTACTTCGTGACAGTTGTATTACTACAATAAGTCAGAAATATTACAATGAAGGGAGCGAATCAACCATACTGCCGGCAGTCTCTAGCCATCGGCCTTGCAGCCAGCACGGGCAAAAAAAAGGGCGCCCGAAGACGCCCTTTTAAATTAAAATAAACCCAGCTTATCTACTGAACAAAGCTCTTGAATGTCCAGCCTGCTGTCCAATTAGAAGTACTGTCCTTAATAGCACCGATATAGTCGACCTGATCGAAGAAAGGGTCGCTTAACGTGCTATCAACCGGCACCGCATTAATTACATTGCCATTGGTCAGGCCTAACGTCCCTCCTAGGTCAGTGCCAGCACCGCTACCTATTTGCGCGGCATACCAGGCATCGACAGAGAAAATATCACCGTTGCTAGCACTAAAGGCACAGCCTACTGATACACGGCTATTTAGCATTACCAAGTTGCCGTTTAGACCAGCAACTGAGCCGCCGGCATTATTAAACGTTGCGTCTTGGTCAATATCCACGCAGTAACTTGAGAAGTTTGAAATCACTGAGTTTGTAATTGTGGCGGAAGTACCTTCGCGCAATCGCACACCTTGACCATCGTCGTTAAAACCGCCGGCACAGGTTAGGTTAGCGATTGTGGGATTTGAACGAGGCGTGGCATCGTTATTATCGCCATTGTTATCAGCCTCAATGCAATGATCAGAGCTAGAACCCATACGAACCGCTGCATACTGGATTTTACCAGTCCAGCCTTGAGTCCAATCGATTGAGTCGTCTTCATTGCCCGTCAAGAAAAGGTGCTTGGCATTAACACTGCCACCAAAGAACTCAACACCGTCATCTGAATTGTTATGAACCTGAACATAATCAACATTAGTGCCGCTGCCCACGCCCTGGAAAGCAATCCCATTCAATTCATCGGATTCAGTAAAAACTCTGCCCGCGTATTTGACCTGTACATAGGTTATCGAGCCACTGCTATCTTTATCGTTAGTGCCACCGTAAAGGCCACTTGCGCCCTCGCCATCGGCGACACCACCTGCTTCGTTAATAGTCGCACTGCCGTTAATAACCAATCCGCCCCACTGACCACGAGTATCAGCGGTTGCATCTTCATCTCCCTCATAGGAGAAAATAATTGGCTTAGCAGCGCTGCCATTAGCTTGAATTTGACCGTTACGATCAATCACTAGCAAATGAACACCGCCGGTATTAAAAATGAAAGTTCCAGCGTCAATTGTTAGCTGAGTCTTCTCCCCGGCAACTGTGTTCTCACCTATAATCACCTGACCTTCAATCAGGTAAGTGTTATTAGACGTTAAATGCGTATCGCTAGTAATTCTGCCTGACAGCACGCAGGTGGGCTTATTCTTAAAGCTCAAACCACTGCTTGTTGTATTCGCCGGACATCCTGGGGTGACTGCCGTTGAAATTGCCAATGCCGCCGGAGTGCTGGAATAGGTGAGTGTTGTAAGGTCACCGCCGGTGTAATAACCAACAAATGCTCTGATAGTCAGGCCAGCAAGGTTGGTGTCAATACCAACTAAGCCATTAATTACTGTTACTTCTTCGGATGCTGATAGTATTTTGCTTGCGAATGGCTGGACGTTAGCTGTGTCAACAAGGGGAACCCAAATACCCCCAGATAGAAGATTGAATAAACCCAATCCAGGAACATCGGCTACAACGATCAAGCCTCCCATTTTGCCGATATCGGCAGCAGCAGGCTTAATGGTTGCAACTAAATCGGCCGCCTCAGTGGCAGGAACCGCTGACAAAAAGCTCGCGCCGCCGTTTATTGTCGCGCCGCCAGTAAATACCGCGTCTGAGCTAGCGCCAGCCGTTGACAAAGTGGGCTGGTCAGCAGCCTGTAATGACATAGCAGTAATTCCTAGTGCTACAGCTGTTGCGATTGAGCTAAGTTTTGAGCGCTTAAAATTCATGATGACTCCTATTAAGTCTTTTCCAGACTTCAATTATTCAGCGTTAGGGTTTTTGGACTGTTTGCTGCTTTGCATTAAGCTGCGATAATAATAGGTGAGGCATATTTCATTTGTGCTACGTTTACTTTGCACTTTTGTGACACCTTATACCCGTGAGCATTTGTAATGCTATCGATATCGGGAGGATAAAAGCTCCTACAGTCAATCAGTTGTAATTTTTCTTGAGTATTATTACCCACACTATGCGAGATCATAACAAAACAGCACCGCTAAAAGTTGAAGCACAACACTTAGGTTTCTTTGAGACGCCACTCGCTTATACGCGTTTAAAAGACGCAGAGCACTTATTGGAAGACCTAGATGCAGCCATCAGCCAAAATCTAACGATCTCAAATGGCCTGAATCGATCCAATATAGGTGGCTGGCACTCTGACACCGACATGTTTAGCTGGGGAGGCTCCGCGGCGGTTAAGCTCGCAGATACAGCAATTAAAATATGTAAACGGCTGAGTCATTTTCAAGAATCGACCGTGGATAGCTATGATTGGTCGGTGCGAATGTGGGCTAACGTCACATCAAATGGCGGGCTTAATCAGACTCACGCTCATCCAGGAAATCTTTGGTCAGGCGTACTCTATCTAGATCTAGGAGAGAAGCCAGGCAGCACAGAAGATGTCGGTGGCGCATTTTTTATTGAAGATCCACGCTTTCCGATGGCAGCTATGCATAATCCAGCAGCAAGGTTGGTCGGCTCAAATGGTCAACCCCAGCAGTATGAGGTTGAATTAAATTTAGAGCGAGGTAACTTACTTATTTTCCCGGCATGGCTAAGGCACGGGGTACGCCAGTACACCGGCCAGAGAAAAAGAATTTCCATCGCTATGAATATTGATGCTGTTAAGAAACCGAAATAAGAAAGTCAGACCCGCAAAGAGCTGATCTAAAAAAATATCCGAAATAATAAAGCTAGGGAAGATAAGGAGGATAGGACTATCACAGGAGACGCAAAAAAAACCTCAGCTCTCCAACAGCAGACCCAAATATAAGTCCGCTTTTGGAATTCCAATCGACCCATCGGCTAAATTAAGCGCGCGCCGCTAGGGCTTTGCGAAATTTGTATTCAATTAAAGGATTCATAAGCTTGGCGAAGCCTTTAGTAAAAGTCAGCGGACTATCTAACACCGCGAAGCACAAACAACCCTCTTCGCTGGTAGGCTTGTGAAGATTGTCCTTAGTGCGAACCATAAAGTCCGTCGCTCTGTAGTGCCCCAATTCGTCACTGAAGCTGCCATCTAATACTAATGTGACTTCACTACCCTGATGTCTATGCACCGGCACTTGACTTCCTGGGGTCATGTAAATGAATTCACATTGAGTCTTATTGTCTACGATAACTGATGCCCGCTTAATACCCCCGGCCAGCGTTTTCCACACCAAACCTTGAGATGCAGCTTTCGCCAGCACCCGAGGAAGAGTGACGCTGTGGTGCAACATATGTATTTCGTTAACAGGAGGACGTTCCTGCTTGCCCGCAGACTCGTCATAAGTAGTTTGCGCTTGCCCGACAATTGCCGAAATCATGTCAGAAAAGTCCGGTGATGTCTTATCGTCAGCGGCCTTCGCCCAAAACTTTGCTGCCTCAGACTCCAGCTTACTCGCTTTTTCTTGGCATATTTCGCAAAGCTCGAGATGAGCTGAGAGCGCGACGCTGATGCCTGTGGCAAGTTTGCCCTGAGAAAAATCAGTCAGTAACTCAAGAGATGGGTGAAAGTTAGCAGTGTTCGTCATGGTGTAGGTCCGATCAATTGTCTTAATTTGCCCACTCCAAGCCGCAGCCTAGATTTGAGCGTACCGAGGGGTATTTGAAGAGCTTTGGCAGCTTCTTCGTGAGTTCTATCTAATACGAATATCTGCTTAACCACCGCCTGTTGGGCGTCTGGCAAGTCCGAATAAAATCGCTCGATTTGCGCTATTTCGACTTCGAGGGAGCCTCTTTCCTCATTAACGAAAACCGCATCCCCGTCGCCTTCGGTCGGCCAAATATCATCAGCGCTGATTGTGTTAGGCTGTCGCTTTTGCTTACGAAGCATGTCGAAGCAGCGGTTACGCGTTAGTGTAAATATCCAGCTTTGCGCTGTACCCCGATCCAAATCGTACAGCGGTGCTTTTTGCCATACAGTCAACATCGCCTCTTGCACTAAGTCGTGCGCGACTTGCTCGTTTCGGGTTAGTTTCATACCCATCGCAAATATTTTTTTGGAAAATCTGATAAATAGTTGGTTGAAAGCGCTCGTGTCCTGCGTATTGCCCACCGCAATGAGAAGCGATTCGTCGCTGTTCGGATCGGTCTTTGCTAAAGGTTTAATTTGATTCACAGGCGTCTTCGCTCTATCTTTAGCGGCAATAGAGCCAGCGGTAAAATTATTCACATTTGGGCTGAGGGCGTACATAACCTAGTTAACGTGATAACTGCTGGCTCGGATCACAAGAATATGTGCTTTATTTATAAGTGATCCAAACATTAGCAGAAGCCGTTAAACTAAGACATCTTTGAATGAGTACGGCTTTCCACTTATGCACCATAGCTTAACAACGACGCCTGCCTCCGACGTAGTCAATGCCAATCAGTTGTCTCTCAGTTTAGTTGATGCCTATCAATCTCTTGGTGAAGGGGACTCTAGTAAAGTCGCAGCTTTGTATGCGGAAGACATTTACTTTGAGGACCCAACGCAGGGTATTCAAGGCAAGTCAGCATTAATGAGTCATATCGACAGCACGTTTTTGAATATAGAGAATTTCAGTTTCAAATCCCATAAAACTCTGGCCGGCGACACAGATGTGTTTATTAGTTGGACACAAATTTTCACCCATAAAAGATTAGCTGGTGGAAAAACAATTCGTGTAGAAGGCTCAACCTATCTTAAAACTCGCAACGGAAGAATTTATTATCAACGAGATTACTTTGATCTAGGCGCCGTTGTTTATGAAAACCTACCTATTATTGGCGCGGTGATCAAACGTTTAAGGTCCCGTTTAAAGTAAACTTCCCGGCGAACAGTATCCTTCGAAAAAAAACACTTCGAGACCCGGCGTTGGGAAATTGACATTACTTGCTTGCTTGATTTCATCCTAGCTTAAGTGCCTCAGACCTACGACAAATCCCGCTTGAGATTTTTTCAAACTTCAAAGATCGAGCATAGAATTCATTAGGCCTGAATCAGTCAAATCCAGACTCAGCACACCAATGCTTAATCTTTCGATTCGCTCGATTCGTCAGCCCCGTTGGTGGCCCTCTGTTTTTATTTCTTCGTTATTCCCCCCTGTTGTGCCCACGCTACTTTATTACGCTGTTTCTGACGTCCATTAATAAACGCCGCTAGCAACCCTTAACCCCGCCCACTAGTCCAAGATTTACTAACAAGCCTGCATGGAGGTTGTTCTTAATTCAGGTTTAGTTAGAATCAACATAAAATAATAATTCTAATAAGGGTGATTTCATGGAATTAGCTCTACCTCACGTGGCCCGGCACTTAATCCGAGACCTAACCCCACGCTCGGCTCTAGACTCGGCCCCACCCTCGACTCTCAACGGTACTCGGGCGTTGGCAAAACTTCTTTCATTACCGCTGCTAGTGCTTCTGCTAGCTAATCCCAGCAACCTATTTGCTCAAACCGGCGCAATAGCAGGTGAGTGGCAAGCCTACGGCGGAGACGTTGGCAGTACAAAATATACGCCCCTTGATCAAATCAACGCATCAAATATTGACGAACTGCAGATCGCTTGGCAACGACCTGCTCTAGATTCCTTCTATACTGACCTGAATCCTAATCAAAGGTTCTCCAACAACTTCGTTGCCGCCGCTATTATAAATGACGGTATCGGCTATATTCCTAACGGCGTCGGTTTAGTGGAGGCTTTCAATCCCGGTTCTGGAGAAACCTTGTGGGTACAGCACCCTCCCGGAGGAATTGAGGGCTTACCAGGGGCTCCAACCCGTGGCGCTGCCTTTTGGAGCGACGGGGACAATTCTAGAATTTTTAGCCAACGAGGCACCTATCTTTACGCATTAAATGCAAAAACCGGAGAAGCTGATCTTAGTTTTGGCAACCAAGGCAGAGTTGATCTCCAGTTAATGCCAAAGGAGTTTGAACGCTTTCGCTGGGGCGGTGTCCCCATGGTTATTCGTGACGTGGTGGTCATCGGCCAAGCGATGTCTGATAGCTTCGATAGTAAAGAAGCCTTTCGCGGTGACGTACACGCCTTTGATGTTCGCACCGGAGAATTGCGCTGGACCTACAATACCATTCCTCAAGCAGGACAGTTTGGCACCGACACGTGGCAAGACAGGTCTTGGTCCTATACCGGCCACGCGCCGGTCTGGGCCCTGTTTAGCGCCGACGAGGAGCTAGGTCTTGTTTATATGCCTATATCTTCCTCCACCAATGACATGTACGGCGGGCATCGAATTGGCGACAACTTATTCAGTCAAAGCATTGTCGCTGTCAACGCTGAAACTGGAAAACGGGTCTGGCATTTCCAAACCGTCCATCATGGCCTATGGGACTATGATCCTCCCGCAGCACCGATCCTAATGGACATTAAAGTCGATGGTGAAGACATTAAGGCGCTGACCCAAATTACCAAGCAGGCTTTTGCCTATGTGCTCAACCGTGAAACCGGCGAGCCAGTTTGGGATATGGTTGAAACTCAGGTACCCCAATCGACTGTTCCCGGCGAGGTGACTTCCCCTACCCAGCCATTCCCCAGCAAGCCCGCCCCATTCGATTTACAGGGAGCACTTGAAGAGAACCTCATCGATTTTACCCCGGAGCTCCGAGCTGAGGCTTTAGAGATTTTTAGCAACTATGTTACCGGACCACTTTTTACTCCCCCATCTATAAGCAGTGACAATGGGACCCAAGGCACTATTCAGTTACCAGGTTCGCAAGGGGGGGGCGACGTCCAAGGAGCTGCTTTTGATCCCGAAACCGGCTATCTCTACATTCCTTCGATCACTTCAGCTTTTGTAGCAGACGTACTTCCTGGCGACCCAGAGGTTACAGATTTAGCCTTTGTCAAAGGCGCACGCCAATGGATAGGCGGGCCACGGGGCCTGCCACTTTTTAAACCACCCTATGGGCGCATAACCGCAATCAACATGAATACAGGCGAGCATAGCTGGATGGTTGCCAATGGTGTTGGCCCTGTCGACAATCCTGCCATCGCTCACTTGAATTTAGGTAAACTTGGGGTACCTGGCCGACCATCTCCACTGCTGACTAAAACCCTGCTGTTCATAGGTGAAGGCCAAACCAATCTGAGGCCAGGAGGGCGAGTTCCTGTGGGCATGCCTATCGAAATAGCCACTAACAGCGGCGGCCCAATGTTCAGGGCGTACAACAAGTCAAACGGTAATATTGAATGGGAGGTCGAATTGGAAGCTGGTACAACAGGGGCGCCAATTAGCTATATGTTTGAGGATGAACAATATATCGTTGTTGCTATTGGGGATAGGCTACACACCCCTGAACTAGTTGCATTTAAACTTCCTTAAACCTTTATTTCTATCAATGAGAGTAGACGCGGTGTCGGAGTGATAACTCCGACACCCTTACCCAATAAACTCAAAACTAATCTGGCTGCGTAACTTTCCGCAGATAAGGTTTGATAGTATCCCAGCCATCTGGAAACATTTCTTTTGCCTGTTCATTGGACACCGAGGGAACAATTATCACGTCTTCTCCATTTTTCCAGTTAACTGGGGTTGCAACTTTGTGTTTGGCCGTTAGCTGCATCGAATCTAAAACTCGAAGAATTTCATCGAAGTTTCTGCCAGTGGTCATTGGGTAAGTCATCATTAATTTGATGGTCTTGTCAGGCCCAATGATAAAAACTGAACGCACCGTGGCATTATTCGCTGCTGTTCTTTCAGCGCTAGTGCCCGGTTCATCGGCAGGAAGCATGTTATAGAGTTTGGCCACCGCTAGTTCGCTGTCACCAATCATAGGGAACTTTACCGCATGGCCTTGGGTTTCCTCGATATCTTTCGCCCAGAGCGCATGATTTTCCACAGCGTCAACGCTCAGACCAATGACTTTACAATTACGGCTAGCAAACTCTTTTTCCAAGCCTGCCATATAACCAAGTTCTGTTGTACATACCGGAGTGAAGTCTTTGGGATGAGAAAATAATAGACCCCATTGATCACCAAGCCACTCATGGAAATCAATTTTCCCTTGCGTGGTTTCAGCCGTAAAATTTGGCGCTTCATCGTTTATTCGTAATAACATAGCTTCCTCCTTAAATAGGCTGTTGTTAGCCTACTAGCATGGTCCAAAAAATCCATGTAAGTGTACGCCCAGCCCAACAAGCCTTCAAGGATCATCAAAAACGGAAGCAGCTGAAAAGTAATTGATAGCGCCTTGGTAAAACCGGTAGAATCAAATAAATTTGAAGTTAAATTTACAACCAACGGCACATTGAGGATCGTAATGAAAGTCGAAAAATCCCGACGAAGACTTCTCCAAGCTAGCGCACTGCTGACCTTTACAAGCGCACTACCCTTCGCTTATGCACAACAATCAAATCGCGTCGAAAACCGTTTAGCTGAACTTGGTATTGAGCTCCCTCCTGTGCCCGCTCCAGTGGCAAACTATGTCGCCTATCAACTTGCTGGCAATATGGCCTACATTGCCGGGCAACTCCCATTTTTGAACGGTGAGTTAACGCACTCTGGAAAAGTGCCAAGTGAGGTAAGTGTCGAACAAGCTCAAGCGGCAGCCAAGCAGTGTGGAATCAATATGCTGGCGGCTTTAAAAGGCGCCTGCGAGGGCAATTTAGATAGAGTGAGACAGTGTGTTCGTTTGCAAGGTTTTGTTGCTTGCGACAATGACTTTACAGGACATTCCACAGTCATTAATAGCGTATCAAACCTTATGGTCGATGTGTTTGGAGATGCAGGAAAACATACTCGATTGGCGTTAGGAGCTAATTCATTGCCGTTGGATGCCTGCGTAGAGGTTTCTGGCATTTTTTTTATAGAATAAGGGCTTAGAGGATGGGACTTTATTTCACGCAATCATAGACAAACGCGGGGGGCATGTTGCGAAGCGTGAAGCGCAGGGTAACCTCGCTAAACATGGGTTTTACATCACCATAGTTTTTCAAACTGTACTGGTATTGTAAAAATCGCCCGCCTTCGCGAAGATTGCTTTTTGCGCTTTGCAATATCGTCTTGACCACATCATCATCAATTAGCGCAAGCGGCAAACTAGACACAATATGATCAACCTGCCCGATACCTAACTCGTCAAGCACTTCTCTTATGGAAGACGCGCAAGCATTCACCACATGTAAGCGCGGATCATCAATTAACATGAGCTCATTTACGAAATCTGTGTTGAGTTCAAAACTGATCAACGTGCTACCAGAGCTCATTTTCGCGAGTAACTCCTTGGTAACACAACCATTGCCCGGTCCAAGCTCAATTATACAATTGGCAGACTCAAACTTTATTGAGCCAAGTAGCCGCCGGATAAGGCGCGGCGAGCTAGGGGTAATTGTCCCAGAGGTTTTAAAGCTTTTAATAAGTTCTATCGAGTCTCTAAATTTTTGCTGTGCCGTCATACTCTCAACCACTCACCTAACTCAACACCTGCAAAAACGTAAAATGTCACAAGAGGCAATTCTCCGATAACAACCGCAGCTACTAATTTTTTATAAGACATCTTAGCTATACCTGCTACATAACAAATCAGATCTGTTGGCACCAAAGGGAAAAAAGACCAGCCGATTACAATCCAAAAAGAGTAACGACCCTGCATTTTCCCCTTGATAACACCAATCTGCTTGGGATATTTCACTTCCAGATACTCGTCATAGTTCCCGAACGCCGGAAAACTGTATATCAAGAGTGTCCCTACCACAACACCTATGTAGGAAATCGCAAAGATGGTCACTGGCATCTGCGGGAAAGAAATTGCACCAGCGAGTATAAAAGGGGTAGACGGGATCATAACCAAAGCCCGGGCCAACGAAAGCAATATGTACACAATAAGAGCCGATGTGCCCAGCTGACCAAGCAATGCCGAGATAGATTCTCGGCTTACCAATGCTGGATTAAACGCTAGCAAAAGTAGAAGCACTGCCACCGCGGCTAACCAAAGACTGTTGAAATGTTTAATCACTGAATGCAATAGCTCTTAATATTACAGACCGCGCAGTTTAGGGCTGTGCCTAGCGATGTGCAAGCTCGACCGCTATAGGCACACTGGACTAAATGCAGAGACGATTACCCGCGCGTCAACCCTAGATGTAGATAGCAGATTTCGAATCTTTTAAAAATTACAGCCTCTACGGTCCGCAGAGTAGCTGCTGTTAAGGAGCCGCGACATATCTTAGCAACAAAAGCCCCCGCAATTAACCCCAACAGCTAACGAAACCAGGCAACCACCGGCCTAGATTGTCTGGAGGGTCTAAAATTAGGCTCCGCGCCACTCTGATCATTAAGCCTTCACGGTTCCAAGCTGGACGAAGTTGATATAATATCGACCGATGCTACAACACCGATTCATAGATTCTGCCCTTAAAAATCCTTCCAAAGTCGCCTTTGTGGATCGCACTACGGATAAGGACATCACCTTTAATCAGGCCCTGCTTGGCTCGCTCATTCTTTCACGTCGTTTCAGAAAATTAGAAACAGACCGCATAGGCATTATGCTACCGACCTCCGCAGGGGCTGCCCTTGCTGTCATAGGGTCGGTAATGGGTGGTCTCACCCCGGTGATGATTAATTACTCTACCGGTGCCGAAAAAAATTATATATATGCCCAGCAGCAGTGCGACTTTAAAACCGTCATCACCACTAAGCCTCTACTAGAAAAAACTGGCTGCCCTGAATTACCTGGCATGGTTTTCATCGAAGATATAATGGCCAACTTAGGCAAGCTCGAGAAAGTGCTCGGGCTCATTAAAAGCAAAGCACCTGTTACGTTACTTAAACGCCTGACCGGATCTCATGACCTGTCAAAACCAGCGGTCATTTTATTTACCAGCGGCAGTGAAAAAGCCCCCAAAGTCGTACAGCTGACTCAGGGCAATTTGATTTCCAACATCGATGCTTTTTGCGACATGATGGACGTCTATAGCATGGATCGATTGCTAGCAGTATTGCCCTATTTTCATGTATTCGGTCTTACCATAAGTCTTTGGACTCCTATGTGCCTGGGCATGACATCAATTACTTATGCGAACCCCCTAGAATTTAGAACTGTTGCAAGCATAATCAAAGAAACCGAGCCAGAATTGCTTATTGGCACACCTTTGTTTCTGGAAGGTTATGCTCGACAGTCAAGCGCTGGAGATTTCAAAAGCGTAGTGTTGACTGTTTCCGGCGCAGACAAGTGCCCTGAATCCTTGCGCACGCTTTATAGAGACAAACATCAGCTTGAGATATTTGAAGGCTATGGCGCCACAGAAACCTCTCCCGTGATTTCAGTGAACCCTAGACAAGCGAACAGACCCGGAAGCATAGGCATTCCCATCCCTAATACCTTAGTGAAAATAGAAAGCTACGAAACAGGCGCTGAATGTCCCGCAGGACAAGTTGGGAAAATACTAGTCAAAGGTGACGGCGTCATGGAGGGCTACCTTAATGATGTCGAAGAATCATCTTTGCGCTTGAAGTCTGGCTGGTACGATACCGGCGATTTGGGCTACCTCGATGACGATGGCTATCTTTGGCATAAGGGCCGCCTCAAACGTTTTGTCAAAATTGGAGGCGAAATGATATCTCTGGTAATGGTGGAAGAAGCTCTCAATGAGATAACACCAGAAAACGTAGAATGCTGCGCGGTGGAAATCCCTGACGCGAAGCGAGGCTCGAGGATCGTAGCGGTCACCAGTGCAAAAATTGAACAAGGCGAAGTTCAGAAAAAGCTCAGTAAAGAGCTTCCTAATATCGCCCTACCCAAATCTTATATCGTGGTATCAGACTTCCCAAGAATGGGTAGCGGTAAAACTGACTTCCGCACGCTCACAGAGGAAGTCCGCCGGCAGCTAAAAGATTCTTAAACCGCTTTTTCATTTTTTGAGCTTTTGTAAAACAGTCAACATGAGTGATTGTTCTCATACCTACCAGCTCTTAAAGGAAGAATTACAGCAGACTCATAACCGCGTGCACGAGACTACCAATTAATACGAATACTGTCGCAACAAATCCGATTAAAAATCCTGGACCGCGAGAACCCGGGTCTGATACATAGCCGCGCAAGTAAAGCAATCGACCTACGAAAAACAAAACACCAGCAACCGCCGCATAGGTGGGGTTAGCTAAATAGGCAAACATTAGCATGCTTGGTAAGAATATTACCAACTGCTCCAACGTATTTTGATGGACGCGCCAATAACGCTCAAAAATTGGATCGCCACTTGTTGCAGGCGCCGGCACGTTGTATTTAGCCCGCGCCTTTCCGACTAAAAAGCCGAACACCATGTATTCAATCAAAATCAAGCACGTCACAATAAATACTAATTCCATACCCTTCTCCTTTTTGCGATTTAGATAAACCGCTCTCATTATTTGTTGTCAGAGGATATCGGCTGCGACACCGTTACAACTAGCCCTTTTGAGCAACTTCCTCCAAGTAGGCTTGTGAATTAGTGCCCAATAGCGCTTTAAATTTTATATCGGGATGTAATTCCCGCATTCGCCCGTCTAATAATCCATGCGCTGAATACAACATTGAATCCAATATAATATTGTCAGTGTCGCAGTCGCGAGCCAATTTGATAAGACGATCAAACCCGACAATAAAGTTCTCTGAGTGCTTTCGCCGGATGTCTGTACCGTAGAACAAATCTAAGTAGTCGGCACCTTCAGTTCCTGCCATGGTTAAAAATCTTCGAGAAAACACTTCGCTATCGCCACTTGCAAACTGATTCCAAAGCTTCGAAAGTTGCTCGGAGGTAATTGTGTTATTACCCGTCGGACCCTGACTGGAAATCAAAAGCAAGCCGCAAACCGCACCAAGCTGTCTGCGAGTGGCTTCAGATATTTTGAAAAAAGTTTCTTGGCGGGCATTTAACTCGGTGGCCGCAATCGCCTGAGTTTGCTTCTCTGAATGCAAGTTATTGCGTCTAAGCTCTTCGTTATTTTGAGCCAGCACCGACTGCTGCACAAACAAACCGATCACCAACCAAAGAAATGCTAAAAATGCGAAGGCTCCTTCTAGAAAAGCGCCCATTTCAGCTATAGGCAGGTCGAGAAAGTTATACCAACCTACATTTTTTGCGATGTATATAGCCAAAAATGCGAACCAAAGAATAGTTAGGAGCACACCTGCAGCTATCCGCCAATCCTTGGGTAAATAGGGTTTATCTGACGAGTTTGCGATAGATTCTTCAATCATAGTTAGCCGGCGCGCATAAAGAGTGGAGGCAGAAAACTTAGAGTAGTCGGCCCAAGGTATGACGTCAATTACCTTCTACTGTATTGTGAGAATCAAAGTGGAAGCACCGCCATTTTTGAACTAGACTTAAAGAAGATGAATTCAGAATCAAAAGGACTTAGACGTTGCGCAATTCAACACACGGGTGGCAAAGAGACGAACTAGAGCAGCTGGACGCCTCTAGTATGGAAGTCGGTCGTATCCACAACCTTATCAACAACATTAATAATAATCTCAAGGCTCTCCACAATAGCCCAGTGGATGCTCGCAAGCTGCAAGATCTAAAAAAATTTTTCCAGAACGAATTAAAAAAGCGCGACTCTTAAACTATTAGAGGCAGTGATAAAACTGCCATGGTCTAAGTTAAAACCGCCGTTACACTTTGCGGGAGCTTAAGATCGCGGACCTTGATATGTCGCACATCATCAAAGAAATAACTTTATTAAAAGAGCTAATAAGCTTACCTTCGGATATGCAAAAAGTCTATTTGCAACTAGTATCGACTGTTGACTGCTCTCTCCAGAAATTCGGAGAACTTGGCGCCCACCCAGACTATATCAGTGAAGAGTTTATCCAAAACCTGACAACACGCCTGCTTGACCAAGACTTAACTCAGGATGATTTAGAGCACTGTGTCGAAGAAGAGGTTCAACGCCAGATTCTTCTGCGTGCGACATTTGCAACGGTGTGCTGAGATCAATTCGAAGCTGGTCTTTTCGGATGAAGAAACCGCAATAACTTTTTATGAACGCAGCTCAGTTCTATCTATTAAGACGGCCTAGCTTTAATAACGCACCCTGACGTTTCACCAGATATTGAATTAAAAATTCGCTTACGTGTTCACTCATGTCAGAAAAAATCACTCTTACTAAATGAGTGTACAGTGGATCACCATCAGCCAATGATTCATTATCTAATTCGCAACTCACTACTTTAGCTAACAGTTTTAAATGCTGACGGCCCGATTGTAAAACTAAATCAACCTGCACATGCTTTCCTGCGCTGACCGCCTTGACAGACGGAAACGCCATGCCAGTCGCGCTAATGTCGACCTGGATTTGTTCAAAGCCATCCAAATCAACCAAATCTTTAGCGATACTAGTCTGCTGCATTATCAGTTGGATTTTCTTATTAAGCAGCCTCCCTAAATCTGCCGCATAAGGCGATTTTATCTCAAGCCGGGTGAGGACTAACTGAAGCTGCTGATCGATTTCAGCAAGCTCATCTAAGGCGGGCACCTCTGCATATTGACTAACTTTTTTTAGACGGTGGTACTCCTCTTCAGCCAGAGCTCTATACTCAAAGCCCATCCAATCAGTTATTCTGAAGTAGCCCCTGCCTTCGATAGTATTCTTATTTGTATCCATAGCCCAACCCAGTATTGTCTGTCCTACTCTGTATTTAAGTATCTGCGCTTTATTTTAGTACTCGCCTCTTATAGCCTAGACTAAAAAATGCTGGATGGCGGTAAATTATAGATCCCTGACTGCGCTTCCAAGCCAAAACTCTGATAGAGCTCTGGATCGACGTTCTTCAGCGCTTCTATTTGTTCTTGCAAAGTAGGATCAATAGCTTGTCGAATCACTATTTCCACCCGCCTATTACGTCCTCTATTTTGAGTCGAATCGTTAGGCACCAAAGGCTGGGTATCGGCAAAACCTGTTACCGCAAAGCGCCGAGAATCGAGCAGATTGTCTATAAAAAGCTCTTGGGCGACTGACACTGCCCGCATCGCAGACAAATCCCAATTAGACCTGAATCTATTACTACGGATATTAATATCGTCTGTATGCCCCTCTACCGCCACCGCCCCTTCTCGCTTCGCTATAACTTCGCGAATTATTGCGATAACCGCGAAGTATTCTGGAGCCAAGTCTGCTGTGCCCGGGGCGAATGATCCCCTCTCTTTTATTCGCACGACAATTCTTCGTCCTTCCGATTCTATCTCCAGCTCTCCTCGAACAATCTGTATCTGCAGTGCCTCCGATAGCTCGGCTGCATCGGACTGAGTTTCTTGAACTAGCTGCTCGAGCTTTTCGACAATAGGAAGCGCCACCCCTTGGGACTGCCCATCAATCCCTTGCTCAACATCAAAGATGTCGGTTTCATCAAAATCGAGCGTGCTTTCGGTAATCTCTCGGGTCGACTGGTAGATTTCATTGATGGGAGTAGGATCTGGGATAGCCGGACTGAATTCTTGCGCGATAATACTTGTTCCCTTCGGTATATCATCCACATCAAGCTGGTTTTGCACACCGAATGCTTGTGCCATCGAGCCGGCTAGACGTTTAAATTTCAGCGCATCCATTTCTGAAAATGAAAGCAGCAACACGAAAAAACACATTAGAAGGGACATCAAATCCGCAAACGTCATCACCCATGCGGGGATGCCAGCAGGACAATCTGGACATTCAGTTTCTTCAGCTTCCATGGACCGGACTCTTCTGGGCATTGCCCGTTAGGGCTGTTGGCTATTCGTGGTTTGGTTTATTGGCTCTATAAACTTCTTATTAATTCTAGGCTGTCGCGTCCACAGCGCGCTGCGAGACGGGCAAATAGGTTCGTAACATCGTGTCAATCACACGTGGGTTTTGCCCTGCCTGAATTCCCAGCAGCGCATCGATGATCAATGACTTTATAGTTTCCTCTTCGGAGCTACGCAAATTTAACTTGTCACAAATTGGCAGCGCCAACATATTGGCGATCATGGCTCCGTATAAGGTCGTGAGCAGCGCAACCGCCATTGAAGGCCCAATTGATTGAGGATCATCCATGCTCGCCAGCATGCCGACAAGGCCGATGAGAGTTCCAATCATGCCCATAGCTGGCCCTACATCGCCCACTGACTGCCATACTTTTTGGCCCCATTCGTGGCGGCCTACAGCCTGCTTCATGTCTTTTGTAAGCAGGTTTTTTACAACTTCAGGATCGTGGCCATCAACGAGTAACTGAATGCCATTTTGCAAGAAGTCATTGCCAACCTGCTTACCCTCCAAGGATAGTAAGCCCCCTTTTCTTGCCGCATCAGCTAGCTCCACGATCTCAGTGATCAAGTCCTCAGGCTTATCTAATTTATCGGAAAAGACCTTGCTAGCAGATTTCAGTGCGCCAAAAAACTGGCCCATGCCGAATTTCATCATCACCACTAGCATCGACCCTGCGACCACAATCAGTATCGAAGACACATTGATAAACATATAGGCAGAGCCACCCATCATAATGGTGACTATAATTAGGGCCCAAACGCCTATTAACCCTATTAATGTAGCTAAATCCATTGCATAGCTTCCTTAACTCTTACAAATTCTCATAATGAATGAGCAGAGAATAGAGCGATCTCCCTCCCACTTAAGCTTATTGACAACTAAAAGTTATCACCCCGCGATGCTGCGGCCGTGAATTCTCCTGTTCTAATTAAGTCTAGCTTGGTTTTTTGACATTGAAGGAAATAGCCTTATTTTTACCCCAACAAGGCTCGCGAAAGCACATTCTCGACAACTAGTGATAATAGTCAGCGAAGATGCATTCAGTTAAAGTTGACGTATAATCGAGTCTGTTTCCAACAACACTTCAATTACCGGTACCGCAAATGGCAAAGAGCAAACCTGAAAGCTTTGATTTCGAGAAAACGCTAGCGGATCTAGAGACCTTAGTTTCTTCGATGGAAGAAGGTGAGCTGAGCCTTGAAGATTCGTTAAAAGCATTCGAAAAAGGCATAAAACTGACCCGTGACTGTCAAACAGCATTGCAAGTGGCAGAGCAAAAAGTACAGATATTAATCAATGAACATGGCGATACTGAAGATCTCGACGTCTTAGAAGACGACGGGTAGTTTGCATGCCCTCTCCAAGCAGCTCGACATTTCATGAATTCATTGCCCTGTACGCCGCGCGCAGCAACGATTTGTTAGCGGCTGAGCTACAGCGAAATTATCCAAGTAGGCGCTTGGGAGAGGCTATGAACTATGCCTGCCTTAATGGCGGCAAACGAATACGCGCCATTCTTGTCTATGCCAGCGCCCTCGCAGTAGGTGGAAGAATTGAATCAGCAGATTCAGCGGCATTAGCCGTTGAGTTACTCCACAGTTACTCTTTGGTTCATGATGACTTACCGGCAATGGATGATGACGACTTACGCCGAGGCAAGCCCACGGTCCACAAGCAATACGATGAAGCCACCGCGATTTTAGTCGGAGACTCCCTGCAAAGCTTGGCGTTTGAGGTACTTACCAGAAAAACGCTCTCCGTGAGCCCTGCCGTAAATTTGCGCATGATCAGAGTGTTTGGCAAAGCAACAGGAGCAATGGGCATGGCTGGCGGCCAAGCGATCGATTTTGCAGCGGCCGGTCAAGACCTGACTCTCGAGCAATTGGAGATTATGCACCAACTGAAAACCGGTGAGTTAATCCAATGTTGCGCAATTCTGGGCGCACTCAGCAACCCAAGGGTGAAAAATGAGCATGTTATCGCTCTAACCAGATATGCTCAGCGTATTGGCTTGGCATTTCAGGTCCATGACGACATCCTAGACGAAACCAGCGATACAGAAACACTGGGAAAGCCCCAAGGATCAGATCGAGAACTACATAAGCCAACGTATGTATCATTACTGGGATTGCAGCAAGCCAAACAACGGGCTACGGACCTATGCGAAGCCGCAATCGCCGAGCTAGATGGCTTTGGCGACGCCGCCCAGCCGCTGCGTGACCTTGCCAGCCATATCATAACCAGAAAAAACTAATCGAGGCCGTTAAATTGCCTCCAAAGCCCCCGGCTTAGCTTATTTACCGATTTATGATTAGCTAAACCGCTGAAACCTTAAAAAATTGCTCTGAGAGTTGAAAACCATTCATGCTAGACGAAATACCAATTACCAGACCTGACACACCGCTGTTAGATCAAATTAATTCACCCCCCGATCTGAAGGAGCTAGAGATCAGTCAGCTTGCCGAGCTGGCGGAAGAATTACGTCTATTTTTGCTCTATTCCGTAGGCCAAACCGGCGGCCATTTTGGCGCTGGACTGGGTGTGGTCGAGCTCACCATAGCCCTGCACTACGTCTTCAATACTCCTGATGACCGCCTGGTTTGGGATGTAGGGCACCAAGCCTACCCGCACAAAATACTAACCGGACGCAGAGATAAAATGCTCACTATGCGCCAAGCTGGCGGCTTGGCTGCCTTCCCCAGTCGAAGCGAAAGTCCATATGATACATTTGGTGTTGGTCACTCCAGCACCTCCATAAGCGCAGCCCTTGGGATGATGGTTGCAGCCAGACTTCAGGGCGACGACAATTACTGCATAGCCATTATCGGCGATGGCGCGATGACAGCAGGCATGGCTTTTGAAGCGCTCAATCATGCCGGCTATCTTGATGACAATGTTCTGGTCATTCTCAACGATAACAATATGTCGATTTCTAATAACGTTGGCGGCATGTCCAGCTATTTTGCGCGCATGTGGGCTAGCAAGCCCTACAATTTCATCCGCAAAGGCAGTAAAAGAGTTCTCTCAAAGATTCCTCCTGCATTAAAAGCTGTCCACCGCGCCGAAGAATACATGAAAGGTATGGTGTCACCTGGCACCCTGTTTGAAGAGATAGGTTTTAACTATATTGGCCTGGTAGATGGTCATGACACTGCTGGACTAGTCGAAATTTTAAGCAATATTAAAACTCTGCGCGGACCTCAACTACTTCATGTGGTCACTCAAAAAGGCAAAGGCTACTCTGCCTCAGAGCTAGACCCTTTTGGCATGCATGCCCTAAGCAAAATCGAAACTGTAAAAGAGAAAGAAGCCAAGCCAGTAGCTGATAAAAACAGCCCACCCTCGCCCAATTATTCTAAAGTTTTTGGCGACTGGCTTTGTTTGCAAGCCGAGCACAATGAACTGGTTGTTGGTATAACTCCAGCAATGGGCGAAGGTTCTGGAATGAAAGATTTTTCAGAGCGTTTCCCGAACAGATTCCATGACGTGGCTATAGCCGAGCAACATGCCGTCACATTTGCAGCGGGAATGGCCTGCGATGGTCTCAAGCCCATAGTCGCGATTTACTCTACTTTCCTGCAAAGAGCCTATGATCAATTGATTCACGATGTGGCCCTGCAAAACCTGGATGTCATGTTTGCCATTGATCGGGCAGGCCTAGTCGGGGAAGACGGTCCAACACATGCAGGCAGCTTTGACATGAGCTACTTGCGCTGCATTCCTAATATGATTGTTATGGCGCCAAGTGATGAGGCTGAAACCTTCAAGCTCCTCTCCACCGGGTTTGAACACAAAGGCCCTACTGCAGTTCGCTACCCTAGGGGTAAGGGACCCGGCGCTCAAATACCTCAGTCACTTGAAACCGTTGCGATTGGCAAAGGGATTAGTCGACGTGAGGGCAAGACGGTTGCGATCCTAGCCTTCGGCAGCATGGTTCGGCCAGCGCTCGCGGCAGCTGAAGAATTGAATGCCACTGTTATTGACATGCGCTTTGTTAAACCTCTTGATGAAGAGCTTATAGGAGGTATGGCCACCACCCATAAACTGATAGTAACCGTGGAGGAAAACACTGTCCTTGGAGGAGCGGGATCTGCCGTAAACGAATTTTTACTACAAGAGAACTACCAGATTTCGGTATTGAATTTAGGACTACCTGATAAATTTCTCGACCATGGCAAAGTACCGCAGATGCTAGAGAATGCAGGCTTGGATTCTAAATCCATAACCACAGCAATTCAAAATAAATTGCAGGCCTGTAAGGTTCAATCTGAAGGAGTTTAAAATGAAAACCCTATTGCAAACACGGCGACCATCGCACTGGCCTCACCCTGGTGAAAATCCCAATGCAGCTGTGGCGACATGGTAAAGTTTTCATACTCAAATTCATATAAAATGCCGGCTAGTGTAACGAACACATTTTTACTTTCTCTGTGCTCGAACCTCGGGCCGACCTGCATTGTAAAGCCTTCGTAGATGTGAATATCAGCCAACGCGAGCAAGGTGGTCGCATCTAATTCACCATAAACGTGTTCAATCACTGCGCCTAGCCCAATTAATGGACTTACTCTATACTCATAGTCGATACCGAAGGTTGAATTATCACCTTCACCATCGATCCGAGTATCTGCAAGCAAAATCGACAAATGATGAGGGCCCATGAGGAATGTGGGCTTCTTTGCCTTCAGCTTGATGCTGCGCATTGGCAGACGCCATTAACCCGAAAACACCTAACAACAGCAAAAAAAACTTCACTCCTACTCTCCCTTGAGACTGACAATTTTAAACTTCATGGTATAGGCAACATTTTAGCTTAAAAAATAAAATAGTACGTTTATTCCTTAAAAAGCTAGAGAGCAATTGAAATCCGCCGAGTTAAAGGGTCGTCGATATAAGCAGAAAATGCGGTGCTAGGCACAGGTCTGAACGCCGTATTGTGTTGTTAGTGCTTATCAATAATCAGCATAAACTCTCACGCCACCGACAAAGGGCATGCCTGCTACAAATGTCGGAATTCCAAACCCCCCGCCGGTGTTGCCAGCGTCAATCAAATATTCCTCGTCAAAGATATTGTCTGCAAATAACTCAAATCGCCATTTGCTTTTATCGTTATTGAGCTTTATTGATACATCGCTTATCCAGTATGCATCCTGAGCAAGTTCTGGACGATTACTGCTATCAAAGAAGACTTCAGACTGGAAAGAGCTAATTAGTTCAAACTCTATTTCATAGCCCCCAACATTAAAAGACTTATTAAGAAATAGTGAGGAACTCACCTCCGGGGCCAACCGAAAGGTATTTCCACCGTAATCGAACCGAGCTCCTGCCTCTGTATTATCATCGAACTGCGCATCAAGCAGACCAAGATTAGCGCCAACTCTTAAAGAATCATCTAGTGCATAATCCACGCTCGCTTCAAAACCATACATGTCAGAATCACCAACGGTTACCGTGACGCTCTCGAATGTTTGAGCATCTGTGAAACTTTCCTGGAAATCTTTATAAGTGTAGGCAAATACCGCTGCGGTAATAGACAAGCTCTTGCCATAGTACTTGAGGCCAAGATCGAAACTGTCCACGGTCTCCGGATCTATTATTGAGGTAGCACCAAAAGGATTCACATCAACCACGGGGGAACGACGGCCTTGTGCATAATTAAAATAGAATGACATATCGTCATTGTAATTATAATTCAAAGAAACACGAGGCAGCGTAGCGGAAAAATCTCGCGCTTCTTGTGCGGAGAAGGTGTTGAAAAAAGTGTCTTTCGAAAACCGAGTTTCATCAATATAACGAACACCAGCGGTGAGCGTAAGCTGATCAGTGAACCCATAGGTCCCTTCGGCCACCACCGAGTCAATTTCTAAATCGCCTTCAAATGTAAAGGGCCCTCTTATTTCAGTAGCAGAAGTTGACGGGTCACTAATAGGCGTCCCATCTGCATTAAAAAGCGAATCAACCAGCATCTTTCGAACCGCCTCTGTCTTCTCAATAGAGGCGGTAGTGCTGACATCGTTTATCAGCGAAACGTTTGGGAATTCAATTTCTAATTCAGCCAATCGGGCATCGAAGGTATCTCTCAGGACTGGGTCTACCAACTGTACAAAAGGCAAAAAAGACTCGTCTTGGGTAGATGAGAACCCAAGGAAACCCTCTAATCGATTACCTGACTTATATACTAAGCGCGCACTAAAACCTGAAAGATCAGCATTATTTTCAAAAAACGCATCTTGGATTCTCAGGCCTGTTCCATCGGCGTCAAAGTACTCAGACAATTCGACGTCTTTCACATAGCCATCAACGGTGAGTTCGATCTTGTCATTGAAGCTATGGGTAACCGCGAAATCAAACGACGACAAATCTCTGGCAATACCAATTAAAGATCCGAGACCCAACTCTGCATCAGCAAAGGGGTTCGTTGTCCCGTTCAATGGTGCAATTGAACCACTTTTAAATGAGATCCCGGGCTGGTCGTTAGTCTCCATTGAAGCGCGAAACAATAACGTCGTATTATCCAATTCAGCCTGCAAGGTCGCGCGGAAAGCAGCTACCGACACTCCGTTCAAATCTCCGCCACTACAGGCGCGAGACACACCTTTAGCATCGGTAATAAACCCTGAGGGGTTATATGAATCAGGTCCACAGGCGAGATTGTCTATCTGACCCTTTTGCTCCCGGTATACAGTTGCTAAACGAAATGCTAAGACATCATTTATGGGCGTGTTGATCATGCCTCTAAAGTCAACACCGTTCAGAGTGTTTGCAGCAAGCCTGCCCTGAGCTTCGAATTCATTGCTTGGTCGAGCCGAGATTACACTAACCGCGCCGTTCGCTGCTGCACCGCCAAATAAGGTTGGCTGCGGCCCCTTCAATACCTCGATACGTTCGATATCATAAAGAGAAACGCTAGAAACCGTTTTCTTGCTAATATCAATTCCGTCCTGAAACACTGATATACGAGGTGTCGACGTAATGCTACCCGAGTCGTCTGTGATCCCTCTGATACTAAACGAAGGCAGGCTCACACCTTGTTCTTGAATCACCACATTGGGCAGGAATCGAGATAAGTCATCAAGCTCTGTAGTATTTGTGCGATCAAGGAAATCTCCTGAAATCACATCCATAGTCACCGGCACATCTAATACTGATTGCTCTCTTTTTTGAGCAGTTACAGTGATCTGCTCGATCATACCCTCTTTTACTTGGGCGACGGAATCGGCAGAAAACACGACGCCGCTGACACTTAAACAGAACAACATTGTGGCTAAATCGCGCATGAGCATCCCTATTAGTTTTGAGTTAATTAATGATGGACCAAAAAACTAAGTCTCTTAGACACTTATAGATTCTGTATTCAGCTTGTCTGGCCCGAGCAATAGGCTGACTGATTTTTGTTACATGGATATGGCAAGAAAATTAAAGTTTTAAGACAGCCAGATTAGACAAAGAAAAGATTATCATTGTCTGAGACCAGTATCAGAAGCGGAGCGAAAATAATTTAGGGGGCACTTATCTTTGATTACTTACTTAGCTAGGCCGAAAAGGATAAAACAGCCGGAGTCTAATAAATCCACATCAGATAATATTTAATGGAGATCAGAATAACTCACCAACTGCACTAACCGGGGTAAGAAAAACTAATAGCCATTAGCAATAGTTAGCGAAAGCCAGAAACAAAAAAAAGGACTCAAGAAAGCTAGAAACTACTTGGTGACTTCCGGAAGGCTCATCATTAAGAATCCAGAGAACGCTGCACTGTTCGGCGCAAGCGCGGGGTCTAACTTAGTTTTCATTGAAGTAATGGCGCGGTGATAGGCCTCATAAAACTCCCAGCTCGGCTGTGGCCTATAGACTAGATTCTCAAGCTCAAAGTAAGCAATCACCCCTTTTGCAGTTGTAGGCTTAACAAATACCGCATCTTGCGGCTTAAAGTAAACCGGGCAAATACTGATAAGTGACCACTTTGCCAGCCTCGCCATTTTCATCAAATCAAGTATCGTCTCAAAGCCTTTCTCTTCCGAACCGTGCAGCTGATTCTTCAACCCAGCAACTAACAGGTTTTTTTCTTTGGGGGTCAAGGAATTCACAAATTCTTTAAACTTTGGCTTTTCAAAAATCGAAATCATTGACGAGCGGCTAACCAACTTTATCCAATTATCAAGTATATCCATTGTGTCTCGAAAATTCTTTTTAGCGAAGCTGGCCTGCGTGAACTCGACCATCTTATCAACTTTGTGCTTCTTGGCTATTGCTAGCATTTCAGGATGTGCAAAGCCGCCTGGAAAACGCTCAAAAAAGGTTCTTTCGGCATGCTTTAATTTTTCAAGATTCATATCTTTTCTCTGAAGGTTCTTTGATGCCATGTCTGATCACGCTGCAGGTAAAACCAATCTATTTGCAACAATGAAAAACTTTTTCGAGCTTAGGTGATAGATTCTTACACACCCTGATTCGACGCGCCCGAATTATTAGATTAGCGATTACTAAATATAAAATTTTGTATTAATCAGCAAACCCGGCGCGCATTTGAATAACACTATTCCACGTAATGTATTGTATCGTCAATACTGACCCAACTGTTTCGAGAGTATAGCAGCGAGTTTTAATGATTTTCTCAACATAGCTGCTGGCCTACCTATTCCTTGTGCTGGCATTATTCTAGAAAGGCCGACCCAAGAGTCCGCACTTTAAGACAGGCCAGCTCGGGTAATGGTGTGCCTTTTTGCTCATTGCTGACATTTAAACCTGACTTTCTTGACACAAAAAATAGACCTATTGCGTCTAAGTAAAATAACGCGCAAAGCAAACCTACCCAACAGCTCCTCACACCGCCCGATAGCCCTTTTTCCAAGTTCGATAAAATCCTGTAGTATGAATCTAACAATAAGAAGCATTAAAAAGGAATTAGCTATGAAGACCCCTCGTTTTTTAGTGGCAATTGCAGCCGCCTCCGCTGTTAGTGCAGCGCTTTTAGTCGCCCCAGTTATAGCCCACCATGCTAGCGCTCCGTTTTATGATCCAGAAACTAGAGTTGAGATTGAAGGTCCTGTCAGCCGCTTTGTGTTTAGAAATCCCCACGCCTTTCTATATCTTGATGGTCCCGGTGATGATGGTCAAACTGTTGAGTGGCAAGTCGAGCTAGGGGCGCCGGTTAGTTTGCGCCGAGTAGGCTGGACCCCTGAGTCGCTAGCCATCGGCACAGTAGTCAAAATGAATGGCCAACGCTCGCGAGCAAAAGGCTCCTATGGGATTTGCTGTGTGCGAATGACTCGTGAAGATGGCAGCCCTATTGTTGCCGGCCGCGGCGTTAAAGAACGCGATTCAAACCGCTAAGCTGGGAGGAGAAAACGATGACCTTATTTACTACTTTGAGATCCAACCTATATCTAAATTTAACTAAGAGCGTAGCGCTAACGGCAACCCTAGCGCTATCTCTGGCTACAAATCAGGTTCAGGCCCAAAGATTTGACACGATTCCTGACCTTGAACGAATTTGGGACGGCGGTTTTAGCGTGCGCCCGGTAAACGGGGTTGATATGCCATGGAACGAAACCAACTTTCCCAAACTAAATGCACGTGCCAAGGCCTATCAAGAAGTCTGGGAAGAAACAGTCGCACCAAAGTACGATTGCCAACCTGCTTCGTCGCCTGCGATTCAATATGATCCCTATCATATGCAAATCACCCAGTGGCCTGATCGAGTCTTACTGCGGTATGAGAAAGACGATCAACTACGTACAATTTGGTTGGACGGACGCGAACCATCTGCTGTAGATTTTAGCTTGCAGGGATTCTCAGTTGGCACATATGAAGACGATGCTTTGATTGTCACCACAACCCATTTTGTTTTCGACATTGCGGGCTTTGATGATTACAACGGTATTCCTTCTTCAGCACAAAAAATTCTGACTGAAAAATATTGGATAGAAGGTGAGCAACTGAACATGACCCTGACCCTGGAAGACCCGATGTTTCTGCTTGAGCCTGCGTCCTACACCACGCGTTGGCTGCCAGCAGCCAAGGGTTACAAGCTTGATGTTTACGACTGTGACGCGGAAGCGTCAAGAGCATCGGTACGCTTTTTCCCCTCCAAGTATGACGACTAAATTTACCAAACCCAGGAACCTTAGCTAGCCAGTGCCGACGTAGGGAATAAGCCTTCCGAACAACAAAACCCCCATCCAGGCTGTGAGCGAAGTAGTTGCTATCAGTTTTGCGAGCGGGGGCGGAGACTCAGAGTTCCAATCTGCCATCAGGGGGCCTAGCTTCCAGTGATAGAAAAGTGCGTTAATTCCGGCTAAGCCAATGAGGCACATCTTAATTTGAAATCCAATATTCACCGAGTAGCGCATAGGGTCACCGTAAAAGAATAAAATTCCCGTCACCAGGTTAATACCAAAACCAATCAGCACAACTGGCAGCAGCTTATGAGTGACCGGTGGCTGCAGCTTTAGCAGTCCCGCCAAACTCAAATCCACAATTAGAAGACCGCCGATTAACAAAGATAAGCCCATAAAGTGAGCAATCTCCAGTATCGGCCACAACCAATAGTTTGCTTGTATCCACTGAGTCAACGAGCTGTCAACAATGGCAATTGCGAATGATTCCAACATGTTTATTGCCCCCTAAACATAGGCGATTAATCGCCCAGCAATAATTGCAGATGACCACAGCAGCAACGAAGCCAGCGCTAGAGTTTTCAGAGATAAACTTTCTAACTGCGGACTTTTGATTCGCACTTGAATCAATACTGACACCACCATCGCAGTGGCAATAAAGCTTATCTTAAGCAGAAAAGGCAAACTGGTGACCAGGTAGCTCGCTTGAGACGAGAACAGCAACAGTCCAGAAAAAAGGTTTAAGCAAAAGCCTGTCAGCGCCAACCTTATCAGGGCAGACTGCCCCTCTAACGTCAGCCCAGAGAACAGACCTAGCAGCTTTAAATTCTGCATAGAAGATAGGCCCACAACCATCGCCAAGCCAACTATATGAAGGCTGAGCAGTGCCGGATAGGCATAGTAGGATTCACTAACCCAGAGAGCGAGCGAGGTATTTTCTAGCCAGCTGAACATAGCTGTCAATATCCCCAATAGTTATTTTTATGACGTTTGTTGGTAACGCTTTTTCTATAAGTTATCAGCTTATGTAGAATTAATGAACAGCCGCTTGGTTGAATCAGCTCGCCATAGGGTGCATAAGAAATTCATGAAAACTGAAAATAGACGGTACTTAAAACACAGTTATTAGATTACTGAGAGTAAACGGTCCTCGCTTTTGAAAGTATCTCACACAATAGCTGGGCGCCTTGTATCACCCTCGGAGAATTTCGCTGGAGTAGATCTGGTGGAATATAGTGAAGTTGGTCATTATCATTTGCCGCCAAGCCCGGCCAAGCTTTCCATTCGTCCAGCCACTCAGGCCGGTCGCTACCCATGCCACTAACCACTATAACTTGAGGGTCGGCAGTTAATACCGATTCAGCGTTAACAACAGGAGCCAAGGGAATGACGTCTGCAAAGATATTGCGCCCGCCGCAAAGGCGAATTATATTGGAGATAAGATGATCTCCGTTCAATGTGGTTAACGGGTCATTCCAAACTTGGTAGAATACATCGAGGATTTCATCCTCATTATAATCCTGCCTTAGAACGACAAGCTTCTCCATGAAACTAGCCGCCTGCGCCTCGGCGATCTCTTCGTTATCTGTAAGCTTGCCAAATCGGCGCAGTGAAGATGCGATGTCTTCTAATTCTCGCGGCTCATCCAGAAAAACAGTAAGACCCAAACTTTTGATTCTCGCGGTGATCTCATCTCCGTTGCCACTAGCCCAAACAATCACTAGATCTGGATTCATGCTGAGCAATGACTCGTAAGACACTTCTTTATAAGATCCAATGATCGGAATATCTAACGCCGATGGAGGATAGTCGCTATAACGTACCGTCGCAATTATATTGTCGCCGGCACCTGCGGCATAAAGCGTTTCGGTAATATGAGGTGCCAAGCTGACTATTCGCTTAGCAGGTTCTTGTAAAGTAACAATGTTACCAAAGTCATCAATCACGCTGATTTGAGCGACGGCAAAAGCAGGCAGGAACAACCCAAAGAACAAATTTAAACTTATGATCCCAATAAAGATTCTAGGCTTTCTCACAGCAATATTTTTATGTCTCATCATAATTTTCTTTAAGCGTATGCGGTTAGGGATTCGCTTAACCTCTTTTTAAATTCCTGACATTCATATTCACTCGGCAGGCCAAACCTAAGCCCACTGAAACCTTCATCTAATGTAAACAAACGAACCAAGATGCCTAGCTTGGCCAATGATTGGTAGATCCTCAAGGATTCTTTAGGCTCGCAAGCAGCTGTGACGAACAGTGGGTTTAGCTGCAGAGATAAATCGGGATATCGGATTGCTATTAATTCCATCCACTCCTTGCTTTGTATTCTCAGCCTACTGCGCTGCCTCAGCTGCCAATCGATATCGCGCAGCACCTGTTCTCCCAGCCACCGCGATACTGTAGTGACTGTCCACAGAGGCAGGGAATTTTTAATCCTCGCGAGCAAACCTTGGTCACCCAAAACAAAGCCTAGCCGAATACCCGCTATTCCAAAAAACTTCCCAACCGACCGCAGTACTATTAATCCTGGCGCTGGACAAAAGTGGCTAACACTGAGCTCCGGGTCCACATCGACAAAAGCTTCATCTACAATCAGAAAGCCCTGACGAGCAGCTAATTTAGAGGCGATCAACAACAGAATTTTCGGAGCCATCGTTTGAGTTGTTGGATTATTTGGATTGATTACTACAGCGCACTGAATCAGTTCTTTATTCACCATTTCAAGCAACTGAATTTCGCTAGAGTAAGACAAAATATCATACCCAGCTGATTCCCATGACAGTTTGTGCTCCCGGTAACCCGCTGTGGGTATAGCCACAGCGCATCCTTTCTTTGTCGAAACTGATATCGATACTAAACTAGAAACGAGACCGGGTATCTTGTGAATCGCATACTGCGAACCTGGCACAGCAAGAACTGCACTTGGCTCACAGCCATAGGCAAGCCCCGCAGCAATTTCTAGATCATTATCTTCACAAGGCAAACGTCGCCAGACTGCATCAGGGATATCAGGCACAGGCCAGACCCAAGGGCTTATTCCAGTAGACAGATCTATCCATCGCTCCTTTGGAATACCAAATTCCGTAGATGCCGCGACTAAATTGCCACCGTGGCGAGATAACAAAGGCACAGCTCCCAAAGTAAAATTACTAAAACAAAATAGGCCGTTGCCCTGTTGACCAAATTCACACTGCGCCGAATATCCCCTTCATTGGGCATTTCTCCAATTCCTAAAACTGGACGCGACTCTTCTTGCCCATGATAAGAAGCGCTGCCTCCAATTACTAAGTTTAGTGCACCCGCTCCACTTGCCATTACTGGACCTGCATTTGGACTTGACCAGTGCCTGGCTTGGCTTTGCCAGCATCCTATGGCTTTTAAGAAATTGCCACCTGCACCATAGAGAAATGCGCAGCAACGAGCAGGCACCCAATTTAAAAGGTCATCCAGTTTAGCCGCAGCAAAGCCAAAGTTATTGAAACGCTTAGTTCTATAACCCCACATAGCATCGAGAGTGTTCGCTAATCGGTAGAATACAACACCCGGAGCACCGAGTAGAAAATACCAAAAAAGCGGCGCTATCACTGCATCGCTGCCATTTTCTAAAACGGATTCTACTGATCCCGCCGCAATTTGCTTGGAATCTAATTCTCCACAATCACGGCTCACAATTGCACTAAGTGCTACTCGCGACTTTTTAAGATCATTTTTCGCGAGACTGCCCTCGATTGCATAGGCATGTTTAGCAAGACTGTTCGGCGCGACGCAAAGATAAAGACTGAATACGGATGACAAGAAAGCCCATGATGGCGGGAGTTTAATAAGAACGCTAGCTAAAATTATCGGCAACGGGATACACAATAATATCCATCCAAGAGCGCCACTTAACCTAGAACCGCTGGAACTTTTGACTATCGAATTCCCATTAAGTACAGATTCGATCCAGTTTGCGATAGCGCCAAAGCCAACTAGAGGATGGAATCGCTTAGGCTCACCAAACAAATAATCGATGGCAAGAGCGCAAGCCATCGCCACCCCTGCTGATTCCAAATTAAGACACCACAAGACTGCCACCAATTAACACGAAAGCTTCAAGCAATTCAATTTGCGCACCTGCACAGTCTCCAGTAAACCCTTGCAAGCGGGCTAGCATAAGTTTTCGAAGCAGCAAGGCAAGACCAAAAACGAGTGCCAACAGCAGAATTAACCCTCCTTTTGGAATCACGAAGAAACACAGCACAACAGTTGTAATCAACGTCACATAAAGGTGAATAGGGTTGGATGTGGAGATTGCTTTGCCGATTGGTCCGAGACCAATGTAGGGAGTAGACATAAACAAGCCAAGCACAGAAAGGCGGGAAAGCACTGGCGCCAAAATCAACAGAGCAAATTGCTCAGCTTCCAGCACTTCATAAACCGCAGCTGTTTTAACAAGGAGAAACATCGACACTGACACAGCTGCCATGGCCCCGCTATGGGAATCCTTCATGATTTCGAGAGTTCTTACTTTATCTCCCATGCCCCCAAACCAAGCATCTGTGCAATCGGCTAGGCCGTCGAGATGAAGCCCGCCAGTTAACATTACTAAAAAGCATACGATCAGCGCCGAGTTTAAAATCAAGGTAAACGGCATTAAGCTGGCGGCGAAGTAACTGACAGCGCCTAACAGCAAGCCAATAACAGGATAAAAAAGAATTGAATGGCGAATAGAATCATCATCAAAGCACACATCACTACCAACCGGAACTTGAGTTAAGAACGCTAAAGCCGTGCGCAGTGACTCATAGGCACGGCCCCATGCATTCAGCTTTTCACTCTTGGCTGACCCTACTTTTTCATCGCTATCATTCATCTACCTGCTTACCCTGACTGCGGCTTCTTCAAAGGTAGCCATTTCGGACTGCAGTAAGCACGCCGACTGAAGCAGCGGCACGCAAAGTGCTGCACCACTGCCTTCGCCTAACCGCATTTGAAAATCTAGCAGAGGGCTGGCATCCAAAAAATCTAGCAAATGCCTGTGACCGAATTCTTGAGAATAATGGCTAAATAGCATCCAATCGCGAACCCCCGAATTTAAAGACACTGCTGCCACTGCCGCTGCGGTACTAATAAAACCATCAACCAGCACCGGCACACCTTTTTGGGCGCAGGCAATGTAGGCACCTGCTAGCGCCGCTATCTCAAAACCACCAAAACAGCGAAGCTTTTCGAAGGCAGTGGTTGCAACCTCTTTATGCAAATCTAGAGCTGAATCTATCAATTTCATTTTATGGCGCAACACTACATCATCAACACCTGTGCCACGGCCGGTAAGCTGGGCGGCATCGAGACCAAGATACGCGCAGCCCAGAGCGGCCGCCGACGTGGTGTTAGCTATCCCCATCTCACCACCAACAAATATCTGGCTGTCAGCCAATACAGCCTCGGAACCCCGAAGCAAGGCTTGCTCAAGCTGGGCAGATGACATCGCAGCTTGCTTGGCGAAATTATGAGTGCCCGCTGCAACAGGGCTAGAGATCAGCCCGGACGATTCCTCACAAGGAAAGGCTGTCCCCATATTTATAATAGAAAATCGTGCACCCAACTGCTTCGCCAGAACTGAAATAGCAGCGCCGCCACGAGCGAAGTTTTTCACCATCTCCACCGTCACTTGCTGCGGAAAAGCAGAAACACCGGCCTCGGCAATGCCGTGGTCTGCTGCGAACACAGCAATTTGAACTTTATCCAAAGACGGTTTTTCCGCGCTTTGCCAGCCAGAAAAATTGACTCCGATCTCCTCTAAGCGACCAAGTGATCCTGCTGGCTTGGTAAGGACTGCCTGCCTAACCAATGCGCCAGTAATGGCTTCACTGTCAATTGTCTTGGTTTTTTTGTGGTACCAATGCTTAGCCATGTGTTTCCTAATCTAAAAATACAATTGCGGTTTGACTCGCTTACACACTGCGTTTTAAGTGTCTTTCATCTTTTAGAATATGAGGCAAGCCCGCTACGGTAAAAACCACATGAGCGCAATGCTGGGCCAAACGCTGATGAAAAAACCCACTGGCATCAACATATTGCCTTGTCAGTTCGCCCATCGGTACAATACCTAGGCCAGTTTCATTGCTGACGAAAATCACCTCGCATTTCAGCTGCTCTAGGCAATTCAACAACTCATCTTCCTGCTTATCCCAAACATTGTGATGAAGGCAGTTGCTTATCCAAAGCGTCAAACAGTCCACCACTACTACTTTTCCCTTACCATCGTTTTGAAGCAGTGAGCTCGCTAGGTGTAATGGCTCCTCTACCAGAGCCCAGGGGTTCTCACCGTCAGTGGAAACCCTTTCAAGCTGATGTTTTTCGATACGTTTGCGCATCTCTTCATCATTTGCAGTCGCTGTGGCAATGAACACAAGCGATGCACCAATGCTGCTTGCAATCTGTTGAGCGCTCGCCAACGCTAAACGGCTTTTACCAGAACGAGCACCACCTAAAATAAAGTGTAGGTTGGCTAAGGATTTTGGCTGCTTTTTCATGTCACCACCATTGGTTTACCGTTCACTGGATTACTTATCACTTTAGCCGAAATACTAAAAACATCTTTCAGCATTTCCTCAGTCAGAACCGTTTCAGGTTTTCCTAATGCCGCACTGCGACCATTCTTGAGTACTAAAATTTGACTGGCGCATTTAGCGGCTAAATTTAAGTCATGCAATACAACCAATATAGCGACACCCTGTGCTGCGAAAAACTCGAACATCCGAACAACCATTTCCTGATGAGCGAGATCCAATGAAACGGTTGGTTCATCTAAGATGAGGCAACGATCACCAGCATCAACCGCATCCCAAACCTGAGCAGCCACGCGGGCAAGTTGCACCCGCTGTTTCTCGCCACCGGACAGATTAATAAATGAGCGAGCAATAAGATGATTACAATCCACCAGCGCCAAGGCCTTATTGACGATTTCACGATTCTGACTATTCGAAGTGCTATGAGGGATTCTCCCCATGGTGACTACTTCCTCAACGGTGAAAGGAAATTCAAGAGAAGATCGTTGGGGCAATATACCGAGCAGCGTGGCCTTGGACTGGGCATCCCACTGAGAAATAACTTTTTGGTTTAGCGTAATCACCCCATCGCCTAAGGGTAGGTCACTGCAAATAGCTCTCAACAAGCTGGTCTTGCCAGCGCCGTTGGGCCCAATAACAACAGTGACACAGCCCGCCTCAACCTCAAACGCTATATCAACAAGCGATATAGCAGAGCTAATTTTTGCTGTTACGTTATGAATCTTTAGTGTCATTGGAATATTATCACCCTGCCTTAAAGGCGCTCAGGGTTATTAAGCGATTTACTTTTTACCAGTAAGTAAAAGAAAACCGGGGCACCCACCAGTGAAGTCAAAATTCCAGCGGGAAGCTCAGCAGGAGCAATAATTGTTCTTGCAATCAGATCGGCTACTATCAGCAGCATCGCGCCTGCTACGGCACAGCTCGGCAACAAGTAACGGTGATCGGGCCCGATGAAGCCACGCAAGATATGAGGAACCACAAGCCCTACAAAGGCGATATTTCCAGAGATCACGACGCTAATCCCAATAGCAAGGGCGGTTAGCAAAACTAATTCTTTTTTAACCCAATCCACATTGATCCCAAGGTAACGGGCTTCGGACTCGCCAAGTAAAAATGCATTTAACGCCAAAGCATGGCTAGGCAAACGCCACAGTAAGACACCGGCAACTGCAGCAATTAGAGCAACCCGCTCCCAATTAGCGCCATCTAAGTTACCCATCTCCCACACGTTTATTCTTCGCAGCATTTCGCTATCAGCAAAATAGCTAAACATACTATTCATGGCGCTTGCCACGGCGCTGATCGCGACACCAGATAAAAGCATCGTTATTACAGATGTACCGTAGCTATCGGTAGCCAACTTGTAGACCAAAAATACAGCCACCACGGCGCCGGCTACAGCACCGACACTTACCATAGAAAGGCCAAGAACTTGGCTGCTGTCTAGCCAAGCGGCGCCAAAAACAATCATAAAACTGGCACCGGCTGAGGCACCACTAGACACACCAATTAGTGAAGGATCGGCAAGTGGATTCCTAAAAAGCCCCTGCATCGCCGCTCCGCAGCAAGCAAGGCATGCCCCAACAAAGGCTGCCATTAACACTCTAGGCAAACGAATGGCGCTAACGATCGTGGCTTCACGAATCACCGTCGAATCTACATTCCCAGTATCGCCCAGTAGCGAGAATATACGCCATGGAGGAATCCAACTAGGCCCTACAGACAGGTACACCAACATTATCAGTGGCAGCACGCACAGCAAAAAAAAGATAAACAATCGATGGTTTATTCTCTCCAAGGGACCTGCCTCGTTCTACCGCTTTGGGTGAATTTATTTTCTAAATCAGTGCGATTAAATACGGCTGGAAAAAGCTTTTCCACTTCGACATGCTCCTCTAAAGCATCAGCGAGACGTTCCAACTGTTGCTCCCGAATTTCTGCCACGTCAACATGGTGCAAGCTGTCGAGACCTGCCCAAGACAGCAACGCCTTTGCTGAAGCAGGGTCATCAAAAAGACCATGCAAATAAGTCCCGATGATCTGACCATCACCGCTCAGAGCACCGTCAGATGAACCGTCTACAAACTGAATAAATGACTGGTTCAGAGCTGGGCCACTAGATTCACCACAGTGAATTTCATATCCAACCGCATGGGCTTTGCTAAAACTTAATGTGCCTTCACGCCGCCTCAAGTGTTTGCTAGGCTTGAGGATAGTCTTCATTTCCAAAAATCCTAGACCTTTAGTAACGCCGGACGCGCTTTCGACGCCGTTGCTATCATCAATCACCTCGCCCAACATTTGAAAGCCACCACAGATACCTAACAGTTTTCCGCCGTAGCGCAAATGGCGAGCTATATTATCTGCACCGCCGTTTTTAACCAATTGGGCTAAATCTGATCTAACACTTTTCGAGCCAGGTAAGATAAGCAAGTCACATTCAGGAATCCTGTCCATGGGAGAAAGATAAGTAAGATCAACCTGAGGGTGCAAACGAAGGGGATCAAAATCTGTATGGTTGCTGATTCTAGGAAAAACGATAACCGCAACTTTTAGATGAGAAACTTCTAGGTCCAAGAGCTGCTTTGCGTTAATGGCATCTTCTGCATCTAGGTAAAACTCTTTCAAGTACGGCAACACCCCTATAACTGGCTTGCCCACTTTATCCTCCAGCCAACGTAGGCCTGATTCAAGTAATTTAATATCACCGCGAAACCGGTTAATGACAATACCGCAGACGCGGTCGCGCTCTGATTCGGATAATAGTTCGAGAGTTCCCACTACTGTTGCGAAAACACCACCACGGTCAATGTCTGCTATTAAAACCACAGGGCAATCAACAGCCTCTGCAAAACCCATATTGGCTACGTCATTTTCTCGCAGGTTTATCTCAGCCGGGCTGCCAGCACCTTCAACGACAATGAATTCAAATTCCTTTTCCAATCTAACATGAGATTCCACTACAAAGCTCAGCGCGGTCTTCTTATAAGCATGGTATGACTGTGCATCCATGGTTTCTAGAACCTTCCCGTGTACAATAATTTGAGCGACGCTATCTGCTTCGGGCTTAATCAAAATCGGGTTCATGTCATTGCGCGGCTCCAGGAAACAGGCCTGGGCCTGCACCGCTTGCGCTCTACCAATTTCGCCACCTTCGATCGTAACCGCGCTATTAAGCGCCATGTTTTGTGGCTTAAACGGGGCGACCTTAACTTGCCTGCGTGCCAGCAATCGACAGAGGCCGGCAACCAAGACAGATTTCCCTGCATCCGAGGTCGTGCCTTGCACCATTAAAGTTAAGCTAGGCATGGAGGCTTCGTTCTACAAACATAAACCATCAAAGGTCGATCCCATTACGCATCTTAATGCCAGCCTGATAGGCATGCTTTATTGCTTTTATCTCGGAAACTGTATCGGCAAAATCTTTGAGGGCTGCCCCACCACCACGGCCGGTAATAACCACACTTTGTGACTCCGGACGATTTCTAATAGCGTCGATAATCAAATCTTCATCGAGGTAGTTATAAGCGATCATATAGGTAAGCTCATCGAGAACAACTAAGTAGAGTGATTCATCTTTCAGCATCTTTTCAACGATGACCCAGAGTTTTTTAGCCGCCTCTATATCTTGGGATTTGTCCTGTGTCTCCCAAGTAAAACCTGTACCCATTTGGTGGAATTCAATCATATCGGTCATGGGTTTTAAAAATTCTTTCTCGCCAGTGAAATAAGTGCCCTTAATAAACTGCGCAATTCCAACCCTATAGCCGTGTCCTAAACAGCGCATTACCATACCAAAGGCAGAACTACTTTTACCTTTACCATTGCCTGTGAGCAATAAAACAGTGCCGCGATCAATTTCCGCCTTGGCGATGTTTGCGTCCACCTTTTCTTTCTGTTTTTGCATTTTTTCTTTGTGGCTAGCCATTTTTTTCAGTCCATCGCAGTGCTAGAAAAACAGGGGGAATTATCGGCATAACCCGTAAGCTGAGAGCTCTGGCCAATGATTCGGAAGAAGGGATTAGAGAAAAAATCAGGAAAAGAATATTCCTTGATCGATTCAGATAAGCCCTCCGCTTATTACCGAGCGACCCTCAGACGCATTGCTGCACGTTATGAGAATCACATAGCTCAGGCCGGTATCGGGCTTATTCCAATGACAAATGCCATGAGAAGTTACCGTTGCGGGGGCAGCCCAGGATTTGTGAGCCGTAAAGCTCAATATTACCTGCGTTCCCGTTTACCCTGTACTGATTTTATCCATCATACAGGCACCTAAGACTGCAGTGATTATAGAGACTAGTCCTTCGAACTGTCAAAGACCCAGTCTTTAGATGTCAATTGACTCAACAAATGCTTGTCTATAGACTCCTCGCTGTTCGAATCAGGTCATCTCGGTGCTCTGATACGAATATTCTTTATTAGGTGCCAGCGCTAGGCCGGCTGACTTAATTGGGAAGTTGGTGTAAATCCAACACTGCCCCCGCAACGGTAAGCCACTGAAACCTCGATACGAGTTTCAAAAGCAAGTCCGATACCAGCCTATATAAAGTCACTACCAGATGCAGCGGAGGGCTACATCAGTGGAGGAATCTTGTTATTAGGATTCTCCTGCCTATTCCCTCCCTACTGAACCTGAAACTTATTAGCCGTCGCGTTAGCGATTAGGCCCGCAGATTCATTGGGAACTAAAATGAAAAGCTTACCTTTTACCCTTACTACAATGGCAGCGGCTTTGCTGTTGAGCCACAACACTCTTGGACAATCAATCGATCCATTAGAAGAAATCATCGTCGTAGCTAACCGCATACCGGTTCCTACCAAACAAGTTGGCACTTCTGTATCAATCTTAACAAAAGAGGAAATCACCGCACGCGGCAATCAATCTCTCACTGATATTATTCGTCAACTTCCAGCGGTCAGCGTCTCTCGCAACGGCGGCATAGGAGCAGCGACATCTCTTCGTATCCGGGGTGAAGAAGGGTTTAGAACCCTTTTACGTTTTGATGGTTTGAAGCTTGCTGATCCCAGTGGCACTCAAGTTGGCCCCCAACTTCAACATGTCGTGAGTTCAGGTATCGATCGGGTCGAAATACTCCGTGGACCACAGGGCTTAAGCTACGGAGCCGACGCAGGTGGAGTTATCAACATCACCTCAAGACGCGGCAGTAGCGGGCTTGACGGTAACGTAGACATGCAATCCGGCAGCTTTGGAACAACTCAGGTTTCAGGCGACATAAGCGGCGGCAACGACACAGCCGACTTTTTTATATCTGCCAGCACCTTAGACGTTGACGGCTTTAATACCCGAGATTCAGACAATGTTTTAATGGATGACGACGGCTACGATAACGATACTATTCACGCGCGAGTCGGTCTCAACGTTTCAGAGAACCTGAGAATCGACTTAGTTCATCGTGACGTAAATGCCAACGCACAGTTTGACGGCTGCTTTTCCGGCGGCACAGTTCACGACTGTAATTCGATCTCTGAATTACAAGCCACCCGACTCGGTGCTGTTTACTCTACCGAATCTATGAGTCATTCCTTGGCATATTCCAACATAGAAAGTGACCGTGACAATCTTGCCCTTGGTGTTTCGTCTTTTTCCGCTCTTGGCGAATTAGAGCGCTGGGAATATGTCGGCCAACTTAAGAGCCTTGAACAACTCGATCTAGTATTTGGCGTGGATTTAGAAGAAGAAAGTAACAATAATGCGACTCGCGATAATAAAGGGTTCTACGTTGAGGCCCTTAGCAAATTCTCGGAAACACTGTTTTTCACTGCCGGTGTGCGTCAAGATGACAACGATGAATTCGGTGAACACACAAGCTATCGAGTAACCGGCGCTTATTTGATGGAGCTTAACTCCACCGATACGATTAAATTCAAATCGAGTTTCGGAACAGGTTTTCGAGCACCAGCACCTGCCGAAGTTGCTTATAACGCAGGCGCATTTGCGTCTCCACCAGCTTCGCTAGTAACCCTTAAAGAAGAAAATAGCGAGGGTTTCGAGATTGGGGTTGAATACTATTCCGGTACACGCCTTAAATTGGAAGCTGTTTACTTTGATCAAAAAATCGAAGATGCCATAGTTTTTGACATCGCTGGTTTCAGCGGCTATCTGCAAGATATCGGCACTAGCACGTCTAAAGGTGTTGAACTGTCTGGCAATTTTGCGCTTAATAGTAATTGGAACCTAACCGCCAATTACACTTACAATGACACCGAGCGCCCCAACGGTCTACAACGCAGACGTCGGCCTGAAGCCTTGACCAATATTGGCGTCTCATACAACAGCACAGATGAACGCTTATCTTTTAACGCGTTCTACCGCACCTCGGAAGACTCTATTGATGAGATAGGAGGTGGAGTGGTCTCCTTGGAAAACTTCGGCGTGCTGGATATAAATGCAAATTTCAAAATTAATGAAACAATAGAAATCTACGCGAGAATTGAGAATTTTTTGGATGAAGAATATCAAGAAATATTTGATTTTAATTCAGCAGACAGAGGTTCTTATGTAGGTCTTCGATTGAATTTCTGAGCCTGCCACCCTTTTCAATTAACAGTGAACGGAGATAAACGTGTCAAAGCAGAATGAAAGAAACGAACGTCATAAGAAAGCAATGGAACGTAAAAAAGCCCATATCGATGGCAAGATTGCTCAAGCAACTATTGATAAGGGTCTTATGATAGTCCTCACAGGAAACGGTAAGGGTAAAAGTTCTTCTGCATTTGGCATGCTGGCCCGCAGCGTTGGTCACGGCTTACGCTGCGGAGTCATCCAATTCATTAAGGGCGTTTGGGAAACCGGAGAACATCTATTGTTTCAAGATCACCCACAGGTCGAATTTCATGTCATGAACACTGGTTTCACCTGGGAGACCCAAGACCGTGAGGCAGACATTGCGGCCGCTGTGGCAACCTGGGAAAAAGCAGCTGAGTTATTGAATAATAAAGACGTTGACGTGGTTTTGCTGGACGAACTAACTTACATGCTCACCTATGGTTATCTTGACAAGGAGATGGTGATTAGCGCATTAGAGAACCGCCCTCCGATGCAGCACGTTATCGTTACCGGTCGCAGTGCCTCAAAAGAACTTATTGAAATTGCCGACACGGTTACCGAATTGGGTGAGTCTAAGCATGCGTTTTATGATGGAGTCAAAGTTCAAAAAGGAATCGACTACTAATCAGGTGGGTTAGGTAAATTGCGATGAAGTCTACTCGCTATTCTTTAATCACTTGTAGTTGCCCGCAGCGTATTCGGCGCCGTTATGAAACATGAGCGCCGAATACATTTTCCCCTCAACAACATCAACACTAATCCGGCTATAGCAAGCGAAGGGAATAAAAAGCGGGAAGCTTTTATTTAACGGCATACCTAGAACGGTTGGCAGCACGACCCTTAGCACCCCACCATGAGTCACAACCAGAACATGACTTTTATCAGGCAATTCAGCCAATCTTTCAAATGATGATTGAATCCTTTCTTTAAAAGAAAGGTAATCTTCGCCATTCGGTGGCGCCAATGCGGCGAGGTCTGTCTGAAACGCTTTGAACTGCTCAGCAGCGACCTTACGCCAATCACTGATCAACATTCCATCCCAATCGCCATAGTCAATTTCCTGCCACTGATCCTCTATGCTAGCTGACAGTTTAACTGAGCTAGCAGTGCGGTCAGCGAACTCGCGACAGCGTAAAAGCGGTGAAGAAATTATATGGGTCCAAGGCGGAGTTAGAGCTGACGCTTTGTGGCTATCATCCAAAGCGGCTGCGTTGCGCATTTGAGACCAGCCTTGGGCTGTCAGCACTGGGTTTACTCGTCCCCGCAAGATATCTCCACCCTCAGGCTCTCCGTGACGAATGAAATCAATAATAATGCGTTTTTTTGGTGGTAAGTCTATTGCGCTCAAAGGTTAACTCTCTGCGAACTAGATAGAAGCCATGATGAATATGATGACCCAAATTTCAGCTACGCCAATCTCAATTCAACTACATCATATGACCAAGCTTATCGACCTTAACAGCCAGGTAGCTTTCATTGTGAGGGTTTGATCCCATGTGGATAGGAACAATTTCGGTCACCTCCACACCCATGCTCTCTAGTGCTTCGACTTTGCGAGGGTTGTTCGTCATTAACCTGACCTTACTGACCTTGAAGTGCTCAAACATGGGTTTGCAGATAGCATACTCACGACCATCGGCATCAAAACCTAACTGTTCGTTAGCCTCAACCGTATCAGCCCCTGAATCCTGCAACGCGTAAGCTTTAATCTTATTCAGCAAGCCAATACCTCGGCCTTCTTGGCGTAGATAGAGGATTATGCCACTTCCCGCTTGAGCCACCGCTTGCATGGCGTGTTGCAATTGAGGCCCACAGTCACAGCGCAAACTAAACATACAGTCGCCTGTCAGGCATTCAGAGTGAACCCGGCACAGCACAGAATCTACTGAATCTATATCGCCTAACACCAAAGCAACATGTTCTTTTCTTGTGGCTGTTTCTTCGAATCCGTGGATAGTGAATAGCCCCCACTGGGTGGGCAATTGAGCCGATGCGGCAAAGGTTACTGACAACAGATTTTCCTCTTTACGGGCAATGTGGAATGCCAACTACTTTTATATCTCTAGATCTCACAGCAACCAAAATGCCAGAGCTTGGATACACAGAGCCGCCATTATACCTGCTAAAACGTCATCTAGCATGATTCCGACGCCCCCATGAACTTCTTTGTCCACCCATTTTATGGGCCATGGCTTCCATATATCGAAAATACGAAAAAATATGAAGCCCAATATTATCCAAACCCAGCCGCTGGGGGCTAGAAACATGGTAATCCAATAGCCTACAAATTCGTCCCAGACTATGCCTCCATGATCGTGAACGCCAAGATCTTTGGAGGTCTTGTCACAAAGATAAATGCCTACCAAACTGGTTATTACAAGGAATATCACGTAGACCAACACTGACATTGCTGGCAGCAAGCAGTAGATCACTACTGCCATTGCAGTGCCAAAGGTTCCCGGCGCATAAGGCGATGCCCCGCTGCCCAAGCCGAAGGCTAGGAAATGTATAGGGTTGCGCCAGACTGATTTTGGGGTCTTGCTCATAGCAAACATGTCATCGGGAGTTAGCGCACTGCTCTATGTTAATCAAAAGCAATACTACTGCTCTGAAGCCCTCGGAGCAAAGTGTTGATAAGCTTGATTTTGGCTTAGAATTTCAATGCCACTCCCATTTAGCAGGCGCAGCTCGCTCCCCAGAGTAATCTCACCAATCCTCTGCAGGCCTAAATTTTCACTGGCAGCAATCCGATAAAGTTGCTCTGCCACATGTGCAGGAGCTGTAAAGCAAAGCTCGTAGTCATCGCCGCCATACAGCGCGGCCTGTAAGCGGCCCTCCAAACTAACATGAGCCAGCGCAGCAAGAGAATATGGGATTAGAGTGCTATTCACCGTTGCACCAACCCCGCTACTGGTAAGTATATGACCTAGATCGCCCGCCAAACCATCAGAGATGTCGATACAGGCTGTCATCAAACTGGCCGCAGCTAGCGCAAAGTCTATTCGGGGCTCTGGCGCATAGTAAGCACGGCTGAGGTAAGATCGATGCTCCTCACTAAGAGCGGCAAGGTCTAAAGCAATCGAACTTCCTAAATGGGATTCCAAACCCAAACTGCACAGCCCAATTGCACCATCACCTAATGATCCAGTTACAAATACGCCATCCCCAGTTTGAGCGGTGCTTCTTAAAACTGGTGCATTGTCGAGATGGTATCCGTGAACTTGTATCGCGATCACTATAGGCGTTCCAGCCGGTGAGCGGGTTAAATCTCCTCCCACCAGGGGACAGTCAAAGCGCTTGGCCATTGAAGATAGACCTTCACTAAAACCTTCAAGCCAATCATTGTCTAAATTTGGCAAAGATAAGCCCAGAGTAAAACACAGGGGTCTTGCCGTCATCGCGCTTAAGTCACTGAGATTTACTGCCAGCGCCCGACTTGCAATGTGCCGACTCTCTGCTTTGACAGGAAAATGGACGCCTTCTACAAGCAAGTCCATAGACATGCTAATAGGCGCTCCTTGCGGAGGATCGATTACCGCGCCATCATCACCTATTCCTAGGCTAACGCCACTTCGTCTAAAGCCTAGCCTAGCGCTATTGAAGTACTGTGATATGGTGTCGAATTCGGAAAGACTCATAATAGTAACAGTGAAGTGATAGCTAACTGATCGTTTGACGTAAGTTAAGCGGTAGTAAAAAATAGAAAAGTTGCAGAGCAGATGGCTCTGCAGATAATATCGAAAACAAAAGCCAACAACCTTACAATAAAAAGGGTCAGGCTTCCCTAACCCAATAGTTCAGACAAAGCATTAGGCACTTCGTTCTACAGCCCTTAAAGTTTTCGCCAACTTATCTAATACGCCGTTTATGTATTTATGACCATCGGTGGCGCCGAACACTTTAGCAAGCTCGACACACTCATTGATCACCACTCTATAAGGTACATCTACTCGGAAGGCCAGCTCATAAGTGCCGAGGTACAGCAAAGACTTCTCGATAGGGTCTAACGACTTTAACTCCCTATCTATTACTGGTGCCAGGTGCTCATTGAGCTGTTCGACCTGTGCTGGGATTTCGATGAATATTTCACCGAAATAATCCCAGTCAACTTTACCTTCGGTTTCCTCGCGGTATTGTTTAGCGATGTCCTTGGGATTGTCTTGCGTCATTAACCACTGATAAACCGCCTGCAGAATAACTCGGCGGGCTTTGCGGCGCTGAACTAGCGGTATTCGCTTTCGGTTTGAGTGAGTAAGTGCGACCGAAGAAGGCTCTTTTTCAGTACTCACTTATTTTCCAACTGGCGTGAAAGACTGACCATTTCCATCGCCGTGAGCGCTGCTTCTTCACCTTTGTTTCCTGCTTTAGTGCCCGCTCGCTCAATTGCTTGCTCAATTGAATCAACCGTTAAGACACCGAAGGTGACCGGCACTGAGCTATCGAGGCTAACGTGACTCAAGCCTTTAACGCACTCGCCTGCCACATAATCAAAATGCGGGGTACCTCCACGAATCACTGCCCCCAATGCAATCACTGCATCGAATGATTCTGATGCCAACAGCTTTTTGACTGCCAGCGGCAATTCAAATGCACCAGGCACCTTAATGATGGTGATGTCTTTCTCGCTAACACCATGCATCTTTAAAGCTTCTAACGCGCCGTCTAAAAGGCGATCAACAATAAAGCTATTCCAGCGAGTTACCGTAATGGCATATTTTGCTGAAGCGTTGTTATAGTTACCTTCAATAGTTCTAATGCTCATATCCCATTCCTATTGCATTGCTCGCATGGCGAGGCTGAAAACCCAAAATTTTTATAATTATTCATCCAAGCCTTCACGATCAAATGCCACAAAATCGACAACTTCTAAATCAAAGCCGGAAATAGCATTAAAGCGCGCGGGAAAACTAAGCAATCTCATCTTACCCACTCCTACATCCCGAAGTATTTGAGAACCGGTTCCTATGGTTAGGTCACTGCCGGTTCTGCTGGTCGGCTGGGTCTCACCTGGAGAGCCAACGGCTGTTGCCAGATTATGAGCCATGTTTTGGCCATAGTCTTCTTCAGACAGCAGCACAGCGACTCCTTTACCCTCCTCATTGATTCGTTTTAATGCCGAACCAAAGGACCAACTGGTTCGGCCGGCGTTAAAAACTTCGCAAGTATCTCGAATGGTATTAGGAATATGCACTCTCACCAAGCACGGCTCTTCAGCTTCAATTTCGCCTTTTACAAAGGCCAGATGCGTACTGCCACTCAGTGAATCTTTATAAGTGTGCACGTTAAATTCGCCATGCTCGGTTTGTAGAAAATTTGATTCTGTCCTTTCCACCGTATGCTCGTTGGCAATACGGTAGTGAATAAGGTCTGCAATAGTCCCGATTTTCAGGCCATGCCTTTTGGCAAACACTTCGAGGTCAGGCCTTCTAGCCATAGAGCCATCTTCATTCATTATTTCTACTATTGCTGATGACGCTGAATATCCTGCCATTCTTGCTAGATCACATCCAGCTTCAGTGTGCCCTGCTCGGCGGAGCACTCCACCGGGCTGAGCCATGATTGGAAACACGTGTCCAGGCTGAACGATATCATCAGGCTGACTATCACGACTTACAGCCATTTGAATTGTTCTTGCTCTATCTGCCGCGGAAATTCCTGTGGTGACGCCCCTGGCCGCTTCGATCGATACAGTGAAATTGGTCTCATAGGGCGTATTGTTGTCGTCCACCATTAACGGCAACTTCAAAAACTTGCAACGCTCAGGAGTTAAGGTCAGGCAGATCAAACCTCTAGCGTTTGTTGCCATGAAATTAACATCTTCTGTTCGCACTCGCTCCGCCGCGATGACAAGATCACCTTCGTTCTCGCGATCCTCATCATCCATCAACACAACCATTTTGCCTTGGCGAAGGTCGTCTATTATTTCTTCTATTGAATTCAATTCCATGGGCAAAAAATTAACTCTTTTTATCTTCGTTTATAAAATAGCGAAAATGCTGTTTTGCGAATAATAAGTAGTACAAATAAATGGCTCAAATCTCTATGACTTACCAAACCCATGCTCCATCAAGTAGTCTTTGGTAATTCCACCCCCAGTAGACTCTTGAGCTCCAGTCATCAGCCGCTCCAAATAGCGAGCCACCAAATCAACTTCCAAATTGACTACTCGACCGACACCGTATTCACCGATAATCGTTTCTTCTTGAGTATGAGGAATAACATTAATCGAAAAACTATTAGCTGATACTTCATTGACCGTCAGACTGGTACCATCAATACATATCGAACCTTTTGCAGCGATATATTTTCTTAAGTCATCTGGCACTGCAAACGTTAGTTTGATACTTTGACCTTCTTGGCTGCTGGTGACTAATTTTCCGACACCATCGACATGCCCACTAACGATATGTCCACCGAAACGATCGGTAGCCATCATAGCTTTTTCCAGATTAACCCGTGACCCGGGTTTTAACGAGCCCAGCGAAGTACAGCGTAAAGTCTCATTTGATACGTCGGCTCCAAAGCTTGAATCGGACATCTCTACAACTGTCAGACAACAGCCGCTAACTGCGATTGAGTCTCCTAGTTTTACATCAGACATGTCCAGCTTTTCAGTCTTAAGCACTAGCCTCCACTCAGACTTGATTTCCTGCAGGCTTTTAACACTTCCGATAGCTTCTATAATTCCAGTAAACATTCTTTTAACTCAATCTCACTCTGCTAACTTTAAAACAGCACTTCTATCATTAGAAGGCCCCGTATTAACTTTAACCTACTCTCTTACTATTCAGCGTCACTTTGAAGTGACCCGCTGGGGATGAAATATAATCTTAATATCGTCCCCAATTTGGCTTAACTCGCCAACTTTAAACTCTGGGGCCTGAGCCAATTGGCTCAGCTCTTTAAGCTCAAGCAATGGCTTTGACGTTGCACCTAACAGTTTAGGCGCTATGTAAACCACCAACTCATCGACTAAATTAGCGTCTATAAAAGCGCCGCACAAAATAGATCCTGCCTCTACTAACACTTCGTTGCACTCAATTTGGGCGAGCGATTCTAGCACACATTGCAAATTGACTCTTTTTTGACTTCGGGTAAGCGTCGCCGCGGTGGCAATGACCTCTACGTTGCAAGTAGCCGGAATGGATTTGCTGTACGCGTCTATTTCTGGCTCAGAAGCCACAGTAAAGACCTTTACCGGACCTACACCGTAAATTTTTGCGTTGGTAGGTGTGCGCAATTTACTGTCCAGAACAACACGGAGAGGTTGCACGCCAAGGGACTTTTGATTAAAGACTTTCTCAGATTCGGTCAAACCCAGCTCATCAATACGGACGTTCATCAATGGATCGTCTTTGAGTATCGATGCAACGCCAGTGACTATAGCGCTGACCGATGCCCGTAATCGCTGAACATCTTGGCGCGACTGCGCACTGGTGATCCATTTGCTCTCGCCGCTGGCCAGCGCAGTACGGCCATCCAAGCTCATCGCGAGTTTCACTCTTACAAAGGGCAAACCGGTTTCCATTCGTTTGAAGAAGCCTGGATTTATCGACCGGGCAGGCCCATCGAAATCGGACAGGTGTGAAACCTCAATACCCGCCGATTCAATAATAGCCACACCTTTGCCTGCCACAACAGGATTCGGGTCTAAAGATGCAATAACAACTTTGCCAACACCAGCATTAACTAAGGCCTCTGCGCAGGGTCCAGTACGACCCTGGTGAGCACAAGGCTCGAGGCTTACAAATACAGTCGCTCCTTTTACATCCAAACCACTGGCTTGGGCATTGGCAAGGGCCATAATCTCGGCATGGGCCTGCCCGGGCATTTCATGCCACCCCTGCGCAAGCTTTCCGCTTTGGCACAGAATAACGCAGCCCACTCTGGGATTCGGGGCGGTGTTGATAACGGTTTGAGCGAGATTAATTGCCTGTGCCATGTGAACTGGCCAGTCAAAAAACTCAATGTCTAGCTTGACGTTAGGTATTATCTGCATGATAAATCTGATCAGCCAAGTTCAGAGGAATATAGTCATCAGGCTCCACAAAAAAATAGAGCCCCGACCTACTATGCGGGCATTTTACAATATCTGAATCTAATCAGAGTTGTCGCGAGACAAGCGGTCAATTTCTTCACGAAATTCGTTAAGATCTTTAAACGAGCGATAAACTGAGGCAAAACGAACAAAAGCAACTTCATCTAATTGACGAAGTTCTTTCATTACTTGCTCTCCCACATCACGAGACTGTATTTCTCGCTCGCCAGTAGACCGTAAATGCGCCTTAATTCGAGTCACTGCTTCTTCAAGGTTTTCGATGCTGACCGGGCGCTTTTCGAGCGCCTTACTAAAACCGGCGAGCAATTTGTCTTCATTAAATGGTTCGCGAATCCCGCCTGCCTTAATAATTCGAGGCATTACTAATTCAGCAGACTCGTATGTTGTAAAACGCTCTTGGCAAGTAACACACTCGCGACGCCTTCGAACGTGATTGCCCTCTGTAACCAGTCTCGAATCAATAACTTTAGTATCTACTGCGCTACAAAATGGACAATGCATAAATAACCTTTCATTCAGTATAGATTGTTGCAGTTTAGCCCTATCACCAAGCCCTAGCCGAGCACTTCCATTTCCTGTTAAGAAGAAATATAGACAGGAAAATTAGCGCAAAGCTTAAGCACTTTTTCTTTTACAACGTTGATGACAGTCTCATCTTCCATGTTATCGAGAACATCACAAATCCAGTTAGTGAGATCGGTAATTTCAGCTTCCTTAAATCCACGAGTAGTGATTGCCGGCGTACCAATGCGCAATCCGCTTGTTACAAAAGGAGGGTTAGGGTCATTTGGAACCGCGTTTTTGTTCACCGTTATATTAGCGCGCCCAAGAGCTGCATCAGCCGCCTTCCCGGTTATCCCCTGACGAATCAAACTCAACAAAAAGAGATGATCATCGGTGCCACCAGAGATGATATCGTAGCCACGCTCGATAAATATTTTCGCCATGAGCTGTGCGTTTTTGACCACCTGCTGTTGGTAGATCTTAAAGTTAGGACTCATAGCCTCTTTGAAGCAAATCGCCTTGGCGGCAATAACATGCATAAGGGGACCGCCCTGGCTTTCAGGGAAAACTGCAAAGTTGAGCTTCTTCTCAAGCTCTGGGTTGGACTTCGCTAAAATGATACCTCCGCGAGGGCCGCGCAAAGTCTTGTGAGTCGTAGAGGTCGTAACGTCGGCTATGTTAACCGGACTTGGGTAAACACCTGCGGCTATCAAACCAGAAACATGGGCCATGTCCACTAAAAAGTAAGCACCAACACTGTCGGCAATATCTCTAAAACGCTGCCAGTCTATGATTCGTGAGTAAGCTGAGAAACCTGCTACGATTAATTTGGGTTTGTGTTCTTGGGCAAGCGCGTTAACTTGATCGTAGTCAATCTCACCGGTTTCAGTGATGCCATATTGCACCGCATTATAGATACGGCCAGAAAAACTTACACTAGCACCATGAGTTAAATGACCACCGTCCGCCAGACTCATACCAAGAATTGTGTCACCGGCCTTGATCAATGCCATGTAAGCCGCGGCATTTGCCTGCGAACCAGAGTGGGGCTGAACATTCGCGTAATCGGCACCGTATAGTTTTTTAACACGTTCAATGGCGAGGGTCTCCACCACGTCCACATGTTCACAACCACCGTAATAGCGCTTGCCCGGATAGCCTTCTGCATACTTATTAGTCAAAACCGAGCCTTGTGCCTCAAAAATGAGCGGACTGGCGTGATTTTCTGAGGCTATTAATTCAATGTGCTGCTCTTGCCGAGTGCGCTCAGCTTCAATAGCGGCGCTGATTTCCGGATCAAACTCAGAAATACTCATATCGGAATTAAACATCGAAGTCTCCATGGTAGTTAAGGCGTTTTGAGAAGGCCACATTCTACATGATGACAGTGCGATGAGCACCCGAAATCTAGTCACAAACAAGGGTTTTGGCCCCCAAAATGACAACAGCTATGCCATAATGACAATCTATTTTTTTAGCAAGGTTTTATGAAATGGCCCAGTTTGTTTACACCATGCATCAGGTTGGCAAAGTCGTTCCTCCCAAGCGCGAGATTCTCAAAGATATATCACTGTCTTTTTTCCCCGGCGCAAAAATTGGAGTACTTGGGCTCAACGGCTCTGGCAAATCGACTTTGCTGAGAATCATGGCTGGGCTAGATACTGAGTTTAACGGCGAAGCCAGACCCCAGCCCGATCTTAAAGTAGGCTATTTACCTCAGGAACCGGAACTCGATGAAACTACTGACGTTCGCGGCAACGTACAACAAGGCGTCAAGGAGATTATCAACCTGGTTGAGCAGTTCAACGTCATCAGTGACAAATTTGCCGAACCCATGAGCGATGATGAGATGACATCTCTGCTGGAGCAACAAGGCAACCTGCAAAATGAGATCGATGCCGTCGATGGCTGGCAGATTGAACGAACCCTTGAGCGAGCAGCAGATGCTTTGCGCCTGCCCCCATGGGACGCGGACGTCACCCTTTTATCCGGCGGGGAAAAACGCCGAGTCGCGCTATGCCGTTTATTGCTATCCAAGCCAGATATGCTTTTGCTCGACGAACCAACTAACCATTTGGACGCAGCCAGTGTGGCGTGGCTCGAGCGGTTCCTGCAAGATTACACGGGTACAGTTGTGGCAATTACCCATGATCGTTACTTCCTCGACAATGCGGCAGGCTGGATTCTGGAACTTGACCGCGGCCACGGCATCCCTTACGAGGGCAATTACACGACGTGGTTAGAGACAAAAGAAAGTCGACTGCAGACGGAGGCCAAAAAAGAAGCCGCTCACGAGCGCACAATCAAATCCGAATTAGAGTGGGTGCGCTCCAACCCCAAAGGCCGCCAGTCTAAGAGCAAGGCAAGAATCGCACGCTTCGAAGAGCTCAACTCACAAGATTTTCAGAAACGCAATGAAACTCAGGAACTGTATATCCCACCGGGACAGCGCCTAGGCGACAAGGTTCTTGAAGTAAACAGCTTAAGCAAAGCCTTCGGCGATAAAAGCTTAATAGAAGGTCTAACTTTTTCGATTCCCAAAGGCAGTATTGTTGGCATCATCGGCGGCAACGGCGCCGGCAAAACCACTTTTCTGCGAATGTTAGTGGGCACCGAGCAACCCGACAGCGGCACTATTGAACTAGGTGAAACTGTTGAGCTTGCCTATGTAGATCAAAGCCGCGATGAACTCAACGGTGATAACACCGTGTGGCAGGAAATCTCGGACGAGCAAGAACAGATTCAAGTAGGCAGATATGAAGTTTCTTCAAGAGCCTATGCTAGCCGCTTTAACTTTCGGGGCGGCGACCAGCAGAAATTCGTCAAAGACCTATCCGGCGGCGAGCGGAACAGGCTCCATATGGCCAAGCTGCTTAAGCGCGGCGGCAACGTGCTCTTACTGGATGAGCCCACTAACGACCTCGACGTGGAAACTTTACGCGCTCTGGAAGAAGGAATCTTGGCATTCCCCGGCTGCGCCATTGTCGTGTCTCACGATCGCTGGTTTTTAGACCGCATCTGCACCCACATCCTAGCTTTTGAAGGAGACAGCGAAGTGGTCTGGCATGAAGGTAACTATACGGACTATGAGACGGAACGCCGCAAAAGGCTTGGGGACGGCGCCGAACCGACTCGGGTTAAATATAAAAAACTTAGCGTTTAGCCCGTAGGACCAAAACGGGTCGGTGTTGGAGTCAGCGCTCTAGAGCTAGTGCTCGAGTATTTACTCCAACACCGACCTCTTCTTTTATCTAGGCTCTGCATTTTGCGCTTATTAAATTTCCTCAGTCATAACAGCTGAGGATTTTCACAAACCTGATTAATACACCTAAAAACTCTAACAAGTAAAACCACTAGGCGCCCTCGTCACTTGACAAAATAACCGCCAAGTCTTGAATGCTGAGAATTGCCGGCTAAGATCCAGCTATCAGCACCGTGCTTCACAAAACCACTTATTTAACAGCCCCTGATGCAGTTTTTAATAGTTCTTGCTCAATGACTTTAACTTTGAATTTCACACCTCCAGATCTGAGACTGCCGGATTTAAGCCCCAAAAAAGATAACCCCCACCCGAATCTCCAGCCTCGCCAAACTTTGCTCGACCTACCAAAGCCAATTCTCTTAAATCTTGGCGCTTTTTAACGACAATAGTCTAACTAAACTCAAGCCATTGTTTCCACATGCGTCTTTTACATGTGGTCTGTAAGCAGGCAGTTGGTCGTTTCATGGCTGCGAGAATCAATAACCTATTGTTTGCACGGCATAGCCAATAAGCCTGGCGCTAGTTTTAATTTTCTGCCACACCGAAAAACCAAGCGCTTGGCTAGAAACGGCTCACTTAGCTGCAAGCTCTGAAGCGGGCAAAGCACCAAGCCGACCCGCTTGGACAGCAACTGCCATGCTGAGCATCAGTCCACTTTCTAGGCGGTTTGCGATATAGTGCGGTTTTGCTCTATTTAATACCTGACTAAATTAGTCGGGTATTGTACAATTCAATCTCGCAGTCAAAGAATCAGCTCGACAACCCCCCACAGTTGACGGCAAATTCAAATGGAAGGGCATCACAGCCCACGATTAGAAAATACGGAGCGACTATTTATGGCGACCACAGACCAAGAGGTGAGAGAACTCATCAAGCGGGAGTACGAACACGGCTTCGTGACTGAGATCGAATCAGACACTTTTGAGCCAGGCCTAAGTGAGGACGTAATTCGCCGCCTTTCGAACCTTAAACAAGAACCCGAGTTCATGCTTGAGTGGCGACTCAAAGCATATCGCCGCTGGTTGGAAATGGAAGAACCAGAATGGGCACACGTGGACTACCCAAAAGTTAAATACAACGATATTTCTTATTATTCAGCGCCCAAACGCCCGGAAGATATGCCTCAGAGCCTGGACGAAGTCGACCCAGAGCTGCTGCGCACTTATGAAAAACTAGGCATCCCACTGCACGAACGAGCCAAATTAGCCGGTGTTGCTGTAGATGCCGTATTCGATTCTGTCTCTGTTGCCACCACGTTTAAAGAGCCTCTAGAAAAAGCTGGCGTTATCTTTTGCCCTATTTCAGAAGCCCTACAAAAATACCCTGAGCTGGTGAAGAAGTACCTAGGCAGTGTTGTTCCCGTGGCTGACAATTATTTTGCTGCGCTGAACTCAGCGGTGTTCTCAGACGGCTCCTTTGTTTATATTCCTAAAGGTGTGCGCTGCCCTTTAGAGTTATCCACCTACTTCCGCATCAACGCTGCCAACACCGGCCAGTTTGAGCGCACACTAATCATCGCCGACGAAGGAAGCTATGTTAGCTATCTCGAAGGCTGCACCGCGCCCATGCGTGATGAAAATCAACTCCACGCCGCGGTTGTAGAGCTGGTGCTTCTGGACGATGCTCAAATCAAATACTCCACAGTGCAAAACTGGTACCCAGGCGATGAAACAGGCAAAGGCGGCATCTATAACTTTGTCACCAAGCGCGCCGCCTGCAATGGCAAAAACTCCAAAGTGTCTTGGACTCAGGTCGAAACCGGCTCCGCTATCACTTGGAAGTATCCCAGCTGCATCCTTCGCGGAGACAACAGCGTGGGTGAGTTCTATTCGGTCGCACTTACCCATAACTACCAGCAAGCCGACACCGGCACAAAAATGATCCATATCGGTAAAAACACCCGCAGCACAGTGATTTCCAAGGGCATTTCCGCAGGTCGCAGCTCCAACGCTTATCGCGGCCTAGTGAAGTTCAATCCGGGAGCCGAAGGGGCTCGAAACTTCACTCAGTGTGACTCATTACTGATCGGCGATCGCTGTGGCGCTCACACGTTTCCGTACATAGAAAGCAAAAACAAGTCAGCAATCGTAGAACACGAAGCAACCACCTCAAAAGTCAGCGAGGAACAGATGTTTCTATGCCGCCAGCGCGGCATAGACCCTGAGCAAGCCGTGTCTATGATCGTCAACGGCTTCTGTAAAGAAGTGTTTAAAGAGCTTCCTATGGAGTTCGCGGTGGAAGCTGGCAAGCTACTAGAAGTCAGTCTAGAAGGCTCTGTGGGTTAATGTGTAGCCAGCCAAAATTAACTTGGAGTCTATACTTAATAGACACGTTGTTTGATTGGGCTGGCTTTAATTAAGCTGTCTATTTATGAGACCCGATTGATTAGATCAGATCTTAGCGAACTAGATTTTAGTGAGCCATATTTTTTAAACCAAATTTTATTGACCCAAATTCAAAGCTTACAAGAGAGAAACCGCAAATGCTAAGCATCAAAAACCTACACGCCTGCGTCGAGGGCAAACAGATCCTCAACGGTATCAACTTGGAAATCAAAGCCGGCGAAGTCCATGCCATCATGGGTCCCAACGGCTCCGGCAAAAGCACCCTGTCACAGGTGTTGGCAGGTAACGAGGCATTTGATGTCACTGTAGGCGAAGTTACCCTTAACGGCGACAACCTGTTGGACCTAGCTACCGAAGAACGTGCTCGGGAAGGCGTATTTTTGGCGTTTCAGTACCCAGTTGAAATTCCCGGCGTTAGTAATCTGCAATTTCTGCGTACCGCAGTTAATGCCATGCGCAAGCACCAAAGCAAAGAGGACATGAACGCAGCAGAATTCATGAAGCTGGCCAAAGAAGTTTCCAAACAGGTAGACCTTGACCCAGCGTTTCTCAAGCGCGGCGTTAACGAAGGTTTCTCCGGCGGCGAAAAGAAACGTAATGAAATCATGCAAGCGCTATTGTTGCAGCCAAAACTAGCGATTTTAGATGAAACCGATTCTGGCCTGGATATCGACGCTCTGAAAGTTGTTTCTGACGGCGTCAACGCCCTGCGCGCACCCGATCGCTGCATCATCATGATTACTCACTACCAGCGCTTGCTAGACCATATTGTTCCAGATTACGTGCATGTTCTGGCCGATGGGAAAATAATCAAATCTGGC
>Ga0302131_1000013_pt1 | contig 114833 bp, 91 predicted proteins | sample CB9_20m_MG_FD_203105 | JGI IMG/M metagenome (GOLD analysis project Ga0302131, IMG submission 203105) | Marine microbial communities from Western Arctic Ocean, Canada - CB9_20m | ecosystem: Environmental > Aquatic > Marine > Oceanic | place: Canada: Western Arctic Ocean | collected 2017-09-19
AAGAATACGGAAGACAATACTACAAAGATAGGCGTCGCTAATACGACAGTCAATGCCAACAAAGACAAAGGCCAAAGCCTTAATCGGAACAGCCTTGGCCTAAATGGCAAATTACTACCGAGCTTTACTAAGCTCATTCTTTCAGTTCATTCATAAAAAACTTTCGTACGCTCCTTCCAGTGTCAAGTTCGCCATTATTGCCAGCCGGCACGATCAGCTAGTTTCACGGACGCCTCATTATTGCGCCCCAGGATCTCGATATTGATCGAGTCTGGTTTGAAATCACCAAAGCGTTTCAATGTTACGCTAGCCGGAATATTAGCGCGTATAGAATATTCGTTATTTACCTCCGAATACCACTCTTGCGCATAATCATCGCTTAAGAATTCGATAAGTTGACGTGCCTCGTTCGGGTTCTGGGAAGTTTTGATCATCCCCGCACCGCTGACGTTCATGTGTGCCCCACGCCCATCTTGATTTGGCCAAAGCACCCCGATCTGCTCGGCTACTTCGACATCAACGGCAACATCCGAATTGAGCATGCCTGCTAAGTAATAAGTATTAGCGACCGCCAACTTGCACTGTCCCGCAACCACGGCCCGAATTTGATCACGATCACCACCTTGCGGTCGCCGAGCCATGTTTGCCACCAACCCTTTGGCCCACAACTCCGTAGCCACCTCACCCGAGTGCTCGATCATTGATGCAATTAACGATTGATTATAGATATTGCCCGATGAACGAATGCATATCTCTCCCTCCCATTTTGGATCTGCCAAGTCTTCATAACGTGCTATTTCGCCAGAAGAAACACGTGACTTATCGAACATAATGACCCGCGAGCGAAGCGACAATCCAAACCATTGTTCCTCTGGGTCGCGGTATGCTGCGGGTATCCGCGCCCGCAGAATAGGTGAGTCTACTGAGGCAAGAATACCCGCTTCTTTTGCGCGATAAAGCCTTCCCGCGTCCACGGTTAGCAACACATCCGCAGGAGAATTAGAACCCTCAAGCTGAATTCGACGAATAAGTGCATCAGCGCTCTCGGTGATCAAATTGACTTCAATCCCTGTCTCTTCGCTAAAACGATCTAAAGCTGGTTTGATCAAATCTTCACTTCGCGCCGAATAAACGTTGACTTCAGCTGCTCTTACAACTCCGGCTAACAAAATCGTTATGCTAAGCGCACAGGTAAAAAATCCTTTATTTCCTAACACTACTAAACTCCATGATGACCTAGATCATTCAATTGAAAATATATTCTAAGTGTATATCGTGCTGAGATTTTTTTATCCAAAAAAGACAAAGCCGAAATCATTATAATTTCGGCTCTGTTGAGAGCACATTATCTTATAATCCAGCGCAGCTTAAACTTGTTTGACTGTACTGTTCTAAATAGGTATTTAACAGTGAGGCCGCTATTCCTTGGAAACTATAGCTCACCTCACCCAGCATTACTTTATAACTTAACCCTGATTCCTATCGATGCGAGCCTAGGTGCCTGCGCTCTTGCGCCATTTTTAGGAGCTCTGGCTACTATATCTTCATTGTCACCGACGTTACTCATAACAAGATAAATATCAGCTTTCTCATTGATCTTCCGAGTTAAGCTTAAATCAAGCGTGTTGTAACTGTCTACTTTGGTGCCGGCTGTGCAGCTTGCAACAGAACATGTGCTACCAAAAGCATAAATTGTTGCGGCACCTGACCAACCCTCTCCTGTATCAAAGCCTGCGCTCAGGGCCAGTTGCGTATCTGGTAAGTCAGGTATAGACATTCCCGCGTTTACGTTACCCCAAAATGAACTAGAGAAGGTGTTTCTAAATTCTGCATCCGTTGCTGTGTAACTTAAACGAAGAGGGAAAACCATCTGCCCCGATTCCAATACAGTTTGAGCAACGATTTCTAATCCAGAAATTTTTGCTTCTCCCGCGTTGAACGAATCACCAATTTCACATTCGCCTTGCGCGCCACCAGAAGCAGTACAACTGCCAAACATATTTTGATAATCAGTATTAAAGTATCCTACATCTACAAACGTTGAGTCCATTCCATACCTAATCCCAACTTCTATGTTATCTGCTTTTTCTGGATCCGCCCCGCCGGATGTTGGCGTAAAACCTTCGTGGAAACCAGCATAAATACTCACATTGTCTGTAATGTCATAGGTAGCGCCCCCGCCAAATAGACTGTTGTCCGAATCTGATAGCGTCTTGGGATATCCTTTATCCGTGTTAACAGCAGTACGAGCTGTGTCGACATAACGTTCTTGAGTAATTCTCCAATCTTCTGAGCGATAACCGAGGTTTATAGTTAAATCACCAAGACTAATCACGTCATTGATATAGAATGCAGTCGCTTCGGCGCTTGTAACTCGATTATTAGATGAGTATCCAGGCATAGCCCCTTCGACAAGAGAGCCCATCTTTCCATCCACCCAATCTGCTGTGGCATACCACTGCATCCTGTCTTCACTGTCTTCAGTATCGCGATAACCGACTGTGACGTGGTGCGTCTCGTTGCTCCAACTCGCTTTTAAATCGACACCACTCGACTCATACACTCTATTGTTATTCTTGAGCTTTATCTCAACAGCTGTCGCATTGTCTCCGTTAAGCATGGCTATCGCATCAAGGTTGCCGTCGTTGGCAGCACCAATTATATTGTTGATACCATTGCCTATTCCGAACACCTTGTTATTGTCGATCTTGTCAACTTTAAACCAATTACGGGCAAAGTCGTTTTGATATACCGTTGCACTAAATTCAAAATCGCCAACATCCAATAAATAATTTAGAGACAGTGCCTCATGGTCGTTATCCATATTGTCATATTTTGTTAGTCCATAACGTTCGTGAGCATCGTTTTTAAAGGAGGCATCTGACAAACCAACATAAGTTTGGTCTGAAGACTCTTCAGACCATTGATATTTAAAATTTAGTTCCTGATAAAACTTTGAGCCCCGGTCGGTGTTAAGCCTTAATTTTGCTACAAGATCGTCTTTACGAAATCCTGTACCGCCACTTTCATCTTGAATCGTATCAAATCCATCACTTTTCCATGCATGTCCCTCTATGAGAAATCCATAATTCTCCTTGGAGGTGCCAAAGGTTGCGTGGGTTCTGAGGGCGCCGTGGTCACCAGTTTCTTGATTGAAAAAAACTTCAGTACTGTCTGGAATGGGCGTGCTCAACATATTGATTGCTCCACCCACAGTATAAGGTCCATTAGCAATTGCAGCAGGGCCTTTTAAAACTTCGATGCCTGCGAGGCGTCCAACCGTTGGAAAATAATATGCCGATGAGGCCGCATATGGTGCTGGGGCTATAAGCACTCCATCCTCCATTAGGGTTATTTTACCGGATCGGTCAGCATAGGTACCGCGAATGCTTATGTTAGGTCGCAGGCCAAATCCCTCTTCTGGGCGAAAGTTTACGCCTGGGACATTTGAGAGGATTTTTTGTATATCCGTATACTCGAATACCTCTAATTCTTCTGTTGTAATTATATTGACCGATCCTGCCAATGCCCGAGCATCTGCCTGTGAGCCGACAATTCTAACTGTTTCGATCGTTGTACTCCGCTCCGGTTCTAGATTTTCGCCAAATGCTGGAGTGGCACACAAAGCTAACGCAATACTTAGCGATAATCGGTTTCTTTTCTGGGGCAGCTCTTGGATTAGGTCGATACAATACATCATAATTCTCACACTAAAAGATTAAAAATTTAGACTAATAAAATCTAATTCTAGGGGCTCTGTGGGCTTAGCCTTGAAGGTTTTCCCCAAAGTGCGAGTGAGCATAATGCAAACGAGAATCATTATCAATAGCATTTGCAAGAATATTCTCACTCCATTGGAAGCTATTCCAACCCTACCAAAACTCTCCAGACACCAATCAAATGTCTTGTTTTTCTACTCGCCTCCTTACCAGCACAGCTTTTCAGCTAACGTATTTCGAAATAGAACAAATAGTTGAACAATAGCGTGCATGATCAAGCATTTTAGGTTTTATAATAATATCAATAACCCGACAACCTCCCTCTTAAATCATAGGAGTTCTACGCATTTACAGAGAAGAGACGCTATGTTCGAAACAAACCGAAATCTATACTCACGCAGATTTTTAGAAAATCACAGCCAATCCTTTCACTACTGAGCTCAGCGAGGCTGTCATGTAACCGCGGTGCTGCGCAACCTGCGCAACTAGTACTGCACCGTTATGATAAACAGTTATGATAAACAGGATTATGGGTTGGTACGTCAGTGACCATTTGAATCCCTGGAGGCTGACTACACGGCTTTTGATAGGACTGGTGCCAACAAAGTAGCGAGATTATTAAGAAATGGTAACTTCAAAAGTTCAATCACCGACGAAGAATCCCCAGGTGTAAATCAGAGCTCCAATAGCAGGCTTAACACTTACGCAGGCGATCAAGGAGAGGACGTGGTCGATACATGTCGGTCTGTTCTCTAATTTGATCTTTTTAATTCTTTAAAGAGATAAATTTCCGTGCGCGATTTCGATTTTTTGGCTCTGATGTTCCGGTTAGAGAAGGGTTGAGGCCGGTCAAATGGGGTGGTATTTATGGTTTTTGTACGTTTTTAACGTGTTAATCCGGTGTTTTGTAGCTGGATTGTTCAGGTTTCAGGTTATTTTATAATACATACAGCTCCCTCACCTCTCATCTATCGAATCCCAAACGAAGCAATTTGCAAACTAAGTAGGTGTAGCCCAGCATCAAACTACTGGCCAAAGCGTGGGCTTTCTGAGTTTACCTTTTATCGAAGTAGTAAAAGTCAGAGTGTGTTTGTAATCAGATGTGAATTGAGTTGATCAGCCAGTATGTTTTCAATTCGTTTCTTTACCGCTGCTTCTGAATCGCTAAATTGAACACCTATGCCTCTTACCCTTGCACCCTGGGCTCTCTGGGGTGTCACCCAGACAACCTTGCCTGCTACCGGGAATTTTTCGGTCTCATCCATTAGTTTTAATAGCATAAATATCGCACTGCCAACCTGATAGTGCTTATTTATAGGTATGAACAATCCGCCATGTAGGATGAATGGCATATAGGCAGCATACAGAACCGCTTTGTCTTTTATTGTTAAAGATAGAATTCCATGACCAGCCAATTTAGATATCTCTTCCTTGAAATTGAAGGGTTACGCCTTGCCAATGTAATGGAGCTGCATTGCCTCGATGCTTTTTCATCGCTCCTAATTAGTCGCCAGCAACTGTTAATAAACTAGGGTCTTATAAAAAGCTTAGTCCATTGCCACAGCAACGATTCCATAATTAGCTGAGGGTTCGGATTAGATCCGCTCATTAACTGATGTCGCCCCTTAACCAACTCTTGCTGGTAATTGAGTAATTTCACGCTCAGGCTTCGATTATCTATGCCGGATTTGCGTAGCCGTGCACTCAAGCTATTAATATCATTTGAAGCACTTCGTGGTTCAGATTCTGTGAGAAGGTCTTTAATCAATATAGTCGAAACCTCAATTAAATACCCAATTGAAAGCAGTTCGCCAACTTTCGACGTCTGGCTCACCGCTGGCCTTAATTCTGTCGTCGAGTTGAGCAGGGTCGATAAAATATGAATCATAGCTGAGAAACCTTCGACTCCACTTTTGCTACCTTCGGTAAAAGCCAGAAGTGGTTTGCTGGCAAAAGTCACAGCGAGAGCTGAATTATCACTTCCCGAGGGTAGCTGTTCGAGAAGCCATTGAGAGTAATTTTCTTTTGAGTGGATCGAAAATTGCAGACGCTGACAGCGACTTCTTATCGTTGCTGACAACGCTCCAGGAAGATCTGTCACCAAAAAAATGAACGTGGTGCTGGTGGGTTCTTCCAGCGTTTTTAACAGGGCATTAGCGGCGCTGTTATTGAGGTTATGAGCCCTGTCAAGAATTAGAACTTTGCCGTTACCGGCATGGCTACTTTTGTTAACAAAATTTGAAAGCAAACGAATCTGGTCAATTTTGATGTCACGACTACCTTCTTCAGGCTCGACAATAAGTAAATCTGGTAATGATCCGCCGATAGACATTTTGCAAACTGTGCATTCACCACAGGCATCTGTTGATTCTTTATTAAGACAAAGCAGTGCTATAGCAAATTTTTCAACAAATAATCTTTTGCCTAGTCCTTGATCGCCTTGCACTATGTAGGCATGAGCTAGTTGGTCAGCTTTTTTTTGCTGCATGAGTTGCGACCACTGAGGAGCTTGCCAAGGCAGCGGGGTTAGGCTCCGAAGTTTTTCGCGATTGCTTAAGGAAAGTTTAATCAAGTGCTTTCCCGGATAAAGGTCATTAGGTATTCAGTAACATCGTTGCTGACTACTTCGATGGATCTGGATGCATCCACTACCTTACAACGCTCTGGCTCTCGCTTAGCAATGTCTAGATAGCTGGCCCGAACCTTTTTAAAGAAATCTGTTTTTTCAAGCTCAATCCGGTCTAATTCACCTCGATTTTTTGCCCGGGAGAGCCCTATCTCAGGATCCAGATCTAAAATCAAAGTAAAGTCAGGCCGCAGAGTTCCCTGAGTTAAGTTCTCGAGCTCAGAAATAGTGTTGGAATTTAATCCTCTCCCTCCTCCTTGGTATGCATAAGTTGCATCGGTAAAACGATCACAGAGCACCCACGTTCCAGCTTCTAATGCGGGCTTAATAACAACTTCAATATGCTGCGCTCTAGCAGCAAAAACCAAAAGTAACTCACTTAGCTCGCAGAGTTTTTCTTGGTGGTGTTCAAGCAGCAGTGTGCGGATTTTCTCTGCTATTAAAGTTCCACCTGGCTCTCTAGTAGCAATAAAATTAATGCTTTCACTTTCTAAAATTTGTTTAATAGATTCAAGGTTGGTGCTTTTTCCGACACCTTCTACGCCTTCAATAGTTAAAAACTTTCCTTTCACAATAAGTCCTGTTCAGATTGGTTTACGCTAATACTGACTATTTAACTGCTTATATGAGTTATCTATTTAATAGACGGCCTACAGCTTGATTGTGTTCCTCAAGGCTGCTCGAAAAGTAATGGCTACCATCGCTCTGAGCCACAAAATAAAGATACTCAGATGATTCTGGATTTAAACTGGCATGTATCGAATCGAATCCGGCCAAGGCGATAGGAGTTGGAGGCAATCCGTTCACGCGATAGGTGTTGTACGGGGTAACTTCCTGTAAATCTGCCCTTCTGATGTCGCCATTATACCTATCCCCCATTCCATAAATAACTGTAGGGTCTGACTGAAGCCGCATCCCAAGTTCAAGCCTGCGAATAAACACCCCCGAGATATGGCCACGCTCACTGCTGGCGGCGGATTCCTTTTCAATAATAGAGGCCATGATTAGAGCTTGATAGGCAGTTTCATAGGGCAATGCCTCAAGCTTCTTTTCCCATTCACTTTGGAGAATATTTTTTAGCCTAGTACTAGCGCGCCTCACTATATCAAGGTCAGTGCTTCCTGCTGTATAAAAATACGTATCCGGGAACAAGCTACCTTCCGCATTTCCATAAGGCAGTGACATGCGCTCAAGTATCTCAGCAGCACTAAGCCCTTGCAGCACGCTAACAATTTTGTTGCTGTTTTGAATAGCATTGAGTGCTTGTCTAAAAGTCCAGCCTTCAACCAATGTCACTCGGTATTGCAGTGTTTCTCCGGCAACCATTTTGTCAATCAGTTCGGCCGCAGTGAGCCCGTCTTCCAAGTCGTATTCACCAACTTTGATTGAGTTTTCCACGCCTTTTACGCGAGCTAAAAGGATGAGCAGGCGGGGATAAGAAAATAGACCTAATGAATCTAAATCTCTACTTACCTGAGAGAATGAGCTGCCTGATTCAACTTCAAATATAGTGGGTGACTGGATGGCATTGAGCGGCGAGTGCAAAACCTTAAAAGAAAACCAGATCGTTAACAAACAGCCAGCCACAGCGATTACCGTAACTGAAGCTAAAAGTCTAAATTGAAAGCTAGTAAGATGAGGCAAATACTTCATTTTGTAAGTGTATCGTCTGTTCGCAGAAGTCTCCGATTGGCCAGTTCTTAACCCTATCACCTTGGATAAGTTTAATCACTGGAGAAACACCAAACACGCTATTGCACAGAATAACTTCATCTGCCTCAAGAACGTCATCAATGGTTAACTTTGCTGTTCGAATGGAACAGCCTTCCCTAGCTAATAGTTTACTCATTTCCACCAGCATGATGCCTTTAACTCCGCTTAGACTGAGATCGGGAGACAAAGCAGTACCATTTTTAAACACCAGCAAATTACTTTTTGTGCCCTCTATGACATGCCCTTCAATATCGAGGCAAAGTCCCTCGTTAAATTCCTCACTTAATTCAGCGCTCGCAAGCACCTGATCGAGTCTATTTAAATGTTTAACACCGGCCAAAGATTCACTTTGAGAAAGCCGGTGCTGGCAAACAGTAATACATACTCCCAAAGACTCCTCTACTGGGTTAGTGTTTATTGGTTCGAATAACTGGATGATTCGGGTTGGGATTGATTCGGCACTAGGTTTATAACCTCTTCCTCCTGCACCGCGAGTGATTATAATCTTAGCGATTTGGCAGCCTGAGGCATGTTGAAGAAGTTGGAATAATTCTTTTTGAACAAGGGCTGCATCAAAATGCAGCTTAAGTAGCTGGCAAGCAGACTCAAGGCGAGCGAGGTGCTGGTGAAGCAATACTGGCCTGCCATTGATTGTCGCGAGAGTTTCGAAGGCGCCGTCTCCGTAGAGAAATCCGCGATCCATTATGGAAACGCTAGTGCCGGGGGAACCATTGATAAGTGTCTGCATTAGCTCCCCTCAAAAGCATCAAATTTGAAACCGTTATCTACTCAAAACGGGAGAATATTAAACAGCCGTTGGTGCCGCCGAATCCAAATGAATTCGATAGCACCGTGTTAAGCACAGTGTCCCGGCTGGTATGGGGTACGTAGTCTAGGTCACAATTTTCTTCAGGGTTATTAAGGTTTATTGTTGGCGTCACAACTTGGTTCTTTAAGCTGAGCACAGACACAATAGCCTCTACGGCGCCAGAGGCACCCAAAAGATGGCCCATCATAGATTTACTTGAACTCACATAGAGTTTCTTTGCATGATCTCCAAAAACAGACTTAATTGCTTCAGTCTCGGCAACATCTCCAGCTACAGTGGAGGTGCCATGGGCGTTTACATAGTCAATCGCGGAGGCCTCAATGTTGGCGCTTCTAAGGGCATTGCGCATGCATAGCGCGGCACCTGCGCCGCCCACTGATGGCGAGGTAATATGGTAGGCATCACCACTCATGCCGAAACCTGTTAACTCAGCGTAGATTTTAGCGCCGCGATTTTTTGCGTGCTCGAGCTCTTCTAAGACCATTACGCCCGCCCCATCGCTGAGCACGAATCCATCTCTATCTTTGTCCCAAGGTCGGCTGGCGCCTTGCGGATCATCATTGCGACTAGACAGTGCTCTGGCAGCACAAAAACCGCCAAGTCCTACGTTCGTGGTTGCCTTTTCGGCGCCACCAACCAACATGATCTCAGCCTGCTGATTTGAAATCATATTAGCAGCCAATCCAATATTATGGGTACCGGTAGTACAGGCTGTGGTCACCGCGATATTGGGCCCTTGCATCCCAAATCTAATAGATAAGGTTCCTGCAATCATATTAATGATTGAGCCAGGCACAAAAAATGGAGAAACCTTACGAGCGCCAGAGTTGCGTATTTGAAGTGTTGTTGATTCGATATTAGTCAATCCACCAATACCAGAGCCTATTGCTACGCCGGCTCTTTCAGGATCCCACTGGGTGTCCGCTAGACCGCTATCTTTGAAAGCTTGAACACCGGCGGCTACCCCATATTGCATGAATATATCCATGCGGCGGGCTTCCTTAGTCTCCATAAAATCGCTTGCATTAAAGTCTTTTACCGAGCCACCAAAGCGAGTACTGAAATCACTTACATCCATATGATCGATTGGACTGATGCCACTAACACCGTTTGTTAGGGCTTCCCAGGCTGTGTCAACGTCGTTTCCGACCGGTGAAACCATTCCTAATCCTGTAACTACGACTCGTCTAGCATTCAAAACTCTGTCTCCTAGCTTTTTCGCCGCACACCATATACACAAAAGCTACCCTAGATGACTCTAGAGTAGCTTTTGAAAACAGCATAATTGGGGTATTACAGGTTATTATTAATGTAGTCACTTGCTAGCTGAACCGTAGTGATTTTTTCAGCTTCTTCATCAGGGATTTCAGTTTCGAACTCCTCTTCTAAAGCCATCACCAATTCAACGGTATCTAGAGAATCAGCGCCTAAATCTTCTACAAAAGAAGCGGAAGGTTTTACTTCGTCTTCCTTCACGCCGAGCTGCTCACAGACAATCTTTTTTACGCGTTCTTCAATGGTACTCATATATTATACTAGCTCCTAGAACTTTGTTTCTTAAGGCTTTTTTTGAACTTTTAAACTACGGTCGTCTCACAGCTAACTTACCGTGTAAATTAAGTTGGCAAGTTTACCCCTATTTATGGGTCTTGTAATGCCTAAATTGGAAAATTAACTTTAAATCTTTTCGTTTCAGCCCTGAATCTCATCATAGTCAGGGTTTAGCCCATGTACATGCCGCCATTCACATGCAAAGTTTCGCCGGTCACGTAAGCTCCTTTATCCGATACTAGAAATCCTACAGCCCCCGCTATTTCCTCTGGTTGGCCCAGACGTGCCAGCGGAATCTGTGACAGGAGAGCAAAAGTTTGAGCTTCTGGTAAATCTTTTGTCATATCCGTAGCAATAAAACCAGGAGCCACTGCATTTACAGTAATGCCTCTGGATCCGATTTCTTTCGCTAATGACCGAGTAAAGCCTTCAATCCCTGCTTTTGAGGCAGAGTAATTAGTTTGCCCCCCGTTACCGCTAGAGCCTACAACTGACGAAATATTCACAATCCGGCCAAAACGAGCCTTTGTCATTCCTTTAACAGTCGCCTTACATATTCTATACATTGAGCCAAGATTAGTATTGATAACGTCTTCCCACTCGCCGGTCTTCATCCGCATCAATAGATTATCTCGAGTAATGCCAGCATTGTTAACAACTATTAATGGCGCCGAAAACTCTTTTGTAATAGCCGCCATCAAAGCGCTTACTGAATCATCATTTGATACATCTGCAGCGAAGCCTTTACCTTTGATTCCTTGCTCTGCCATATAAGCGCTAATATTGTCAGCGCCCTGCTGCGTTGTCGCTGTGCCAACCACAACATGTCCCATTTTTCCTAGTTCAATAGAAATTGCGCGACCAATTCCGCGGCTCGCACCTGTAACTAAGGCTACGGTAGGTGAGTCGTCCATTTTATCTCCTTTATGTTTATTATCGCTCGAACCGCTTTATGCCACCATTTCACCAATAGCAATGTTTAGGCTGGCGGTATCGTCGCTGCCAAAGCAGCGAATGTCAGAATCTATACGTTTTATAAGGCCGCTCAACACCTTCCCTGGACCACATTCTACTAATTTAGTGACACCTGTTTCCGAAATGGAGCCTATACAATCTACCCATAAAACAGGAGCATACAACTGTTTTATGAGATTTAACTTAATTTCACTAGGGGAATCTACCAGCTCACCGTTTACATTCTGAACAACCGCTATGGAAGGTGCTGCAAACTCTATATCATCTAATAATTTTTCTAATTCTATTGCAGCCGGCTTCATTAACGCACAATGTGAGGGGACACTAACATTAAGCGGTAGCGCCCGTTTAGCACCAGCGTCTTTGCAGAGAATAATGGCGCGCTCCACTGCACTAGCGTCGCCGGCGATAACTGTTTGGCCCGGTGAATTGAAGTTAGCAGCTGAGACGACCTCACCTTTTTCAGCTTCGTCACAAATCTCATGAATTTGATAGTCCTCTAAACCAACTATTGCCGCCATTTTACCAACGCCGGGAGGTACCGCGGCTTGCATGAACCTTCCTCGTTGGTGGACTACATTGACAGCATCGGCAAGGCTTAATACATCAGCACAGACTAAGGCGGAGTACTCTCCCAAGCTGTGGCCTGCCAAAACCGATGGCCTTAACGGTGATCGCTTCTGCCATAGTCGCCAAATCGCGACTGATGCAGCTAACAGGACAGGCTGGGTGATATGGGTCTGATCGAGGTTGTTTTCACTATCGTGTTGGGCAATTTCCCAAAGATCTAGGTCTAAAACGTCTGACGCTTCTTTAAAGGTATCTGTGATCAACGAATAGTCGTTGGCGAGGCTTCCTAGCATTCCAAGCTTCTGCGAGCCCTGTCCTGGAAAAACAAATCCAAACTTGTGCATGTTTTAGTCTCTCAATTTTATTATTAGGCTCAGACTATGTTGCCTAAGTCGAACCCATAATGGCAGCAACTTTTTTAGCAATCAAATGCGGAACATTTTGTTCAACTTCTTTAACTGCCTGATATATGGCGTGGCAAAACCCTTCTAAAGTGGCGTTGCCGTGGCTTTTGACGATGCTGCCTTGCAATCCTAACAAAATTGCGCCGTTGAATCGCTGCGGATTAATCTGTTCACGTATTTGATCAATGAGCTCGTCGTTTCTGTCTGACCCCATTGACGTAAGAAGGTCGTTAACCACATTAGCGACTCCTGCACTGGATTTGATAGTGACATTGCCTACGAATCCATCACACACCACGACATCAGCCTTGCCGCGAAAGAGGTCATTAGCTTCTACAAACCCAAGATAGTTTATGGCGGCGCAGCCATGTAGCATTTCCGCAGCTCCTTTAACCTCACCAGTGCCCTTGTGTCGCTCAGAACCAATATTAAGCAGCCCGACCTTGGCTGGGTGACCGTTTATCGACTCAGCAAGCACAGATCCCATCACAGCAAATTCAAATAGCTGTTGTTGCGTGCAATCAGGATTGGCGCCAACATCGAGTAAGTAAGTAGGTTTTGAGAGTCCGGGGAGTGTTGCAACAATGGCAGGTTTTTGGATGCCGGGGATGGTCTTTAACAAATGCCTACCGGCCATTAACAATGCGCCGGTATTTCCTGCGCTAACCATAGCCTGCACAGATCCTTTTTCAGCCAACTCTACGGCCAAGTATATGGATGAGCGCTTATCTCCTCGAATTACTTGAGCGGGCCTCTCCTCATCACTAATTGCAACATCAGTGTGAAGGAGCTCAATCCGGTCGAGAATATTTGAATCAATGCCTTGAAGATGCGGCTGTATTAGCGACTCGTGACCAACTAACACTAAGGCTAGATCGTCAATAGCCTCCAAGGCTGCGATAGACGCGGGCACGTTAAGTGCCACGCCCCCTTCTCCGCCCATAGCATCTATCGCTATGCGCATAGGCAATTCAATTTTAATCTTCGCCGATATCTAGAACTTTCTTGCCTTTGTAAAAACCGTCAGCCGTCACGTGATGACGTCGATGAATTTCACCAGTAGTTTGGTCTGTAGACAATGTGGGACCAGGAAGTGAATCGTGGCTACGTCGCTGACCACGTCTTGAGCGAGTAACTTTACTCTTCTGAACAGCCATTTTGTTTCTCCAATTTCTTTAACTTCAAACTATTAAGCACTAATCTTTAAGGGATTTAAGTATAGCAAAAGGATTCTTTGACAAATCCTGTGATACAACGTCTAACGTTGCATTTTTTTGCTCATCGTAGCCCAAATTAGTGAGACAACCTTTGTCATCGTGGGTACTAACAATCGGTAGACAGAGCAGCAACTGCTCCTCTATCAACGCCGCAACATCTAATTTGTGATCTTCACAAATCCAAGGGTCCAGCGGTTCTTCAAGTTTATCTATGTCTGACTCTCGCCTGACAAGCGCCAAAATGAAAGATTCTTCTAAATCAATTTGGACTGCTTCTAAACAGCGTTGGCAAGCAACAGGCGCCGAAGCCTTAAGTTTGCCTACAATGATACGTTGTTTCGACTTGTTTGCCGAAAACTCAAGCTCTACTTGCACATTCCCTTGATTTTCTAACAAGCACTCATAAAAGCGCTTCATTCGACTAAATTCTATAGTACCGACTAGGTTTCCCTCTTGAAGGAACACTTTTCGCGTATCGACGTAAGAAGGAATCGCAGAGTTTGACATAGGCGCGCAATAATAGGCGTGTGCGGGGCATCTGTCAAAGATTTAGTAAATCCATTTCACCTACCTATTGAGGTATAACTCTATGTTTTAGTTAGCTATTCTGTAATTAGGGCCAGAGCGACTTGCAGATTTAGCCCAATATCAGCAGTTAGCACCACTGTTTCGCCAGATTTAGGCAGTTGAAATTCAATTCGAGCGGCATGAAGGCACAGTGCTTTGGCCTTGGAAAGCTGCGGAAATTGATCTTTAACCTTTCTTTGCGCATAGCGGTCATCCCCTACAATTGGATAACCCGCATGTTGACAATGGACCCTTATCTGATGCGTACGACCGGTCGCAGGCTTTGCTTCTATTAGTGTTGCCCCGTGAAGTTTTTTAAGAACTCTAAATACCGTATCAGCATCCTTGCCCTCCTCGTCCACTTTTACCAAACGCTCGCCCGAGTCCAGCTGTTTGCGTAATAATTTCGCCTGTATCCTAGTTATTTCCTCAGGCCACCGCCCGTAGACCAGCGCTTGATAGGTCTTACCTACACGTCTTTCCTTAAAATCTAGATGTAATGCTCTAAGCGCAAAGACCGTTTTGGTCACAATTAAACAGCCAGAGGTTTCGCGATCTATCCGGTGAGCGAGTTCAATCTGAGCCCACTCTGGCTTTATTTGCCGCAATGCCTCTATCAAGCCCAGTTTTATGCCCGATCCTCCATGAACAGATAAACCAGATGGCTTATTAATCACCAGTACTTCGTCATCTTCAAACAGTATATTTTCGAGCAAGTAGTCTTTCAGCGCCGGTGTGATTTTCCCCGGCTCTTTAGTCGAAGCGCCAGAATAAGGAGGGATCCTGACCATATCTCCAAGAATTAACTTAGTCTCGGGCTTACAGCGTTTTTTGTTTATCCTCACTTCGCCCTTGCGAATTAGGCGATAAACCCTTGAGCGAGGAACGCCTTTTAGTTCACGCATCAGGAAGTTATCTACCCGCTGCCCTTCGTGCCGTGACGTTACTTCGACAAATTGAACCTGTTCCCCAATACTCAAGAAATTCTCCGCGCCCAGTGACAAAAGTTAATAGATTATTTTACCCTAATCCGGCGATCGGTTTATGGTGTACAATCCCTTATTTTTTGGCCCACCATAGACCATGCATTCATATAAATCAGCATTAAACGATCTTTTCGGCACCGCGCTTAGCTCTGTAGCCGGCATTCAAAATAGTAACGCTAATGTGATCACCTCATCTCGTCCGGAGTTTGGTGATTATCAAGTGAACGGCGTCATGTCCGTGGCTAAGCAATTAAAAACCAACCCACGGGAAATTGCCGCAAGAGTGATTGATGAGGTGGATCTAAACGTCCATCCCTTCATAGCCAAAATGGAAATAGCCGGCCCCGGATTTATAAACGTCCATCTGAATAACGAGAAAATCTTAGAAAGAGGCAACCGACTTCTAAGGCCAAATTCTCTCTTAATCGGGAAAAGTAATGAGCCTCAAACGGTCGTTGTCGATTATTCCTCGCCCAATTTAGCTAAAGAAATGCATGTAGGGCATTTACGAGGGACAATTATCGGCGACTGCCTTGCTCGTGTATTAGAGAAAACAGGACACACCGTGATCCGTCAAAATCATGTAGGTGACTGGGGAACCCAATTTGGAATGCTCATCAGTTATATGCAAGAAGTTGCCAGCGACACGGACACAGGTCCCAAGCATTTAGCAGACCTTGAGGTTTTTTATCGCGAAGCAAAAGCAAGGTTTGATGAAGATGAAGAGTTTGCAATCACCGCTCGGGCCGCTGTTGTAAAACTTCAAAGTGGAGAGCAAGAGTATTTGGATGCTTGGGGAAAATTCATCAATGAGTCATTAACTCACTGCCAAGCAGTATATGACACTCTAAATATTACGCTAACCCGTGAGCACTTGGCCGCCGAAAGCTTTTACAATGATGAGCTTTCAACGATCATGTCCGAACTCAGGTCTGCAAATTTACTTGAAGAGTCTAATGGCGCGAAAGTTGTTTTCTTGCCAGAGTTTGTTGGCAAAGAGGGAGCCCCCCTGCCTGTGATTATACAGAAATCAGATGGCGGATTTTTGTACGCGACTACTGATTTGGCTGCAGTAAAGTATCGATCTTTTTCACTAAATGCCGATCGAGCTTTATATGTGGTCGATGCCCGTCAGTCGCTCCATTTTCAGCAAGTTTTTTCTGTGGCGGAAAAAGCAGGATTTAGTTCAGACAAAATTTCCTTAGAACATGTTGCTTACGGCACAATGATGGGAAAAGACGGACGTCCATTTAAAACCAGGTCCGGAGACACTATAAAGCTAGTAGAACTTTTAGATGAGGCTGTTAAGCGGGCTTTCTATCTGGTGAGCGAAAAAAACCCAACCTTAGAAGAGGCGAAGCGACACGAGATAGCAAAAGAAGTAGGGATTTCTGCAGTAAAATATTCAGACCTTTCGAAAAATAGAACTAGTGATTATGTATTTGATTGGGCAAGCATGCTTTCTTTCGAAGGTAATACTGCACCCTATCTGCTCTATGCCTACGCAAGAATTAAAAGCATAATTAGAAAGTCTACAAACCCAACCGCTTCTTACAACATTGAATCCTGCAATGAGTTGGAAGAAAGAAATTTACTTGTCAAATTGCTGCAATACCCTGAAATTGTTTATGCTGTTGTTAGCGACAGCTATCCAAACCATTTGTGTAATTATCTATACGAACTAGCGGGTTTGTTTATGCGGTTTTATGAGGCCTGTCCGATACTAAAAGAAGATGCAGCTATCAGATATTCAAGATTAGCTATCTGTGTACTGACCGCTGACACTTTGAAACAAGGGTTAGACTTATTGGGTATTAATACGTTAGAGCAGATGTAACTAATGGTTCGTAGGGTGCTTGGTTGAAAGTTCGCTTTCCAAGCACCCTACTACAGAACGTTAGTAGTATTCTTTTTCAGACTTTTAGTTACTTAATTCCAAAAGTAATTTATTTAGCCTGCTAGAAAACTCTCCAGGATTATCCAATTGCCCACCTTCAGATAGCTGGGCTTGGCCAAATAGAATCCGAACGAGATCGTAAAACCGATCTTCATCTTGTTCGGTATCCAGTTTTATTACCAAAGCGTGATCTGGATTAATCTCGAAAATGGGCTTTGTTTCTGGAACCTCTTGACCTGACGCTTCCATGATCTTCCGCATTTGCGCTCCCATATCGTTAGTATCAACAGATAAACAGGCAGGCGAATCGATTAAGCGATGAGTCACCCTTACTTCTTTAACATCATCCCCTAGGGTGGTTTGAATTCGAGCAACTAAGTCTTTAAACTCTTTCTCAGTATCTTCCTGCTTTTGCTTATCTTCTTCATCTTCGAGCTTACCGAGATCTAGTTCGCCGCGAGCAATATCTTGAAATTCTTTACCATCAAAATCTCTGAGATGGCCCATAAGCCATTCATCAATCCTATCGCTCATTAATATTACTTCAATCCCTTTTTTCTTGAAAATTTCCAAGTGAGGGCTCGCCTTCGCAGCATTTAAAGAATCGGCTACTACATAATAGATTTTATCTTGTCCTTCTTGCATACGCTCAGTGTACTCGCTTAACCCCTGATCCTGAGTAGCTCCTTCGGATGCGGTAGTGCTAAATTGGAGTAACTTGGCAATTTTTTCTTTGTTCGCGAAATCTTCAGCTGGACCTTCTTTTATTACTTGCCCAAATTCCGCCCAAAACTCGTCATATTTTACTTTGTCTTTCTTGCGTATTTTCCCAAGCATATCCAGCGCTCGCTTAGTCAAAGCACTGCGCATAGAGTCAACAACAGGGTCTTTTTGTAGGATTTCGCGAGAGACGTTTAACGAGATATCATTTGAATCAACGACTCCCTTTACAAATCTTAGATACAGGGGCATGAACTGCTCAGCATCATCCATGATAAAAACACGTTGAACATATAGTTTCAGGCCTCGTGCGGCTTCTCTGTTCCAAAGGTCGTAAGGTGCTTTAGCCGGAATATAAAGCAAACTCGTGTACTCTAATTTACCTTCGACTTTGTTATGACTCCAATCGAGGGGATCTTGAAAGTCGTGGCTTACGTGCTTGTAGAATTCCTTATATTCTTCGTCTTCAACATCACTGCGCGACTTAACCCATAGAGCTTTTGCATCGTTAACAGCCTCGAACTCTTTCTCTTTAACTTTCTCAGGGGCTTTTTCCTTGCTCTCCTCGCCAGCATCGTCCCCATCTTTCTCATCCGCGTCAGGCATTGAGAAGTCTTCTTTTTCCATGGTAACGGGCATAGCGATGTGGTCGGCATACTTCTTTACGATATTACGAAGACGAAACGATTCAGCGAATTCAATTTCATCGTCTTTAAGGTGCAGTACTACCGTAGTCCCGCGGCTGACTTTTTCAATAGCCTCTATTGAGTAGTCTGCTTCACCTTTGGACTTCCAAAGAACGCCTTGAGATTTTTCAGCGCCGGCTCTGCGAGTCAGTACCTCAACCTCGTCTGCGACAATAAAAGCCGAGTAGAAGCCCACTCCGAATTGCCCAATGAGCTGTGAATCCTTTCTCTCGTCACCCGTTAATGCATCAAGAAACTGAGCAGTACCAGATTTGGCAATGGTTCCTAAATTTGTAATAACCTCTTCTCGGCTCATCCCGATGCCATTGTCATCGATAGTGATGGTCTTAGCTTCTACATCAAATTCTATCCTGACCCGAAGATCGGGATCACTCTCTAATAGCTCAGGCTTGGAGAGGGATTCAAATCTTAATTTGTCGGCAGCATCAGATGCGTTAGATATAAGCTCCCGCAAGAAAATTTCCTTGTTACTGTATAGCGAGTGAATCATCAGCTGTAACAGCTGCTTGGCTTCTGTTTCGAAACCGCGTGTTTCTGCTTTGTTCTCAGTAGTCATATTACTTTTCCAACGTAGTTAGTTTGCCCAACGCCAATCAATCTGGTTAATTGTGTCATGATTATAAATTAAAGCCGTAAACATAAAAAAACCCAACTGTTGGCTTAACAGCTGGGTTTTTAATGGGGCCTAGGCTCCAAAATTCAAGTCTTACAGGACTCAAAAACTCAGTTTGTACTATCTATTACTCGTGCTAACTTCAACTATCGAGTAAGAGGCGGATAAGTCTCATAGAAGTCAATTGCATCGGCACGTCGAGTTGCCAATAAGTTGAAGCGCGCTTGAGTACCTTCTATAAACTTAATATAGTTAGCTGCGGAGGTTTGTTCTCTTTCTTCCCCTGCCTCACCGGACGTTTTTGCGGCCGCTAGAGCTTCATCAAATTTGTCTAATTCGAGTAATGATCTCGCTAAAAATAAATAAGTGTCCGCTTTGCTGGATAGTTCGCCTTTATCAATAGCCGACTGGAAAGCATCTGCAGCATCTTCATATTGGGCTAAGACATAATGAACATATCCTAAGGTATCGTAACCATCACCACTTTCTGACATTTCTGCTACTTGAAGCGCAGATGGTATGGCTCTTTTGAAATCAGACCCAATCAAATACATTTGAGTTAATGTAGTTAGATTGTCTTCGTTGGCTTCAACATAGCTAGCGTCTAGGCCGGCCTTGATAATCTTTTCCCCTGTAAGAGGAATATCAATACCTGCTAAAGATTGTCCTAAATTTAAATGCCTGCTCTCATCGTCTACATGACCTTTGAGATACGCTAAATTTAGAGCACGTACCCTGCGCTCCTCATCTTCAACACTCGCATAGACTGCACTAAGGTTTAACCAATCAGTTGGGTTGTCGAACAGCACTATCATAGACTTAGTAAGCTCCAAAGCTTTACCATAATCTTCAATAGTGAAGTAGATGCCGTTCAGATAAGTGTAGTCATCTCTGTCTAGTGCTTCACCTTGATCTAGATTGTACTGCATGTACTGTAACCAGTACGGAAGTGCTTCTACAAATTCTTCCCGCTGATAATGAGCATATGAAAGTCCTCGAAATACGATCGGATCTTCATCGAAAGACAATTCTCTCCAGGTAACATAATTATCTATGGAGCCCTGCCAATCTTCCTCTGCAGCATACAGCTGGCCCAACGATCGCAATGTTCTAAGGCGCTGATCTTCTCTCAACGTCTCAATAGTTAAAATTTCTTCGAATATGCGAAGGGCATTAATATAGTCTTCATTGGTTAAATAGTAGTTAGTGTAAAAACTGAGAGTGGTTGACTTTTCGAAGTCATTCATTCTTTCATAACGACGTTCGTACAATTCATCCAGCTCTTCTTTAGCCGCCACCATATCCGGCTCGTCCTCTGGATCTTCAGGGGACATATGCCCTTGAATTGAAGATATAGCTCTTAGAACCTGCTGCCCTAGAGTTCCCGCTGAGCGAGCTTCAGGTGGAGCACGCTGCTCTTCGCCGGCTAAAGCTAGCTGCACAGGCAACATCGGAACGCTTAGTATGCTTATCAGAAATCCAAGTTTTAATTTATTTCTAAAAGTCATAATCTGTTATTCCTCTAGCTGGTAACGGAACAAATACTGCACACCTGGTACAGCTACTCCGGCGCCATCAACAACGCGTGGCTGGAACTTAAAACGAGTTGCTGCGCGCATAGACGACCTATCAAATATATTCGCCGGCTCCGCATCAACTACTTCAATAGAATCCTCATCAACGTTGCCAAGTCCATTTACCGTAAATGACACTAGACACCAGCCTTGGATCCCTCTTTGCGCTGCCCTTGTTGGGTATTGCGGAGCAATCGCAACTAATGGTAGAAAATCTCCATCGGTTGCTGATATGGACGCAGACCCTAAATCCAAACCAGTATCAAGATTGGCACCTGCACGGTCTATATTAAGTGCAGGTCCTGCATCAAGACTGATCTGTTTATCAGGGGTATCGGGAATATCTTCTTGAACTTCCTCAATCATCTCGGGCTTATCGATTTCTTCGATAACCTCATTGATGATTTCAGGCATGGTGGCATCAACAATTTTGATAACGGTAATACGTTCGTCAAATTGATCGCCGGTATCGATTAGATACTGCATGAAATAAAACAACGCCAGCGTAATTAGCGCTGCCAATACCATCGAAACTGCCCATCTAATTACAATCATCGACTATGCCTCCGCTGATATTGATACATTGTTAATATTGGCTTCTCTAGCTGCTTCTAAAATAAGCATCACCTGCTCGTTCTCAGCGCCCTCATCAGCCTGAATGATGACTGAAGAGTTTGGTGCATCCGCCAAGCGTAGCTCGAATCTGTTTCGTATAAATCGAGGATCGATCATTTCACCATCGATCCATATATCACCAGAGAGCCCAACGGCGATTAAAATTAAATCGCCGGAAGTATCATCCACCTGAGATGCCTTTGGCTTGGTTACCTCAATACCGGCTTCGGTAACGAAAACCGAAGTTACGATAAAGAAAATAAGCAAAATAAAGACAACGTCAAGCATAGGGGTGAGGTCAATCTCACCCGCATCTTCTTGTGCTTTCTTTTTCATTAAACCTGATTTCATTTTAGCTTTGCCCTAGGTCTATTATTCTTTCACTTAATACTTGATTAAGAGTGTTACTCGCTTAAAGGTAGGTGATCTTCAAGCAGTTCGAGATCCCTGTCAGTCTTTGCCTTAAGATAGTTATAGGCAAAAATTCCAGAGATCGCGCCGACCATTCCGGCCATGGTTGGGATTGTGGCTTTAGACACGCCTCCAGCCATTGATTTTGCATCGCCGCCGCCTGTGACAGCCATGACAAAGAACACTTCAATCATTCCAGTTACCGTGCCTATCAGTCCCAATAATGGACAGATGGTTACGAGTACTTCAATAATTGGCAATGTGCTCTTTACATCCAATGAAATCTTGGAAATCATCATTGTACGAATCTGATGTGCACTCCATGACTTTGTGTCTGAACGAGCGTTCCATTCGGCAAGAGTATTTTTAACATTACTCTTGTGGGTGGTATTGAGATACCAAACGCGTTCAAACACCAGCGACCATTTAACCAGTAGAAGCCAGGCGATTACAGTTAATACTGAACCACCCCTTTCCATAAACAGGTTGACCGAGTCAAGAATATCCAGAATAAAAAAATACATTAAACTTTTCCTCTGGGATTAAGAGCGGTTGCCTGCCATTCGTTCGGCTTTTTGAGCGATCATGCCCGTAGCTTGCTCTTCAAGGATGTGCATGATCGTGTCTGCTCTACTCTTCACTACTGTGTGCATAAAGATCGTAGGAATAGCTACGACAATACCCAATACCGTAGTCATCAAGGCAGAGGAAATACCGCCAGCCATAATAGTTGGATCACCCGCACCGTATACAGTAATCTGCTGGAACACAACAATCATACCTGTAACCGTACCGAGCAATCCGCCAAGAGGCGCAATAGTGGCGATCATTTTAATCAATGTAAGCATGCTCTCTAGCGCGGGTGTTTCCTGCAGGATCGCCTCACCTAGTTTAAGCTCCAAAGTCTCTGTATCAGAATCTGGATTAGACTCTGCAACCATCAGCACACGGCCCAACGGGTTGTTTTTAGAAGGCTTGTCACTCTTAAGCTGCGAGCGAACCTTAACTGAAATAAGTCCCAGCATAAGAAGTCGGAAGAAGCCTAGCAATATACCGATTACACCAACACCAATAATGATAAAACCAATTGTTCCAGCATTAGCTTGTACTTGTTCCTGGGCGCTTGGGAAGTTCACTAAATTAGCCATTACCTGACCACCTACACCGCCAGTTGGGTCGATACCAACGCGAGTGAAGCCAGAGGTTGACGCTTCGAGGGACATCGCTGCGCCTATAATGCCAGCTGGTGGCTGCTTAGGTAAAACCTGCAAATGGCCGATGTCGCCGTCATAGCTGAGGTAATCACCTTCTGAAACAGCGTTGAAAGAGCCTATACGAGTGATCTGTCGATTAACAGTGTCGCCGGCAGGTAGCGTTACATCGCCACTGTAGGTAACAACTCGAGCAGACTCAGTCATTTCTTGTTGCATGTAGAACCAGAAAGTCTCAATTTCAGAGACGTCTAGTTGCTCGATAGTGCTGCCTGCTTTTTCGATAAAAGCTTCAATCGCTTCAGAGCGGCCTGGATACTGTGCGCTGATCAGTGAGTTTTCGAATGTACTCAAAAAATCCCCAGCAACACCTTGGAGTGTTCCAAAAAGCTCATTTAAATCACCTCGGGCATCACGTAAAATTTCACGCTTCTGACCAATAGTGATCGTGTTGTTTTCGAATGTAGTACTAAGCTCACCTTGAAGATTTTCCTGTTCTATATACCTTTGCTCAGTAATATCCAGGATCTCTTGTTGACGATTTGCGTTCTGCTCGAATTCTTGAACCCGTCGGCTATAGTCTGCTGATTCAGAAACTGCATCCTGACGAACTAGTTCCAGTAGATCACTAAGGTTTCCTGCCTGGGCAAAGACTTGCGCAGCGCCAAGAGCGAGCAAAGTAGTGACTGTGAGGCTTAATGTTTTAGTTAGGTTTCTCATTATCGTGCAGCCTCCGGAGCTATAACTGGTAGATTAATAATGTCCGGCGCGTCTAAATTTTGTGCTATGCGGATGGCTTTCTGAATAGCAGATCTATAATCACCGGCAGGCAATTCAACCCACTGACGCGCTACATTATCCCAAGCGCCAGTGACTTGACGATCGGTGGTCTGATACATCAAAGCAACTCGGCCATATCGAGCCAAAGTTACATCACGCTCAGCGCCGTTAATTGTAATTGTGTCTGGGTAAGTCTCAAAAGTCCGACCGTAGGAAGTCTCAGTTTGATACATTACCAGCACTTGCCGAAATTTTTCAGCAATTGAGACATCAGGATTGTCTATCGCGTCTCTAGCAAATTGGACTCGGGCCTGCCTTTGATCTATGTGGAAGGGATAATCCAATGCAACAAACTGCTCAACACTAGCGAGCATTTTTTCCATTAACATGGGAATTTCTCGAGTCACCTCAGCAACTGAGGCAATTGACTCATCAAGCGTTATAATTTGCTGCTCTTGATTGGATATTTGCTTTCTAAAGCCTGCATTTACGACTAAAAGTGATTCCAGGTTATCGTTCTCTCTTTTGAATGCTTCGTAAACAGAGCTGGTATCATTTTGTAAACGGGTGATTTCTGATTGTGCTACGGCTGAATCACTGTATTTATCAGCAATCACATCCATGGCTTGATCTAAAATACTGCTGTCCACGATGATTTCAGCAGCTTGCGCAAACCCTATGAAAGTAGAGAAAAGTAATGCCAGCGCGGACATACTCAGATTTTTTATTCGACGGTTTTTCATGTGCCATCCTATTGTTGTTGACAAATCAGGTTAGGTCAGTTCCGGGACACTACTGGTACAAACAACTAACTTAACCAATAAAGCTTTTCTTTAATTTTTCTAGTAATTTATTTCAAAAATAATTTTTAAATGGTTTCAGAAATCACCACCATAAAAAACCATTTTCAAGATGCAGCAACTAATAGTTACCTATCTACCCATGTCGCTATGAATTGAGTAAGTAAGTAACCATCTGAGAGGCTGTCTATTTTTCAAATTCGAAACAAGAAAAATAGTCCCTGTGATTCAGCGTTTTATGCTGAATTTCACAAAGACTATCACACAATCTTAAAAGATTAGAACCTTTGCTAAGCAAATTATCATAAGTAATTTGTTGCAAAAAGTTAGAGGGAATGTACCGGTAGAAAACTACCAGCCCGTGAGTTCGCTCAGACCGCTGCCAATATCGGCAAGGCTTCGAACAGTCTTTACGCCAGCGTCTTGAAGAGCGGCAAATTTTTCATCTGCTGTGCCCTTGCCGCCAGAAATTATTGCACCGGCATGACCCATCCTTTTACCAGGAGGGGCGGTTACACCAGCAATATACGCCACCACGGGTTTAGTGACATTATCTTTAATATAAGCAGCAGCTTCTTCTTCTGCAGTTCCGCCAATTTCACCAATCATTACAATGGCTTCAGTTTGTGGGTCGGCTTGAAACATGCCAAGAATATCAATGAAGTTTGAGCCCGGAATCGGATCACCACCAATACCAACACAAGAAGACTGACCAAAACCAAAATCGGTAGTCTGCTTAACTGCCTCATAAGTAAGCGTACCTGAACGAGATACAATTCCTACTTTTCCTGGTAAGTGGATATGGCCTGGCATAATGCCAATCTTGCATTGCCCCGGAGTGATAACGCCTGGGCAGTTTGGTCCGATAAGACGAACACCCAATTGATCACATTTTTCTTTAGCGACCAACATGTCTAAAGTGGGAATGCCTTCAGTGATACAAACGATTAGCTTAATGCCTGAGTTAGCAGCTTCTAAAATCGAATCCTTGCAAAAAGCAGCAGGTACATAAATTACCGATGCGTCTGCCTCAGTGGCCTCATAGGCTTCCAGGACAGTGTTAAATACAGGCAATTCGAGATGTTTTTGACCACCCTTCCCAGGTGTTACGCCCCCAACCATTTTTGTCCCGTACTCAATAGCTTGCTGCGAATGAAAAGTCCCCTGTGATCCAGTAAAGCCCTGACAAATTACTTTAGTATTACTGTCAATTAATATGCTCATTTTAATCCTCCGGCGGCAGCCACAACTTTTTCAGCTGCATCAGCCAGACTAGTAGCGGCGATAATGTTAAAGCCGCTTTTCCCTAATACTTCACGCCCTATTTCTGCGTTGTTGCCTTCAAGTCGAACAACTACGGGTACTTTGACACCTACTTCTTCAACAGCGCCAATGACACCTTCCGCAATAAGGTCGCAGCGAACGATACCGCCGAAAATATTGACCAGTACTGCAGCGACGTTTTCGTCCGATAAAATAATCTTAAAAGCTTCAGTCACGCGTTCTTTGGTAGCACCGCCACCAACATCTAAAAAGTTAGCTGGGCTACCGCCATGCAATTGCACAATATCCATAGTTCCCATAGCTAAACCTGCACCATTGACCATGCAGCCGATGTTGCCATCAAGAGCAACATAATTAAGCTCCCATTCTGCAGCATGGGCTTCACGTTCATCTTCTTGTGAAGGGTCATGCATTTCTTTCAATTTAGTCTGGCGATACATCGCATTACCGTCGATGTTGATCTTGCCATCTAAACAGTGAAGGTTGCCTTGCTCTGTAATGACTAAAGGATTTATCTCTAACAATGCAAAATCGAGGTCATGAAACATCTTCGATAAGCCGAGAAAAAGCGCTGTAAATTGCTTAATCTGAACACCTTCTAAACCCAATCGAAAAGCTAGGTCTCTACCTTGATATGGCTGAGCACCAACTAAAGGGTCGATGGTTGCTCTTAAAATCTTTTCTGGCGTTTCTTCCGCCACTTTCTCGATTTCAACACCCCCTTCCGTCGACGCCATAAACACAACTCGTCTAGTAGAGCGATCTACGACAGCCCCAAGATAGAGTTCTTGAGCAATATCTGTGCAAGATTCAACCAGGATTTTAGTCACCGGCTGCCCATTAGCATCTGTTTGATAGGTAACCAGGTTTTTGCCTAGCCATGAAGCGGCAAATTCACTTGCCTCCTCAGCGCTGCTCACAAGCTTAACGCCACCGGCTTTTCCGCGACCGCCAGCATGGACTTGGGCTTTAACAACCCACTTATCGCCACCAACTTTAACGGTTGCAGCGGCTGCATCCTCGGGTGTGTCTACAGCATAACCTTTAGACACAGGCAGCCCGTATTCGGCAAATAATTCTTTCGCCTGATATTCGTGTAAATTCATTTAAGCTCCATCGATTTTTAGATAGTTATTTTCGGCGTTTCCGGTTGCCAATGTGAATAGCGTGGCCATTAATAGCCAATGCCGCTTCGTGTACAGCTTCGGAGAGTGCAGGATGAGAAAACATGGTTAAACCAATGTCTTCAGCGCTGGAACTAAATTCCATCGCTATTACAATCTGTTGCAGCAAGTCAGCGGCGGCAGATCCAATAATATGACAACCCAAAATACGGTCGGTTTTTGCATCGGCAAGCATCTTTACCATGCCGTCTGTATCGTTTGCCGCCAAGGCTCGGCCATTTGCCGCGAATGGGAATGAACCCACATTATATTCAATACCGTCAGCTTTTAATTGTTCTTCGCTTTTACCAACCCAAGCAACTTCTGGGTGAGTATAAATAACCGAGGGCACGAGATCATAATTTACCTGAGTCATTTTGCCGGCAATTCGCTCAGCAACCATAACGCCTTCTTCCATGCCTTTGTGCGCCAGCATTGGTCCACGGACCACATCACCACAAGCATAAACACTTGGTATGTTAGTTTGGCATTGCTCGTTAACTTTAATGAAGCCACGTTCGTCTATTTCTATCCCTACAGAGGAATCCAATAACTCATCTGTGTAAGGACGACGACCAACAGCAACAATAACCTTATCGAACTGAGCTTTTTGCTCGCCCTCTGAATCGGTATATTCAATGGTAACTGTTTTTTTCGCGCCCTTGCTTACCTTGCTGCCAGTAACTCTAGCGCCAAGCTTAATATCAAGACCTTGCTTTGCGAAAATTTTAGCCGACTCTTTTGCAATTTGCTTATCAGCCGTTGGAAGGAACTCGTCCATAGCTTCTAGAACTGTTACTTCAGATCCAAGTCGTGCCCAAACACTGCCCAGCTCAAGTCCAATGACTCCAGCACCGATTACACCGAGGCGCTTAGGTACTTCAAGAAATTCCAACGCACCCGTAGAGTCAACTATGCTCTCTTGGTCTACAGGTGTAGGAGGAATAGCGATAGGTATTGAGCCGGCGCCAATGACAATGTGCTTTGCCGTTAGCTCTTCTTTCTCGCCATCGGTTTTAGTAACCATTACTGTATTTGCGCCAGTGACTTTGCCTGTGCCGCCGATGCCATCAACTTTGTTTCCGGCGAATAGGCCTTTAATTCCCCCTGTTAGCTGCTCGACCACTTTAGTTTTTCGAGCAATCATCGCCGGAACGTCGATCTCAACTTTAGACACTTTAATGCCGTGGACATCAAAATGCTGAGTTGCTTCCAAATATTTTTGTGAACTATCTAACAGCGCTTTAGAAGGAATACAGCCTACGTTTAAACAAGTGCCTCCATAGACTGTCTTGTTCTCCTTATTAAGCCATTTCTCTATACACGCAGTTTTAAAGCCAAGTTGGGCACACCTAATTGCGGCGACATATCCAGCAGGACCTGACCCAATCACCACTACATCGTATTCACTAGCCATAATCAATTCTCTTTAATAGAGCTTCGTTATTGAATTAAATTTCTAGAATTAACCGTGTCGGGTCTTCCAGTAATTCTTTGACAGTTACAAGGAACTGAACGGCTTCTTTGCCATCTATCATCTGATGATCGTAAGACAGAGCAAGATACATCATGGGTAGGATTTTCACCTCGCCATCAACAGCCATTGGCCGTTCTTGAATCTTGTGCATGCCTAAAATAGCGGTTTGAGGAGGATTAAGAATTGGAGTTGATAATAGTGAACCAAAAACACCACCATTAGAAATAGTGAACGTCCCTCCAGCCAACTCATCAATAGTGAGTTTGCCGTCTTGCGCTTTGAGGCCATATTCCCGAATAGATTTTTCGATCTGCGCCAAACCCATATTATCCGCGTTGCGTAATACAGGAACAACTAAGCCGCGGGGGGAACCTACCGCAACCCCGATATCTTGGTAACCGTGGTAGACAATTTCTTTGCCGTCTAGTGACGCATTCACCGCAGGGAATCGCTTCAGCCCTTCTATACAGGCACGAACGAAAAATGACATAAAACCAAGCCTGACTCCGTCGTGAGTCTTTTCGAATTGATCTTTGTAGCGAGTGCGGATATCCATTACAGGCTTCATGTTCACTTCGTTAAAGGTAGTGAGCATCGCAGTGGTTTGAGTTGCGTGCAGCAATCGCTCAGCTACTTTTGCGCGCAGCCGACTCATGGGGACCCTTTCCTCAGTGCGTCCGTCTGTCGAGACGCTCGCAGAAACGGGACTTTGTGAGGCTGGAGCGACAGGTGCGGCAGGAGCAGCTGGGGTTTGCATATGGTTCACGACATCTTCTTTGGTAATGCGACCATCTTTGCCACTTCCGACGACTGATTTTTCATCGAGCGCGTTTTCTTCAATTAATTTCTTAGCTGCTGGACTAGCTAACGAGTCTCCAACTGAGCCCGTTGCTGGTGAAGCGACGGCAGCGGAAACCGCTGGTGCAGCAGCTGCGCCAGCATCAACACTTCCAATAGCTTCATTACTAACAATAGTATCACCGGTGTTTTTGATAATCTCTTTCAAAACGCCGTCGGTGGGAGATACTACTTCGATAACAACCTTGTCTGTTTCAATGTCTACAAGGAGCTCATCGCGCGATACAGTATCACCGACATTCTTGTACCACGTAGCAATCGTTCCATCGGGAACTGATTCAGGAAGAGTGGGTGCTTTTAATTCTATTGTCATAGTCTGTCCCTTTTAATCGATCACGAGTACGTAGTCGATTACTTGCAATTAATTAGCTCAAGGCTTCGTCAATAAATTTCTTCAATTGGCTTAAATGAAGTGCGGGGTAACCCGCAGCCACCGATGCAGATGCATCTCGACCTACATACTCAAGATAAATAGTAGGGAAATGCTCATTTATAGCTTTTCGAAGATGATGCTGGCTTGAATACCATGCACCTTGATTCATGGGCTCTTCTTGACACCAAACGATCGATTCAAGGTTTTTATATTGTAATAAACAGTTCAAAAAATCATCGTGCGGGAACGGATACAACTGTTCCATGCGAATGATGGCAATATCGTTTATTTCTCGAGTGCGTCGTTCAGCCCTCAAATCATAATAAACTTTGCCACTACAGATAATGAGCCGCTTTATAGAATCTGGGTCAAAGTCATCAGTTTCGTCAAGAACGACTTGAAAAGATCCATCGGCTAATTCTTCAAGGCTCGATACTGACTCTTTATGTCGAAGCAAACTCTTTGGCGACATAACCACCAGTGGCTTGCGCAGCGGACACAACACTTGCTTTCTAAGCATGTGAAACACCTGCGCTGATGTTGTCGGCACGCACACTTGGATATTTTGCTCCGCACAAAGCTGTAAGAAACGTTCAAGTCTGGCTGAAGAATGCTCAGGGCCTTGGCCTTCATAACCATGGGGTAGCAACAGTGTTAACCCACAGAGCCTCGACCACTTATGCTCACCACTGGTTATAAACTGATCAATCACAACTTGAGCTGAGTTCGCAAAGTCACCGAATTGAGCTTCCCAGATTACTAAGGCATTTGGGATAGTCGTCGCGTAACCATATTCAAACGCCAACACCGCTGCTTCTGAAAGCAAGGAATCGTAGATAGTAAAGCTACCTTGATTTTTTTCTAATGCTTGTAACGGCGTGTAAGTCTCGCCGGTAACCTGGTCATGAAGAACAGCATGGCGATGTGAAAAAGTGCCTCTACCAACATCTTGTCCAGTAATTCTAACCTTATTTCCCGTTATTAAAATACTCGCATAAGCAAGATTTTCTGCGAAACCCCAATCTATAGGAAGTTCGCCCGTAGCCATACTTGACCTGTCATTCAGAAGTCTTTGGACTTGGCGCTGAGTTTTGAAATCTTTTGGTGTTGTTACTAACTTCTTGGCTAGCCCTTGCAAGGTTTTGAGGGGCATCGAGGTATTGTAATGGGCACTCCATGCATGACCTAGGTAGGGACTCCAATCTACAAATAACTCAACGCTGGGCTCTTTGACGAGACTCTTAACTACATGCTCACCTGTATCTAATGCAGTGCGGTAATTATTGTTAAGCAGGTCTGATTCTTCAGTGCTCATTATATTTTGAGCATTGAGTAATTCGGCGTACAAGACGCGAGTGGACTTATGCTGTTTTATGGCCGCGTACATAAGTGGCTGAGTTGACGCTGGCTCATCAGTTTCGTTATGACCGCGACGGCGATAGCAAACCAAATCAACAACAACATCTTTTTTAAATTGATATCTAAAATCCAGCGCTAATTGCGTGACAAATAAAACTGCTTCGGGGTCATCTGCGTTAACATGAAAGATCGGAGCCTGAACCATTTTAGCAACATCGGTACAGTACTCAGTTGAACGAGCATCATCTTGACGGCTGGTTGTGAAGCCCACTTGATTGTTTATCACTATATGGACAGTGCCACCAGTGGAATAAGCTCTGGTCATGGACATTTGGAACGTCTCCATTACCACACCCTGACCCGCAAATGCCGCATCACCATGAATGATTATAGGCAAAACTTGAGAGCCTTCTTTATCTCCACGCCGAGATTGACGAGCTCTAACAGAACCTTCTACTACCGGTGATACAATTTCCAAATGAGATGGGTTGAACGCCATCGCCATATGAACTTCCCCACCGGTTGTCATAATATTAGAAGAAAATCCCTGGTGATACTTTACGTCTCCGGAGCTCTCATAAACGACCTTGCCTTCAAATTCATCGAACAGGTCTGCTGGGTTTTTACCTAGAATATTTACCAGAACGTTTAAGCGTCCACGGTGAGCCATGCCCAATACGATTTCTTTTACGCCGTAATTACCCGATCGTTGAACCAACTCATCAAGTGCGGGAATAAGGCTTTCACCACCCTCTAAACCAAACCTTTTAGTACCTGGATATTTGGAATCTAAGTGCTTTTCTAGCCCCTCTGCCGCGATAAGACGTTCTAGCAAATGCCGTTTAACATCATTTTCAAAGGCTGGAAAACCATCGTTACCTTCAATGCGCTGCTGAATCCATTGCTTCTCTTCCAAATTGACTATGTGCATGAACTCATAGCCGATAGAGCTGCAATATATACGCTCAAGGGTATCGACGATATCTCGTAAAGGGGCAATATCTCGGCTAATAAACAAAGAACCGGTCTGGAATGCAGTGGAGTAGTCTACTGGGGATAAACCGTGAAATTCGAGGTCCAAATCAGGCACTCTCGCTCTGGGCATTAGCCCGAGGGGGTCAAGTTTTGCTTTTTGATGCCCTCTCACACGATATGAGCTAATAAGCAGCATGACCTGAACCTGTTTTCTTTCATGTTCAGAGTTAACTACTGCGTCATTACTTAAAACCGGAGTGAATCTGCTTCTTTTACTAAGCGCTTTAAAATCTTTTCGTATTTCTGAATGGGAAACATCAGGCGCACTAGAGCCGTTAATCGCTGGAAGTGACGAAAAATAATCTTTCCATTGGGCGGGAATTGAGTCCGGGTCCGATAGGTAGGACTCATAAAGATCCTCTACATAGGCGGCGTTCGAGCCCGAAATATGACCGGTACTCAACATCAATTCCATTAAGTTTTGTTGCATTTTTTACCTCAGCGTTGGCGCAAATTTGGCGCCTTATTCCGTTCGTTTATGCTGAACTAATTCTGTCTAGCTTTTCTTGTGAAATATTAGCGCAGGGCTTGTCCGTTGCTCTGCCTTAGGTTCCTTCAGCCACCAGCATTGTCCGTATGTGTCCTATGGCCCGAGTCGGATTTAAACCTTTCGGACAAACAGATACACAGTTCATAATTCCTCGACAGCGAAACACACTGAACGGGTCGTCTAAGCCAGCCAGACGCTCGACCGCAGCAGTATCGCGCGTATCAGCTAAAAATCGATAAGCTTGCAAGAGACCGGCCGGACCGATAAATTTATCCGGATTCCACCAAAACGAAGGACATGCCGTACTGCAACATGCACAAAGGATGCATTCGTAAAGACCATCTAACTTTGCTCTATCCTCTTGTGACTGAAGTCTCTCAATCGCTGGAGCCGGCGTATCGTTCATTAGCCAAGGCTTAACTTTTTCAAACTGCTTGTAGAAGATTGACATATCAACGACAAGGTCTCGAATTACAGGTAAACCGGGCAAGGGCCTTAGTACTAGTTTCTTACCGGGCTTGACCGCTTCTGACAAAGGCGTAATACAACCCAGTCCATTTTGGCCGTTAATGTTCATGCCATCAGAGCCGCAAACGCCCTCTCGGCATGACCTCCGATAAACAATAGTGGGATCCTTTTCCTTCGCTAGGTTAAGGACATCAAGCACCATCAAGTCTTTACCTTCAGGTATCTCAACTTCAATATCCTGCATAATCGGCTTAGCGTCGATCTCAGGGTTGTAACGATATATGCTAACTAACACGACAGACCACCTAAATTTACGTAGTTGATATTAATAAGATCTAACTGATGGCTCAAAAGTGTCCACGGTTTTAGGCGAAAAATTCACCCCTCGCTTACCTACTTTTTTGTCTTCTGGGAAATACAAAGAATGACAAAGCCAGTTTTCATCATCTCTCTCTCTGAAATCATCGCGAGCGTGAGCTCCGCGACTTTCAGGTCTCGCTTCAGCAGAAATCGCTGTTGCTCGCGCAACTTCGAATAAATTTTCTAGCTCAAGAGCCTCGATGCGCGCGGTGTTAAAAGTATTGCTCTTATCGGTCAAATGAACGTTATCTATCCGCTGACGCAGCTCTTCAAGCTTCTTGATTCCTTCCTGCATGAACTCCCCCTTACGGAAAACACCAAAGTGATTTTGCATAATGGTTTGGAGTTCTTTACGCAGCACAGGCACGCTTTCACCCGAGGTGCTTTCATTCATTCGCGCAAGACGCGACATTGACATCTCTATATCCGAGTCACTGGCTTGCCTCTGTTCTAGGCCCTGCTGCAGCATTTGTTCGATATGTTTGCCCGCGGCGCGACCAAAAACAATGAGATCTAACAAGCTGTTGCCGCCCAAACGATTAGCCCCATGGACTGATACGCAAGCTGCCTCACCCACTGCAAACAAACCTGGTATCGGTTGATCTACACCGTCTTTGTTTTGAGTCAGTGCTTGGCCATTCACATTGGTTGGAATGCCGCCCATCATGTAATGACAGGTTGGCACTACCGGGATAGGCTCCTTAACGGGGTCTACGTGAGCAAAGGTCCGTGAGAGTTCTAAAATACCAGGCAACTTGGCGTTAAGAACGTCTTCCCCGAGATGATCCAGCTTCAACATTACGTGATCACCGGCTTCACCGCAGCCTCTACCTTCAAGCATTTCCAGAACCATAGACCGGGCTACAACATCCCGGCCAGCTAAATCTTTTACGTTCGGCGCATAACGCTCCATAAAACGTTCGCCATCCTTATTTATCAAATAGCCGCCCTCACCTCTACATCCTTCAGTAACGAGAGTTCCAGCCCCATAAATACCGGTTGGGTGAAATTGCCACATTTCCATGTCTTGCATAGGGTAACCAGCGCGCATTGCCATGCCAGCGCCATCACCTGTGCAAATCATTGCATTAGTTGTCGATGCATAAATTCGCCCGGCACCGCCAGTTGCGAACACTGTAGCTTTTGATTTAACAAATACTGTTTCACCGCTTTCTATGCATATAGCTATGACACCAACGACATCGCCATCTTGGTTCTTAACCAAATCAGTGGCGTACCACTCGTTTAGGAAAACCGTGTTGTTCTTGAGATTGCCTTGGTAAAGCGTGTGAAGAAGAGCATGACCAGTTCTATCTGCAGCTGCACATGTTCTAGCCGCCTGCCCGCCTTTGCCGTAGTCTTTGGACTGACCGCCAAATGGACGCTGGTAGATACGGCCACTCTCAGTTCGTGAAAATGGTAATCCCATATGCTCCATTTCGAACACAGCCTGAGGACCCTCACTGCACATATATTCGATCGCGTCTTGATCGCCTATGTAGTCAGACCCCTTTACAGTGTCATACATATGCCACCGCCAATCGTCATTAGGGTCATCGCTGGCAATCGCACAGGTGATACCACCTTGTGCCGATACGGTATGTGAGCGAGTGGGAAATACTTTGGAAATTACTGCTGTCTTGAAACCGGACTGAGCAAGTTGCAACGCAGCACGCATACCCGCACCGCCACCGCCAACAATAACCGCATCAAAAGAAATATTGCGCATGGTTGTCATCTAACTACCCCAAAAAATCTGAATGCCCCAGAACAAATACGTCACTGTAATTAGTGCGCATAGTGCCTGAACTGTAAGTCTACTGAATGTTGCTAAACCTCCGACATGATGGACGTTTAAGTAATCTGTGGTGATGGTCCAAAGTCCTATCCAAGCATGGCCGCATAAAGCGAAGATCGTTATCAAACTAAACAATCTCATAGGATTGGAGTTGAACAGTGTGCTCCAAGCGTTGTAGTCCATATCTGGATTGACAATGAACGCCCCGAGAATAAAGAACGTGTATGCTGCCAAAATGACTGCGCTGAATCGCTGAATAAGCCAGTCAGATACTCCCGAACGACTCAAGCTAGTTGCGTTAGTTACCATATCCAATACCCCACTGCGGCAATTGCAATAGCGGAAATAACAAGCACTAAAATTGCGCCAGTTCTGCCACCCTCAATAGTCTCGCCGAAACCGTAATCCATAATTAAATGTTTGATACCTGCGATTAAGTGATAAAGGATGCCAGACGCAACGGCCCAAACAATCACTTTTACCGTGGTGCCGCTTAGCAAAGTAGCCGCCTCGTCGAATCCCGCTTGGGAGCTAAGAGACAGATCAAGAAGGTATAGAAGCGCGGCGATGCCGAAAAATATAAATACACCGCTGATTCTGTGAAGTATCGATGTGATGGCGGGGATCGGCCATCTGAAAACAAGCAGATTTAAATTTACAGGTCTTGTGTCTTTCACGTTATGCTAAGTCCCTTGGCGTGGATTAAGTGTATTAAGATTTCAAGTCAACAAAAGTACGCAAACTGTTTGAAATATCTATACAAATTAGGAGATTTACAGGCCAGAAAGTATAATCTTATAGATTAGCCAATACAATAAAACTTCAGTCTATCGGGCCAATTATGACAATGCTTTGTCAGCCCTCAAGGGCAGGCTCTCTAGGGAAAATCTTTCCTATACTATCGGTTTAGCACAAAATGGTTAATCCTGTGGATTTAAGTAAATGCGTAAGTATGCATCAACTACAATCATTATAGCCCATGGTATGAAGACGCGAAGTGACAAACATTTGACAACGTACCAAGACTCTTCCTAGTATTGCCATCCCTGATCAGTCAGGACACTACGATCATTACTAGAAAAATAGCCGTAACTAATTGATTTTAAAGATTTACCCCTCTTTTCTTATATTCTACAGGAGTCCAGCATGAGTGAAAAAAAGGCCCAGCTAACCATCGACGGGATCGATAAGACTATCGTACTGCCTGTTTATGGGGGCAGTACTGGCCCTGATGTAGTGGATGTAAGAAGCCTAGTTGGCGAAGGCGTTTTCACCTACGACCCTGGTTTCGTCTCAACTGCAGCTTGCGATTCCGAAATCACCTACATCGATGGCGGCGCAGGAATCCTTCTTTACAGAGGCTACCCAATCGAGCAATTGGCAGAACATTCTACCTTCCTTGAAACCTGCTATCTGTTATTAAACGGTGAATTACCCACCGAAGAAGAAAATGTAGATTTTGAAAATGGGATCCGCTACCACACGATGGTTGATGAACAGATCCATCAGTTCTTTAAAGGGTTTCCCCGCACAGCACACCCTATGGCTATGCTATGCGGCGTAGTCGGCGCCCTGTCGGCGTTTTATCACGATACTCTCGACGCTGATTTGCCAGAGCACAGAATGACCGCTGCACACCGTGTCATTGCGAAGATGCCGACACTGGCAGCTATGTGCTACAAACATGGTGTTGGCCAACCTTTTATGTACCCTCAAAACGACATGAGCTTCAGTGAAAACTTTTTGCACATGATGTTTAGTACGCCTTGCGAAACTCCTAAAGTCAGTCCGACGTTAGTTAAAGCGATGGATACCATCTTTTTACTTCATGCAGATCATGAGCAAAATGCCTCAACTTCCACTGTAAGGCTTGCCGGCTCAACTGGCGCAAACCCATACGCTTGCATTGCTTCGGGCATCGCTGCCCTGTGGGGCCCAGCTCATGGCGGAGCCAATGAAGCCGTGCTTGAGATGCTAGACGAAATTGGCGATGAATCGAGAATCGAAGAATATATTCTTAAAGCCAAGGACAAAAGCGATCCCTTCAGACTAATGGGCTTTGGTCACCGGGTTTACAAAAACTTTGATCCGAGAGCGAAAGTAATGCGCGGAATCTGTGACGAGGTCTTAGCAGAGCTAGGCATTGAAAATGACCCGCTGTTTAGAATCGCCCGCAAACTGGAAAAAATTGCGCTCGAAGATGAATATTTTATCTCAAAGAAACTCTATCCTAATGTAGACTTTTACTCTGGTATCGTTCTGAAAGCCATAGGTATTCCAACCAGCTTATTTACAGTGATTTTCGCCACTGGAAGAACGCCTGGCTGGATTGCTCACTGGAATGAGATGATGAGCAGCGAATATAAAATTGGACGCCCACGTCAACTTTACAAAGGCTACACAGCAAGAGATTACCCAGCGAAATAATACTGCCATAGCAGCGAATTGAGATTGAAGAAAAGGCGCCGAAGTTAAACTGAGGCGCCTTTTTTCATTAGATTTTCGCGTTGGATTCAAAACGGATTTAGCCAATATTTGGCTATGCCTTTGTGTCTATAGCTATAAAAGACTTGAACCGCAGGATTGGAGCGGAGTAAGAGTTTGAGCCAAAAATGGCTGCCAGTAAGAGAGGATTGGATAGATTTAGCTAATATTGTTATGCATGTCGGGAAATGGTTGTGCATGTCGGGAAATGGTGGAGCCTATCGGGATCGAACCGATGACCTCAACGCTGCCAGCGTTGCGCTCTCCCAGCTGAGCTAAGGCCCCATTATTTTCTAACGCACTTAAGCTTTCGGATATTCAAAAAGCAGGCGCATTCTAAGCACAGCAAAGAGCCAAGTCAATCACCGACGACTATCAATTAACATCAAAAAATCTAAGTTGCCGCCACGCTAGTCGAGACTTCGGTATTCTCGCTCAAAATTCTTGGCCATTTTTTTAGAAATCCCGCCAAGCATGTCAATGGCGGCACGCAACCTCGCCCGAGAGATGTCCAGCTTTAAAATGTCGATAGACTCTATAACAGAGGTAGAAACAGCCTTGCCGCTGATAGCTAAGAATAGCGGAAACAAGAAATCCCGGATCTTTAAATCCAACTGCCCTGCCAATCCTTGCAGCGACGACTCAATGAATTCTCGATTCCAAGTCTCCAAAGCTTCCAAATGCCACAAACTAAACTGTAAAATTTTTATTTGAGATTCAGCGGTTAGCACCTTGTGCTCGAAAAGACCTACTGACAGCGTCGGGTTAGCACTAATGAAAAAGCTACCCAGTTCCGCCACATCGCAGAACCGCTCAACCCTTTGCTTCAATAAGGGGACTATTCTTTGAATTTTGTCAGCGCTGAACGCCCACTCGGCAAACAGCTTAGCGAATTGTTGATCGTCTAAAGTCTCTCTGATGTATTTGCCGTTTAACCAGTCCAATTTCTGGATGTCGAATATTGGCCCACCTAAAGACACCCTGCTAATATCGAAAGAGTCAGCCATTTCTTGCAGACTAAACATTTCCTCACCGGTTGGCATCGTCCATCCCATCATTCCCAGATAATTTAACATCGCCTCTGGGAGGTAGCCCATCGCTTGATAATAACCGATACTGGTAGGATTCTTACGTTTGCTGAGCTTGCTTTTATCAGGGTTTCTGAGCAATGGCATATGACACAGAACCGGTACGTCCCAACCAAAATATTGGTAAAGTAATATGTGTTTCGGTGCTGAGTTAATCCATTCTTCGCCTCTAATGACATGACTAATCTTCATAAGATGGTCATCAACCACGTTAGCGAAATGATAGGTCGGCTTGCCGTCAGATTTGATTAATACTTGCATATCAACCTGAGCCCATGAGATCGAGACAGGGCCTCTAAGCATATCGTCAAATGTGCAATCCCCTTCCTTCGGAATTTTCATCCGAATAACATGCTCTTCGCCTGCTACGACACGTGCAGCGGCAACCTCAGGCGCCAGTTGCAAGCAGTGGCCATCATAGCCCACGGCTGACTTATCGCTCATTTGCTGCTTACGCAGATCGTCGAGCCGGCGAGATGTACAAAAGCAAGGGAATGCGGAACCAGTCTCAAGTAATTGTTTTATATGTTGATCGTAAATTTCGCCACGCTCACTTTGCTTATACGGCCCATATTCGCCGCCTATGCCTGGGCCTTCATCCCAGCTGAGCCCCAGCCATCCGAGGGCATCCAAGATATCTTTCTCAGACTGATCAGTGCTACGCACCTGATCAGTATCTTCAATTCTTAAAATAAATTTCCCGCCATGATGATGTGCAAAGCACCGATTAAACAATGCAATATAGGCGGTGCCTACATGGGGATCTCCGGTTGGTGACGGAGCTATTCGTGTTCTAATTTCAGACATTGGCTAATTATAATCACATCAAAGGTTATCAAGGCTCTAAATTATACGCTAAACCTTAACAATTCCTACCTGCTATAATGGTAGACGTAGTGTGTAGGCCGTATAGGTACGAGCTGCTATTAACCGCGGGCGAACAAAAATATCCCAACCAACATAAACCTGATGTTTAGGTGATTTAGTAAGAATTGTATTCAATATGAGTTTTAGTCGAAAATTTTGTGTAGCACCGATGATGGATTGGACTGACAGACACGACCGCATGTTTCTCCGTCAGTTTTCCAAACACACCCTTCTTTACACAGAGATGGTTACGAGCGCTGCGCTTGCGCACGGAGACGCCGCGTATCTGCTCCAGCATGACATCAGCGAACAACCGGTGGCCTTACAGCTCGGAGGGTGTGATCCCGGTCAGTTGGCTATGGCAGCCAAACTTGGTGAGGACGCGGGCTATCAGGAAATTAATCTTAATGTTGGGTGCCCTAGCGCACGGGTACAGTCTGGCGCATTTGGCGCCTGCCTTATGGCAGAGCCTGATCTTGTCGCTAGCTGTATTAAGAGCATGCGCAGCGCAACATCATTGCCAGTGACCGTGAAGTGCAGAATTGGAATTGATGATAAAGATAGCACCGAATTCCTTCAGAGCTTTATAGCCATCGTGGCCGATTCTGGCTGCGATACCTTTATAATCCATGCCCGAATCGCGATACTGTCCGGTTTATCCCCCAAAGAAAACCGGGAAGTGCCTCCACTTAACTACCAACGCGTATTTGATGTAAAAAAATCTTTTCCAGAGCTAGAAATAATAATCAACGGCGGGCTTAAGGATATTAATACAACTATCGAGTTTGGCTCAAAAGTTGATGGAGTGATGATTGGCCGAGAGGCCTACCAAAACCCATTTATGCTTTCCAAGGTTGATTCTCAAGTCTTTGGCGAAAAAAAAGAGCCTCTTACTAGGCAGGATTATTTGAAAAGCTACATTCCGTATATGGAGTCAGAGCTTCGCAAAGGCACACCTCTTCAACATATGACACGGCATATTTTGGGGCTTTTTAAGGGTGAACCCGGAGGCAAGCAATTCAGGCGCTATTTGTCGGAAAATGCTTTTAGAAAAGATGCTGGGATTTCTGTATTGTCAGATGCCATTGCAACTCTCGAGTGATATGGCATCATATTCGTCGTGTTAAAAAACTGTATTAACAACTACATTTATAATTATAGGTAAACTCTATGCTTAGTAAGTTTAAATCTTTCTTCGATCGCAACCTTAAAAAAGCCACTACAGAAGGGCCCGATGAAACCGCCAAAAAATTAAATCTCGCCTGTGCCGCACTAATGATAGAGGTAATGAATTCAGACCATCAGCTTGATGACCGTGAGGCAGCAGAATTTATTGAAGTTTTAAAAGATCAACTAGCGCTATCTGGCGATGAAATTGAAGAGCTAGCATCACTAGCAGAGGATGAGGCAAAAAACGCAACCTCTCTTTTTGAATTTACAAGCTTAATAAATGAGCACTATGACTACGCACAAAAAACTGATCTTATAGAAAATATGTGGCGGATTGCGTTTTCCGACGAAACTTTGGACAAGTACGAGGATAACTTAATTAGAAAGGTTTCAGACCTGATCTATGTATCCCATAGCGACTTTATTCAGTCTAAGCTGAGGGTTCGAGACAAAAAGAATATTACTTAGCCCGCGTTGACCTCAATGCCCAGTCATCTCTATTGTAAGCAAAGCAACGTCGTCAGGTGCGTCAGCAACTAAATCAAGATCTAGACTGTCATATACCTCCTGATAACCACCTTTTTTGCTAGTAACTAGATCTATTAAATAGGCCTCTTTACTAGCCAAGCTTTTGGCATCGATGAGCTCAAGCACCCCGTCTGAAAAAAGGTTGATACTAAATTCTGAATCTATTTCTAGAATGACATCATCGTAACTTGCCTTGTCATGAACACCTAGTGGAAAGCTTTTCTCTTCGAGCAAGGTATAGCCCTTTCTCGAACCTACTATAGGCATGGGATAATGACCGGCCGCGCTATAAGTCATATGGTTTAATTTTTGATCAATAACTCCGATAAACATGGTTACGTGTTTTTGCAAATTCGCTTGGTTCAGCTCTTTGTTTAATTTAGAGAGAATAGCAGCAGCAGACAGACTCTCATGCTGCTTATGCTGGCGCTTAGTTATATCTCTTGCCATGTATTTCAGCAACACAGTAACAAAGGCTGAAGAAGCCCCGTGGCCCGATACATCTGCAATGTAAAATACTAACTGCCCATCCTCTGCGCTCCAATAGTCTACAAAGTCTCCACTCAAATAGAGAGAAGGTACTATCTTGTGCTGACAAACGAAGCGGCCTAGCTGAAAAGGGGTATGAGGTAAAAGCCGAGTTTGCACTAACCTGCCGGCTTGTTGATCGGTTCGCAACAGGTCTAATGATCGTCGAAGCTGTGAGTTAGTACTTTCCAGTTGTTTGCCGTAGTCAAAGTTTTCAGCGATTAGAGCGGCTTCTTTCAATCCTCGGCGAACAGAATATTCTAAAACCTCCAAGTCCTTGATTGGTTTCATCAGGTAGTCAGTGGCTCCGAGCCTCAAGGCTTGAACTGCATCTCCAATTTCCCCATAACCGGAAATAACTATGACAGGAGTGTTTGAGCTTTCTTGGGTAACCTCTTTAATGACTTCCAAGCCATCCATGTCTGGCATTCTGAGGTCACACAGCACCAGATCAGGTTTTTCTCTTTTAAATAATAAGACTCCATCAGCCCCATTAGCGGCTTCGATAATTTCAAAACCACTATCAGTCAGAAACGTCGAGATATTACGACGAACGGCGGAGTCATCGTCGATTAGAAGAATTCTAGGAGGCAACGTTAGGTCTTGAGGGGCCTGCGATGGCATAGCTGTTATTGTGACTCTCACTGTTTGTGATTCGGCGGGCTGAGATTAATTAACCAAGTGTAGGCCAAATAACACAACAGAGACCAGTTTAAAAAGCTCCAAAATCATTAGCGACGTTGCCATCTTGCACCAAATACTCACGTCTTTGGACATAAGCCTCCCGTATAAACAGGTATCTGTTACCTATAATCAGCTCATCGAGTGCCAGTAACGAAGAACGAGTGTCTGTTTCCCGCAGCACAAACAAAGCTAATCGAGCTGAGCTGCTATCTTGATACTGAATTGGGTTAAACAAAGTGTCTAGAATCAGACCAACTGAATCCCTAGCATTACTAGCGCCAAAAATTGGAAGCATAAGGTACGGTCCTGAACCAACGCCCCAGCGACCTAGGGTCTGCCCGAAATCTTCCTCGTGCTTTTGGAGCCCAAAATCACTAGCAAAATCAAACACACCACCAACGCCGATTGTAGTATTTACCAATAATCGTCCTGAATCGACTAACGCGTCATCCAGCTTCAACTGCAGTAAATCATTTACAAAAACATTGATGTCATCGAGATTGCTGAAGAAATTACCTATGCCTTGACGAGCGAAACGAGGCAAGAAAGTAGTATACGTTGCTGCTACAGGCCTAACGATCAGTTGATCGAAAAAATCATTGAATGCAAAGATGTGCTGATTGACGGAATCCCAAGGGTCTGCAGCCTGAGCTGAAACAGAGGTGCTCAGTGAATTGCTTCCCAGCATCAACACAATGAGGCAAGAACGAGCGATGGCGCCGATTTTCTGCAATCTGGCGATGAAAAAGCAAGAATTCATGTCATTTAAATCTGTAGTTTCTTATATTTATGAGCGCAGTAGCGAGAATTTTGGCTCATCATTGATGGCCACTACACCAAGTCTAGGTTTAAATAGGTCAATAGCTCTGTGATTGCTAAACAAAGAAACATAGGGCCTGACAGCAAAAAAAACAAGTATGTTACTATTAGACCCAAAAATCAGCGAAATAGCTCGAATTGTTTTTGGATTCTTTTCGCAGATACCGAAACTTTAGTGCCTAAATTCTGCGCAAACAAAGAAACTCTATATTCCTCTAACATCCATCGCAGTTGGGTCATTAACTCATTATCGTAAATCTCTATTGAATCTCTGATCTGGGTATAATGTTTCCAGTGTAATCGCATTTCATTGCTTATCTCTTGATCTTTGGCCCCTAAGTGAGGCGCTTTGCTTAGCCGCTGCTCAATAGCAGCCAGGTACCTCGGAAACTGTTGCAGCCAGCTTACTGGCGTTTGTTCAAGGAACCCATCAAACACCAGATTCACTAGCTGATCATTAATATCGCCTACTGCATAGTCTATTGCAGGTGATTTTTTTTCCCGCAAAAGCTTACGAATTTCAAACTGCTTATCCACAATTGCAGTTAAAAGACGTTGAAGCTCTTCAGAGCGAGGAATCAACTTTGATTTGCCTCGCTCTAGTAACGCATCAAACCCAGATTTATCCTCGGGACGCTCCACATCTAGCTGAAATGCCTCCACATAAACTGCTTCAAGCAATTGATCAACATCGATAATGCTCTCGCCATTCATTTTTAGTGCCATGGAATTTAAAAATCTGACCCCCGCTTTACGGATCGAGTTACGCTGCTGAGCACTACGAAGCACCAACAAGCGTATTAATCCCGATCGATTAATTTTTGCTGCTTCGGCTTGATCAGTAAAAAGCCTAACCGCAACGGTCTCACCCTCATCCACTAACGCTGGGTATCTAATTAACAGTAGGTTATCCCCTATCTCTAAGGTGACTGGCAGCTCATCAAGACTCCAATCAGTTAGCCCCTGACGCTCTAATGGATGCAAGTTAGCAGACTCATTATTACTTCCACTGTGTGTTTCACTATCCAAGGCGAAATCACGTTTCAACGCAGCTAAGTCACCACCAAACCCTAGCTCCAACCCGTTTTCATCTAAAACTCTGATCTTTGCCAGCAGATGTTTAGGGATCTCAACACCACTAAAATCGGCAGCGCTTAGATTGAGCTTTTTCAAATTACGCACGTTGCGAATCAGGCCATCGATTAAGCTGCCATCAGCGGATGACATTAGAGGAAGTATTTGATCCACAAAGCCACTAACTGGTATGAAGCTTTTCCGTGTCGCTTTCGGCAATCCTTTTATCAGGGTGATGCACTTCTCTCTGATATTACCTGGTACCGCCCAATCGATGTCTGCCTGAGCAAGTTGGCCTAGTAGCAATTGGGGAATATCAATGGTTGCACCATCGCGATGATTGGTTGGATCAAAAACATAGTTGATATTTAAATGATTACGATTCACCGTTGTTAGGTCGGGAAACTGATCGAAAGCGCTGCCGTTCAAATTCTCTGATAACATCTGAGAATATTCTATATGTAAAATATGCTTTATCGACTCTGGATTCGATTGAGCAAGAGAAGTCTCAGTATTAGTATCAGGTCCGGATTCAGACTTTGCGACCCTATCCTGAGTGAGACCTCGAAACCAAGACTCAAGTGACCGAGTAGATAAAACGTCCGATGGTAAACACTCATCAAAAAAGCGAATGATATCCGACTCACCAAGAATAAATTCAGGCCGCCGAATCTTATCCTCTTGCTTTGCCAAAGCGTCAAGAAAGGTCAAATTAGCCGAGTAAAACGGCAATTTAGTCATCAACTGTCGGCCTGCTAAGCCCTCGCTTATAAAAATCTCCCGCGCGGCCACCTGATCGACATCAGAAAAGCTAATAAGTGACCTTTCCAATAAAGTAAGCCCGTAGAGATGGACCTTTTCATAGGCCATAACCTGCTGGCGTTTTTTACTCCAGTGCGGCTCAAAATATTCACGCTTCACAAGATGCAATGCCATATGTTCAACCCACTCGGGCTGAATTTTTGCGGCCATAGAAGTGAAAACCTGATGAGTTTCAATTAAATCGCCTGTGACAATCCAATCAGATTGTTTTTTGCTAAGCACTGAACTCGACAGCAATTTGAATTTTCTATTTCGATTTCCTAAGTATTCATTGCCTTCACTCTTACAGGCAATTTGATTAAGAGAACCACTGATTATACTTTCATGAATTGACTGATATTCTGCGGCGACCTTATTGATTTTCCAACCAAGAGCTTGACACGACAAGAGTAGCTGACGATGAATCTCGCGCCATTCACGCATGCGCATGTAAGAGAGAAAATTTTGTTTACAAAATTTCCTAAGCTGGGACTGATTAAGACTTTGCCTTTCTTTTTCATACTCGTGCCAGAGATTTACAAAGGAAAGAAAATCAGAATCCGGGTGGTTAAATCTCTGCAGAGCCTCATGAGCGGCTGACCTATTTTCGGCGTTAGTTTCTCGTGGGTCCTGAGTGCTTAGCGCGCTTACAATAATCAGGATTTCGCTCAGACAACCTCTTGATTCTGCGACAACTAACATACGGGCAAATTTAGGATCCACAGGCAATCGCGCCATGCATCTTCCTTGCGAGGTAAGTTCTCTGGCTGGGGTCAATGCATTCAATTCATATAAAAGTTTGAATCCTTCGTTAACGGCTTTGGTTGCAGGTGCTTCGAGAAAGGGGAAGTCGTCAACATCGCCAAGGCGCATAAAGCGCATTTTTAAAATCACTGATGCAAGGTTAGTTCGGCGTATTTCAGGATCGGTGTATAGTGACCTAGAATTAAAATCAGATTCGGAGTAAAGCCTTATACAAACGCCATCTGCGATCCGTCCACAGCGTCCCTGCCTCTGATTTGCGCTTGCCTGAGATACAGCTTCAATGGGTAGCCTCTGCACTTTACTCTGCAGGTTATAGCGACTAATCCGAGCAAAGCCTGTGTCAACGACGTATCGAATGCCGGGAACTGTAAGTGAGGTTTCAGCGACATTTGTCGACAGCACCACGCGTCGGCCCTTATGGGATTTGAATATTTTTACTTGTTCAGAATGTCTTAGCCTTGCGTACAACGGTAATATTTCTGTGTTGGCCAAGCGACGTTTTCGAAATGCCGTTGCGGTCTCGCGAATTTCTCGCTCACTAGCAAGGAAGACCAATACGTCATTGTGCTCATACGCAGCTGAGTTGTTTTCGCTGTAGAGTTTAGCTACAGCATCAACAACGCCATCGACTAGAAAATCACCGTTGCTTAAATTTTCTTTCTCTTTGTTGGTTTCTAGCAAGGGCATGTATTGCGTGACAACCGGAAATGTTCGCCCGGAAACTGAAACAATTGGCGCGTTGTTAAAATGCATCGAAAACTTTTCTAAATCGATCGTAGCCGATGTGATAATCAATTTAAGATCGGGCCGTTTTGGTAAAAGCTGCTTTAGGAAACCCAGCAAAAAATCGATATTAAGAGATCGCTCATGTGCTTCGTCAATAATAAGCACTTCATAACGGTTAAGAAATCGATCTTGTTGGATCTCTGCCAATAGGATTCCATCGGTCATGAGTTTAAGAAAAGTAGAAGGGCTTACTTTTTCATTAAATCTAACCTGGTAACCAACACCCTCTCCTACTTTAACCCCTAGTTCTTCTGCTATACGATCTGCTACTGATACTGCGGCTAAACGTCGCGGCTGAGTATGGCCAATGAGGCCCCTCCTCCCAAATCCCGCGGCAAGGCACATTTTTGGTATCTGCGTAGTTTTACCAGACCCGGTATCGCCAGCTACCACTAATACTTGGTGATCCGATAACAACTTTACAATATCGTCAGCTTTTGCGCTGACGGGTAATTGTTCCGGGAAATTGATTTGATTTGGTATTGAAGAATTGCGGGCCAAACATTTGTCTTGTGACAACTTAATAGACTCAGCTAGCGCGGCCACTGTTTTACTGTCTAGAGAATTTTTGGCGCTATATTTTACAAGTTCTTGGAATTTTCTACGAAGTCGAATCGCGTCCACTATCTGACACGAATCCAGTTCTTGTTCTAGGGATTCAAGCACACATCATACTCTGCAGGTTTTAAGGGAAGGTGAAATCCCAGACACTCAATCGCGCAACTCACGACGGAGGATTTTTCCAATATTGGACTTTGGGAGATCCGCTACAAAAACTATATCTCGTGGCAACTTGTAGGCAGTAAGTCCTTTTTTGCAGTGACGGACAATTTCTTCTGATGTTAATGACTGGTCTTGCCGAACTACAAATAGTTTAACCGCTTCGCCAGACCGCTCATTAGGCATACCAATCGCGGCGCTTTCCAGAACCCCAGGGTGGCCGTTGACCCAGTCTTCTATTTCGTTAGGAAAAACGTTGAAACCGGACACCAAAATCATATCCTTTTTGCGATCTACAATTCTAATATAACCATCACTGTCGACACTGACATAGTCTCCTGATTTAAACCAACCATCTTCAGTTATGGTGTCTGCAGTTTCTTCAGGTCTATTCCAATACCCAAGCATTACCTGCGGCCCTCTAATCCAAGCCTCCCCGGTCTCTCCTATAGGAACCTCGTCTCCAGAATCAGCCATTACTTTTATTTCTGTTTCCGGCACTAATGGTCCAACTGTTCCCAGCTTAACTTGACCTGGAATGTTCACCGACACCACCGGTGAACATTCAGTTAAACCATACCCTTCATAAATTTCACATCCAGTTACTTTTTCCCATTCCTCCATTACTGAACTTGCCATTGCCATACCGCCAGCACCACAAAACTTAAGAGTTTCAAAATTTACTTTTGGGAAATTTTTGTGCCTAAGCATTGCTAGATAGAGGGTGTTGATCCCAACGAAGCCGTTTATCGTCACCCTACTAAACAGTTTGATTAAACCGTCCAAATCTCTTGGATTTGTAATAAGAATGTTGTGATTGCCAGCATAAGGCATTGCGAGGCAGTGCAACAGAAAAGCATAGCTATGATAAAGAGGGAGTGGTGCCGCGATATTCTCAACTTTATCTTCAATCACAGCGAGGCATCGCGAACGAAGCTGCATCATGTTAGTGATCAAATTACTGTGGCTTAACATTGCCCCTTTTGACACCCCAGTAGTGCCTCCGGTGTAAAGAATGACACAAACATCGTCTCCGCTAGCCCGGTGCTTCGGCCTAAGATAATCGGAATCAAAGTTACTTAAATCTGTCAGAGAATGGCTGTTAGGCAAGCTATAAACCGGCACTAACTTTTTTATATACTTAATACCAAAATTCATAAGTCGGCTTTGAAAGGGAGACTGGAAGTCACCAATTTTTGTGACGAAGATAGACTCAATATCAGTACGATCTAGAACCTCTTCTAATTTGTCACAAAAGTTTTCCAAGATGACAATGGCCTTTACTCCGGAGTCGCAAAACTGGTGCACCATTTCGTTTGCTGTATATAGTGGATTGGTATTTACAATTATCAAGCCAGCTTTGAGCGCTCCATAGAGAACAATCGGAAATTGAAGCACGTTAGGAAGCTGAATCGCAATCCGATGACCAGGTTTTAAATTAGTTTTTTGCTGCAGCATGGTGGCGAAACGACTGCTTAACTCATCGATTTCTCCATAGCTTAAAGTCTGTTTAAAACAACTAAACGCCGGCAGCGCGCTGTGCTCTTTTCCAACATAATCGAGCACGTCAACAAGCGATGAGAATTTTTCGGATCTAAGTTCTTCGCCTAGTTTTTCAATCATAAGTGCATCATTTGGTTAGCAGTGACATCGCTTCTTCAAGACCTTTAACGGAAAGAGGAAACATGCGGTCTTCAACAAGCTCTTTAACTACCTCTATTGAATAACTATGTTCCCAATAATCTTTCTGGGTAGGATTAATCCAAATCATATGGTCGAAATGTTCCGCAAGTCGGTTTATCCAAACAGACCCCGATTCTTCATTATAGTGCTCGATGCTGCCGCCAACGTGTGTGATTTCATAAGGAGCCATTGTGGCATCACCAACAAAAATAACTTTGTAATCTTTAGTAAACTTATTAATGATGTCAAATGTAGACGTTGTCTCAGCATGACGGCGCTGGCTTTTCGTCCAAACCGACTCGTAAACAAAATTATGGAAATAGAAGTATTTGAGATGTTTGAATTCAGTTCGGGCCGCAGAGAAAAGCTCTTCGCAGAGTTTCACATACGGGTCCATTGAACCACCGACATCAAAAAACAGCAGGACTTTAACTGAGTTATGTCTTTCAGGAACCATTTTGATATCAAGCAGACCAGCATTCTTGGCTGTGGATGATATTGTGTCACCGATATCTAATTCATCAGCGGCCCCAGTACGGGCAAATTTACGCAGCCTGCGCAATGCCATCTTAATATTGCGAGTTCCTATCTCAACGGAATCATCTAGGTCGCGATAAGTGCGTTTATCCCAAACTTTAGCAGCCTTTCCTTGGCGACCGCCCTCTTGTCCGATTCGTATCCCCTCAGGGTTGTACCCATAAGCACCGAAAGGCGAGGTGCCGCCAGTTCCGACCCACTTATTACCTCCCTCGTGCCGCTTTTTCTGTTCTTCCATTCGCTTACGGAATTCCTCCATAAGTTTTTCTAATCCACCCAACGCTTCAATCTTCGCTTTTTCTTCCTCGCTGAGCATGGATTCTAATTCTTTTCGAAGCCAATCATCTGGAATCTCATAAAGCGAAAGATCGTCAAGGATATCGACATTTTCAAAATATTTAGCAAAGGCAATATCAAACTTATCAAAATTCTTCTCATCTTTGACCATGCACATTCTGGCCAGAAAATAAAAATCCTCAACATTACCGAATACAATATTCTGCTTCAGACACTCGAGTAGAGCAAACAGCTCGGTAAAAGATACCGGCAACTTCTGCTCTCTCAGTGCCATAAAGAAATTAATCAGCATTAACGTTTGGCCCTATGCATGAAGGCTAACTTTTCGAGCAAATGAACATCTTGCTCGTTTTTAAGTAGCGCACCATAAAGAGGCGGGATCGCATTTTTTGCATCTTTGTTTTTCAGAATTTCTTCAGGCAAATCATCGGCCATCAACAATTTTAGCCAATCAATTAATTCAGATGTCGAAGGCTTCTTCTTAAGACCAGGTATCTTTCTAACATCGAAAAAGATGTCCATGGCTTGGCTTATTAACTCTTTTTTGATGTTTGGATAATGAACATCTACAATTTTTTCCATAGTAAGGTGATCTGGAAATTCAATATAGTGAAAGAAACAGCGACGCAGGAAGGCATCTGGCAGCTCTTTTTCATTGTTACTGGTAATGATGATGATAGGTCGAGTTTTGGCTTTAATGATCTCTTTTGTCTCGTAAACATAGAACTCCATTTTGTCCAACTCTAACAGAAGGTCATTGGGGAACTCGATATCCGCTTTGTCGATTTCGTCAATTAGCAGGACAACTTGCTGGTCTGAGTCAAAAGCCTCCCATACTTTCCCTTGAATAATGTAGTTTCCGATGTCATGTACTTTATCGTCGCCTAGCTGAGAATCTCTTAGTCTTGAAACCGCGTCATATTCATACAAGCCCTGCTGCGCTTTCGTGGTGGACTTGATATGCCATTGAATAAGGGGCAAATCCAGTGAAAGAGCGATCTGCTCCGCCAGCATAGTCTTTCCAGTACCGGGCTCTCCTTTAATTAGAAGAGGTTTTTGCAAAGCGATAGCAGCGTTAACCGCCATTTGTAGCTCATCTGTGGCTACATAGTCTTCAGTACCAGTAAAATTCATAAATCTATTTCCACTACACGGTTAAATTATGGGGTATTGTAAACAGCGGGAGTCCATTAATAAAGCCCCAACCAAATGCTACTTAAATCCTGATTTAAACTACGATCGTTTAAGCGATCCGGTCTTTAATACTTAAAATTATCTGTAAGAATACTAGCTTGACAGAAAAACACTAAGGTACTGACATCAACCAGCTGCCTGCCTCGCTCTGCTATATACCAACGAAATCCCTTTCGGCTTGCAACTTTCGTCATCAATGATTTTAGAGCTAAAAACCCCAAAGTTTAAGCCATCTAGCTCTCATCTCTATAGCTTTTTTGCAGAGCCACCCAAGGATCGATATATGAAACGTTCACACTCAAGCTTTGTCAGCACTTTTGTTAACGTAACATCGAGTTCTTCAGCGTCCATCGATCTTCTTTTCAGGGTTTAAAGCAGCATTGTAATCTTCTATCTCGGTATCAACTCGGGGCAGCAGTTCTTTTTGTAATTATTTCAACTGATACTACAGAAGATCTACTTTTTCGCTGGCGGCTCGTGCTTTAGATAGAAAATTGTCAGCGGAACCCTTCATAAAAAGGCGTGGGATTATAACAACTACTAGGCATCTACTAGGCAACTAGACGCATAGTTGAGCAGGTTCACCGGATTTTCCTCGCTCCCAACTAACATCGTGCTGCCGAAGGCACTGGACATAAAACGCATAATAAAAGTTACTGGTATGCCAATCATTATGCATCATCAAAGCACATCTTGGGCAGGCAACTGTTTAGTGAATTAAAGTGTAATGATTAATAACACCTCCCGGAACGCACCCAGCAAAATAAGCCATTGTTTTAAAGGAGTTTTGAGAGAAAGAGTAACAAGCTAAGGATTCAATCAGAAAATGTTGGCGCAAGAAAATGTTGATTCCTGCAAAGTCGTCAGTAACAACCTCAACTTCTATTAGGTAATTGATCTTAAGGTTTTTTTTTATAAAAATAGACGATTGTTGCGATACCAATGGAGCTCAGCAATACCAATAAGAGCGGTATTAAGCCTCTAGAAAGTGCTTCTGACCCTTTAGTAATCAAATCCAAGGTTGAAACCATGAGAGCTGGAGCAAGGGTGTCTCCCTGATCATTGGCATAGGCTGGGGTAAAAGCCAGTCCTAAGTAAACCGCTCTAAGGCAATACAACGACCAGACCGGTTTAACTGTTTTAGTAAAGCCGTGTAACACCCAATAAAATAGAGCGCCAGCGCTGACATAGATCAGCCAAATCAGTGAGTAATCGAATTCAGAGCTCATAGCTTTCTTTTCATCTGTTCAACCCTCGGCACTTACCCAACGAATAACATGTTCCTCATATCCTTCTGGGTGGACGTACTCTTCAGAAATAACTTTATTGCTGATCGTAATGTCCGCGTCAGTTATTTCTTCCCGGGACCCTGCGATAAGAGGATGCCATGCAAATAGAGGCTTATCCAATGCTCGTAACTTATACGCGCAGGTACCAGGCATCCAGTTTGTTGCCTCGATATCTAAAGTTTTTACATCGATACAATCAGGTACATTAACAGATCGTTGTTCATAACAACCACAGCGGCTAGTCTCCTGATCAAAATATCGGCATACGACTCTGGTCCAAACTAGCTTGTCTGCATCCTCGTCGACGAATTTCTTTAAACAGCACCGGCCGCAGCCATCACATAGCGCCTCCCACTCCGAGCTGTTGAGAGATGACAGTGGCATTTCCCAAAAGCTCTCTCTCAGAACTGGTTCATTTTTCTCCACGCTGTCAGTCATTCTAATTAACAACTGTTAGTGACGTAAGGAACTCAGTTGCTAGGATTTCCTGACGCCAGTTTTCCTGTCCACCTTCCCAATTCAACTTACCAGTCTGATTGTAGCGCTTAATAATATCTAGTAAATGCTTTTTGCGGCCCAATAATTCCGGTGCCAGTTGATACTGAATAGCTTTCTCCTCTACTATTTTTTGCAAAGATTTGAGAGTTTTTCGAGCCGATCCCTCTACGGGATAGTTCAGATTGGATCTATCCAGTGGGGTAGCGTCACTATTCTGCTTATTTAGGATTTCAGAGAGATCGTGAGCGTAACGCTGAAGAAATTTTGGCTCTTGTACCTTCACGGATCTTAATAGATCTTCATCTATCAACGGGGCCTGAGCCACGGCTACGGCTATAGCCTGAAGATCATTGTCTTTTACAATCCAGCTTCTTGGTCTATTTCGCAATCGAGACTCTGTTTCTCTCCAAAGACAAAGTCGCCTTGAAAAGCGAAGAGCTTTGTCACTTAGTCTCCATGCATTGCTGATGCCCGCGTATAAAGTACTCCAATATACCTCGTCTTCGACCTGCTCTGCCGCTTTAAGCATCGTTTCAGTTTCAGCTTCGAACCACGACAATCTTGATTTGCTTATCAGTGCGTCACGAAGCGTATTTGCAATATCTAAGAGATAGATAACGTCGTTAGCGGCGTATTGTAATTGGTTTTCTGTCAAAGGCCGCCTTAACCAATCTGATCGGGTCTCACCTTTTTCTACAGTGATGCCAGTTTGCTGCTCCACAAGAGCTTGATAGCTTAAACTGAATCCAAGACCTAAAAAAGCTGCTGCTAACTGCGTGTCAAAAAGGTTTTTGGGCAGGCAAGCTATGTGGGTAAGCAAAAGATTTAGATCTTCACTGGCCGAATGGACAACTATGATGCAATTGGAATTTATCAATAATTCTCTGAAGCAATCCCAGTCTTTTATTTCAAGAGGGTCTATCAGATATACCGCGTCTTCATCGGCAATCTGCAATAGTCCAATTTTAGCGTAGAAGGTGTTCGTTCTCATGAATTCTGTATCTAACGCTATGGCAAAGGAATCTTGCCAACGCTTGCACAGAGTAGCGAACTCTTCATCACTAGTGATGTAACTTACTTCGGGAGATTCATTCATAATTTATGTTTCTGTCATTTGTCATCTGGCTTTTAGCTTTTGCCCATAATTTTTCTACCAGAGAGAGCATGACTTAGCGTTCCGCCGTCGACAAACTCAAGCTCACCTCCTACCGGAACACCATGAGCAATTCGAGAAACAACTACTTCAATGTCTCTTAATTGTTCAGCTATGTAATACGCTGTCGCCTCGCCTTCAACTGTTGGGTTGCAAGCAATTATTAGTTCTTCAATATTTTGATTACTCACTTTTTCAACCAAGCGAGGAATACCAAGCTGCTCTGGCCCTATTCCATCTATAGGGGACAAGTGTCCCATTAGAACAAAATAAATACCGCGAAAAGACCCAGATTGCTCAATTGCAAATACATCTGCTGGTGATTCCACCACGCAACATAGAGATTTATTCCTTGAAGAACTTGCACAGATGCGGCAAATGGGTTCTTCAGTTAGCGTTCCGCAGTCTGTGCAATTCCCAACTTTCTCAAGTGCTTCGGCCAATGCACTGCTCAATTGTTTAGCACCTACTCTATTTCGCTCCAGTAGTTGCAAGGTCATACGCTGGGCAGATTTCGGACCCACTCCCGGCAAGCAACGGAATGCTTCGATTAGCTGGTCAATTAATGGGCTTGAATTCATTGTCAATTCTATCTCTAAATTTGGCGGTCAGTTAAAACGGAAATTTAAATCCTTCCGGCAAATTAAGACCGTCCGCCATATTGCCAAGTGATGATTTATTGTGATCTTCTATCTTTTGAACAGCGTCATTGACAGCCGCTGCGATCAGGTCTTCGACCACAGTTTTATCTTCTGACATTAAGCTGGCATCGATTTGAACCCCAAGTACATCGTGTCTACCATTCATACTAACGGTGACCAAACCGGCTCCAGACTGACCTGACACTACTTTGCTGGCTAGCTCTTCCTGAGCCTTTTTCATTTGCTCTTGCATCTGCTTAGCCTGATTCATGATTTCGTTAAAATCTGTCATCGTCTGCCCTTATTGTTATCTTTTGCTTTAATTGAACTAATACTATCTTTAACAATCGCCCCGGAAAAGCGTGTCAATAAATCTTGAACAGTTGAATCTTGTTCAAAATCCATAACCATTTCAGCATGCTTTTCGGCTCTCAATCTTTGGTTGAAAAGCGCTGGAGTTTCTTTATTCACATCAGCGATTTCAACTTTGACGGCTATTTTCTGTTCTAACCAATCACTGAAAACCGCTTCAATTCTCTCCAGCAACTCATCGCCAAACACGGCGCTTTGATTAACGTCCAAGCGCAACTCAATCACAGTACCCTCAACCGACAGAATCTGAGTATTGGCCAGAACATTAGCGACAATACCATTAGCCGGCACACTGGCGAAATTTATCAACCAAAAATCATGATTAAGGTTTTGCAAACTAACGGCTTCACCCAGCCTAGGATAGGGATTTTCAATATGGGCAGTTGTTTTGTTGGGGGTCTTATCTGGTGTTTCGCTTGAACTCGTGGTGTCCTGCGCTAGACATAGCTCTTTCACTGACTCATTGTTTAGTTCGGGGTTCGACGTAAGGTTTAGAGGTTCTTGTGCGGTGCCACTGTCCGAATTGGCTGCCTCCTCGGGTCGATCAATATTTTCATGCTTGGCCAACAGTGCTTCAGGTACTATAGCCGCAACACTGCTTCTAATTGTTGCTGACGTTATCGCTGATTGCGCTATTAGGTCGTCAGCAGACTTTTCTAATGGGGTGTTGTTCAGCGAATCTAATTCAGCTTGGTCTGTTTTAGCGAGGGTTTCATAAGCTGGATCTTCAGCTGGGGTTAGCTTTTTTTTTTCGATACCCGCTGCAGCGGGCTGACCGCTATTCGATGAGCCGCTCTCAATATGGGCGTCTGATTCTTTGTTTCCATCGGCAACGTATGTCGGTGAAAAAACCATCATTCTTAAAAGTAACATTTCAAATGTGGCACGTACTTCCGCAGAATAACGAAGTTCTTCGCGACCTTTTGAGCCTATTTGATAGTAGAGTTGCACGTCTTCGGCGGCTATTTCTCCTGCTATTTGCAGGACCTTATCCTTATCCCCAAAGCTATTATCTGTAGCATCCGGCATCACTTGAGCAATTGCCACTCGATGCAATAGCGTCAATAAACTGTCTAAGGTGTGTGCATAATCTGGAGTCTGCTCAGCTATAATGCGCACTAGTTCCAAGACGTCTTTAACACTTCCGCTCGCCATATTACTGAGCAATTGAAAAACTTGTTGCTGCTCTGGAATGCCGAGCATTTCAACGACGCCAGTGGCTGATATGCTGCCGTCACAGAACGAAACAGCTTGGTCGACTAAGGTCAAAGCATCGCGCATGCTGCCGGCGGCAGCTGCTGCTATTTGCCAAAGAGCTTCTTCATCAAAGGCTATTTCTTCTTGAATCAGGACTGTACCCAGATAATCAGAAATCATCTTCGGACTTAAATTCTTTAGATTAAACTGCAAACACCGAGACAGTATCGTTATCGGTAGCTTTTGCGGATCAGTAGTCGCAAAAAGAAATTTTACGTGGGGCGGAGGTTCTTCTAAGGTTTTCAACAGCGCATTGAAACTGTGCGTGGAAAGCATATGCACTTCGTCGATCAAATAGACTTTGTAACGCCCTCTAGCCGGTGTGTATTGAACGTTTTCCAGTAACTCTCGAGTATCTTCGACCTTTGTTCGCGACGCCGCATCAACCTCGTGCAAATCGATGAAACGACCTTCACTGATTTCCTTGCAGGAGTCACATTTTTCACAAGGTTTAGAGCTAACCCCCTCTTCGCAGTTCAAGCATTTAGCTAAAATGCGGGCAAGAGTTGTTTTGCCAACTCCTCGTGTGCCTGTAAAAAGGTAGGCGTGGTGCAAACGCTGCTTATCAAGCGCATTGATTAGAGATTTAAGGACATGAGCCTGGCCCGCTACTTCGGTGAAATTACTCGGGCGCCATTTCCTGGCAAGTACTTGATAGCTCATAAGGGAGTCGAGTTTATAGACGGTGAATAGTAAATATTTATTAAGTGCTTTTTTTGATCCCAGATCAAAGAAATTAAGGTGGCAGCTCCTGCCAGCCACACCACGGCACATGAGTCGGTTACTACCGTTGCTCCCTTCCGGGCCTGGCGGAGTTTATAACTTATCATTGCGCGGGGACCGGCAAGAGATACCATTAAGCATCATAGCACAGTCGACTTCCTATGCAGCGGCGGATTATGGGAAATTAATTGCGAGGAAGCAAGCACTGCCGACCATTGATTTGCATAATTATCAGCAGTACCTGTCAATTCCACTCAGATTTTCAATATTTAGCTCGACCTAGCCTAGGATAAACCCTAGGGCAAAGCTAATGTGACAATCCTTGAATCCTGACCTCCGCCCACAGCGATTGCTAAATATTGCTTTCCACCTGCCATGTAAGTCATAGGAGTTCCCGAGGGAGGAAGCGGTAAATCTATTTCGTGAACAATTTCACCACTCGCTTTATCAAATGCCCGTAGGAGGTTGCGAGGACCATCTGACTGCGCCAAAAACAACAAAGTTTTGGTTAGAACAGGACCCGTTCTACTCTGGCTTCCCACTGGACCTGGGTCCAAAATCCCCATGTCGATAATTTTCTGACGTATTCCTTCGCCATGAGGGACCATCCATTCATGCTCTCCGGTGTTGAGGTTAATGGCTGTTATCCGGCCGTATGGAGGTTTCGTTAACGGTAAGCCTTGTGGCCCACCAACAGATGACGCACCACCTCGGACATATTTTAGATTTGATTTCGCAGGATCGGCTTCTAACAGTTGCACAACTATCGGCGAGGATGCTGATGGTATGTAGTACAGACCAGTATCAGGATCAAAAGAGGCACCATGCCACTCCCCTCCGCCTGCCCAACCAGGAAAGTTAATTGTTCCTCGAAGTGATGGAGGCGTGAACAAAGGGCCATAGTCAAATTTTTCAATGTTCTGCAAAGCTTCATTACGCAGTTCAACGGTGAAATCAATTAGCGTTTCGTCAGTTATACCTTGTAGCTCAAACGGCGCAGGTTTAGTTGGGAACGGCTGAGTTGGTGAAAGCTTTTCCCCCGGCACTGAACTTGCAGGAACAGCGCGTTCTTCAATTGGCCAAACCGGCTCCCCTGTTACCCTGTCAAAGACATAGCTAAAGCCCTGCTTAGAAATAGCGACTACTGCTTTAATTGCCTTGCCATCCACATTGATATCAACAAGTGTTGGCGCCGCAGGCAGGTCGTAATCCCAGACCCCGTGATGAACCATTTGATAGTGCCAAATCCGCTCGCCGTTATCCGCTCTGACTGCAAGCAAACTTTCTGCAAACAAATTGTCTCCCTTGCGCAGCCCGCCATACCAGTCATTAGTGGGAGTCCCAATCGGGATATAAACAATACCCAGTTCGTCGTCAGCGCTCATGATGGTCCAGCTATTAGTGTTGCCGGTGTATTCCCATGAACCGTCTTCCCAAGTTTCATTGCCGAACTCACCAGCTTGAGGAATCGTCTTGAACATCCACTCCAAGGCACCGGTTTCTGGGTTAAATGCTCTTACATTACCTGGCGGCATTTCTTTGGTTGTGGGGCCATCATTAATAATAGAATTAACAACAACGCGATTATTTGTGATTAGTGGCGGCGATACCACACCGTACTGACGACGATCTATCTCACGGCCTAGACCTTGAGCCAAATCGAGCTTGCCTTGATCTGCAAAACTAGGATCCGGCTTACCCGAAACAGCATCGATGGACCAAAGATAAGAATCATTAGTCGCCAGGAAAATTCGCTGTTTGCCATTGCCCTTCCAATACCCAACCCCACGGGTGTTATAGCCTAGATTAGGCGGCCTGCCTGCTTCCCAAGCTTTGGTATCAAATACCCATTTCTCAGCGCCAGTTTGAGCATCCAGTGCCGCTATTCGACCGAATGAGGTAGGCACATACATCGTACCGTTAACAACGATGGGGGTGGCTTTGTAACCTGCGGGGGTCGCCCGGTAGTTTTCTTGCTTGAAATTCTCGGCAACAGTTGCGTTATCCGAACTTTGCCAATTCCATGCATTGGTAATTGTGCTGACATTGGCCTTATTAATCTGATCGAACGGCATATATTTTTGCGAACCGTTGTCACCGCCATAGCTTGGCCAGTCATTGGCCAAGGCAAGCGAACCTGTGCTTAATGCCACGAAAAGCACTAAGATTTTTGATTTTTCTAGAAGATTCATACGGTTACCATCAAACTACTGTTATTTAGATAGCACGAGTCTACAACAAGCCAAAGCAAAGAGACAATTAGGCTAGATGAATTGCAAGTTATAGCAGACGAGGTGGTCTTGAGGGAGTTGGTGATCGCTTAGCAAAAGAGAAAATAGCTGAAGATAAGACCTTGCTTCGTTATTCAGCTTAGCTGAATAACGAAGGGAAAAGTGGCGGTGAGACAGGGATTCGAACCCTGGGATGGGTATAAGCCATCACACACTTTCCAGGCGTGCGCCTTAAACCGCTCAGCCATCTCACCGTGTTCTGTTTGCCGATCAATAAGATCGGACTTAAATTTTATTCCGTCAGGGGTGCATTCCATTTTGTCTAAGACAAAATTTCACTTTGCGGGGGCTACCCTCAGTGTTGCGCGCTATCGCGCTGGTCGAACCTGTGGACAGATATAAGCCGCCTCTCCATGTCTTGCTTACTGAACTAAAAGATTGGTCTTAATAGCTATCGCATAGAGGTTAGATCAAATCCCGATCCAGCCACAGTAAAACCGCGCGTACTTTATCCTAGCAATAGCCCCATTACAAGGACATTACTGTCTTATCAATCGTGCATTTACAGCGTCAGAACCCAATAGCTGAGTACTTCGATAGACATTGATGTCGATCCCTCCACGGCGAAGATAATTCATCCCTATCAAGAGTTCGGTTGGCTTGCAGTGAATCATGATATCCCGGTAGATTCTCTCGGCGCACTCTTCGTGATAGCCCTGATGAGATCTAAAGCTGCACAGGTAACGAAGTAACGATTCTTTAGGTATCTGCATGCCTGTATACTGGATCGATACGCTGGCCCAGTCAGGCTGCCCTGTGACTGGGCAATTGGATTTGAACAAGTCTGAATAAAGCTCTTCGTCAAACACTAAATTTCCATTGCAACCCAATAGCTGGTCGTTTGGAACGATATCGATAATTTCTATATCTGCTTGGTCGATGCACACACCCGCAGGCGAATTTTCTGACTGCCTGACTGTTCTCATTAACGGCGTGACTAAAACCTTCACTTCAGACTTGGTTACCTGAGACAGGTCCCTGCAAATCACATCGATAACTTTTCCTACGGTCTCAAAACGTTCCTGATTAAATGAGTTCAAGTACAGCTTTAAAGATTTCGATTCAACGATGTTTTCAGATTCGCAGTTGACGAAGAATTCCGCAATCGCTACTTGTGGCTTACCTTTTGACGTCAACCAGGAAAGCTCATAAGCCTGCCAATGATCCAGTCCGTACATACGGATTTTCTTATCGATATCGAGAAGCGAACGTGCTGGCCAACGTGGGATTGGATATAAAACTTCCGGACTGTATGTTTCCGGGTAATTAGTCTCACCGCCCAATGGGTTTTCAATGGTCATGATTTGCTACCCCAGTCTCAACTTCTCAATCCTTTACCATTTCTTAACAGCCAAATGCAGGCCGTGAATAATACGGCTATGAATACGCCTAAGATAATAAAGGCCCAATACACATCGACATCAGAACTCCCTAAAATGCCATATCGAAAGGTATTTACCATATAGAATATTGGGTTAAGCCCTGACACAGTTTGCCAAAAAGGTGGCAGCAGCTGGATAGAATAGAAAACCCCACCAAGATAAATCAACGGAGTCAAAACGAAGGTCGGTATAATAGAAATATCGTCAAAACTATTAGCAAAAATCGCGTTAATGAATCCGGCCATCGAAAAAACAGTCGACGTTAGTAGAATTACAGAAAGCGTAATCAAGGGATTCTCTATGGTAAGCCCCCCAAACAGAATCGCCACAGTTGTCACAATGCCGCCAACTGCCAATCCTCTGGTCATGCCCCCAACGATAAACCCCAGTAAGATAATGTAATTTGGAACCGGAGAAACTAACAACTCTTCAATACTTCGCTGGAACTTGTGACTAAAAAAACTCGACACAACGTTAGAGTATGAATTCTGAATAACCGACATCATGATAAGACCCGGCACTATAAAATCCATATAGTCATAGCCGCCCATATCGCCAATCCGCCGCCCTACCAGATTGCCAAAAATAACAAAATACAGACCTATGGTGATAACCGGTGGCACCAGGGTCTGCAGCCAGATTCTTGAAAAGCGCCTGACTTCCTTTATGACAATTGTCTCGAATGCTATGTATTTATGATTAGAAAACATGGCGGTTTTACTCATTGGTTTTCACTCAGCTTTGATATAAAGAGCTGCTCTAAACGATTAGATTTATTTCGCATGGCCACCACTTTGACCTGTAAGGCTTCTATGATTTTGAATACTGAATTCAACTGAACCCCGGCTGTGATGGTCACTTCAATACAATGCGAGTCTACCGGCTGATAAGTAACTCCGGCAAGTTCATACTCGGTGCCTGCTATCTGATCAAACTTACCCGTCAGATCATTGCTGGTATCAATTATGTAAACTTGCGAATCCAGCTCGCTTAGTAATTGCTTCATACTGGTATTTTCAACTATCCGGCCTTTATCGATAATAGCGATGTTCCGACAAAGCTGCTCGGCCTCTTCAAGATAATGTGTCGTCAAAATTATTGTAGTGCCGCTTTCATTAATCTCCGTTAGAAATTCCCACATTGATTTGCGCAGTTCAATATCCACCCCTGCAGTTGGTTCATCCAGAATAAGCAACCCAGGCTCATGAATCAGTGCCCTAGCAATCATCAACCTGCGCTTCATCCCCCCGGAAAGGGACCGTGACTGGTCATTCCTTTTTTCCCAAAGTCCTAGCTTTCGAAGATACTTCTCACACCGCTCACTGGCTAAGGCTCGCGGAAGCCCGTAATACCCAGCCTGAGTTAGAACAATATCTTTCACCCGCTCGAACTGACTGAAATTAACCTCTTGAGGAACAACCCCGAAGTTTAGTTTTGTTTCAAAAACATGAGTGTCGACGTTACGACCGAACACCTCAACCGAACCTCCCGTCTTGTTGACTAAAGTCGAGATGACACCGATGGTGGTGGACTTGCCGGCACCATTTGGTCCTAAGAGTGCGAAAAAGTCCCCCTGCTCCACCTCCAGAGATATTCCTTTAAGCGCCTCAAAGCCATTAGCATAGGTTTTACGTAATTCTTTTATCGAAATTGCTAAAGTCATAAATACTATCTAGGTTGAGAAAAACGTGAGTATGTCTTTTACGCATTGCTCGTGCAAATCAGACGAGGTCAATTTCAAAATTACGGGCAAAAAAAAGCCCGGCTTAAGCCGGGCTTTTTAAATTGGCGTCCCCAAGGGGTTTCGAACCCCTGTTGCCTGGATGAAAACCAGGTGTCCTAGGCCTCTAGACGATGGGGACATAGAAGCTAGCCTTGCGGCGTTTTCGAGAGCGGGGGATTCTAAGAAGCTTGGCCTTCTCAGTCAAGAGTTAACTGGTATTTTTTCAATGAAATACTACACTTTTTAATGGGAATCCCTTTTTTGAGTCAAATAATGGCAGTTTCACACTTAATTTCGATAAGCAATAGTGCAGCAGATGATATTTAGCCCAACCATTTTTGGGGTTATGATTACGGCTGCCCTCTCTATGATATTTTTTGGCTATGTAAGCAAAGGTCATGAACGCCGCGCAGCAGCAAAAACCAACAAAATTGCCAGACTCAAAGTGAGAGCGCGCAAGCTCGATAGCATAATCGTCGGATTGCCGTCGACATACCTGCCGAAAACACTTAAAGCACTCATTTACGCGAGAATTGTTGATAGTCTTACACAAATGTACAGCCTTTCTGGGAACGACAGCATTAATCAACAAGTAGAGAGGGTTCGCCAAACCTTATCGACGCTTGTTGATCTCGAACCAAATCAAGCTCCTGCCTCAGCACGCCAAAAGTCGGAAGCAGAGCTCAAGGAATACAAACACCTCCTCAAAGATCTCTACAGTTTGATTCTTGAATTTCATTCTGAAGGTACTCTGCCTCAGACTACCACCCACACACATCTCGAGATTGTTAAGTCTCAAATGCTAAAAGTAACCTTAGAGACTTATAAGACAGCAGCTAACGCCGCCTCGGCAGACAACAACACCGGCTTGGCCCACCATTACAACTCAATGGCTTTGAACCGCCTAGACCAAGATCAAGCGCTTTCGGGATTTGACGAGGAAATACACTATTTTAAAGAACAAATTTCATTGCTAGACCAGAGAATGCGAGAATCCATTGCCCTTTTAGATGAACAAGACGGGCTAAAAGAAGCGGCACTCGCCGAATGGAAAGCACATGAGTCAGCAGGAAACGACTGGAAGAAAAAACGGTTTTAATAAATCCCTGTAGTAATAAGGCTTTTTTAATAGAAAGGGAATGTAGTGAAGAAATGCTTATTGATCTGTAAAACTCACACCTTATGCCAGCACTCAGTTCTATTATCTCCTACCTCAGCCTGCTAGGAATCTCCGTGTTTGTGTTGAATAGTTAGCAGCTAAAAGCATCCTGCAAGAGCCCTGAGCGCTCGATCCCCCTGATGGGAAATGGAAATGACTTAGCCCTTTAGTCCATAGAAATTGATGATGCCTACACACCCCAAGCAAAAACGATAAAGTTGATGAGAAAAACCTGCCGTTTTGAAGTCTATTGATCCTGAATAGATTTTTGCCACCTCGCCGCCGAACGTCTCAATTAAATTGAGACCCGAAACTGAGGACTTGGCGAATTTAGAGGAAATCAAGAGCGGCTCTGATCACTGCCTCCAACAATTTCCCCGATTTTCCTTGCTCGCGGCCTTTATAATAGCGCTGAGTAAAATTGCGCCAGCGCCTCAAAACGATAAACGCAAATCCTCAGCTACTCGACACAGTGCTGCGCGAGCTTTACCGAACTGCGGCTATAACGATATTACTGTGCGGTAAGACAAGTAACAGCAAATTCTCTCTTGGGCAGCTAAAGATGCTAACGGATGAAGTTATAGCAGAGCTCGATATGCCGTACAGGACACTTAGTTATTCTGAACTTAGGTTACTTCGTAAAAGCGACATCAAACGCATGCTACAGGCTTGGGTAAAACCCGAGATCCAGCAATCTCCGAGGATTTATCATAGCCGGCGCTGACAGGAAATATGTCAACGCTACCGCTTATCTTAAATGTGCATCCAGCCAATAAGACCCGCAACAAATCCTCAAACCAGCGTTAGCAATGATTTTGTCGCATGGAAAGCGCCCCGCTTGGACCAAAAAGGTCTATAAAATGGCGTCCTAAGCACTTTTCAATCTTGACCGATCTTTTCCTCTATGACATGCTGAAGAACTGCCGATAACCTTTGCATCGCTAAATTATCGAATATAATTATTTCAGGTTTATGGCAAGTACACTAATATTAGTATTGCTAAAAGCGGGTCGTAGCCCGCAAGAAAAATTGTATTCCACTCAATTATACGACCGCTCCATAAGACCAAACGTGACTAACAAAGCATCGGAGCCGACTGAAAGACGTCGCTAGAGACCAGAATGAGCATAAGCATGGATCAAAGACTTATCGAAGAAGGCACCGCGCAACTAACAAGCGAGATTGAAGTGCTTGAAGCCTGGTTAAGAGAGTTAGAGATGCTCAAGGGTAATGACATAGAAACAGTAGCAGCTAGGAAATCTTATAACGACATGCTGCGAAGTCGCCGGGAAATGCTCAGTAGCTTGGATCAACAGTCTACACTACAAACTGTTTCACCCAAGTAAGCACTCAAATAGACACTCAAATAGATACCCCGAACAGCACCCTGACAAAACAAGCACCGATCCACATTCTATTTGTAATCACCTCCATACAACAAATACTTATTCGTCCGCCACAAGAGCAATTTGGCCCTCCACCCCTAAAACAGAATTATTTTTCCTATGCTGACTGAAACCCAAGCCAACACTATGCTTTCTTTGCAAGCAAGTATGAATTTCAAAATCGATCCAGATTGGGTGGAAGCTCGATACCCGTATCTACTCGCAGTGGTTATTGAAGGCGCTGAAGCCATAGAGCATCACGGCTGGAAATGGTGGAAAAAGCAGCACAAGGACTTACCTCAGCTGCAGATGGAACTGATCGATATTTGGCATTTTATGCTATCAGAAATCTTGCTTAGGAATGATGCCGATGAGGAAAAGGCCGTCATGTTTTTAAATCAGGCTATAGCAGATTCAGAGCATCTTCAGTCCCTCAGTTTTGACGGGCAAGACTACCCACTCAAAGAGCTAGGGCTTTTGCAGCAAATTGAACTACTAATCGCTTTGGCTGGAGCAAGAAGAGTCGAAGTTGGGTTATTTTCGTCGATTATGAGATTGTGCGAGCTAGATTGGAACGGCTTGTTCTCTCAATACGTAGGTAAGAATGTACTCAATGTTTTTCGACAGGACCACGGTTACAAACAAGGCACTTATTTAAAACAGTGGAACGGGCAGGAAGACAACGAGCACCTTGTCGAAATATTAAACCAGCTTGATCCTGAGATCGAGAGCTACAAAGAACAACTTTACAGCCAACTTGAGTCTAGATATCCAGGCGAGGCCGCCTAAGCGGCCTCAAACATCATCTGAATTCCCTGAACACAAAGCCATCTCAGACGTTATTTATAGTAAGCGTTCTCAGTGACTGTATGGTCAGTAACGTCCCTTACTTCCCTAAGCTGCGGTATCTGCTCTAAGAGAGTTTTCTCTACCCCGTTTTTAAGAGTTACATCAACCATCCCGCAGCCCTGACAGCCACCACCAAACCGTAGCACAGCAATGTCCTCTTCAAACAACTCTTCCAAAGTAACATTGCCACCGTGGGCGGCTAAACCCGGATTAATTTCATTATAAAGAATGTAATTAACACGGTCTTCAAGAGGACTATCTTCGGATATTTTGGGTAAACGTGAATTTGGTGCCTTAATGGTTAATTGGCCGCCCATGGTGTCTTTCGCATAATCAACTACAGCCTCCTCTAGGTAAGGAATGCTCGGCTTGTCAATGTACGCGCGTAAGCTTGGGTATTCCTTCAACTCATCCCCAGCCTGTTCCTCACCTGGTCTACAGAAAGAGATGCAAGTCTCTGCTCTAGGAGTACCAGCATCAAGAATGAAAACGCGCACAGCCATGCCTTCACATTCCTGTTTTTTAAGAAGCTCTGTTAAGTACTCTTGGGCTGATTCTGTAATGATAACCATAGTAGATCTCGTGAATATTTTTAGACGTAGTAATGATACTGCAAGCGAAGGGAAACTTAAATACTTGAGTGCTTTACTGGGTTATTATTATGATTCTCCATGGAGAGTCATAATAATGTCTAAACACGTTTTTTTTGCTATAATATCTCGCTATTTTTACTCACCAAAATCAGGTTAGCCAATGTCACGCGCTGCAATCCAGAAAAAACTTCACGACGCTCTAAATCAACGAATCCTATTGCTGGACGGCGCGATGGGGACGATGATTCAAAATAAAAAGCTTACAGAGAGTGATTTTAGGTCTGAACGCTTTAAGGACTATGAGAGAGATATTGCAGGCAACAATGATTTGCTCACCCTGACCCAGCCGCAGGTCATAAAAGATATTCATTTAGCTTATTTATTTGCCGGCTCTGACATTGTTGAAACCAATACATTTAACAGCACCAGAAGCTCACAGTCCGATTACGGCCTTGAAGAACTTAGCTACGAGCTAAATTTTGCAGCAGCTCAGTTAGCGCGCCAAGCCTGTGACGAAGTAAATCTGCTAACTCCAGATAAACCGCGATTTGTAGCTGGTGTCCTCGGGCCAACGAGTAAAACAACGTCCCTTTCACCGGATGTTAATGACCCAGCATTTCGTAATATTAGCTATGACGAATTAGTTGACGATTATAAAAACTCAATAAGGGGATTAATCGAGGGCGGCGTCGACATTCTTTTAATTGAAACCGCTTTTGACACACTCAATGCCAAAGCTGCTATCTTTGCTGTTCAAGATTGCTTTACAGAATTAGGCGAAACTTTGCCTTTAATGATATCGGGGACCATAACCGACGCCAGTGGGCGCACCTTGTCAGGCCAAACTGTTGAAGCTTTCTATCACTCCGTAGCTCATGCTAAGCCGCTATCAGTAGGTTTTAACTGTGCATTAGGCGCTGATCAGTTACGCCCCCATATTGCTGAGATTTCGGCCTTGGCAAACTCACTTATTTCTACACACCCCAATGCGGGGCTACCAAATGAGTTTGGCGAGTATGATCAGAGCCCAGAAGAAATGGCTGTAATCGTCGGAGAGTTTGCTGCTAGCGGCTTCGTCAATATACTTGGCGGCTGCTGCGGCACCACGCCAGCTCACATAGTTAAGTTAGCAGAAGCTATAAGTGACATCGCCCCACGCAAACTCCCTAAAACTAACCCTGCTTGCCACCTGAGCGGCCTGGAAGCCTTCAATATCACAGGCGACTCACTGTTTGTAAATGTTGGCGAGCGAACCAATGTGACTGGCTCTGCAAAGTTTGCACGCTTGATCATCGACGATGACCTAGAAGAAGCTTTAGAAGTCGCAAAACAGCAAGTTGCAGCCGGCGCACAAATAATAGACATCAACATGGATGAGGGCATGCTCGATTCTGAAGCTGCCATGGAAAAGTATCTTAAACTAGTAGCTTCAGAGCCAGAAATTAGTCGGGTTCCAATCATGATCGATTCTTCCAAATGGGAGATCATAGAAACCGGATTAAAATGTGTCCAAGGTAAGGCTATTGTCAATTCCATTAGTTTAAAAGAAGGCGAAAAGGAATTTCTCGACAGAGCAAGACTTTGTCAACGTTACGGCGCTGCAGTCGTTGTTATGGCTTTTGATGAATCAGGACAAGCGGACACGCTTACTCGGAAAAACACAATCTGTAAACGTAGCTACGACCTGTTGTTAGAGAAATTGGATTTTTGCCCTACCGATATAATCTTTGACCCTAACGTCTTCGCTATAGCCACCGGCATTGAGGAACACAATAACTATGCTGTGGACTTTATTGAAAGCTGCAAATACATCAAAGCAAACCTGCCAGGGGCTTTAATTTCTGGCGGCATCAGCAATGTCTCATTTTCATTTCGAGGCAACAATCTAGTTCGTGAAGCCATTCACTCTGTTTTCCTGTATCACGCAATTAAAGCGGGATTAACAATGGGAATTGTTAATGCCGGTCAACTCGCGGTATATGATGATATTCCTGCAGATTTGAAGAAGGTGGTTGAGGCTGTAGTCCTAAACACAGACCCTGAGGGTACAGAAGCTCTAATGCTTGTTGCCCAGTCTTATAGTGGCAGCAAAGGTATGCAAGTCGTAGAGGACTTAGCTTGGCGCGAAAAAAACGTTGAAGACAGGCTTAGCTATGCCTTAGTCAAGGGTATAACTAAATTTATTGAAGAGGATACTGAAGCTGCACGACAACTTTTACCAAAACCCATAAAGGTGATTGAAGGACCTCTCATGCGCGGCATGGATGAGGTTGGCGATCTCTTTGGAGCTGGCAAGATGTTTTTGCCACAGGTGGTCAAAAGCGCCCGTGTAATGAAGCAAGCAGTGGCATATTTATTGCCCTTTATTGAAGCCGAAAAAGACGGTGGGGAAATCACCACCAAAGGCAAAATTTTGCTCGCGACTGTAAAAGGTGATGTTCATGACATCGGAAAAAATATTGTAGGTGTTGTTCTCGGCTGCAATAATTACGACGTCATCGATCTAGGCGTTATGGTGCCAGCTGCACGTATTTTGGAAGTCGCTAAAAAAGAAAATGTAGATATTATTGGCCTTAGCGGATTGATCACACCATCGCTAGATGAAATGGTTCATGTCGCTAGTGAGATGCAGCGCCTAGATTTTCATGTGCCGCTACTCATAGGTGGCGCCACCACATCAAAAGCACACACTGCCGTCAAGATAGAAGAACACTACAAAAACGATAGCACGATATACGTGCCAGATGCCTCTCGTAGCGTAACGGTAGTAAGCAATCTTCTCAACTCCGAAACAAAGGGCGATTACTGCGCAAATATAAAAGAAGAATATGTCACTGTTCGCGAGAGAACTGCCAACAGAGCCAAAAAGCGCAAGCTATTGAGCTTCGCAAAAGCGAATGCTAATCGACCTAGCTTGAATTGGGATTCTTATAAGCCAACACGGCCGAAGTTTACTGGCACCAAAGTGTTTGAAAATTTCTCTCTCGAAACGCTAAGGAAATACATAGACTGGACTCCATTTTTTATTACTTGGAGCTTAGCAGGTAAATACCCAGCAATTCTTCAGGATGAAAGAGTAGGCGAAGCGGCTCGTGATTTGTTTAGCGATGCACAAGAAATGCTGAATGAGATTATCGAACAGAATCTACTTACCGCAAAAGCGGTGATCGGTTTATGGCCGGCTAATAGAGTCGGAGACAACGACGTTGAGCTCTTCACAGGTAAAGGCAATAGTGAATCTACAGAAACCTTGCATTTCTTGCGGCAGCAAATGCCAAAAGAGCCGGATCTTTCAAATCTGTCTTTGGCGGACTATATTGCGCCAGCGGGGGTTGAAGACTACATCGGTGGATTTGCCGTGACAGCAGGAATCGGTGCTGGCGTCCTTTCTGCGAAATATGAGAAAGAGAACAACGATTACGCCTCACTCATGGTCAAAGCCCTTGCAGACAGGCTAGCAGAGGCATTTGCAGAGCATATGCACTTACTCGTCAGAAAAGAATTTTGGGGCTACGCTCCAGATGAAAAGCTAGCCAACCAAGAACTGATTACAGAGAAGTATCAAGGCATTCGCCCTGCGCCGGGTTATCCCGCTTGCCCCGATCACTCCGAAAAGGAAACATTGTTCAAGCTGCTAAATGCCAATGAAGAGATTGGCATAGAATTAACAGAAAGCTTCGCTATGATGCCGGCAGCGAGCGTCAGTGGATTTTATTTCTCGCACCCTGACATCAAGTATTTTCCCGTAGGTAAAATTTCCGAGGATCAAGTTGCAGATCTTGCCCAACGAAAAGGCAAACCGATAGAGGACATGAGTAAACTATTAAATCCTAACCTTGCCTGACTTTTATGTTTCATAGAGAGCATGTTCATCAAACATCAACTCCGATGTCAGTCCCTATAAGCTGAGAAATTACTAGATGTATCAATACGATAGTTATGACCACAAAATGCTTGAAGACCGAATTGACCAATTTCGCGACCAAACTAACCGGTATTTATCAGGAAGTTTGAGCGAAGCTGAATTTCTTCCTCTACGCCTACAAAATGGCTTATATGTTCAGCGTCTCGCTCCAATGCTAAGAATCGCTGTGCCTTATGGCATGCTGTCCTCTGCCCAGCTTCGAAAACTAGCGCATATCGCGAGACACTTCGACAAAGGCTACGCACACTTCACTACCCGTCAAAACATTCAATTCAATTGGCCAGACTTGGCGGATGTACCAGATATATTAAGTCATCTCGCCGAAGTGGAAATGCATGCTATACAGACCAGTGGTAATTGCATACGTAATACCACAACCGATCAATTCGCAGGGGTTGCTCAAGAAGAGCTTGAGGACACCAGAGTATATTGTGAAATCATTAGACAATGGTCAACTTTTCACCCCGAGTTTGCTTACCTACCTCGGAAGTTTAAAATAGCCGTATGCGGCACTAAAATTGACCAAGCGGCAACCCAAGTTCATGACATCGGCATTTATCTTAAGAAAAATGAAACTGGTGAGACCGGCTTTCGTATACTAGCTGGAGGCGGTTTAGGTAGGACCCCAGTAATCGGCCAAGAAGTTTTTGAGTTCGTGAAAAAAGAATATCTACTGATTGCTCTTGAATCAATACTTCGCGTTTACAACAGAGAAGGCAGGCGTGATAACAAATACAAAGCCCGCATTAAAATACTTGTAAAAGCCACTGGCATCGAAGTCTTTCGCAAGAAAGTCATGGATGAATGGCAATCTCTAGACACCTCAAAATTAAAACTTAACCAAGCTGAGTTTGATCGTTGTGCTAAATTTTTTTTACCCCCAGCGTATAAAACGTTTAACGGCAACTCTGACTTTTTAAATGCATCTTTAAAATCAAACGCCCTATTTGCAAGCTGGCATCAGCAAAATGTCGATGACCATAAAGTGCCAGGCTACGCTATAGTCACCGTTTGTTTTAAAGAAACAGGCGTCGCACCGGGAGACGTAACTGACGCTCAACTAGAAAAGTTAGCGCAACTGGCTGATGAGTTTAGCTTTGGAGAGGCCAGAGTAAGTCATGACCAGAATGTGGTCTTCGCTGATGTCCACCAAGAACATCTCTTTGAGCTCTGGTCCGCTTTAAAATCTAACGCCTTGGCGAGCGCCAATTTAAGCCTACTCTCAGATATCATTTGTTGCCCTGGCGGGGATTTTTGTGCGCTAGCTAACGCCAAGTCTATCCCTATCGCAGAATCGATTCAAAGACAGTTCAGCGATGTAAAAGAACAACAAGCCGTAGGTGAGTTAAGCATAAACATTTCAGGTTGCATGAATGCTTGCGGTCATCACCATGTCGGCAATATAGGCATACTGGGGGTAGATAAAAAGGGAGCGGAATTCTATCAAGTCTCATTAGGTGGGTCGTCCCGTCACGAGGCTAGTTTAGGCTCGATTATCGGTCCAGCGTTCGCCCAAGACGATATTCCCGGCGTTGTTGAAAAGATAGTGAATGTTTATAAGGCTGAGAAGAAACACAGCGAAACATTTATAGAAACCTACAATCGAATCGGCATCGATCCATTCAAGGAAAAAGTTTATGTCAAAGCTGATTAAAGACCGAGTCTTAGCTACTGACAACTGGACATTGTTGAAGGAATCTACCGGACCGGAGGTTCTGGAAGTGGTTCAAGGTAAAAATTTTATTGTTCCCCTTACTTTCTGGCTTGAAAATACTGCGGAAATCGCGCTTTACGAAGGTGCTATAGGCATTTGGTTAGATAGCGATGAAACCCCAAAAATGATTAACTCTGATCTAAGTCAGATTCCAATTATAGCCCTCAATTTCCCAGTCTTCACCGATGGACGCTCATACAGCAGCGCGAGGCAGTTACGCACCGACTTTTCTTATCGAGGCGAACTACGTGCCGTAGGAGATATCTTACGTGACCAGCTGTACTATCTGTCTCAGTGCGGCTTTAATTCTTTTAGTCTACGACATGATCAAGATCCTGAACTTTGCCTGAAAGCGTTCGACGACTTTGCCACGAACTATCAGGCAACCGTCACCCAGCCAACTCCCTTGTTTAGGCGACGTTAGCTCCGTATAGTCTTAAGTAATTCGAATAATACTGCAGGGTACCCAGCATGGAACATGATTCACTACTGTTCCCGTTTTTCCTTATTTTTAGTGGGGCTGCTCTTTTCTCAACGGTGGCACTGTATCTAAAACAACCGCTACTTGTTGCCTACATATTTTTAGGCATTGCAATTGGACCTTTCGGGCTTGAATTGATTTCTGACGCCTCCTTGCTTTCGGATATCGCCGAATTTGGAATCATCTTTCTGCTTTTCCTGCTAGGCCTGGACATGCAACCTAAAAACCTTATTGCCACATTAAAAAAGACATTCCTTGTCACCATAGCTAGCTCATTAATCTTTGTCGCATTGGGTGTAGCAACCGGACTTTTTTTCAAATTCTCACTAACAGAAAGCCTAGTAATAGGCTTTGGCATGATATTTTCTAGTACTATTATTGGAATTAAGCTGCTTCCTACAACCGTCCTGCATCAAAAGCACATGGGCGAGCTAATGGTTGGGATTCTATTGATGCAAGATTTCATCGCTATTTTCATTTTGGTTTTTCTAGACTCAGGCAACTTAGAGCAGTCACGAGCACTGCAAATGCTAATCGCTGTCCCTTGTTTAGTTTTGTTTGCTTATCTGACAACCCGCTATGTACTCATAAAATTCATTGCACGCTTTGACCATTTTAAAGAATACATTTTCTTGTTGGCAATTGGCTGGTGTCTTGGGGTTGCAGAATTGGCGGCAAGCCTCGGACTTTCGGCTGAAATTGGCGCTTTCATAGCTGGCGTATCATTAGCCACTAATCCTATCTCTCAGTATATCGCCGTGAGCTTAAAGCCTCTTCGAGATTTTTTCCTGATCTTATTTTTCTTTTCCCTAGGTGCACAATTCAACATTGGGTTAATCGAGCAAATAGCAGCACCTGCTTTAGTCTTAGCGGCACTTGCCCTCATCATTAAGCCTGTGGTCTTTCAGTTTCTATTACACAGATTCAGTGAGAGGAGCCGTCTAGCTTGGGATGCCGGGTTACGGTTAGGTCAGATTAGTGAATTTTCCTTACTAATAGCATTTGTAGCTACCAGTTCGGGAATGATAGGAGAAGCTGCATCCTTGGTGATTCAAGGTGCAGCTATTGTCACTTTCTTAGTCTCGTCCTATATTGTAGTTATGTACTGCCCGACACCAATTGCCAGCAATCCTAAACTGCGTCGCGACTAGCTTTTCAAATTGAGAACAAAGCGGCCAGTAGCTCCGCCTTTCAATACTGTCGCTAGAGATAGGTCAAGATTGCTGAATTCAATTTCAGTACATAGAGCATCTAGATTTTCTAATTTCCATTGGTCTCCTAATTTCTCCCATACCCTACGCTTGGTCTCAATAGGTAGAAAAACTGAATCGATCCCTAATAAATTAACCCCTCGCAGAATGAACGGTAGCACTGAAGCCTGAAAAATCGGAGACTGTACCAGCCCGCAAGCAGCGACACTACCCCCATATTTAAGTGACTTAACAACGTTAAAAAGAGTAGAACCGCCAACCACATCTACCGCTGCAGCCCACTGCTCTCTATGCATCGGCTTAGTCGTTTCTTCGCTCAACTCACTTCGATCCATTAATTCTGTCGCGCCTAGGTCTTTCAGCAACTCATGAGCTGATTCTTTCGAAGTACTGGCAGTCACCGAAAAGCCAAGCTTGCTTAGCAAGGAGACAGCAACTATTCCAACGCCGCCTGTTGCGCCTGTCACAAGCACCGACCCGTTACTAGGTTCGACACCATTTTGCAGCAATTTTTCTATGCAAAGTGCGGCAGTAAACCCTGCGGTACCCAAGATCATACTTTCTTTAAGACTCATAGATTCAGGCAAATTAATAACCCAATCTGCAGGCACCCGAATGAATTGTCCAAACCCACCTGGCGTATTCATTCCTAAATCATAGCCAACAACAACAACTTGATCACCAACCTTAAAATCGTCAGAGCTTGACGATGTGACTATGCCAGCTGAATCGATTCCAGGGGTATGCGGATAGCTACGAGTTACGCCGCGATTACCGCTGGCTGATAGTGCGTCTTTATAATTTATTGAAGAATAATGCACCTCAATTACTACATCACCTTCAGGCAGGTCATCAATTTGACGTTCAATTAGCGCGCCTTTAAACACTTTCTCTTCAACTTCACTTACTTGATATGCTTTAAAACTTGTCAAAATCAGTTTCCTATTGAATGAGCCATCTTTTGCAGATGGATCGATTGTTTGATAACTCTATAGATAATTATTTCTATAACCGCGCACTTTTACTGATAATTGGTCTGCGTTGACTTTTCGAACCACTTTAGAACAGATCGGCTCGCGGCGCCTTCGAAAGCCGAGCCAAGCTTATCTTGTATTGATCTTTTGAATTCGAATTCAACTTCAAATACATCGGCTGATTCGCAAGCACTAAGAATACATTCATCGCTGGTTCTAATTTCATCGACCATGTAACGCTCCTTGGCTTGCATCGCAACCCAAGTTTCACCTGTCGCTATTTTATCTATATCAACACTTGGACGATGGTCTTTTACCCACTGTTTAAATATATCGTGGATAGTTTCCACGTCTTCCTGAACTTTATCCTTACCCTTCTGAGTGATTTCACCAAATGTTGTTAAGGTTCTTTTAAATTCACCGGCGCTAATGATTTCATAATCTACATCATTCTTTTTAAGCACCCTATGAAAGTTAGGCAACTGCACCAATACTCCGATAGATCCAATGATTGCAAAAGGAGCCGCCACTAGGCGGTCAGCCAAACAGGCCATCATATAACCACCACTCGCAGCCACTCTGTCGACACAGATGGTAAGTGGGATTTTTTGGTTCTTAATTCGCAACAGCTGTGATGAAGCTAGTCCATAAGAATGAACCATGCCGCCGGGACTCTCTAAATTCAAGATCACTTCGTCTTGCGGGGTCGCCAATGACAATATCGCCGTTATCTCTTCTCTTAATGATTCCACCGCGTCAGCAGATACATTTCCTTTAAAGCCAAGAACATAAACCCTTTTTTTGCGTTCGGGTGCAGCATTATCTTGGTCGCTGCTTTTAGCTTCTTTTTTGAGTTGTACTTTACGCGCTTTAAGCTCAGCTTTATGTTGTTTCTTCTCAACTTTATCAAGCAATTTGAGCTCTTCAGATTCTAAAACACCTTCTCTTAGACTGTCACGCATTTCTTCAATGTGATCGTTTACCTGAGTAACTCTAATACTACCCTTCTTCCCACTTTTCTTACCTCGATTGCCGCTAGATGCTATTATGCCAATCACAATAGCTATCGCGACAACCATCGTAGCAACTTTGGCAAGAAACATGCCGTACTCAATAAAAAATTCCAAACAAACTCTCCTATCTACATGGGTAAAAAACTAACAAAAAAACTCTTTTCTAACTTTGCCCGCGCACTTGCTGGACATAATATTGTATTAACTCTCCAGCCACACTGATGCCAGGGGATGGAACAACTGGTAATTCGTCAACGTGATACCAGTTAGCTTCTTCAATCTCGCCGGGTTCAGGAACGATATCGCCAGACTTATAATCAGCGATGAAGCCCAACATTAATTGCGACGGAAAAGGCCAAGACTGACTCTTCAAATAGCGTATGTTTTCAATCTCCAGCCCAACTTCTTCTCTCACTTCTCGGGCTACAGTTTCCTCGGCCGTTTCACCGACTTCCATAAATCCTGCAAGACAACTGAAAAAATTGCTTTTAAAACGGGCACTACGAGCTAGCAAAATTTTATCTCCGTCTACAATTAACATAATTGCACAGGGGTTAATTCGGGGAAAATAGTGCTTCTTGCAAGAATGGCAGATAACTGCCCGTTGCTCTGGATGATTCGAGGTTTCGGTGCCGCAAGCACCACAAAAACGGTGACTACCATACCAGTCAATAAGCTGAGCTGCTTTACCTGCCAAGGTGAAAGCAAGCTCACTCTGGCTAAATAAAAGCGATCGCAGTGATTGTAAATCTGCGCCTAAAGAGCCTGCAGGATCTTCATCCACTTGAAATAAATAGTAAGAGCCTTCAGCTGAGACATCAATAAAAATTAATTTATCGTCACCGCCCAGCAAATGATTAATTTCGCTTAAGTTCCAAAGAAACTTAGTTTGCCTGGTCGCCAATCTTTCACCGAAAAAAACTATAAACTGATCTGTTTCAGTGAGCTCATTACGTGCTGGAAATATGTTTGCAGCGGTCATTACATCCATATCGATAGCCTAACCAACTGGTAGAGATTTTTTCTCATCTTTCTAACTCTCCATATCCATCTGTGTCCAAACACAGAAATCGTTACTTGTTTTAGCTATATCAGCTAGCCGCTTCTTATGCGCAGCCTCTTCTTGAGCGTTTGCCCTGAGAACCAAGAGCTGTTTCCTTTGCGGGTTAAATTTTCTGATCCTATGCTGGGTTTCAGTAACTTCATCAGCGTCTTCTTTGAGCAGTAGACTCGACTGGCCGCTTGTCATAACTAGATAAACATCAGCTAATATCTCGGCGTCTAATAACGCCCCATGCAGCTGACGCTGGCTATTATTAATACCATAGCGCTTGCACAAAGCATCAAGGCTATTGCGTTGTCCTGGGTGCTTTTTTCTGGCCAAAAGTAAAGTGTCTAAGACGCCGCAAAGTGAAGCCATGCCCTTGTGACTTGAGTTAGCCAAGATCAATTCACTATCCAAAAAGCCAATATCGAAAGGCGCATTATGAATAACCAATTCAGCTCCTCTCACAAACTCTATAAGCTCTTCTTCAATATGCCTGAACAAGGGTTTATTGCTTAAAAAAGCTCGCGTCAATCCATGAACTTCCTGTGCGCCTTCATCGATATCGCGCTCAGGGTTTAAGTATCGGTGAAAGTGCCGCCCGGTAAGCTTTCTGTTTTCTATTTCCACACAGCCAACTTCAATAACTCGATGACCGTGCTTTGGGTCTAAGCCTGTTGTTTCTGTGTCTAGTACAATTTGTCTCATAGTCATCTTTTACAGCGTAATTAGTTAGCCAGCTATATCTTTGCGTTATACTCAACCTTGTCAGCTGGCATCGTTGATTTCTTAACTTCGCTAGACCGCCTCGGTTCGGGCGTCTTCTTTATATCGCCGGGCAGCCCCCTAAATCTCAAAGTTTGCCCACAATCACTGTACAACATTAGTGGCCCCGCTTAGCTTAAAACAATACCCTAAGCCAGTTATATAAGCAGAACTAGTTCGCTAAGTTTGCATTATTAGTTACAGCCAACATCTATCAACTATACGAGCACTAATTGACTGTTGATAGCTGCGCCCGCTAGTGCAACTTACTTCTGAAATTATCACCCACTTTAGCCGCCCCAACAGAAACAGCTCTGCGTTTTGCTCGAACAGGCTTCCAATTCGGTAGTATAGGCGTGAGAGGAGCAACTTGCTTAACACAAGAAATCAGATAAACACCACCAAAAGGGCTTCCAAATTTGTTGCCAATTTCTTCCAGTCTTTCGGCCTTAGTCAATAGCCGAGAAATATTAAGAGGTGAAAAATGAAGCCCCGTAAGCGACTGATCTATTCTTAAATCCAAAAGCCTAAACCAATCAATTAAACGATGCCTTGCGATGAAGCGTCCTCTCCAAGGCACTGCTAACCTGCGCCTAAACAAACGCATTAGCCCCCATTGGCTTAAAGGGTTAAAGCCTATAACAAGCAGCTGACCACCAGGGCGAAGCACTCGAGTTACCTCGCGCAGAAGCGCATGACTATCTTCGGTGAAGTCCAAACCATGGTGGACAACCACAGCGTCGATACTGTCATTAGCAAGAGGAAGCTGCTCTATATCAGCCACTGCGTTCTTTCCTCCAGACCGATAACTGGCTGAAAACAATATCTTATGGCTGATGGGGCTATCGTTAATCAATAGGTCTTCTTCACTGCCACCAACTTGCAGTATATGGTAGCCAAACATCCGCTCTACAATAGCTTTGGCAGCGATCCTCTCAAATCGCAGAGTAACTTGTCCTAAGGGCGTTTGAAACCACTGGGTTAGCAACGTAGACATTGAATCTGCAGCGTCGATGCCCTGCAGCAATCGTAGTCTTGTCTCTCTTTTTGACAAAAAACTCATCTGTTACTCACTCGCCATAAAACGCTATTTTTATGTTTCGTAAGACGACGAAACATGTAATGTCACACATCATAGGTGGATTCTAACGTTCTCATTGGACTTCTACCAGAAATGCTCGCAAAGCAAGACTGAGCATTGCTTGTAAATCGCTGAGGTCCAGCTATTATGTGGCTTTTATTAGAATTCGATTAATATGATAGGAAAGATACACCCAATCCCCGCCTTTACGGATAACTATATATGGGCTATTCACTGCTCAGAATCGGACCACGTTTGTATAGTCGACCCTGGCGATGCCAACGTCGTTCAGGAATACCTAAATCTCAATAAGCTCCAGCTGACGGATATACTCGTTACTCATCACCATCCAGACCACACTGGTGGACTGATGCAGCTTAAAAAGGACCATAAACCGAGGATCATTGGTCCGAAATCTTCAGGCATTGATGGAATAACCAACTTCGTTACTGAAAATGATTCAATTGAGCTTTTCGATTGCAATTTTACTGTTATTGAAGTGCCTGGGCATACACTAGATCATTTAGCGTTCTATTCAAAAAGTCCATTAGAGCCACTGCTTTTTTGTGGTGATACACTTTTTGCCGCGGGCTGCGGACGCCTATTTGAAGGCACAGCTGAGATGATGACCACATCGTTGGATAAGCTTGCCGACTTACCTGAAGACACTTCAGTTTATTGCACTCATGAATACACTCTAGCTAACCTGACCTTCGCTAAAGCGGTGGACCCACAAAATGCAGCTCTCGGATTTCGGACTATATCTGAGCAACACAAAAGAAAACTTGGCCTACCCACGCTGCCCAGCACAATATCCCAAGAGTTAAGAACTAATCCTTTCCTTCGCTGTGACGACGATGTTCTCAAGAAATCAGTGGAGACCAACGCTGGCCGCAAATTGAAATCCAGACTTGATACCTTCACTGAGCTGAGGCTTTGGAAAGATGGTTTTTAAGACAGCGTTCACGACAGCTAAATGATTTTTTCAAAGAAGATTCTGAACCGGTGCTGCTGCCTCGTTTTGACGGTTGCAGTATTCTCGAGTTGCCAAATTTCCACCAGCCTCCCTAGCTCGGAGATACTTTCGCGTGACGAAAACAAAAGCATCGACATACCTGCTGTTCGTCCTCTACCAGAACCTCCGAGCATAGCCGGCAAGCCGCCAACTGTAGTTCCGGTAACTGATTTATGGGAGCGACTTAGGCAGGGCTTCCAATTACAAGATCACTATGACCACCCTAGTGTCCAAGCTTATTTAGTGAACTATTCAACTAACCAGCGGCTTTTTGATTTGGTCACTGAGCGAGCGAGCCCTTTCCTCTTCGAGATAATCCAAGAACTCGAAGCAAGAGGTCTCCCTTTAGAGCTCGCCCTACTGCCAATTGTTGAAAGTACATTCGACCCAAATGCCTATTCACAACAACATGCTGTTGGGCTGTGGCAATTTATAGGATCAACCGCCAAAAGCTTTGGGGTTCAGCAAGACTGGTGGTATGACGGCCGCCGTGATCCATTAGTCTCCACCGCTGCTGCGCTAGACTATCTTACAATCCTTCACAATCAATTTTCAGAAGATTGGCTTGTGGCTGTTGGGGCATACAACACAGGCGATGGCAATGTTCGAAAAGCGATTCGACGTGGCGGCCAAAACATGTCCGCATTAGATTTTTGGAGCCTACCGTTAGCACCTGAAACAAGATCCCATGTGCCCAAGCTATTAGCACTTGCCGCAACCGTCAACAAAGGCAACACGGCGGAACTGGAATTTCCGCCAATTGCCAATAAGCCACAGCTACAGCTCGTCAATATTGGCAGCCAAATTGATTTGGCTCAAGCCGCTTCACTTGCAGGGATAAGCCAAGAGATGCTGAGAGGCTTAAATCCGGGCTATCTGCAATGGGCCACTCACCCGGACCAACCTCAATCTTTACTGGTACCCATAGTCAATGCGAAGTTATTAGAAGAGTCGATCGCTCGAGCAGATCCAGACAGATTTTTAACCTGGGATAGGTATGAAATTAAGTCTGGCGACACGCTTGGTCAAATAGCTCGCCGCCTTAAGACTCGGGTAGACGTGTTACAGCGGGTAAACGCTATTCATGGCTCAGCCATTGTTGCAGGAGACTCCCTGCTTATACCTAGAAATGTTAACTCAGCTTCTCAGCTCGCAAATACGGGATTTAGTTTAGAGCAAAAAATTGCCTTGCCAAACCAACGCTCATTTCCGTCTCCCCCTCATAATTACAGGGTGAAGGCCGGCGATAATCTTTGGGAAATCGCGAGGAAGTATGATTTGAAGTCATCAGAAATTGCGCAGCTCAACGAAATTGAAATGAACTCCGTTCTTCGACTAGGGCAGCTACTTAATCTCCAATACAACATTGCCAGGGACACCGGAATCGGCAATGAAATACCTAACGAAGTTAGCTCAACCCTTGGAACAACCTATTCTGTTAAACGCGGCGACTCAATAGCCCTAATCGCGAGGCGATCTGGCCATCCAGTCAGAGATTTATTGAATTGGAATAGCCTGAGCAAAGGCGAAATAATTTACCCAGGGCAACAAATTCGACTAACCCCTCCTGAATCGGGAACTAACTAATATGACAGAAACTGCGGCAATTGCGAAACAAGATAACGATTTTTTAGGCCACCCTAGGGGGCTGGTAATCTGCTTTTTTACCGAAATGTGGGAACGGTTCAGCTATTACGGTATGCGAGCACTTTTAATTTTCTATTTAACCCAACATTTTCTTTTTTCTGATCAGTCAGCGGCCGGAATCTATGCAGCTTATATTTCACTAGTTTATATAACGCCTGTTATCGGTGGCATTGTCGCAGATCGATATTTAGGCCCAGTAAAGGCAGTGATATTAGGGGCAATCTTGTTGGTAGCGGGCCATGCAGGAATGGCAATCGAGGGTGCAGCGGCGGTAGAAATCGTCACCGCAAACGGCATCGAAGTTCAGCGAGATTCGTTTTTCCTTCAAACCTTCTACTTATCCCTTGCCCTTATCATCATGGGAGTTGGCTTTCTGAAAGCGAATATTTCAACTCTTGTCGGCTCCATGTATGAGAGGCGTGATCCTCGCCGTGACAGTGCATTTACACTTTTTTATATGGGTATCAATCTAGGTGCTTTTTTGGGGGCCATTATTTGCGGATTCCTTTTGCAATACGGCGGGTTTAATTGGGGATTTGGCGCAGCCGGTATCGGTATGCTGTCTGGATTGGTGGTGTTTATAAAGGGCCATCATTTATTCGGAGAAGCAGGCAAGCCGAAGCGGCCCGAAATTCTCAAAGAGAAAATTATTGCAGGCATCAATCGAGAACAAATGATTTACCTGCTCACTCTAGTTGGCGTTATTATCTGCTGGCAGTTAATGCAGCAGCGCGCACTTGTTGGTGGATTGCTAGGCGCCTCACTGGTCGTAATGACCTTAATAGCAATTGTCTATGCATTTACAAAATGCGAGCCCCTAGATCGCGATAGGATGCTGGTATGCCTCTTCCTAATGAGCTATCAAATTATTTTTTGGTCTTTATTTGAGCAAACCGGCAGCTCCCTCAACTTGATGACAGATAGAAACATAGATCGAGTGGTTTTTGGTTATGAACTTCCGGCCGCGATATTTCAGTCTGTAAATGCCTTTTTTATTATCACCCTAGCCCCACTGTTTAATTTACTGTGGATCTATTTGGCGAAGAAAGGCTGGGAAGCTTCTACTCCACTAAAATTCTCAATGGCACTCATACAATTAGGTCTCGGCTTTCTGTTTCTAGTCTATGGTGCTTCACAAGCTACCGACCCAACACAAGTGGCGCTGATTTGGCTGGTACTACTTTTCTTGATGCACACTACAGGAGAGCTCTGCATTTCACCGGTGGGCTTATCTATGACGACTAAGCTCTCAGTACCCTCTGTTGTTGGAATGATGATGGGGTGTTGGTTTCTTGCGTCCGCTGCGGGTAACTATGTTTCAGGAACAATTGCTGCAATGACTGGCTCTGACACAGTGGGCGGTGAAGTTACCGATCCAGCTGCGGCTCTAGCAGCTTATATGAATGTCTATGAAACCGCAGGGTGGTACAGCATCGGGGCAGGTTTGTTTGCAATATTATTAGTACCATTTTTAAAGCACTTCATGCACGGAATCAAATAGGCACACAGTGATAAAAATGCAGTAAAATCTGCAACTAACACTTGGACAAAGGGAAGTCATATGGGATTTTTAACAGGTAAGCGAGTTTTGATTTTAGGGGTAGCTAGCAAGCTTTCCATCGCATCGGGAATTGCAGAAGCGATGCACCGGGAAGGCGCTGAGCTAGCTTTTACCTATCAAAATGAAAAGCTCAAAGACAGAGTAGAAAAGTTCGCAAAGTCTTGGGATTCAAATCTTATTTTTCCATGCGACGTACAAAATGACAGTGAAATTGCTGAGTTATTCTCAGCGCTAGGGGCGCATTGGGATGGTCTGGATTGCATCGTTCACTGCCTTGCCTACGCCCCTGCGCACGAGCTTGACGGGAATTTCGTTGACGTAAGCACCCGCGAAGGTTTTTTGACTGCTCATGAAATTAGTTCTTACAGCCTAGTTGCACTGGCCCAAGCCGGCCATGACATGATGCGCGGCCGAAACGGTTCAATACTTACCTTGAGTTACCTAGGCGCAATGCGCAGCTTACCCAATTACAACGTGATGGGCCTTGCTAAAGCCAGCCTGGAGGCAAGCGTACGCTATCTCGCCGCGAGCTTAGGACCTGAAGGCATAAGAGTAAACGCTGTTTCAGCAGGTCCTATTAGAACCCTTGCTGCCTCAGGCATTAAAAGTTTCAGGAAAATGTTGCAGCATAATGCGGCACAAACACCCTTAAGAAAAAACGTGACCATCGAAGAAGTCGGAAATGCAGCAAGTTTTCTTTGTTCAGATCTTGCGTCAGGTATCAGCGGAGAAATTCTTTATGTTGATGGTGGTTTCAATACCACAGCTATGGGCTCACTAAATGACTTAGATGACAGTAAGTAATAAGTTAATGAAAATAGGTTGATTGGACTGCAGCAGTCTAAACAACTCAAATTCCTTTTAAAGAACTTGGCCTCCCCTAGGTGCTTGTTTGAAAATAGGCCAAAGTGACCAGCAGTCTTGTGTAAAAAATTGAGTGTTAGTAACTAGGGCAGATGGACAAGAACTGAAGGCTAGCCCCAACGGAAGTTGAAATTAGCCTTCAGTGCTATTTAGAAGTTTTCGTCAGCCAAACTTGATTGAATGTCCGCACTATCTCTTAAATTACCTAGAAAAGCTTGGAAATCGCTGTTGCCAAGATCGCTCAGCATTCGGTCTGTCATAGAGTCACGCTGCTCTTCCGGAATAGAATCAATACTTCCTTCGGTTACCTGATTTAGCTCTACGATTACGAAAGTCCCATTATCAAGAGTCAAATTAGATCTCTCTGGAGAGTCGAGTGGCTCGGGCATCGCAAATACTTCTTGAAGAACTTGGCGGTTTAAACTAAAAGCATTCCTATCAACAGCATCTGCTACTACCCACTCAAGTTGATTTTCAGTCAGCAATTGGTCTAGCTGGTCTTTATCATCAACTGCCGCGTAAAGCGACTCTCCTAGGGCAGTCGCGGCTTTGCGTTCCATGTCAGTACGGATGTTGACAGAAATCTCACCGGCAACATCTTCAAGTGGCAAAATACTCTCTTCGATATACTGCTCTAAATGCAGGACCATGACCTGCGAGTCGCTTAACTCCAAAGCATCACTGTTGTTGCCATCATTAAGTACGGCTTCAGAGAATGCCGCATCAATAACTTCTTGAGATGAGAAAAGACCGCTTCCACCGTCTCGCGATAATGCCTGGCTTTGAAGGATAGTCAGCCCCAGTTCTTCAGAAATCTGAATTAAATCAGCTGTTTCAAAAGCTAGATTTGATAGATCCGCCAGTCTTTCAGCGAACAACAATTCCACTTCTGCAGATTTAAGTTCGCGCTCGAGGCCGGACGATAGCTCTTCAAAGGTCTGGTAAACGTTATCGTTATCTTCAGTTAATTTAACTAGATGCACTCCAAAATCAGTAACAACTGGTCCGGAGATTTCATCAAGTGATAACGCGTCTAAAGCTTCCTCTAGCTCTTGTGGAAATGCGCTGCCATCGGTAAAGCCGATATCACCGTCCTCTTCAGCAGAGGCTGTATCACTGGAAAGTTCACGGGCAACAACACCAAACTCTTCGCCGTTTGCCAAACGTGCGCTGGCGCTCTGAGCGAGCTCTAACGCCTGCGCTTCATTCAAGTCAGCACCGACTTCAAACAGGATATGAGAAGCGCGCTTTTCCGAAGAACCTTCGAAAGCACTACGATCCTCCTCGTACTTTGCCAATAACACATCTTCGGCAACAGCAATTTCATCAGAGATTGTGTTTTTATCTAACAAAACATAACTGACGATTACTGAAGCGTCTTCTTCAAATAGGTTTTGATTCTCATCGTAGTAGCTTTGGATTTGCTCCTCGCTTATCGGCGTATCTAAGGTTCGCGTACCCATCGTGACAGAAAGGTAGCGGAGATCTCTGGTCTGAGACGAGAGTTTAACCAAGCGATCTAATTCTGCATTGGTGACAAAGTTCGAACTAGCATAGGCGTTAGCAACCTGCGCCATAAGCATTTGCTTACGTAGGGTATCTCGGTATATCGGAACACTAAATCCTTGGCTAGTCATTGTTCTAACAGCTAAGTCAGGATCAAACACACCATTTATTTGGAAGGATGGTGTTTGAATAATTGAGCGATCAATTCTGTCACTCGACACAGACATTGATGTGCTTTGTGCCAACTGTCTCATAACCACTTCTTCAATCAATTGGTTGAGTGAAATTTGCTCTATTAGGTCCTGATCAAGGCCATCGATATTGCCCCCTAAGGTGCCAATCAAGTTCTGTGTGTTCGCTTGAAGTTGTACTTCGGTGATCTCTTCACCGTTTACTTCGGCTACCGGTGGCGATGTTATAAAACCACCAATAATTGATTCAACGCCAAAAAGAGCGAATATCGCGATGATAAAACCAACAATAACCTTTGCGATGACACCTTGTGAATTATCTCGAATATTTTGCAGCATGATGTTTTCCAAACGCTAAGCATTGACGTGATGTCGCTTAACTTTACAAATAACATTTCAAAAACTAAATAAAAAGGGCGCATCATAGATGCGCCCCATTTTTACTAGCCAGAAAGCAGCTTAGGATTTGAGCAGTTTAAAGGAGATAAGAATCTGGCTCCATGACTATAAACTGATCGGGCAACCCGAACTTCTTCTATGTGTTCACAGAGTCTTTAAGCGCTTTTCCTGCTTTAAAACTAGGAACGCGCGCCGCTTTAATCTGAATTGGTTCGCCAGTCTGAGGATTACGTCCAGTGCGTGCAGCGCGATCTTTCGTGGCAAAAGTCCCGAAACCTACTAATACAACCGGATCAGCTTTCTTTAGAGATTCGGTAATTGCTTCTATCATAGCATCTATAGCACGACCGGCCGAAGCTTTTGGAAGGTCCGCACTGGCCGCAACTGCATCTATCAATTCTGATTTGTTCACATTAACCCCTTTTTATAAATATGATGTTTTTATTGCTTGGTATTATACAAAACCTTCTTAAATTTATCGTCTTCTTGCCACTAAAATCCAGTTTTTAATATAAATAATTAGCGGTTGCCCGCTAACTCGGTTGAATAGAGATAGCAAAAGATAGATTTGAACGTTGAATTAAAAAACAGCCTACACCCTAATGTTCATCGAGCCTTTATACCAATTGCATGAAAGCACTGTCAATACAGTGCCACTCTATTAATGTATATTAATGTGTACTAATGTGCTTTTTGTCACTACTTTTATCTTTATCTTCTTTTACGGCTTCTTTCGGCTTTTTATCAGCATCGATTGACGTAGGCTGATATTGCAATGCCACATCCAAAACTTCATCGATCCACCGCGCAGGAACAATTTCTAATTCGGCTTTAATATTATCCGGTATTTCAGCCAGATCACGCTCATTATCCGCAGGTATAATTACAGTTTTGATGTTTCCTCGATGAGCGGCCAAGAGTTTTTCTTTAAGCCCGCCTATCTTAAGAACTTGACCACGCAGGGTGATCTCCCCTGTCATCGCGACATCTGCTCGAACAGGAATTTTAGTTAGCACCGATACCAATGCTGTACACATGCCTACCCCTGCACTTGGACCGTCCTTAGGGGTTGCGCCTTCAGGCACATGTATATGTAAGTCGTATTTCTCATGAAAGCTTGGCGCCAACCCAAGGCTTTCAGCTCGGCTTCTAACCACCGTTAACGCCGCTTGAATAGATTCCTGCATCACATCACCCAACGAACCCGTTTTGATGATTTTACCTTTACCTTCGACAGCAATTGCCTCAATCGTTAACAATTCACCGCCGACAGATGTCCACGCTAAACCGTTGACTTGGCCCACTTGATTTTCTTCTTCTGCTTTTCCGTAATCATACTTCCGGACACCGGAGTATTTTTCTAGCAACTCTGAGCTGAGTTTTACCTCATCGACTTTTTTGCCTAATGAGTTATCTTTAACAATCTTCCGACAAACCTTGGCTATTTCTCGTTCAAGGCCACGTACGCCTGCTTCGCGGGTGTAATAGCGAATAAGATCTCTTATTGGGCCTTCATCGAAAGATAGCTCGGCTTTCTTCAAACCATTGTTCTTAATTTGCTTGGGCACTAAGTAGCGCTCTGCAATATTTACTTTTTCGTCTTCGGTGTAACCTGGAATGCGAATAACTTCCATACGATCCAATAATGGCTCTGGGATATTCATGCTATTAGAAGTACAAACAAACATGACTTCGGACAAGTCATAATCCACTTCTAGATAGTGGTCATTAAAACTATTGTTTTGCTCAGGGTCTAAAACTTCTAACAATGCAGATGCTGGATCTCCCCGATTATCCATACCCATCTTGTCGATCTCATCGAGCAAAAAAAGCGGATTCTTCACCCCGACCTTCGAAAGTTTCTGTATTAGTTTTCCAGGCAACGAGCCTATGTAAGTACGGCGATGGCCGCGAATTTCTGCTTCGTCTCGCACACCACCCAACGCCATACGAACAAATTTACGATTAGTAGCCCTTGCGATTGATTCGCCCAAAGAAGTCTTACCTACACCAGGAGGTCCAACTAAACATAAGATTGGCCCTTTGAGTTTTTTAACCCGCTTCTGTACAGCTAAATATTCAATAATTCTTTCTTTTACTTCTTTAAGACCGTAGTGGTCGTTTTCAAGAATCTCTTCTGCCTTCGCTAAGTCCATTCGTACTTTGCTTTTCTTTTTCCAAGGTATGCTGACCATCCAATCAAGGTAGGTGCGAACCACAGAGGCCTCCGATGACATGGGAGACATAAGCTTTAGCTTATTTAATTCAGTAGCCGCCTTTTCTTTAGCCTCTTTAGGCATGCCAGCGTCTTCAATCTTCTGTTTTAATTCTTCAGCTTCATTAGGAACATCTTCCAGCTCGCCCATTTCCTTTTGAATGGCCTTCATCTGCTCATTCAAATAATACTCGCGCTGACTCTTTTCCATCTGCTTCTTAACGCGGCCTCGAATCCGTTTCTCTACTTGAAATAAGTCGATCTCGGATTCTATCAGCGCCATCAAGTGCTCAATTCTAGCTTGAAGTCCCGCAAGCTCTAATAAATTTTGCTTTTCCTGCAATTGCAAAGACATATGTGAGGCAATAGTGTCAACCAGTCGGCCTGGCTCATCAATGCTAGATATCGACGTCAGCACCTCTGGTGGGATTTTTTTACTTAACTGAACGTATTGATCGAACTGCGAGAGCAGTGATCGGATCAGCAAAGCAGATTCTTTTTCCGGGATTTCGTCTGAACCAAGGACATTTGTTTCAGCTTTAAAATGGTCAGCATCAAACACTACATTTTTGATGTGAGCACGATCTAGGCCTTCCACCAATACTTTGACGGTTCCATCTGGCAGTCGAATAAGCTGTAAAATGGTTGCAACGGTGCCGATCTGAAACAGGTCATCAATGCCTGGCTCGTCCTCGGATGCATTTTTTTGAGCAACAAGCAGTACTTGCTTATCGCTGGCCATCGCAACTTCCAATGCCTTGATAGACTTAGGGCGTCCGACAAATAAGGGCTGAACGATTTGTGGATACACCACGACATCCCTCAATGGCAAAAGAGGAAAGCTGGTAAATTCTAGAACGTCGGCAGGGCTGCTCATAAACTACCTTTCATAAGAGTTAGGGCGTTGTAAGGAGATGGTGACTAGCCCTTATAAATCAAGGGCAAGCTATACTTATTCGTCAGCGGCGGTTTTATTAGGCTGCTCGACATTTTCGTACATCAATAGGGGCTCGGATTCGCCTGCTATCACGGCCGCATCGATAACGACTTTGCTAACATTCTCTAAAGACGGGATTTTGTACATTGTATCGAGTAAAACCGCCTCCATGATAGAGCGTAACCCTCGAGCACCGGTTTTACGGTCTTGGGCTTTCTTAGCAATTGCACGTAGAGCTTCATCTCGAAATTGTATCTCTACATTTTCCATCTCAAATAGCTTTTGGTACTGTTTGGTCAGAGCGTTCTTTGGCTCGCGAATGATCCGAACCAGAGCGTCTAGATCCAACTCGTCTAAAGTCGCGATCATTGGCAGTCTACCGACAAATTCAGGAATAAGTCCATAACGAACCAAATCGTCAGGCTCTACATCTCGTAAGGTCTCTCCCACCTTAATTTCTTCAGATTTGCTACGGACTTCAGCACCAAACCCAATTCCGCCTTTTTCTGAACGGCTCCGAATTATTTTATCGAGCCCCGCAAACGCACCGCCGCAAATAAAGAGGATATTAGATGTATCGACTTGCAAAAACTCTTGCTGAGGATGCTTACGCCCACCTTGGGGTGGCACTGACGCAACAGTCCCTTCGATCAATTTAAGTAAAGCTTGCTGCACGCCTTCACCGGATACATCTCGGGTGATTGATGGATTATCAGATTTGCGAGAGATCTTGTCGATTTCATCGATATAAACAATGCCAACCTGAGCTTTATCAACATCGTAATCGCACTTCTGAAGCAGTTTTTGAATAATATTTTCAACGTCTTCGCCAACATAACCAGCCTCGGTTAATGTCGTTGCGTCTGCGATGGTGAACGGCACATCGAGCATTCGGGCAAGTGTTTCAGCCAATAATGTCTTACCGGTACCGGTTGGACCGACCATGAGTATGTTACTCTTGCCAAGCTCAACGTCGCCTTTACCCTTATCGTAATTAAGCCGCTTGTAGTGGTTATAGACAGCCACCGCGAGAACCTTTTTAGCGCTCTCTTGACCAATCACGTAGTCATCGAGGGTATTTTTAATTTCCTCAGGAATGGGCAACTTACGAGTCGTAGTCTCCGACTCTTTTTCTTGAATCTCCTCGCGAATGATATCGTTGCAAAGATCTACACACTCATCGCAAACGAAGACCGAAGGACCCGCTATTAGCTTTCTGACTTCGTGCTGACTTTTCCCGCAAAATGAGCAGTAAAGCAGCTTCCCGTTGTCATCGCCTTTATCGAAACGATCATCTGACATATGGTTATTAAGTCTTTAACTTTCCTGAATTTTAATGAAGTACCACCGGCTTTCTGTCAGTGGTGATTTAACCGGCTGAAGCAATTTTGCTGACAGTCGGATTACACATAGATAAAATGAAGGCAAACATCACTAATTGCAAGGTCTACAAACCACGCAATTAGATTTAATTGGCAGTCTTGGAACTGTTATCTACTCTTCTTTCAATTACTTTATCTACAAGACCGTATTCTGCAGCTTCTTGTGCACTCATAAAATTATCGCGCTCAGTATCTTTGGCAATCTTCTCTTCAGTTTGCCCGCTATGTAAAGCAAGTAACACATTAAGTCTTTTTCGTATCTTTATGATTTCATTGGCTTGTATTTCTATATCTGAAGCTTGGCCTTGTGCCCCGCCACTAGGCTGATGGATCATCATGCGCGAGTGAGGCAATGCAAAGCGCTTGCCCGCAGCTCCACCGGCGAGCAACATTGCGCCCATACTTGCTGCTTGGCCTATACACATGGTGCTAACGTCAGGTTTGATAAACTGCATCGTGTCATAAATGGACAATCCGGCCGTCACCGAACCACCAGGCGAATTGATATAAAGGTGTATATCTTTGTCCGGGTTTTCAGACTCAAGATAAAGCAATTGGGCCACTATCAGATTGGCCATGTGGTCTTCCACCTGTCCAGTCATAAAGATAACTCTCTCCTTGAGTAACATGGAATAAATGTCATATGACCTTTCACCTCTGGCAGTTTGTTCCACTACCATTGGCACTAGAGCTGCGTGGGGCGCGAATTGCGAGTCGTGCATTTATCTTTCCCTTAAATCTAAAAGTGAGCTGCCTGTCTAATTGCAGCACACCCGTTCAGTTAATCTAAATAAAGTGTAGCCGGTCAGGTAGTGAAATAACTGAAGAATTAACAGTTTTGCCCGTCTATTTTGCAGATTACTTCTCGTCTGCTACTTCTACGTCCGTATCGGCACCCTCAGTTTTCTTCTCGTCAGGCTTAATAACCTCCTGATAGCTAACTTTGGTATCCGTCACTGTGGCTTGTTCTAGTATATGGTCGAAAACTTGATCTTCAAGTACCCCAGACTCAATTGATGCTAATTGCTCGTCGTTACTGTAATACCAGTTAACGACATCTTCCGGAGATTCATAGGTAGACGCCAGCTCTTCAACTGCCTCACGTACTTTTGCTGGGTCAGCTTTGAGCTCTTTAACCTTAATCACTTCGCCGAGCACTAGCCCAAGGGTAACCCGTCGGCTTGCCTGATCTGAAAAAAGCTCATCAGGAAGCATGCTTGGGTCGAGGTTTTGCCCACCACCACCCATTTGCTGGAGCGCCTGAGTCTTGAGCTGCTCAATTTCTGAAACCACCAATGCTGCAGGAACACTAACATCAACACTTTTAATAATGGCATCCATTATTGCGGTCTTGACCTTATTTCGGCTGGCCGTTTTCATTTCCCGGTTCATGTTATTGACAACTTCTTCTCTGAAAGCGACTAAGCCGCCTTCTTCTACACCGAAGCTTTTATAGAATTCCTCGTCCACTGCCGGCAACGTTTGTTCGCTGATGCTGTTAAGCGTGATTTCGAACTCTACTTTTTTACCTGCTAAATCTTCACTTTGATAATCTGCGGGAAATTCTAGTGGTAACACAAACGTATCACCGGCTGACTTACCAATGATGCCTGTCTCAAACCCTGGAATCATGCGTTCTGACCCAAGAACTAAACTGCTACCTTTGGCATCGCCACCAGCGAATTCTTCGCCATCTTTACGGCCGGTAAAATCGATATTAACCATGTCTTCATTAGCAGCTGCTCTCTCAATAACCTGCCATGACTGCCTCTGTTTTCGAAGAGTTTCAATCATTTCATCGACATCATCATCATTGACATCGGCGCTAAGGCTTTCCACCGCCACTGCAGTGAAATCAGGTAATGCAATGTCGGGATATACTTCAAACACAGCAGTGAATTCTATGTCTTGCCCTTCTTCCATTTTAGTAGCTTCGATCTTAGGCTGGCCAGCAGGCCTAAGATCTTGCTCATTAATGGCGTCATAAAACGTTTGGCTCATGAGTTCCCCCACAACTTCCTGCCTTACACCCTCACCAAATCTGTCTTTTACAACCTTAAAGGGGACTTTGCCGTGACGAAAACCATTAAGTTTCACGGTTTTAGCCGCATCTTTAAGTTTGGCATTAACCGCAGAGTCCACCTGCTCGCCCGGGACCGCGATTGTCATTCTTCTTTCTAAACCTTCCGTTGTTTCAACTGAAACCTGCATTTGTTGACCTCAATTATCCTAGGTGACACTCACCCGAAATTAGTTCTAATCAATAGCGCTTTGCATCACATTTTGAGATATTGCATGTGACAGATATGTGCTGGTGAAGGCGTAATTCTGATTGTCTGCGAATTCAGTAAGTTGAATCAGATTTGCAGACATCTATAAAGTGCGCGATTCTCCCATACCGTTATAGGAGATTCAATCTCTAGCCTCCCCCTATTTATAGGCATAAGCTTAGTTTAATCGTAAATAGTAAACCCAGATACGACCATTGCGAGCCACGTGGTGGATTTTTAAGCAATTGAACTCCGCATCTATCAGAATGGGTAGGTTACATATTGTCGGTTCAGCAAGATTTGAGATCACTTGATCATCCCGTTGAATTGATGTTGTCACTATTTATCAAGGAAGAAAGTTTTCCGGTTGCTCATTAGCTCAACAGAAGGTAAGTTTTACTAGTAAGTTAGATGCGCTTGAACACCCCAAAAAGCCGTTTTGATAGAGTAGTCCCATGTCGAACGTCGTCAATATTTAAAAACCAGAAAAACAATACAGCCAAGGAATATAACGATGTCAAAGCCAATCACCCCCAATCAATTGAAGTCCAACTCATTAGAGTCAGTCTATTTAAATGAAGATCTCTGGTATTTCGATACCGACTCCGGTGAGACGGTAGGTCCCTTCCGCTATAAATCTGAGGCAGAGTCGAATCTCAATCGCTTTTTGGCCCAGCTACAAAACCAGTTAGGGGTCAAGTCTTAAATCAGGGCGCCCCTCCTTTGTAATCGGCGCCCTCAGGATACCGATTACAAGGGAAGAGATAATAACTAACTTGTCGATTTATAAATGTTAGTTAGTTAAGCAAAACTTTCACATAAGATATAGCCGATTGATTTAACTGAAAATTTTTCTCACAGTTACACAGATGTTGCACAAGCGTGTGACTACTAGAAATCATAGTAACTCGTAGGTAGAATTTGGCACTCAAAAGCAAGAATATAAAAACGATAAAACCCCAGTATCTAGAAGCTTGCGTGTATCAGCGAGGGGGTGTTAGGCAGCTTCGTATGTAGCTTGCGAAAGAAAACAAATATGCACGGAAAAGCCTACGCACACGCAGCAAAACAACAGCAGTCAGACATGGCAAAGCAGCCTACTTAGAAATTTACGCCAATCTCCAGCAAAGCAAAACTTTTTTCAACTACTACTAGAAAAGGCGTGCAACAGTACTTAGTCTTTCGCAAACGTGATGTTGAACTGGGACACATTGTTAGTGGACGTTTAGCAGCAATAACCGCGCACTTACAGCCCTAGCTCAGCTTCATTGGCAAAGACACAAAACTTTAAGAGCCAGAGCGAACAGACTGCGAAAACGACTTTCACCATCGTCAAAATCTACCAACAGCCTCGTCAAATAAGTCACCGTGCAAAATGAACAAAGCATTATAAATGCTTGTATCAGATGGCAAAATTAAAACGGTGTAACACACAGAAATGGCTTTGACTTTAAAGCTGCCACGTCTCTACAAAAGAAATGATGCAATGAGGCGACAACATTGTCGAACGGTGAATACGGAAGCTTTCTCTGTGCAATGTCTAGCTACTGTGCCAAACACTACAGGCTAGATAACGCTGAGCTTAGCGAGCAAAAAATCGTGCAGCACTTTTTGCTATTTGCAACCAACAGTGGATTGCGTGTTAGAGCGCAGTGACGGTTACGCTGGACTGATGTACAAGTAAAAGCAAACAGTGTGGGTGGTAAAGAGCAAAAGCTGGCTAGAATTACTGTCCGTGCAGAAACCAGCAAGGTACGCACAACTCGCATGCTGCTGTGTCGTATCGGACAGTATTTTGAACCCTTGCGTGAACTAGTCTCGCAATCCAGCAATGATGCTTATATCTTAAGCGTGTATGGCGATCAAATGCTCAGCAAACAACCAAACCCGCTGAGAACGACGCAGTTCGAACTGCCATCGAAACTACCACTCCCCAAAAGCCGTTAGCCAATCACCGAGCCAGCTTATAAGCGTTTAAAAATAACTTATTAGTGCACGATTTTCATCTGTCTGTAATTCTTTTGACGTTGTCAATGACAGGCATAGTGAGGCTCGGGAAAATGCTAAATGGCAGTGGGAGAATACTGCTAATTTTAGACGTCAATGGCTTGGATGTTATAAACGGAACTATATTGAAAAAAACCTCACCTTTGCCGCATTTAAAGATGCATAAAGTCTATATCTGCACCGCCAAATAAGAAAGAAATCCAATCTCATAAGATTAAAAAATAGTTATTTATCGCCATGTTATAAGTACTTCTTTATAGGCACTTGAATATAGCTGCTTCGTTATAGCCATCCATTTACCCTGCCTAAAGTTTTTTGTGTTTTTAATCACTGTTATTTTTAGAATAAACACTATGATCTCCTCTATTGAGGCACCAGTGACAGTCAATTTTATTGAATCAATGCAGCTTATACCGGACATTGACAAAACCTTATCTTCTGAGCCGACGTTAACCGGCTTCAACGAAGTTAAACAACGGATGGTTAAAAAAATATCGCGACTAACTACCTATTATAGCGTAACTAACTGTATAGTTTCGCTTTCAGTTAGCCGAGTTTAAGAATCCTGGCGCCAATACAGATAGTTGAGGACACAATGGAATTAATAAAGCAGTCAGACAAGCTGAGCAGCGTTTGCTATGACATCCGCGGCCCAGTGCTCGAGCACGCAAAGAAATTGGAAGAAGATGGTCACCGCATTTTAAAATTAAATATCGGCAACCCGGCGGCTTTCGGATTTAATGCGCCCGATGAGATTCTTTATGACGTGATCCGCAATTTAGCTAATGCCCAAGGTTACAGCGATTCCAAGGGTATATACCCTGCCCGTAAAGCAATTATGCAAGAAGCTCAGCGCTTAAATATTAAAGGCGTTGAGATCGACGATATATATTTGGGAAATGGCGTTAGCGAACTAATCACCATGGCCATGCAAGCTTTGCTGAATGACGGTGATGAAGTATTGATCCCAGCACCAGATTATCCACTATGGACTGCTGCCGTGACCTTAAGTGGTGGCAACCCTGTTCATTATATTTGCGACGAAGAGGCTGATTGGTTTCCCTCAATTGAAGATATTGAGTCGAAGATTAGCCATCGAACAAAAGCCCTGCTTGTCATTAACCCAAACAACCCAACTGGCGCTGTATACAGCAAAGAAATATTGCTAGAAATTGTTGAACTTGCAAGAAAGCATAAGCTCATACTGTTTGCCGATGAAATCTACAGCAAAATAGTATATGACGATGCTCAATACATACCGCTTGCCTCGTTAAGTGACGATGTATTCACTGTTAGCTTCAATGGCCTCTCTAAATCCTATCGACTAGCCGGATTCCGATCTGGCTGGATGGTTCTCAGTGGGCCGAAGCACCTTGCGAAAAGTTATGTTGAAGGGCTGGAAATATTAACCAATATGCGTTTATGTGCGAATGTGCCAGCACAGTTTGCCGTACAAACCGCACTGGGTGGATATCAAAGTATCAATGACTTAGTTATGCCAGGTGGTCGCTTAAAGGACCAGAGGGATATAACAATCAAGCTACTCAGCGAAATACCGGGAGTTAGCTGCGTAAAACCCCAAGGCGCCATTTACTTATTTCCTAAGCTGGACCCCAAAGTTTATAAAATCGAGAATGATGTCGCTTTGGTTTTACAGATCCTGGAACAAGAGAAGATTTTATTAGTCCAAGGCAGTGCTTTTAATATCACTGATACTCAGCACCTAAGAATAGTATTTCTCCCTACAGTGGTGGAGTTAGAATTAGCGATTAACAAGTTTTCAAAAGTTCTCGCTCAGCTTAGAGGCTAAACCGACTTAGGTGATAACGCCTTAGGTCAGCTTAAACCCTAGATTTTTGAGAATGGCTAATTTCTGAGAGTTTAGCTGGGGTACTGCAATTTCAAAGTCTGAGAATTCGTATCTATTAATCATGGTTTTTCTAAATTTATCAAATGCACCACCTCGGTTTTCAGATCCTGTTATTTGCCGCTTAAAATCCACCGACCAATCCTCAATAGGTAATGCACAAGAGACGGCAGTCTCCACAGACGCTAAAATAGTATTTTTGAGCACTAATTTCACAGGCGTAGATTCTTCAAGGTTAGGGAAGTGTCCCTCCCCTGCCCACATTAACTCATTGAATGATTCTGCTAGCATTTTTGTTGCAAGCGTCTTTGCTCTTCTGCTGTAGCCGGCAATATGAGGAGTAGCAATAGTAGTTAGGGCCATCAAATCTAAATTTATGTCAGGTTCATTAATCCAAACATCCAATATGCTGAACACATCTGGGCGTGACTCTAAAAAAGCGAGTAGATCATTTTCTTCTATAACTTCACCGCGACTTGCGTTAATTAAAACTGCAGCATTAGGAAGTCGGGCAAGTAAGGCTAGATCAACCATATTAGAGGTTGGATATTTACCATCGAAACTTAGCGGCGTATGTATTGAGACTGCTTCTTGATCAAAAACATCTTCAATAACTGCGGTGAATTCTACTCCTAAAGAAATAGCTATTCGGCGCTGCTCTTCAGTCAACAATGGGTCATAGGCAAGAACGTCAATATCTATGGACTTCAGCAAACGAGCAAGCGCTGAACCGACTGCACCAAGGCCTACAATACCAACCCGGCTTTTTTTTTCTTCCAGCGTAATTATTTTAGAGAAACCAATCAATGCGCTAAGACAATAATCAGCTACTGCTTGTGCATTGCTGCCGTGAGCATGTGCAAAAATAATATCATTATTGGCCAAGTAAGCCTGATCGATATGATCTGTGCCGCTAGTAGCTGTACCAACAAATTTTACGTTACTTTGTTCAAGAAGCGTTTTATCCACATTCGTCACAGAACGAATTAAAAGAGCATCAGCATCAGCTATTGTTTGGGCATTTATTTCTCGACCTGCAAGTAAATGCAACTCTCCAAATTGAGAAAAATAAACTTCAATATCTTTTAAGTTAGCGTCAGCAATTATTTTCATAGAATAAGGACCCGCATCAAGCAAACACTACGTGGTTAACCATTTAGTTCGCCATCAGGTGATTTTAAAAACTCTTTCAAATTGATAAAGAAGGCTTTCACGTTCAGCATTTTGAAAATTCAACTCTCGCAGCAAATCTTCGAAACCTGATTTGTCAGGCAAGCCCACTTTAAGATCTTCATAATTGATACTGGAAAAGCTCTCATCTTCGCTCCTAACATCACATTCAATTGTCGCTAATGCTTTAGAAAGTTGAGCTGCAGCTAAATTGTCTGCTAGAACACGGGGCAAACTCTTTGCCCCGCGGAATTTCAAATCCCCAACAGCATTTAAGTTTTCATAAATCGCTTCAATTGTTGGGAACTCACCCAGTAACGCTTTCGCTTTCACAGGACCCACACTAGGCACGCCACTGATAACATCAACGCTGTCGCCTACCAACCCTAGGTAATCGGGGAATTGCTCAGGGTAAACACCATACTCATTAAACACATCTTGCCGATATCGTTTACGGTTACTACTGAAATCCCACAAGTAATTTCGCTCGTTTACCAACAACTGTGCCAAATCTTTATCTTTGGACACAATGCAAACAGCCAGTTTTGGGTTTTCTAACCGTGAAATGCGAGCAGCTAAGGTACCAAGGATATCGTCCGCCTCATAAAGCCGGCTAGCAAAATTGGCCAATCCCATAGCATCACAAACAAGGGCGCACGCATCTAATTGGGCTTTAAGGTTTTCATCTGGCAATTCACGATTTGATTTATAGTTCGGAGAAAGTTGATGGCGAAACCCACTAAACAGACTTTCATCACGGGCGATGGCAACATAACGGGGTTTAACTCTATTGATAAATTGCAGTAAGAATCGAGTAAAGCCATAAACAGCGCTAAGATCATTGTTCTGAGCATCATAGCACTCGGTGTAAGGAGAAAAATGTGCTTGGAATATATAGATAGATGCGTCGATTAAATAAACCGTACCCACCTTAACGTCTACCGCTGACGGGACAGTCACTATGCTGAGCTGCCAATTTCTGGGGGAAAAAGTAGCTTAAGCATCAGGATTCTTTCTTATTAGGTAAGTAAAAAGATCGTCAATTTTTTCTTGATGAAGAAGCTCATGGTCCAAATACAGACAAAACTTGGGTATGTCTCTTTCCGTCGATGGGTCTGTCGCGATCACTTGCAACGTTTGACCGGGTTTAATTTCGCGGATCTTTTTATGAATCATCATTACTGGCTCAGGACAATATAAACCCTTGGCATCTAGTACCAAATCTGGTGCGTTCAACCCTTCAGAGCGGGTTGATTGGCTCGGCTCCGTTGATGTTTTTATTTCATTTAATTCTTTAGACATAATGCCTTATAACTTATTGATAGTTGTTACTGGGCAAAGCCCGATCCATACTTAATTGATAGCACAGTCAGGCTTATACCCATTATTTGAACTTAAGCAATCTAACAGTATCCAATATGACGATCCTCACTGTCGACGCCAATAGCACCCCGAATAAAGATAAGCTATTTGACCGTGAAACACTTCAATTTACTGTCAAACTAATTCGATCCCATAATCCGTCATTGGCTTTGCGGATTCAAAACCTTATAGCACCGTCAGCCACACCTTATATTCAGTATAATGATGAGCCACACGTCACAGACCAATTTAAGTTAAACTTGGACTCCTACACACTTAAAAGAGTCGTTGATACCTTGGCCATTGCAGGTCAAGAACTCGCAGAACAAGTGTTACTTACGGAACAGGGAGATCACAACTTTCTTCTTGAAGTAAAATCCTCTATCGGAAAATGGATCGCCTACGCTCGTTATCATCAAAATCAATTTGAGCGAGTTCAATCCAATAGCTAGAACCCGCCGTCATCCTTTGTCGCTATAGAACAAGTCTCAGATTCGGCATCAAATGTCACTATAGCCTTACCTACTTCTAAACTCTTCATGACCTGACTAATTTTTGTTTCAAACGAGAAGTCTTCGTGGCCATAGTCCGTGCCTTCTCTGGACACGAAGTCCTCTATGATTGCTCTTAGAGTTTCTGTTGCCAATTCTTTATAGGGTATTTCCATAACCTGTATGTTCCCTTAACAAAGCGTTAAAGAGCTGATGGAATAGCATCGAGTCCAACCCCCTGCAAGAATTCGCCGCAAAGCATATTGTAGAAGTCTCAGTGTAGGTCGTCTGGCAAACCCTAGGTATGATTGACGCTGGCTATCTAAACACCTCAACAACATTAAGCGGCTCGCTTACTTCGCTTGCCTCACCTTGCTTGGCAAGCTCTTTGAAGGAGAATAAATTCAAATCTGCAAGTTGAGACGGCGACACGTTAGCGATACTGCGAAAAATTGTTTCGATTCGTCCAGGGTGCTGTTTATTCCACCCTTGCAGCATGGCTTTTATGTTCTGCCTTTGCATGTTGTCCTGACTCCCGCAAAGATTGCAGGGAATAATCGGGAAGTCCATCAACTTAGCGTACAACTCAATCTCGGTTTCTTTACAATAAGCAAGCGGTCGAATCACCACATTTCTTTTATCATCACTAAGCAATTTAGGCGGCATAGCTTTTAATTTCCCCCCATAGAACATATTCAAAAACAGGGTCTCTACAATATCGTCCCTGTGATGTCCCAAAGCAATCTTATTCGCCCCAATTTTATCTGCATAATTGTACAAAATACCGCGCCGTAGCCTAGAGCAAAGACCACAGTAGGTTTTACCTTCAGCTATTTTATCCGTCACTATGGAATACGTATCTTGCTCTAGTATCTTGTAATCAACGCCAACCTGTTCAAGATAATTAGGCAGCACCTGTTCTGGAAAGTCTGGCTGCTTTTGATCTAAGTTCACAGCATGAAGCTTAAAAGTGATCGGGGCGGATTTTTGCAGACGCTGCAATATATCGAGCATTGCATATGAATCTTTTCCGCCAGACAGGCACACCATTACTAGATCACCGTCTTCAATCATATTGTAATCAGCGATTGCATGACCAACATCTCGGCGCAAATTTTTGCGACTACGATTTAACTGAAAATCTTCTTTTGATGCCCTGCTCATTTTTAAGTCCGCTTACACTCTTTCAAGAATCGTGGCTATGCCTTGACCTAAACCGATACACATAGTTGCTAAGCCAAACGTTGCGTCTTTGTCTTCCATGTTATTCAGCAAGGTGGTTGTAATTCTAGTGCCAGAACATCCAAGCGGATGACCCAGTGCTATAGCGCCGCCTTTCAAGTTCACTTTTTCGTCCACCACTGACAACAAACCTAAATCTTTTAAAACCGGTATCGATTGCGCTGCAAAGGCTTCGTTGAGTTCTACACAGTCGATGTCAGCTATGGTTAACCCAGCTTTTTTCAACGCTTTTAGGGACGCGGGCACGGGGCCATACCCCATTATAGAAGGGTCGACACCAGCATAGGCCATTGACTTGATTTTTGCTCGCACTGTGAGATTCAAAGCCTTTGCCCTTTCAGCTGACATTAACAACATTGCAGACGCACCATCTGAAAGTTGAGACGACGTTCCAGCAGTTACCGTTCCATTAGCTGGATCAAATACAGGTCGGAGCTGTGCCAACCCGTCGACAGTCGTATCGGCACGAATCGTCTCGTCATGCTCGATTAGCATTTTAAAACCGTCTGAATTATGCCCTTCAATGGCCACAATCTCATTATTAAAACCGCCGAGACTACGAGCTCGATCTGCAAGTAAATGTGATCTCACTGCAAACTCATCTTGCTGCTCTCGACTAATACCGTGCATTTTGGAAAGAACTTCGGCGGTAACACCCATCATCCAAGCAGCTTTTGCCATGTATTTGGAGGCTTTAGGATTTACATCAATCCCATGGGTCATGCCCACATGCCCCATGTGCTCAACACCGCCAACAATGAACTGATCACCATTATTACTTTGGATGGCCATGGCTGCAGTTTGCAAAGCCGACATAGATGAACCGCACAGGCGGTTCACGGTTTGAGCGCATGTTGAATGTGGTAATACTGACATTAACGCCGCATTTCTTGCAATATTCCAACCTTGTTCCAAGGTCTGATTCACACAGCCCCAAATAACATCTTCTACCTCTGACGGCTGCACTGAGGGGTTACGCTCGAAAAGAGCGTTAATTAGCCGTGCAGATAATTCCTCTGCCCGCACGTGTTTGAATGCGCCACCTTTTGATTTTGCCATAGGAGTTCGAATCCCATCTACAATAACTGCATCTCTTAACTGTAAAGACATCGTATTCTCCTAAAATTTAGTAGTAAGTGCCGCCAGCGGCAGCCATCGCTTTCATTTTCTCGGTAGGTCGATAGAGCTCGCCTAGATGGGCGTACTTTTCTGCTAATTCGCAAAATGCTGCAACTCCGACACTGTCGACGTAACGTAAAGCCCCTCCCCTAAACGGAGGAAACCCTAAACCTAATACCAATCCCATATCAGCTTCGATGGCAGTATCGACAATTCCATCCTCTAAACAGCGCGCCGTCTCTAGGCACAAAGTAATCATCATCCGCTCTAAGATTTCACTGTCATCGAATTCTTTAGCAGGGCCACTTACCGACGCAATTAATTCATCTATTTCAGCATTAGGAAGCTTGCGCGGTTTACCTTTTTTATCGGCCTGGTAAAGATAGAATCCCTTGCCAGATTTTTGCCCAATATCACCTTTTGCGTAAAGCTTGTCGATGGCACTTTCAAATTCCAACACCATTCGATCAAAGCCAGCAGCCATTACTGCTTGAGCATGGACCCCGGTATCAATTCCAACCACATCCAATAAATAAGCTGGCCCCATTGGCCAGCCAAATTTTTCCATGACCTTATCAATCTGTCTAAAATCTGCCCCTTCGTGAAGGAGTTTCGAAAAAGCGCCAAAGTAAGGGAATAAGATACGGTTAACCAAAAACCCCGGGCAGTTATTCACTACTATTGGTGTCTTACCCATCTTCTTCGCATAGGCCACCGTAGTCGCAACAGTCTCTTCGCTACTGTGCTCACCACGAATGACTTCAACCAGTGGCATTAAAGCAACGGGGTTGAAAAAATGCATACCGCAGAATTTTTCTGGCCTTGCTAATACCGTAGCAAGATCATCTACCGATATCGTCGAAGTATTAGTGGCGATAATTGTGTCAGCAGAAACCAAAGATTCTAGCTCTTTAAGAACCGCCTTTTTAACCTTCGGGTTTTCAACGACAGCCTCAACAACGATTTCGGCATCATCTATTTCAGAGTAATCCAAGGTTGGGTTGATATTGGAAATAACTGAATACATTTTGCCTGCGTCGATCTTGCCTCTTCCAACTTGTTTTTGAAGCAGCTTATTAGCTTCACTCATGCCTAAGTCCAACCCGGCTTGTGCAATATCTTTCATTATAATAGGGGTACCTTTGAGTGCAGATTGGTAGGCTATTCCACCGCCCATAATCCCTGCCCCAAGTACCGCGGCCTGTTTAATATTTACGGCCCCAGCCATAATTTTTTTAGCTTTTCCCGCAAGAAACTGGTCATTCAAAAACATCTGCACGAGGTTCGCTGCAACATCAGTTTTGGCTAATTTAACAAAAGCTGCATTTTCTACTTCAAGCGCCTCGGACCGATTCATTAAAGCTGCTTTTTGCATGGCCTTCACTGCAGTGACAGGCGCTGGGTAATGAGGCCCCGCTGCGGCTGCTACCATACCCAGAGCAGTTTCAAATGCCACATTCAATTCAATTGGCTGTAAAGTCAGAGGAGATGTTTTTACGCTTCGCACAGCTGCAAAATCTAACTTGCCGTCCCAACATTGCTGCACCAGTGCCTGCGCTGCGTCTAAAAGCTTCTCCTCTACAACCACTCCATCGAATACCCCTTCTGCAAAGGCTTGTTTGACTTTTACGTGACTGCCGCTGCTAATCCACTGATTGGCATTATCAGCACCGATTAATCGCGGCAAACGAACAGTACCACCGAATCCCGGCAATATTCCCAGCTTCACCTCGGGAAAGCCAACCACGGTTTTTTCAGTAGCAATCCGAAAATCTGTAGAAAGAGCCATTTCCATTCCGCCACCTAATGCAACCCCGTTCAGCGCTGTAACAGTTGGAAAAGGCAGATCTTCAATAGCAGTAAATACCGCGTTGGCTTTGACAACCCATGCAGAAATTTCCTCTGCTGATTGATCAAACATCACGGTAAATTCGGTGATATCTGCTCCCACAATAAAGCTCGACTTTGCGCTGGAGAATATCGCTGCTTTAACCCCAGAATCAGCGATAGCAGCAACAGCAGCACCTAATTCCTCTAACGTAAGTTGATTAAACTTATTTACCGACGAACCTTCCAAATCAAAAATAAGATGAGCGATCCCTGAAGGTAGCTCCTCAACGCGTAGCGCAGTGCCAGAAAAAATCATTGTATACTCCAAATTCGGCGGACACCCTTTAATGGGTTTGTGTTGGCCTCAAGGCCTTTCGGGGGGCATATTATACCTCGCCATCGCCTCAATACCAAAGTCTGCCGCCCTATTCGCTGACACAGTAAATAAGTTACTATTTGAATTCACTTTATAAGCTGACACCTACATCATGCGGCAGTTCTACAGCGTAGTTTTAAGTATCTTCTCGCTCTTCACAGTGTTTGCAAACGCGAGTCAGGCAAATGAAAGCGGCGTAATCCTGCTTTATCACCACGTGGCCTCCGACACCCCCGCATCCACTAGTATTTCACCTGAAAGTTTTAAAGCGCATTTGGAATACCTCAAAGCGAATAATTTTCATGTAATGGAACTCGGTGAAATGGTCAATGCACTCAGGGAACGGCGAACCATTCCTGAAAAATCAGTCGCAATCACCTTCGATGACGGCTATTCGTCAATTTATGACACAGCATTTCCAATGCTAAATGAATTTGGCTTCCCCTTTACTCTGTTTGTTAGCACCGGCCCCATTGATAGAGCCCAGTCAAACTATATGAGCTGGGGAAACATAGAGGAGATGGCAAGTGCCGGAGTAACAATAGCCAATCATTTAGTAGAACATCCCTATATGCTCGATAAACTGCAAGGAGAAGCGCAAGGGGATTGGATTGATCGAATGCGCGAAGAGATACTGGAGGCACAACGGACAATCATTCGTCATAGCGGCCAAGACAATAAATTTCTAGCTTATCCCTATGGTGAGTACAATATTGATATCAAAAACTTAGCTGAAGAACTTGGATTCATCGGCTTCGCACAGAACTCTGGCTCAGCAGGGTTTTCCAGTGATTTTCTAGCCCTCCCACGGTTCCCTCTCGCTAGTATTTATGCCAATCTAGATACTGCAAAAGTCAAGTTTGCGACTAAGGCCTTTAACGTCCAGCAGTTGCGGCCTCTCTCACCTATTAGCTCAAATTCGAGGCCTACAGCAACGCTGAAATTTTCCACTGGAGATTACCGGCTCGATCAAATAGCGTGCTTTAGCAACAGTAAACCAATGTCTATGAATTGGAGCAGTTCCGAGGAAGGATTATTAACTATAGCGCCTGAGACTGACCTGACGGGGCGCCGCTCTCGCTATATCTGCACAGCGCCGGATATGAAAAGTGACCGCTTTTTTTGGTATTCGGTTCAGTGGATTAATTTAGGTAACTGATCGTTAGCCAGAGAAATCCTCGTCTCTCTCATGCAGATCATTCTGGATGATGATATTTTGTACCTCGTCTACGTAATGATCACCGCGCTGTGAATATTTCCCTAAACCGAAGGCAAGCACCATAGAATCGATCTGTTGATCTTCTTCGCGCATATCAGCCCTTAGCTCCCTTAAATACTCGTAGGATTGGTTAGTGTTGATATTATTAAAATAGGCTCTAACTGCACCAGCCACTGAATCAAAACGCTTCACTTCGTGGGTAGCTCCCCGGCTTCTTCGGCGAGGCACAATTCCACAGCCCGCCTCAAAGCACCATTGTCCGAACAGGTTGTTCCCCTCCAAGGCGAATCGAGACGTACCCCAGGCTGACTCATTCGCGGCCTGCGCTAACACTAATGATGGAGGCAGAATATCTACTCGCAAAACCAGTTCTTTAAGCAGCTCAACGTCGGAAAAATTTGCGGAGTCCAACTCGTAAGTTTCTGCTACTTTGAGCACCCACCGCTTTTCTCGCTGGCTCAAAGCGACATCGTTTTGAGACATATCCGCCAAGTACAGCAAATCCTCCCTAAGGTTTGTTAAATTCTGATTTTCTGAATCAACATAGTCTTCAAGATAATCAAAAAACTGTTGCTTTTTAACGTCAACATTACTAATAGCGCCAAAGTCCGGGAATATTGCTATTGGCTCAATTTTTGCTAATGCAGGTGTTGCGGGCCTTTGGCTTGCTGCAGTAGTAACTACAAGCAAAATTAACAAACCAAATAGGACTGATGTCAAAGCTGCAACAGCGAGCTCTTTTTTCAACTCAAAATTGATCATCAGTTATCAGTGCTCCGATTCTGGCATTAAAAAATCCATTACAACCGCCGCTTGCCAGAAATTCCTCTATAGTCAGCGAAGGCATCGTTGACCCAAGGCTATCAGAGCCCAATCTCAAGGCCTATCGATCGAGTATAAGCTCATCTCAACCTAATATGATAGCGCTCTAACATCGGACCAACCTGCTCTATTTCACTTCACCTTTTAGTTCGAACGCACCCTAATCAGGGCTTATCCACTGCTGCCGCCCCGGCAATCAGGGGACTTCGGCGCAGATGCTGAATTAGTCGCCCATTCACTTGGGGAGTAAAGGTGCAGGGCTAGGGCATGAACACTTGTTTTTAGCTCCTGCGCTAGTATCCCATACAGTCGTTGATGCCTTTTGACTGCGGCGAGGCCTTCAAAATCTGCGGCAACTACAGTCAGTTTAAAATGAGAGTCGGTTGCCGGGCCGCCGTGCTTGTGACTTTCATTCTCTATGATTAACTCTTGCGGGTTAAGGCTTTCGCTAACTTTCGCTCTAATTCTATTTTCCATCTAAGTTACCGCGTTACGATGAATGATTGCTGTTGCGAGAGTATAAAACAATCTGTTTGGCAAAGCAGTGGTAGTGTTAAAACCTATGCCTGCTAACATAGCGCCTCCGATAGAAGAGACGACTATGGCTATTAACTGGTACCCCGGGCATATGAACAAAGCCCGAAAAGAATTAAGTAAAATAATACCGACAATCGATCTGGTCATTGAGCTGCTCGACTCCCGTGCACCCAACGCGAGCAAAAACCCTTTATTGGATGAAATAACAGCGTCAGTACCTCGCATTAATGTATTGAGTAAAGCCGATTTGGCTGACCCTGCAATCACTAAGCTTTGGCAAACCACTATAGATGAATCAAAAAACCGTCGTTGCCTTGTCAGCTCAACAACATCCCCCCTCCGAGCGCAGGAGGTCATTGACTGCGCTCGCAAATTAATCAGCAAAGAAACCCGAAGACCTAATTATAATTACCAAATACTTATCACAGGCATACCAAATGTTGGGAAGTCTACTCTTTTAAACGTTCTGTCTGAGCGAAAGCTGGCGAAAACCGGCAATGAGCCCGCGGTAACACAACGTCAACAGAGAATAAAACTGGCGGAAAACTGGTATCTAATTGATACCCCGGGGATGATGTGGCCAAAACTTGAGGATCAAGATGGCGCTTATCGCCTCGCGATGACTGGAACCATCCGGAATACAGCAGTCGAAGCCGAAGATATTGCCTGGTTTGCAGCTGAAGAGCTACTTTCTGGCTTCCGAGCAAAGCTTAGTGAGCGCTATGGGATCGCCGAGCAGATCACAACAGCAGAGCAAGTTCTAGAATCAATAGCGGTAACCCGCGGTGCCATCAGCAAAAGAGGTCAGATAGATTGGCATAAGACCGCAGAAATCTTACTAAATGACTTCCGCTCGGGTAAACTAGGGCGCATAAGCTTAGAACGCCCAAAAACTTTGTAACACCCACTAGTTCTTGAGCTTACGTCACAATCACTCTCTCTTTTCAAAAGCAGGAGCAACCTCTAGTCTATGTCTGAATCAACAGCGCAAGTAACACCCAATTCAAACCAAGATCAACCACTGCAAATCCACCCTGCATTCGAATGGCTGCGAAGTGAGGTTATACCTTCCTTAAATATAGTCATGGAGGAATATCGGCACAGAGAAACTGGCGCAATGCACTATCACCTTGCCAGTGACAACACCGAAAATGTTTTCATAGTTGCTTTCCGCACAGTACCAATGGATTCCACAGGGGTTGCACACATACTTGAACACACAGCCTTATGCGGAAGTAAAAAATTCCCTGTCCGCGACCCATTCTTCATGATGATTCGGCGCTCACTGAACACTTTTATGAACGCGTTCACCAGCAGTGACTGGACCGCGTTTCCTTTTGCCAGCAAGAATAAAAAAGATTTCAGCAATCTGCTCAGCGTCTACTTAGATGCAACTTTCTTTTCAAGGCTGCACGAACTAGATTTTGCCCAAGAAGGTCACCGGCTTGAATTTGCTGAATCAGATAATCCAGACAGCGAACTTCAGTTTAAAGGCGTTGTTTACAATGAAATGAAAGGGGCAATGAGCTCAACATCAAGTGTGCTCTGGCAGACTCTTAGTAAGCATTTGTTTCCAACTTCTACCTATCACTATAACAGCGGCGGAGAGCCAGAACATATTCCTGATCTGCCCTATCAAGACCTTTTGGATTTTTATAAAAGCCACTACCATCCCAGTAATGCTGTGTTCATGACTTTTGGTGATATAACAGCCTTCGAACAACAGCAAAGCTTTGAAGAGCTCGCACTAAAAGAGTTTTCAAAACTCGATATCCATATTGCTGTCAAAGATGAAAAAAGATACCTGTCTCCCATTAGAGTGCAGGAATCCTATGCTGCCGACGAAACAGAAGCTAATAAACATCATGCGGTGCTGGGCTGGTTATTAGGCCAGAGCTGCGATTTAGAAGAGCTTTTTAAGGCGCAATTACTCTCTAGTGTTTTACTGGACAATAGCGCCAGCCCACTGCTTAGGATCTTAGAAACATCCGATCTTGGCAGTTCGCCCTCACCTATGTGTGGGTTAGAGGACTCGAACCGAGAAATGAGCTTCCTAGCCGGCCTGGAAGGCTGCCCCGAGGGAAGTACTGCCCAAGTTGAAAAGCTGATCATTGAGTCTTTAGAGTCCATTGTTAAGGACGGAGTCGAACCCGAACAAGTAGAAGCAGCATTGCATCAACTTGAGCTAAACCAACGAGAAATATCCGGCGATAGTTACCCGTATGGATTACAGCTAATCCTAACCGGTCTATCAACAGCAATGCATCGGGGTGACCCGATTCAATTGCTTAATATTGACAGCGTTCTGGATAAACTACGCAAAGAAGTTATGGACCCCAACTTTATTCCTGAGTTGATTCAAAAACTGTTATTGGATAACCCCCACAGAATAACCTTGACACTGTCACCAGACACCAAGCTGGCCAGCAAAAAAGTCGAAGCAGAGGTTAAGCTGCTTGCAACCATCAAGGCAAACCTAACCGAAGCAGAAACCCAAGCCATCGTAGACACTTCTTTGGCGCTAGCCAAACGGCAAAATGTCGACGATGACCCAGGAGTATTGCCGAAGGTTGGCCTTAATGACGTTCCTAAAACAATTTCAGAACCAACTAGAGGCGATGTGAAATTAGCCAACGGCGATTCACTCAGCCGATATGCACAAGGCACTAACGGGCTCAGCTATCAGCAAATAGTAATGACTATGCCTCAGCTCAGTGAAGCCCAAATTAGCACCCTGCCCCTATATACCAGTTGCTTGCCTGAATTGGGTGTAGGAACTAAGGACTATGCCTCCGTTCAAACATGGCAGGCACAAATAAGTGGCGGTGTCAGTTGTTACAGCAGCATTAGAAGCGACGCTGACAACATTCAAAAAGTTAAAGGTCTACTGACATTCGGCTCTAAATGTTTGAGCGTCAATCATCAAAAGCTCACAGACTTGCTAGCGCAGACCATTGGTAGCATAAGGTTCGACGAGGACAAGCGCCTAGCTGAGCTGGTCGAGCAAATATGTACTCGCAAAGAAAGCAGTATTACAGGCCAAGGACACAGCTTAGCAATGAATTTAGCAGCAAGCGGCATGAGCCCCACCGCAAAGCTCAATCATCAAGCTGGCGGTTTGCTTGGTATTCAGCGATTAAAGAGTTTGCGGGACAGTTTGCGCAACCCTGAAGGCAGAGAAAAACTACTGCAAGACTTCCGCGAGCTTCATGACTTAATTCTTACTGCGCCACGCCGCTTTTTACTTATCGGTGAGGAAGCCTGCCTGGATAGCATGCAGTCTAATCTGGAAAGCCACTGGGGCACCGCCCCAAGTGGCCAAGACAGCAGCGAATTAATCTTACCAGAGGTTCAAAATAAAGTGAGAGAGGTATGGACCACCTCGACTGCCGTGAACTTTAGTGCCAAGGCATATCAAACTGTGCCCTCCAGCCATGAGGACAATCCCGTGTTAAGCGTTCTGGCTGGCTTCATGCGAAACGGATTCCTTCATCGCGCGATACGTGAACAAGGCGGTGCCTATGGCGGCGGTGCAACCCAAGATGCCAATTCTGCCTCTTTTCGGTTTTTCTCATATCGTGACCCAAGGCTCAGTGAGACGCTAGAGGACTTTGATCGCGCGCTAGACTGGGTTAGCACAGCAACCCATGGTGAGCATCAATTGGAAGAAGCAATACTGGGAGTAATTGCAAGTATGGACAAGCCATCCTCCCCCGCTGGCGAGGCTAAGCAGGCTTTCTATAATCACCTATTCGATCGCAGCTTGGATCAAAGGAAGGTCTTTAGGCAGCGAGTTCTGGATACTACTATGGAAGACTTACGCTCCGTGGTCGGTAAATACTTCTCCCCAGATGCCGCCAGTATTGGCGTAATAACCAACAAAGAGTCTGTTGGCAGCTTGCAGGGACTTTCGCTTAAAGAAATTAATATATAAATTTATCAAAAACTAAGAAATTTTATGAGGGGAGAATATTTTTCTGTTTAATTAGGATAAATAAGGAACTTTCATTACATTGCATGGTCTGTATAAGTGTAGGTAAATGCAGTGCAAAATTGTGGGTTTTGTTTCATTTATCTCTCCCTTGATAGTGTTTTGGCCCAACAGCTCCGGTTGTTGGGCTTTTTTCTTTTTAGCAGGTACCTATTACGATCGAGTTACTCCATTAGTAACCGCTTTAGCCTATAATCACGCAGTCTAAAACTTAATCATCCACCCTTTCTAAAAAACCTTATCCTGCCAGACGACTCAGCTCATGATTGCCGTAACCAAGCCCCTAAGCAACGTCAGAGAAGCCACTAAAGTAACGTTAATAGGCATGTGGCTCGATATTACTTTGGCCATTGGAAAAATAATCGGCGGTTTACTTGGAAATTCCTTCGCCTTAGTTACTGACGGCATTCACTCCCTTACCGATGCGATCTCAGACATTTTTGTCATTGTCATTGCTCGAATAGGTCAATCCGAGCCTGATGACGAGCATCCATGGGGACATGGAAAATTCGAAACCGTGGGCACAATAGCCATGGGCATGCTTTTTTTTACAACGGCAGGCATTTTAATTTTCGATAGCATCCAAAAACTCACTAATGTCGCACCGACCTCGCCCCCTGCAATTAGCACCGTAGTGATAGCCCTAATCTCAATCCTCAGCAAGGAATGGATTTATCGCTACACCATGAATGTCGCGAACAAATTGAATTCCAGCCTCCTTCGAGCCAATGCTTGGCATAGTCGCAGCGACGCATTTTCATCAGTGGCTGTGTTAGTCGGGATTATCGGAGCCATGCTCGGTTATCCTTGGATGGACACGCTAGCGGTCATCGTCGTGGCCTTAATTATCGCAAAAATTGGATGGGAGCTTTGCACCGAAGCTCTGCGCGAACTAGTCGATACCCAAGTCCCTAAACGCAGGCGAGATCAAATAGAAGCTGAGATACTGAGTGTTACAGGGATTACAGGCATCAACAACCTTCGCAGCCGCTTATCCGGTGGGAAAATAATACTCGAGCTGAGCCTGCGCGTTAACCCACATATAGAAGTCTCCGAAGGCCACACCATTGGCGAGCGAGTCTCTAAGGCCTTAACTGGCCAATTTAGCGATATCGCCGATGTTATCTGCCATATTGACCCTGATACTTCCTTTTTTAGAGCGTCCTTAACCAACTTGCCAAATCGTCAGGTAGTTCTGAATTTACTTAAGCAACAATGGCAAGACTTGGTGAGCGATGAGGAAATCGAAGGGGTAATTCTCCACTATTCTGACGATGGAATAGCGATAAATTTAATTCTAAAAGCAGACGAACTGCCGACCTCTTTAGCCGCGGAATTAAGGCAGGCTATTGCCTCTTTAGAATATGTCGCTAGTTTCAAGATATTCACTAAAGCCTTTGACTTGAACATTTCTCACTAGATTTAGGCACAGCAACCCAGTCTGTGAGTAAATCTAGATGCAAACTTTAAAGCTCTATTTCAGCCTCGTTCAGCTTTGACCAGCTCATACGCCGCTTTGATGTCTTGAGTTTTTTGAGTCGCTATGGTCATCATCTCCTCTGGCAATCCTTTCGCTACTAGCTTGTCAGGGTGGTGCTGATTCATCAGCCTCCGGTAGGCTTTCTTGACTTCTGCATCGCTGATGCCTGAATCCACGCCAAGCAGCTCATAAGCGGCTTTAAGTTTTTCCTTGACAGAAACTTGCGCCCCAAAATGTGCCTGGCCCGATAGCCGTTGAAGCAAGGCGTTAAAATCTGTTGACGAGTAGCCCAAATCCCTGGCAATTCCCTCGAGAATAGATTGCTCTTTAGTATCCAAAGTCCCATCAGCTAAAGCCGTCGCTGAGATGATTTCTAAAAACATCTGCACTAAGTTGCGGCGCCTGAATATTTCCTGCTTGAATTGCGCTAATACTTCATGAATTGGGAACTCATCTTTTTTGCCTTCGTTGAAAAGGTTAATCGCAACTTTGCGCTGCTCCCCATTTAACAACATCTGATCCATGACTTGTTCAGCAAGCGCAATCTCATCACGGGTTACTTTGCCATCTGATTTTGCTACATAACCCATTACTGAAAAGGTAGCAGTGAAAAATGCCGACTGTACGCGCTCTGTGGCGCCCACACCCAAAGTATTCTGCAGGCCAACAGAGATGAGACCCTTATCGAAGTAATTGCCTACCGCAGCTCCCATAACCGCACCAAGAGGGCCACCCATCATAAATCCGAAGGTACCCCCTACAACTTTTCCCCACCAACTCATAAGCTCACTCTCGATAATTCCTTCAATAGATTAATTGTTACTGTGGCTGTCCTAAATAATTGACACTGAACTAAAACAGACGACGCTGAAACCAGTTTTTATCTAACTCTTCCCGGCAGCCATTAAGCTGAATAGCAAACCTATCTGAATTAGATTGAACTCGACCTCCCGCATCCAAAAGCCATTGCTTTTCACGATAGGTTCCGTTCTTATAGCCGCCATTTCCTTCGTGATAAGCAAAATAGAGACCTCTGGCATCATTCTTTGAAATGTTGCTGATGCGAGAAGAGTTAGCATTATACCAACCGACGAAATCGACAGCATCAGAAAAATTAGATCTGGACGCGCGGCCATTACCTGAAAGTCGTTCATAATCTTCCCAAGTGCCATCCAGTGCCTGGGCAAAGCCGTAAGCGGATGACGCTCGCCTACCGGGGAAAACCCATAAGAACCTATTGCGCTCAGGCTTGGCGCGGGCTCGGAAGCCCGATTCTTGATAGATAATCGCCATACTGACAGAAATTGGGCTACCCCAGCGCTGCTGCGCTTTTTTAGCAGCCGTGTACCATGAGCGGCTATCATCAAAGATACTGCAGATATTATCTATATTGCTGGGTCTGGAACTAGCACAGCTACTAATTAAAACAACGACCAGTCCATAGCCTAATATCCGAGTAAAAAATTTTGTATGCATCACTATGGGAATCCTGATGAGGGACTTAAGTTCTAACTTAAACATTCTTTAATTGCGCGAGCATCTCTACAAATTCATCCTCACTAATGACGTTAATTCCTAGCTCTTGCGCTTTGGCAAGTTTCGATCCTGCACCAGGCCCGGCTACTACGCAGTCAGTATTTTTCGAGACACTGCCGGCCACTTTTGCGCCCAATTTTATGAGCTCAGCTTTCGCCTCACCTCGACTCATTAGCTGTAAGCTCCCGGTCATTACAAATGTCTGATCCGCCAAAGCAAGCAGATCTCGGTCTACACTGACATCTGGCCAAGAGACACCCCTGAATCTTAGCTCTAAAATTTGCTCGACGTTATTGTTATTAAGAAAAAATAATCTAATATGGCGAGCGACGATGGGCCCTATGTCAGAGACTTTTTCCAAGCTGCTAGTTTTGGCGCGCATAATCCCATCTAGACTGCCGTAATGATTCACTAGCGAAAGCGCAGTAGCCTCCCCAACTTCGCGAATACCTAGGGCGAAAAGAAATCTAGCTAAAGATGTACTTTTACTTTTCTCTATCGCCGATAATAGGTTTTCAGCAGATTTTTTCCCCATACGATCAAGATTAACCAAGGTATCTAGATCAATTTTATAAATGCCGACAACAGACTCAATTAATCCTTCATCAACTAGCTGCTCAACTAGCTTGTCACCCAAACCCTCTATGTCCATAGCCGTTCGAGAGGCATAATGTTTTATAGACTGTTTTCTCTGTGCGGGACAAACCAAGCCCCCCGTGCAGCGATATAATACCTCACCATCTTTTTCGACTGGCGAATTACAAGCAGGGCAATCCTTTGGCAGTATTATAGTTATGGGGTTTTTGTTACCAAGCGGATCTAGCACTCTCACAATTTTGGGGATTACATCTCCCGCTCTTCTTACTATAACTGAATCGCCTATTCGCACGCCAAGCCTGTCAATCTCGTCCATATTATGAAGAGTTGTGTTACTGACAGTCACACCACCAACAAAAACCGGCTCAAGTCTTGCGACAGGTGTGATGGTGCCAGTCCGTCCTACCTGAAACTCAACATCAAGAACTACTGTAGATTTTTCTTCAGCGGGGAATTTATAAGCCATTGCCCAGCGAGGACTTCTAGCATTAACTCCGAGTC
>Ga0302131_1000014_pt1 | contig 112106 bp, 99 predicted proteins | sample CB9_20m_MG_FD_203105 | JGI IMG/M metagenome (GOLD analysis project Ga0302131, IMG submission 203105) | Marine microbial communities from Western Arctic Ocean, Canada - CB9_20m | ecosystem: Environmental > Aquatic > Marine > Oceanic | place: Canada: Western Arctic Ocean | collected 2017-09-19
AGTCCTCGATTTGCACCAAAAACCAAGGATCTATCTTAGTAATACCAAATATTTCATCGCAGCTCATACCGTGGCGAAAGGCGTCTGCGACGTACCAAATCCGATCAGGTCCCGCTTCGGCTAGTTGGTTGTATAAAACAGCACCAAAATCATCATCACTAGTATCAACTTTGGGGTCGAAGCCGGCAACGCCAACCTCTAAACCTCGCAACGCTTTTTGTATGGACTCCTGGAAAGTCCGTCCAATAGCCATGACCTCACCCACAGATTTCATCTGCGTAGTTAACGCCTGATCTGCCTGGCTAAACTTTTCAAAGGCAAAGCGCGGTATTTTTGTTACCACATAATCTATGCTGGGCTCGAACGAGGCGGGGGTAGCCCCTCCGGTAATTTCGTTTTGCAGCTCATCTAGTGTGTATCCCACCGCTAACTTAGCCGCAATTCTTGCGATCGGAAAACCAGTTGCCTTGGAGGCTAATGCCGATGAGCGCGATACTCTCGGGTTCATCTCAATAACAATAAGCCGTCCATCTTCAGGATTCACCGCAAACTGAACATTTGAGCCACCTGTCTCAACGCCAATCTCACGGAGCACCTTGATGGAGGCATTACGCATAATTTGATATTCTTTATCAGTCAGCGTCTGAGCGGGGGCTACAGTGATGGAATCACCCGTGTGTATTCCCATTGGATCGAGATTTTCAATCGCACAAACAATAATACAATTGTCCTTACGGTCCCTAACAACCTCCATTTCGAACTCTTTCCAACCAATCAATGACTCGTCAATCAGTAGCTCATTGGTTGGTGAAAGATCCAAACCTCGGCGACAAATCGTTTCAAACTCTTCACGATTGTAGGCAATACCACCACCAGAACCACCCATAGTGAATGAGGGCCGGATAACGCAAGGAAAACCAAATTGATCAGCAACCTGCGTTGCTTCTTCCAGACTATGAGCAATTCCAGAATTAGGCGTATCGAGACCGATTGATTTCATTGCTTTGTCGAAACGTTCTCTATCTTCAGCCTTGTCAATGGCATCAGCATTGGCACCGATCATTTCAACAGAAAATTTATCAAGAACACCGTGCTTGGCTAGATCCAAGGCACAATTGAGCGCGGTTTGACCACCCATTGTTGGGAGTAAGGCGTCAGGCCGCTCTTTCTCAATGATCCTTGCTACGGTATTCCACTCAACAGGTTCAATATAGGTCGCATCGGCCATTGATGGATCAGTCATGATCGTGGCTGGATTGGAGTTAACCAAAATAACTCTGAAGCCTTCTTCTCTCAGCGCTTTACAGGCCTGAGCGCCAGAATAATCAAACTCACAGGCCTGACCAATAATAATCGGCCCGGCGCCGATGATGAGAATGCTTTTTATATCCGTTCTTTTTGGCATGTTTACTCCGCTAACGTCTGTCGGTTAGCTTCCATTAAATCTATAAAATGATCGAATAAAGGGGCGGCATCATGGGGACCAGGACTCGCCTCAGGGTGACCTTGAAAACTGAAAGCGGCTTTATCGGTTCTATGAATACCCTGCAATGAACCATCAAATAATGAGCGATGAGTGGCCACTAGAGTGTCGGGCAAACTGTCTTCATCAACAGCAAATCCATGGTTTTGACTGGTAATCATCACGACATTATTTTGAATATCTTCAACTGGATGATTAGCGCCATGATGTCCAAACTTCATTTTCATCGTTTTAGCCCCTGAGGCTAAAGCGAGTAACTGATGTCCTAGACAGATTCCAAAAACAGGAATTTGCGTTTCTAAAATCTCCTGTATCGCTGTAATTGCATAATCACAAGGCTCAGGATCTCCCGGTCCATTAGACAGAAAAATACCATCTGCTTGCATCGCTATCACTTCACTTGCAGGGGTCTGGGCTGGCACCACGACTAACTCGCAATCACGGTCAATCAGCATGCGTAAAATGTTTCGTTTGACCCCATAATCATAGGCAACCACCTTGTACTTGGCACTCCCGGCAACCTGAGTCTTATGGCCAGCACCCAAGGTCCAACTATGCTCCACCCAAGGATAGGGGGCGCTAGCGGTGACTTCTTTGGCCAAGTCCATACCTTTGAGACCGGCAAATTCTCTTGCCGCCGCTAATGCAGTTACTTCATCAATGTCCCCGGCCATAATACAGCCGCTTTGAGCACCTGTCTGACGAAGTATTCTAGTCAATTTCCGAGTATCAATATCGGCAATCCCGAGAACATTTTTGGTCTTGAGATAGCTGTCCAAACTTTGTTCGCTGCGGAAATTTGAGGCTAGAAGGGGTAAGTCTCTAATCACCAAACCCGCAGCCCAGATTGTTTCGGACTCTTCGTCTTCAGTATTAACCCCTACATTACCTATGTGAGGATAGGTTAGCGTGACAATTTGACGAGCGTAAGAGGGGTCAGTGAGAATTTCTTGATAACCAGTGAGGGCTGTATTGAAAACCACCTCACCAACAGAGAGTCCGTCTGCACCAATGGCAGTTCCTCTGAAAATTGTTCCGTCTGCAAGCGCAAGTACGGCTTCCCGGCGAGTCTGGGAATTCACACAACCTCCTAAATATTTGATATTCAATCTATTTAGTTCGTAATTAGTTGACCTAATTACCGCTAAATAAAAATAACTCTGAAATGGTAGGCAAATTTTTCTTGAGTTTGCAAAAAAACGAGATGAAACTAGTGGTCTCATCTCGCTTAAATAAAATACTCTATTTTCCTCTAACCTCTCAGAACGAGACCGCTTTTTAACGTTGCGGTGTTAGGAGAGAAGTATAGGGAAAAGGGTCTATATTGTCCATTACCGAAGATCAAATATTCACCAAAATATAACCGCTGGGCTTAACCGATTAAATTCGGTTATTTGAGGCCCAAAACATCTTGCATATCAAACATACCAGTCTCTCTGTCTGCAAGCCATTTAGCGGCCCTCACTGCTCCTCTAGCAAACGCGGTTCTACTGGACGCCTTGTGGGTAATCTCCACTCGCTCTCCGTCAGCGGCAAATAGAACAGTATGGTCGCCAACAATATCGCCAGCTCTGATCGAAGAAAAGCCAATAGACTTGGGGTTCCGCGCACTAGATTGATCTTCTCGCCCATAAACAGCAACCTCATCGAGATCACGACCCAACGCATTTGCCACTGACTTACCGAGGGACAACGCTGTACCTGATGGCGCATCAATTTTATGCTTATGATGAGACTCACTAATCTCAATATCTGCGTCATCGCCGAGCGCCAGCGCAGCAATTTCAGCTAATTTAAAGCAAAGATTGACGCCGGTTGCGAAATTTGACGCCATACAAACAGCCGTGTGATCACTGGTAGACTGAACAGTGGCAAGTTGACCTGCTGTTAAACCCGTGGTGCCAATAACCATTTTTTTGTTATGTTGCTGACAAACCAGCGCGTTATGTACTGTCGATTCGGGGACACTGAAATCAATAAGAGTATCAAAGGTACCAACCGCTTCAAGAACGGAGTCAACTACTAGGATATTATTGCGCCCTAAGCCTGCCAACTCGCCTGAATCAGCACCTATATGCTTGCTGGCCGAGTGCTCTATAGCCGCAGTTAGCTGTACACCTTCGGTAGTGGAAAGTGCCTCAACTAGCGCTCTACCCATGCGGCCACCGGCTCCAGTAATCGCTATATTATGCACCACGTATCTCCTCGTCATATCTAACGCCTAGTGTTCCTGGCGCGGCGTTTTACTTTACACTCAACTAGTGAGGTTATCGAAAAATTTCTTCACCCCGTCAAACCAATTATTACTACGCGGCGAATGCTTGCTTGCGCCCGCTAAACTTTGATCAAAGCCTTCCAACAAAGCACGCTGTTCTGCACTTAAATTAACCGGCGTCTCAACCACAACTCTACACAACAAATCGCCCTGGGCACCACCGCGTACTGGAGCCACCCCTTTACCGCGTAAGCGGAATAGTTTACCACTTTGAGTTTCTGCAGGGATCTTCAACTTAACTTTACCAGACAAGGTGGGAACCTCGAGGTCTCCGCCCAGTGCCGCCTGCGAAAAACTAATGGGCACTTCACAGTGTAAATTACTGCCATCCCGGACAAAAATATCATGCTCTCGTACATGCATTTCCACATAAAGATCGCCAGCAGGACCTCCCTGCGGGCCAGCCTCACCTTTTCCTGACAAACGAATTCTATCCCCAGTATCAACACCGGCAGGAATCTTAACGGAAAGTGTTTTACGCTCTTCTTTAACGCCCTGACCATGGCATGTACCGCAGGGGTTCGAGATCTTCTTGCCGCTACCACGACAGGTTGGGCACGCTTGCTGAACAGAGAAAAAACCCTGAGACATTCTCACCTGGCCTACTCCGCCGCAAGTATCACAGGTCACAGGGGATGTACCTTTTCGCGCCCCTGAGCCACCACACGGATCGCAATGGGTCATCGTTGGCACTTCAATTTGGACAGTCTTGCCTTTTACTGCATGCTCTAAATCTAGCTGCAAATCATAACGCAAATCTGAGCCTCTGGCTGGGCCACTGCGACCACGGCCTCCTCCGCCGCCAAAGATATCACCAAAAACATCGCCAAAAACATCACTAAACCCAGCGCCACCCTGACCACCACCATTTTGATCTAAACCGGCATGTCCGAAGCGATCATAGGTAGATTTTTTTTCCACATCACTTAATATTTCATAAGCCTCTTGGGCTTCTTTGAATTTTTCGTCAGCATTTTTATCATCTGGATTTCGATCCGGATGAAACTTCATCGCTATGCGACGAAAGGCTTTCTTTATCTCTGGAGCAGCGGCACTGCTGTCTACTCCAAGTACTTCGTAATAATCCCGCTTTGCCATACTTCGTTTACTTCCCAACCATTATCAGTAAATTTTTATCACTACTAACTACTAATAGAGCCTTAAATAAAGAGGCGCGAAAGTCATTTTGAGATGTCTCTCAAAATTCACTTCGCGCCTAAACATATCAACCAATGAATCTACTCAAACAAAGATTACTTAGTATCTTCTTTAACATCCTCGTCTTTAACTTCTTCGAACTCAGCGTCCATAGCTTCATCGCCAGGCGCTTGTTCGCCTGCAGGTTGCTCACCCGCTTCTGCCTGTTCAGCATAGAGCTTTTGAGCTAATCCAGCGGAGGCTTCGGAGAGCACTTTAGCGGCTTCATCTATTGCCGCTTTATTATCACCCTGAACCGCTTCCTCTACTTGCTTAACACCTGCTTCAATCGCGGCTTTTTCTTCGTCAGTCGCTTTATCACCGGCCTCTTCCAATGTTTTCTTAGCCGCATGCGCCAAACCATCCGCAGTGTTGCGCGCCTGAACAAGCTCTTCAAACTTTTTGTCTTCCGCGGCATTGGCTTCAGCATCTTTGACCATTGCATCGATTTCTTCGTCAGACAGTCCTGATGAAGCTTTGATGATAATTGACTGCTCTTTACCGGTCGCCTTATCTTTAGCGCCAACATTTAAAATACCGTTAGCATCAATATCAAAGGTCACTTCAATCTGCGGCATGCCTCTTGGCGCCGGCGGAATATCAGACAAGTCAAAACGACCCAAAGATTTATTTTGAGTAGCCTGTTTGCGCTCGCCCTGCACTACATGAATGGTCACAGCAGATTGATTGTCATCGGCAGTAGAGAAAATTTGCGATTTCTTAGTTGGGATAGTGGTATTTTTTTCAATTACCGGTGTTGCCACCCCACCCATGGTCTCAATACCTAAACTCAAGGGAGTAACATCCAATAACAACACATCGGTAACATCACCAGAAAGGACAGCACCCTGAAGACCAGCACCAACGGCGACAGCTTCATCTGGATTGACATCCTTACGCGGCTCTTTACCAAAGAACGCAGTAACCTTATCTTGAACCATCGGCATACGTGTTTGACCACCCACCAAGATGATTTCATCGATCTCTGAGGTAGACTTGCCAGCATCTTTCAACGCTGTTTTTAGAGGCTCTAAAGAACGCTCAACCAAATCTTCTACTAGGGACTCAAGTTTTGCTCGAGTCAGCTTTACCACTAGGTGTTTGGGGCCTGTAGCATCAGCAGTGATATAAGGCAGATTAACCTCTGTTTGCTGGCTAGATGACAATTCAATTTTTGACTTCTCAGCGGCTTCTTTAAGACGCTGCATGGCCAGCGGATCACTGTGTAAATCAATCCCACTGTCCTGCTTGAATTCTGCTGATAAATACTCAATTAAGCGCATATCAAAGTCTTCACCGCCCAGGAACGTATCACCATTGGTGGCCAATACTTCAAACTGCTTTTCACCATCGACATCGGCTATTTCAATCACTGAAATATCGAAGGTTCCACCACCAAGATCATAGACTGCAACCACACTATCGCCAGGCGTCTTGTCGATTCCATAAGCCAGTGCAGCTGCAGTTGGCTCATTAATAATCCGCTTCACATCTAGACCCGCAATTCGGCCTGCATCTTTCGTTGCCTGACGCTGGGAGTCATTAAAGTAAGCTGGAACGGTAATTACCGCTTCAGTAACGGCTTCACCAAGGTAGTCCTCAGCAGTTTTCTTCATTTTCTTTAAGATCTCAGCGGAAATTTGCGGTGCCGCTTTACTATCGCCTTTAATCTCAACCCAAGCATCGCCGTTGTCTGCTTTGACGATCTTATAAGGAACCATTTTGATATCTTTTTGTACCACATCGTCTTCAAAACGACGGCCAATCAGACGCTTTACAGCATATACTGTATTTTCAGGGTTGGTTACAGCTTGTCGTTTCGCCGACTGACCCACTAAAATCTCGCCGTCATCAGCATAGGCGACCACTGAAGGGGTGGTTCTCGCACCCTCTGCATTTTCAATTACCTTGGGCTTATCGCCTTCGAGTACAGATACACATGAGTTGGTCGTACCCAAATCAATTCCGATAATCTTTCCCATCTCTTCACTCTCCGTTACTTGTCTTGAAACCCATAAGAGGGCTTATTAAAAAAATTTACTTAACCCTTATATGGGTGTGGGTTTAAAAACTTCAAGGGCATTTGATTTCAAATTACCCTTTTTAATCAACCCCCTTTCGACACAACCACCATTGCAGGCCTCACCAGCCGACCATTTAAGGTATAGCCTTTCTGAAACACATCCATCACTGTATTTGGCTCCAAATCAGGATTGGGGACCATACTCACCGCCTGATGTAAATCAGCATCAAATGGCTGACCTGCAGGGTCCACCGCTTCAATTTTAAACCGCGCAAGAACATCAACGAACGTCTTTAAAGTGAGCTCGAGGCCTGTATTTACAGCTTTTTGCGCTTCATCAGCGGCATCAATGGTGCTTAGTGCGCGCTCCAAATTATCCACCACTGGTAGCAGATCGGCTGTAAATTTATCCAAAGCATACTTATGAGCATTCTCGACATCACGTTCAGCGCGACGGCGAACATTCTGCATTTCCGCCTGTATTCTGAGTACCTGATCATTAGCCTTGCTAACCTGCTCCTGCAATTCCTCTGTCTCAGATAATTGATCTTCCGCTAAAAGCTCTTCAACGATCTCTGCATCAAGGCTTGCGGCTTTTTCAGCAAGCAACTCCTCAGTTGCATCCAACGTCTTTTCTTCACTCTTATTTACTTCTTCGTGCATACTATTTTCCTCAAACTCTGTTTAGCTAATACGCTAATTGCCAAGATTATTGATTCGGTGGTTAGTAACCTTTACCCTAGGGCTAAATATGGGGACAAACTCCTGAGTTTCAAGCGATGGCATCAGTAAAATATGCATGACATCACTTTTTGTTAATCGGCTGGTAAAAAAATTGCTTCTTTCGATCAATATTAATAATTACACCCTCGTTGAATCTCTCGAAATAGAATTCGAAAAAGGGACCACAGCCATCACCGGCGAAACTGGCGCTGGAAAGTCGTTGGTTCTGGACGCGCTGGGCATGGCGCTGGGTGATCGCGCAGATACTGACACCATTCGCCACGGTAAGGCTCGCGCTGAAATTACCGCTACTTTTGATGTCAGCAATATTGAAGATGCCAAAAAGTGGTTATATGACAACGACTGCAATAGCGATGAAAACTGCATACTACGAAGAATATATACCACTGAGGGTCGTTCAAAGGGCTATATTAACGGCCAACCCAGCACCATGTCTCAACTGCAAGAATTAGGCGAAATGCTCACTGACATCCACAGTCAACATGAGCATCAGTCGCTGCTTAGAAAAGATACTCATAGGCGTCTTTTAGATGAATATGCAAAGGCTGAAGAATTAGCTAAGCAGGTCACTAGCCACTACATCCTTTGGTATAAGACTAATAATGACCTCGGCGATCTTCTCAAACGCTCTGATGAACTAGATGCTCGAAAAGAGCTACTCAGCTTTCAAGTCACAGAGATGCAACAGCTGAATCTAACCTCGGAGCATGTAGAGCAATTGGAGTTAGAGCAAAAAACTCTTGCCAATGCCGAACAAATCGTTCAGGACAGCCACAGTTTACTGGCTATTTGTGAGCAGGCTGAAGGGTTTAACCTGCGTGATGGTCTCAACCGAGCCCTATCTATTTTGGCTACCATAGAGTACAAGCCGGCAGCCCTGAAAACCACGGAAGAGCTTCTGCAAGGTGGCTTGATCCAAGTGGAGGAAGCGATCGCTGAGATTGGACAACATATCGATAAGTTTGAAGTCGATCCTCAACGACTTCAGATCATTGAAGATGAGTTATCGGTGATTTTTCAGTTAGCGCGCAAGCATCGGGTATCGCAACAGCTGCTGGAAGCGACCCAAGTCAGCTTGGAGTCTGAGCTAAAAAGTCTTCTCGGTGGCAGTGAAAACGTCGAAGCTCTGCAACAAAAGCTGGCCGATCTGGCTGAAAATTATACGGTCTCCGCCAAGAAATTGTCCGCCAAACGAACACTCGCTGCAAAAACCATGGCCGCTGAAATTAACCAACAACTGCAAGCCTTATCGATGGAAGGTGCGGAGTTACTGATACAGCTTTCTCCCAACCTAAACGATGAATATCGATCTACTGGTCTTGAGGACATCGAGTTTTTACTCGCAACAAATCCTGGGCAACCGCATAAAATGTTGTCGAAAATTGCCTCTGGGGGGGAACTATCACGGATCAGCTTGGCCATTCAGGTAGTTGCGGCGGGTCATTCCAACATCCCCACACTGGTCTTTGATGAGGTCGATGTCGGCATTGGCGGCAGTATTGCAGATGTGGTTGGCACACTGCTTAAACAGCTAGGCAATCGTGGTCAGGTTATCAGCGTGACCCACCAACCTCAGGTAGCGGCGCATGCCCATCACCATTACTTAGCCAGTAAGACTGTTGAGGGTAATAATACAGAGTCTTTAATGTCACCACTTACCCAGAAACAGCGTGTAGATGAACTTGCGCGCATGTTGGCCGGTGCAAAGGTAACCGAACAGACACTCTCTCATGCCGCAGAGTTACTCAGCCTGGCATCAGCATAATTTAGTCAGTCTCTAATATTTAGTAATTTTTAGGTAAAAAAAACCCCGGTTGATAACCGGGGTTTTTTATTAGTCTACAGCTATTGAGCTATGCTTCAGGCTCTGACTCTGGAGCAGCCTCTGCAGCTGGTTCTGGCGCTTTTTCAGGCACAGTACCTTCTTCAATCTGAGCTTCTTTGATCGACAGTTTAACGCGACCACGATTGTCAATCTCAGTAACCTTAACTCTAACATCCTGACCTTCGGTCAAGTAGTCAGTCACTTTGGCAACACGCTCTTGAGCGATCTGAGAGATATGTACCAGCCCATCTGTACCCGGCATAAAGTTAACAAAGGCACCGAAGTCTACGATACGAACAACTTTACCATCGTAGATAGTACCTGGCTCTGGGTCAGCAACGATGGCTCTAATAGCATCCATTGCAGCATTAAGACCTTCAGTATCTTCTGAGTAAATCTTTACTGCGCCATCATCATTAATATCGATGGTTGAGTTATGCTCTTCACAAAGGCCGCGAATAGTTGCACCGCCCTTACCAATAACATCACGGATCTTATCTGAATCAATTTGCATAATACCCATACGCGGAGCGGTATCAGCAACTTCATCACGGCCACTGGCAAGTACCTTGTTCATTTCATCCAGAATATATAACCGAGCATCCATGGCTTGCTCTAATGCAATCTCCATGATTTCTTCAGTGATTCCTTCAATTTTAATGTCCATTTGCAGGGCAGTAATTCCTGCCGCTGTTCCGGCGACTTTAAAGTCCATATCACCAAGATGATCTTCATCACCCAAGATATCAGTCAAAACAGCAAAGCCTTCATCTTCTTTGACCAGACCCATAGCAATACCAGCAACCGGCGCTTTCAATGGTACACCAGCATCCATTAATGCCAAGCTTGAACCACACACCGACGCCATAGAGCTAGAGCCATTAGATTCAGTAATCTCAGATACCACTCGCATGGCATAAGGAAACTCTTCTGGATTGGGCAGTACCGCGTTAATACCGCGGCGAGCTAAACGTCCATGACCTACTTCACGTCGGCTAGTGAAGCCAATACGGCCACATTCCCCTACTGAGTATGGAGGGAAGTTGTAGTGCAACATGAACGGATCATCACGGCGACCCTCTAGAGCATCAATCATTTGAGCATCGCGAGTAGAGCCCAAGGTGGCTGCAACGATCGCCTGAGTCTCACCGCGAGTGAACAATGCAGAACCATGTACCTTAGGAAGAATACCCACTTCAACATTAATGCCACGAACAGTTTTAGTGTCGCGACCGTCAATTCGCGGCTCACCACGAATAATTCTGCCACGCACAACTTTCTTTTCAAGCTTCTTAAACGCATCTTTAATGTCGTCTACCGACGCGCCATCATCAGAGGCTAATTCCGCATAAGCGCGATCACGCAGTGCGTTCACACTGACTACTCGCTCTTGCTTATCAACAACCTGGTAAGCCGCATCAACCTCAGCGCCTACTAAACTGTTCAAAGCATCTTTAAGCTCAGCATTTTCAACTTCACCCTGCCAATCCCAACGAGGCTTTCCAGCTTCATCGGCAAGTTGTTGGATCACAGTGATAACTGCTTGCATTTCTTGATGAGCAAAAAGAACACCGCCTAACATGATGTCTTCTGACAATTCACTGGCCTCAGACTCAACCATAAGAACCGCATCTTTAGTACCGGCTACAATCATATCTAGTGACGATCCTGCCAGCTCACTATAAGTTGGGTTTAAAAGGTAACCTGACTCTTCGGTATAACCAACCCGAGCACCACCGATAGGCCCATTGAAGGGAATACCAGAGATTGAAAGAGCAGCCGATGTTCCGATCATTGCAGCAATATCTGGGTCGATATTTTTCTCGGCTGACATAACAGTACAGACAACCTGAACTTCGTTTTTAAAGCCATTTGGGAAAAGAGGACGAATAGGACGATCAATCAATCGTGAGGTTAGAGTCTCTTTCTCATTCGGACGGCCTTCACGCTTGAAAAAACCACCGGGGATTTTACCCGCCGCGTAAGCTTTCTCAACGTAATGCACGCCCAGAGGGAAAAAATCCATTCCTGGTTTAGCTTCTCTTGCGCCAACTACAGTACAAAGTACTGATGTATTATCAATTGAACATAAAACAGCACCCGTTGCCTGTCTGGCAATGCGGCCTGTTTCTAACGTAACGGTATGATTACCGTATTGAAACTTCTTAATTATAGGATTCATGATTTTACCTTTGTTATTTACCTTGTAGCGTCTTGTTTAGATTCTGCTTGTGCGCTGCTCGGGTTACTTATAGCTACTCAAAAGAATAGTCATAAGTAACTCGATCAGCATAGATACAGGCATCGTATGAAGACAATTAAATTAGGTGCTCACTAATAACAGTACGGCTCCTAAAAAGGAGCCGTACCATGAACACTTATCGACGTAAACCAAGCTTCTTAATCAAATGACTGTAGCGTTCGACGTTCTTACCCTTCAAATAATCGAGTAATTTACGACGCTGATTAACCATTCGAATAAGACCGCGACGTGAATGGTGATCTTTTTTGTGATCGCCAAAGTGGCCTTGTAGCTTGTTAATGTTTACGGTTAGCAATGCAACCTGCACTTCAGGCGATCCTGTGTCATTTTCACAGGTAGCGTGCTCAGCGACGATTGCGGCTTTTTCTTCTGCATTTAGTGCCATGATGATTCACTCCAATATGCGAGTTAAAAAAATTCAGGCTTGCCCGCGCATATTTACAGACAACCCAACTTAAGAGTTGATACTCAGGTATCAACATTTATCGATGGCCATAAAATCAACCATCTGAATATCGTTTTTTACTGCGAGAGTGTCGCGGTACAGAACGCTCTAAGCGTCTTCGACTACTAATCTTTTTGGTGCCACTTGACCCTCTTCGGTAACTTCACCGACACCCAAAAAATCTCCGCCCTCGCGAAAGACGCGCACTATATCCCCTTCTTGCCCATTACGAAAGGCTTGATTTGACATAACTGGTTGTCCCAATTGAAAATATCCGGCCACTACCGCGGACAATTCAACCGCCATTCGGTCTGCCACCGCAATATCCATAGGCTTGAGGAGCACATCAAGATCAGTCGGTTCAACTGTTTCTCGCCGCTTTTGCAGCTCCTCAAGCGTGATAGTCTCAGTATCCATGAAAGGCCCAGCAATGTTGCGATGCAATGCACTGACATGAGCCCCACAGCCAATCGCATTTCCCAAGTCTTCAGCCAAACTGCGGACATAAGTACCTTTACTGACATGGACTTCCACGTCCAACTCCGCCTTTGGTCCTGGGCGAAAATCTAAAATATTATACTTAAATACTGTCACAGGACGAGGTTCTCGCTCAATCTCAATACCTTGACGTGCTAGCTTATAGAGCGGCTGACCATTGTGCTTTAAAGCAGAGTACATGGATGGAATCTGCAGAATGTCACCTCTGAACGCCTCAATGGCAAGTTCAATCTGCTGCTCTGTGATAGCTGAGGCATCTTGCTCTTCACGTATAGCTCCGTCACAGTCGCCTGTCTCGGTACGCACGCCTAGAGTAAAAGTACTAAGATAGTGCTTATCTGACTCCAATAGGAACTGGCTGAATTTAGTGGCCTCACCCAAACAAATTGGCAAAACGCCAGTAGCCAAAGGATCTAAGCTACCCGTGTGTCCAGCTTTATTGGCATCAAAGAGATTTTTAACTCGCTGTAACGCTTGGTTAGATGACAATCCCATTGGTTTGTTGAGCAGAAAAATACCGTTTACTGAACGACCGCGATTACGCCTACGAGCCAATGCTAATGACCTTCGTTGCCCGCAGGCTGATCATTTTCGTCTTGATCGGAATCCTGCTGCGTTGACATTGCATAATCAATAAGGGCTGAAAGATGTTGACCTCGACGACCACTTTCATCGAACAAAAAAGTTAACCGTGGCGTAATGCGTAATTTGATACTCGACGCTAACAGCTTACGCAGGTATCCAGACGCACCATTTAAAGCCGCCATTGCCTGATCAATTTCATCCTGTGTGCGATCACCTACAAATGTCACATGGATCTTTGCGTAGGCAAGGTCCCTGCTCACATCAACATCAGTGACACTAACCATACCGACTCTCGGATCACGCACACCGTCGCGAATCAGTACTGCCAACTCTTGTTGGACAGCATCTGAAACACGCTCTGCTCGGGTAAATTCTCTTGGCATATAAGTCTTTGGTTACACCTAATTATGGATTAGCTCTATAAATAGAACCCATCAAAGTGAACGCTTTACCTCAGTAACATCATAGACTTCGATGAGATCGCCAGCCTTGACGTCATTATAATCTTTAACCCCAATACCACATTCCATGCCGTTGCGCACTTCACTGGCTTCGTCTTTAAATCGACGTAAAGATTCTAATTCACCTTGATAAATAACCACATCATCCCTCAGGACACGAATAGGCTTGCTACGTTGAACGGAACCTTCGATCACCATACATCCAGCAATCGCACCAAACTTTGGTGAACGGAACACATCGCGCACTTCAGCAATACCCACTATTTCTTCGCGAGTTTCTGGTGCTAACATGCCAGACAGAGCCGACTTAACTTCATCGAGTAGATTATAGATGATGCTGTAATAACGAATTTCGACACTTTCTTTTTCGGCTAACGCCTTAGCAGAACCACCCGCTCGAACATTGAAGCCCAAAATGATGGCTCCCGTGGTCAGAGCTAAGTTAATATCAGATTCGGTAATACCACCGACTCCTGAGGCGACAATATCCACCGCGACTTCGTCCGTAGCAAAATCATGCAACGAACTGTTAATCGCTTCCAGCGAACCCCTTACGTCAGTTTTAACAATTAAGTTGAGCTTACTGACCTGTGCGCTACCCATATCAGAAAACATATTCTCCAACTTGGCGGCTTGCTGGCGAGACATTCTCTCGTGGCGAGATTTTGTCACGCGCAAATCAACAATTTCTTTAGCCTTGCGCTCATCTGCAACAATAAAAAATTCGTCGCCTGCGTTGGGAACTTCGTCCAATCCCAAAATCTCAACCGGAATAGACGGCCCAGCCTCAGTGATCGGCTTTTGCATCTCATTAGTCATTGCGCGAATCTTACCAACGCTTTCGCCAGCCAGCATGAAGTCGCCTTTGCGCAGAGTACCTTGCTGGACAAGAGCAGTGGCAACAACGCCTCGCCCTTTATCAATTCTAGCTTCAACAATGACACCTCGAGCAGGCACGTCAACAGGTGCCTTTAATTCTAGCAGCTCTGCTTGCAGTAACACTGCCTCAAGTAATTCTTCAATACCATCACCAGTCTCTGCCGATACCTTCATAAACTGAGTGTCGCCACCCCATTCCTCTGGGATTACATCTTTTGCGCCCAGCTCACTGGTTACTCTCTCTGGATCTGCACCTTCTTTGTCCATCTTATTGATGGCAACAACCAGCGGAACACCCGCCGCCTTAGCATGCTGAATAGCCTCTTCAGTCTGAGGCATTACGCCGTCATCGGCGGCAACCACCAAGATAACCACATCAGTGGCCTGCGCTCCACGTGCACGCATAGCAGTAAAGGCTGCGTGCCCCGGTGTATCTAAAAATGTCACCATGCCTTTGGGTGTATTCACATGATAAGCACCAATGTGCTGTGTAATACCACCCGCTTCTCCCGAAGCAACATGAGTTTTCTTGATTCGATCAAGCAGTGAGGTCTTGCCGTGATCGACATGGCCCATAACTGTAACGATCGGGGCGCGAGCCTCTCCATCATTAACACTTTCAATATCTTCGAACTGTCTGGCTAATTGGTCTTCAACCGTATTCGCAACAGCGGCCACCGGTTGATGTCCGAGCTCTTCAACCACCAAAAAAGCAGTTTCTTGATCGATAACCTGATTAACATTGGCCATCACACCTAGCTTCATTAAGCATTTAATCACTACACCGGACTTCAGTGCCATCTTGCCAGCTAGATCACCCACAGTTAACTCTTCAGGTATAGCAACCTCAAAGGTTTTCTTCTCAACCGGTCGCTTAAAGGTGTGCTTATTATCCATCTTAAGCGCTTTACGAGAGGCTTTAAGACGGTTTTTACCAAACCTATCATCGCCATCATCGAGCTGCAATCGAGGTTTTTTCTTTCCGGCCTTACCTAGCGGTTTCTTGGCTTTTCTGGCCAGCTTATCTTCATCATCATTGGGCTTATCATGCCTACGGGCTTTATCTTGAACCGGCTCGGTAGCCACAATAGGCGCTTGTTTTGTAGTCTTTCCAGCTTTCTTAGCTTCTTCACTGGCCAGCACAGAGGCCGCTTCAGACGCCTTTCGAGCTTCTTCATCAAGCTTTTCTTGGGCTTTTTGCGCAACTGCTTGGCGGACTTCTTCTTCGGCTTTACGACGATTTGAAATCGCGGCAATCCGCTGCTCTTCAACGTTATCGGTGCCTGAACTTCTTCTCGCGACAGGAGCTGCCGCTTCAGGGGTGGGCTCTTCCGCCAAGACCGCTTCCGCCGCTGCTTCAAGCGCCGCTTGCGCTTCTAACTCAGCTTGCTGTTGAGCCGCTAACTCAGCTTCTTCGCGCGCTTTGGTTTCAGCCTCAAGATCAACCTGAGTTTGCAACTCTTCGTCACTACGCTTGATGTAGGTTCGTTTCTTGCGAACTTCGATATTGACGGTCTTACGATTTCCGGACCGTAAGGTACTTACAGTCTTGCGCCTAAGGGTAATTTTCTTGGGCTCACCGGAGTTTTCGCCATGCAGGCCTTTAAGGTAGCCAAGCAGAGTCTGCTTTTCATCATCAGAGACCGTGGCCTCGGCCGAATCATGGGAGAGGCCTGCCTCTTTCATTTGCATTAGCAAACGATCGACAGATGCCCCCACGGTTGTTGCTAATTCAGTTACTGTAACTTCAGCCATCGGTTATCCTCTATTACAACCCGATTAATTATTCGCCTTATTCTTCTGCGAACCAAGGTGCACGTGCAGTCATTATTAATGTTGCCGCTTTTTCTTCGTCCATACCTTCTATGTCCATCAGATCATCAACAGCCTGTTCGGCCAGATCTTCCATAGTAATGATACTTTTTGCGGTCAATTTGTAGGCCAAGGACTTGTCCATCCCTTCCATTGTTAGCAGGTCTTCAGCAGGCTCAACATTAGTAAGCTGCTCTTCACTCGCCAGTGCGCGGGTCAGCAACGCATCCTTTGCACGAGCACGCAATTCTTCTGCAATGTCTTCGTCAAAGCCTTCAATGGCACTCATCTCTTCTAAAGGCACATAAGCAACCTCTTCAAGACTAGTAAAGCCTTCTTCGACCAATACCACAGCGACATCTTCGTCAACATCGAGCGCTTCCATCAAACTTTCAACATAGTTAGATGATTCAGCTTCTTGTTTTTCCAGAGCATCTTCAGTCGTCATTACATTGATTGTCCAGCCGGTTAGCTCAGAGGCAAGGCGCACATTTTGTCCGCCCTTACCAATTGCTTGCGCTAGATTGTCAGCATTAACCGCAACATCCATCGAATGTGAGTCTTCATCTACAATTAAGGACTCAACTTCAGCAGGTGCCATAGCATTGATGACCAACTGGGCTGGATTATCATCCCAAAGGATGATGTCAACACGCTCATCATCTAAATCGTTTGAAACTGCTTGAACTCGAGCACCACGCATACCTACACAGGCGCCTACTGGATCAATACGAGCATCTTTACTTTTCACAGCAATTTTAGCGCGCTGGCCTGGGTCTCTTGCAGCACCCTTAATCTCAATAATACCCTCAGATATCTCTGGAACTTCAATCATAAATAACTGAACTAACATATCAGGGGTTGCTCGTGAGACTAACAACTGTGGACCTCGAGTTTCTTCTCTAATACCCAGTAAAATCACACGGGTACGATCATTGATACGGAAGATCTCTCTACCTACCAGCTCTTCGCGGGGTAACATTCCTTCAGCATTGTCACCAAAATCCACCACAATGTGGTCTCTCGTTACCTTCTTAACCGTGCCGTTCAATAACTCACCAACGCGATTCTTAAATCGATTAATAATAATTTCTCGCTCAGCGTCTTTAACGCGCTGTACGATCACTTGCTTAGCAGTTTGCGCAGCAATTCGGCCAAAGGCGATATTATCAATAGTCTCTTCAAAGGTATCACCGACCTTTAAAGTTGGATCTTTCTCGATCGCCTCTTCGGTGGTGAACTGAGTACCCAGTTCAGCCATGACATCATCGGCAACCACGTCCCACCAACGGAAAGACTGGTAATCCCCAGTCTCTCTGTCGATTACAACACGAATGTTGGCACCTTCTTCGTAGCGCTTTTTAGTCGCCGTTGCCAGCGCCTGTTCAATTGCCTCGAAAATTATACCTTGGCCCACACCCTTTTCGTTGGATACGGCCTCTGCCACCATTAAAATTTCTTTACTCATTGATTAAACTCCACATGCCTCAAAAGCGAGGAACCACGTTAGCCTTTTCTATACCCTCAACCGGAAACAGAAATTCATGATCTGCTGCCACCAAAATTATTTCATCACCGTCAACACCCGTTAAACGGCCCTTAAAATTGCGTCGACCCTCATAGGGAAATCGCAATCTAAGTGAAATATCTTCTCCAATATACTTCTCATAATGCCCAAGCTCATAAAGCGGACGGTCCATTCCTGGCGAAGAAACTTCCAAAATGTACTCGCCGTTGATAACACCTTCCACATCAAGAATGCTGCTAGCCTGACGACTCACGCGTTCACAGTCCTCAATGCCGATCAAGTCATTATCTCTATCGATAAAAACTCTCAGCAGCTTAGTCTTAGCACCTGACTGCAGGTCAATACCCCACAGCTCACACCCCAAAGCCTCAACAACCGGCTGGAGTAACTGCCTGATCTTGCTATCGGCTACAGCCATGGAATTCTCCTAACCAACAAAAAATGGGCCGTGGCCCATTTTTTAACTTCTAAAGAAAAGCCCCAATATGGGGCTCCTCGACTTGCGCCGGACCCGACGCGAATGTTCATATAGAAGACTTCATCCTTGAGAAGCGATACTTTCTTCTACTTAGTAATGCAAGCATAGACAATAACCAATGAATGCACACTACTTTTTGGTGTCAATTTATTAAAATTGGTAGCGGGAGCTGGATTTGAACCAACGACCTTCGGGTTATGAGCCCGACGAGCTACCAGACTGCTCCATCCCGCACCGACACCGTGGCCCCATGATTATCAGGCCAGCCTCTTTTTGAGGAGGTGCATTATAGGTACGCTCTGCGAGGAGGTCAACAACGCATTGTTAATGTCGGTGCTTTTTATCTAATTAAATTTTTTGTGGCTAATTATCCGTCAAACTCGAGTAATTATTTGCGATTCTCGACAATTAATTCGTAGGCTGCCTGAATCTCTTGGGTCTTTTCAGTGGCTAAATTAACCATATCCTCTGGCATGCCTTGTCCGATCAATTTGTCTGGATGATTTTGACTAACCAACTTTCGGTAAGCTCTTTTAATCTGACTGTCAGAGTCTTCAGAACTGACGCCCAATGCACGGTAGGCATCTGCCAACTGATCTTTTGATGGTCTGCCTGAGCCTGCATGTGAGCCTCTAAACTGCGACTGAGCCTTGATCATCTGAATGAATTGCTCAAATAAGGCCGCGCTAAAGCCAAGGTGTCGAGCAATCTTGGCCAGTACATCTTGCTCTGACTGATCTAGTTCACCATCCGCCATGGCCAGTGCGATCAAGTAATTAAGTAACTGCTGCTTGAGATTGTTATACCTGCCACAGACGCGCATGAAGTCTTGCATAGTCTCATCAATTGAGAAATCAGGCTTGGCACCACCTTTAAATAACTCAATAGCTTGCTTTCGAGTCGCAGAATCTAGACTCATCTTGTCCATTAACGCTTCGGCTTGAGCTATCTCATCACTGGAAACGCGACCATCCGCTTTAGCTACATGCCCCAGTAAACTAAATACCGTATGGAAAAAGGAGTCTCTTGCCTGTTGCTGCTGGCCACCAGTGATAGGGCCAGATCGAGCGCGATCAAACTGATGGCCCAAGTAGATACCCAAGAGTGCTCCAAAAGCGCCTCCCGCTATCATAAATCCAAACATCCCACCAATGATCTTACCTATCATCTCTGTCTCCTAAAAACATGGTCGTATTGTAAGTGCTTGGGCGTTAATTGCATCCACTAAGAGGAAAATAATGAAAAATGATGATAGGGTACTTTTTCAAATGTCACAGTGAAGTCGCCACCAACATGCCTAACTTCTATAGAGACCCCATTTTTGTATTGTTGCTAATAGCACCGTTACCGGTCTGGCTATGGCTGTATGCAACTAAAGGAGTCACCGGTATTACTGATCTGTCGGTGCTGTTGAGTTTGGTGTTGCTTTACCCCTGCGTTGAAGAAATAATCTTCAGAGGATTCATTCAGCCGTTTTTGGCCAAACGACTGCATCAGCGCTGGTCTATTTTCTCACTGGCCAATGTACTAACTAGTTTATTGTTTGTTCTAGCGCATTTTATTAATCACCCCCCAGTATGGGCGCTGGCGGTGCTTATACCTTCACTGGTCTTTGGTTATATTCAAGAGCGCACCAACAATTTAGCTGCTCCAATAGCATTGCACTGCACCTATAACGCTGGCTTCTTTTTACTACTGGGTTAATCAAGGTCAGGCTTGAGTCGATACACGCTACCTTATTTGCTGATATCGCTTGAGGCCTTTTTCTGTGACATGAGTTAAAGCGACGTTATAAAATAGTGATACATAAACCTCTATTTTTTTGCTCTCATCACCCTCATAAAACAACTTAGCATCGGTAATCCATCCATATAAGATCATATTTAAATTTTGAATAAGCGATTCATAATTATTGTTAACTTCTTCTTTTAAATAACCCTCTTGAATCAAGTATTTTTTGGCTCGATTAAGAATTTTTATGCGCGTCGCAGAATAAGACTTTTCTGATTCACAAATAAACGTGAACTGATTCGTCAGGCTATTTATATTGAGGTAAATAAACCGATAATCCCAAATGATCTCGAAGATCTCATTAACCAACTTAAGATAAAACGTTTCCTCAAAGATACGCTGCACAAGATGGTTAATCGCTGTATTCAACTCATCTTGCATTTGCGTGTAGAGCGCCAAAACAATATCGTCTTTCTTTTTATAGTGGTAGGTCAAATTGCCATAGCTAATATTTAAAGCCTGGCTTATTTCCAAGGAAGAAACCTGATCAACACCTTTTTCGTTGAATAGCATGAGCGCATGACGGGTTATTTTTTCGTTCGTTTTCATAAATGCCTAGTTTAAATTGCACACTTTTTAAATATTAGGTAACATTAACTAATAAATTGAATACTTATACCTAAATTAGTCGTCCAATAAGAGTATGCCTCCAATGCACATTAAACCGCAAGGCCCAAAAGGCTATCCCTTTATTGGAAGCATCACTAAGCTAGCCAGCGCCAATCGACTTAACTGGCTGCAATCTATGAGTAACACCTATGGCGATGTGGTGCGCTTCAAACTCTTAAAAAGAAACGTCTACTTTGTTAACCATCCTGACTTAGTCAAAGACATGCTAACGCGCAGCAGCAGCAACTACACAAAAAAGACCATCGGTTTTAAAATGGTCAAGGTTGTTCTAGGAGAGAGTACTTTTACCGCGATGGGGGATGAATGGCGTCGAAAGCGGTTAGCGGTACAACCGTATTTCCACCGCAAAAAAATTGCCAACCTAGCCACCATCATGACCGACTGCATTGAAGAAATGCTAGCCGAGTGGGAAACAGTCTGTGACGAGGGCAAGACTCTGCAAACCACTGACGCCATGATGCAAGTAACACTCAAAGTGGTGGTGAAAGCGCTATTTAGTACCGCTCTCTCTGACGAAGATATTCAAACTGTGGCCGATATTTTTAACCCCCTGTTAGAGGCAACCAATAGGCGTGTTGTGCTGCCACTTCCGTTTTTATACCGTATTCCAAGTGCCAAAAACAAACAGTACCCCGAGTATATTGCGCAATTAGACGACATCATTTATCGCATTATTAAGCAGCGCAAAACTACTCAAGATAAACCCATGGATTTACTACAAATGCTCATGGATGCCACGGATGAAGAAACCGGCCTGCCATTAAGCGATGAAGATCTTAGAAATGAAGCCATGACCATGTTTATTGCAGGCCACGAAACAACTGCTAACGCAATGTCTTGGCTGTGGGCGACACTCTCACAAAAGCCAGAGATTAGAGAAAAAATAGAGCAGGAAGTTGACCAAGTTCTGGGTAAAAGAACGCCTGTTGCCGCTGACTTTAGCAACCTGCCCTACTGTCAAAAAGTGTTTAAAGAAACTATGCGCCTATATCCGCCAGTACCTATGCTGCCGCGGCATGTTGAAAGTGATGATGTTCTAGGTAATTACACATTAAAGGGCGGGTCTGACGTGCTTTTTAGTGCTTATTTACTGCATAGACACCCTGACTTTTGGGATCAACCCGAAACGTTTAACCCCCACCGTTTTGATGCCGACGCTGAAAAACAACAGCACCCCTACGCCTACATACCTTTTGGTGGGGGACCAAGAATGTGCCTGGGCAATAACTTTGCCATGATGGAAGCTGTGTTTATTTTAGCCATGGCCACCCAGCGCTTTAAGCTAAACCTCACCCCCAACGCAAACATCAAACCGTTAATTAGCCTCACCACCAGACCCAAATATGGCGTACCGGTGATCTTGGAAAGACGCTAAAAAATGCTAACTATGGCGCGATAACGCCTAACAACCCTTAGCCATCACGTTAGTTAATTTCTGGCCATCCGCTTGCAATTGACAAAATCTGACTGTGCCCTAAACTAAAGTTATCTTTTATCGTATAGATTAATGTAAGAGATAAGCCAAAATACTGAACACCATAACAAGGATGTTGTGCCCTTAGGCATCATGCTCTGGAAAAGAGGTCTCAATAAATATCGCCACCACTGCACCACTGCCCTACCACTACAAAAAAGCCCAGTTATGGCGGCGCAGTCATATTTATGCGATCCAACGTTCAAGCACGCTTCAATCATTTACCGACATAAGGAAATGTCTATGCTATTCGCCACAAACCGCACCCCTACCCAGTCAGCAAGGTCTAAAAAAGGCAGAAAAATTAGCTTCTCTATGCAAAATACCAGCGTTAGCCAAGACATGTATTTTTGCCAAAGGAATGGGGTTGATGACTATATTGAAATAGGCAACAAAGCGTTTTTTCAGGCGCTAAAAGACTTAGATAACAATACTCAAATTCTATTTTATATTCATGGGTTCAATAATACCGGTGAGCGAGATATTTTTCCTGACACAGAAGAGTTGCAGGGAATGTTTGACGAGATTAGTCCCGGGCTTGTGCATATTATTCCACTTATTTGGCCCTGTGACGATGACGCAACGCCTGCTTTTATAGATGATTACTGGGACGACCAGCGAGCATCACGAGCCAGTGGCGGGGCTTTTGCTCGCATGCTGGGGCTGTTTGATAACTGGCGTAAACAAGAAGCCGAACAAAAAGACCCCTGTACACGCCGCATGAACGTGCTGGCTCATTCAATGGGTAATCGGGTTTTTCGCAACGCCATTAGTAGTTGGGTGAAGGACGATAAGTGTGGGGGCATGCCAAAGCTCTTTCGCAATGTGTTTATGGTCGCCGCAGACGTTGTTAATCAGACATTAGAGCGTAAAGAGAAAGGTCGCTACATTCCTCATTCAGCCAGAAATGTTGTGGTTTATTACGCCAACGATGATTTAGCAATGCCTGCTAGTAAAATTGCTAATTTGAAAAACATGACCGTATCACGCCGCCTGGGTATGACTGGTCCAGAATCTATGTCTGAGAATAAACTAGATAAAAATGTTTACGAAGTAGATTGTGATGATTTCAATAACAGTTGGGGCGATAAAAAGGGGCATACTTATTTTTTGCGCAACAAGCACAACAAAATTAGTCCTGTAATTTATCATATGAAGCACGCCATTGCTGGCGGCAGAGTAACACCTGATGATCGTCGGCATATCCTTCGAAAACCTCAGCAAGGCGGAGAGACTGATTCAGTTAATTAAAGGGTTCGTGAAAAATGAGAAGTATTTTCTTTTGATGTTGTGAGGGCATTTTACGAGCCCATGTACAGGTTGATGATTCTCAAATTTAGTGGTGCGGATGGGGGGACTTGAACCCCCACGACCTAAGTCACCAGCCCCTCAAGCTGACGCGTCTACCAATTCCGCCACATCCGCGCAATACTAAATTTAAGCTAACGTTGTTCAAACCTTTCATCACTAACGCTGAGGTTTATGCCTTCAAACGGTTAGTGGTTACCAACCCCCGTAGAACAACAAGCCGGTGAGGTACCGGCATTGAAATGGGGTTACCGCAGATACAGCTACTGAGGAATTTCTGATTCGTCTGAGGCTTCAAAATCTTCCGATGAAAGACCGGGAAGTTCTGTCTCCATAGCCGGTTCGGCTGAAATAGAGTCTAGTTCGATACCGCCAAAGTCGTCTATTACGGTCTTGTTTTTGGCGGTGATGGCCAAACTAACACTGGTTACAAAGAACACAGTTGCCAATATAGCGGTCATTTTGCTGAAGAAGTTCCAACCGCCGCCACTGCCAAATACAGTTTGAGATGCGCCCGCACCAAATGATGCACCTGCTTCCGCGCCCTTTCCTTGCTGAAGCAAGATAAGGACAATAAGAGACAATGCCACTATAAAGTGAAAGATTAAAATAAATTTTTCCATGATTTTACGTTTACCCTTGTACCATTAACTGTGCAATTTTTAAAAATTCGTTTGCCTCAAGTGAGGCCCCTCCAACCAGTCCGCCGTCTATGTCTGGCTGTGCAAATAAGGCGCCAGCATTGGTTGCGTTAACACTGCCACCATAGATGATTCTGGTGTTTGCGCCCTGACTGCCCAGTTGAGAACGAATCTCTGCATGGACGGCCTGGGCCTGCTCTGGGCTAGCCACTTCACCGGTACCAATTGCCCAAACCGGCTCATAAGCAATGACGCCTTTACAGAGGCTTTTAGTACCTACCAGGTCCGTCACTGCGGCAATTTGCTCGGTGACAACCTTTACTGTTTGTCCCTGCTGACGTTGCTGCAGTGACTCACCAACACACAGAATAGGCGTTAACCCTTGCTGCTGTGCCGCCTTAAACTTCTCTGCGACTACCTGATTGCTCTCGGCAAACAGGGCTCTTCGCTCTGAGTGCCCGACCAATACATAGTCACAACCAATATCGTTAAGCATTTCCCCAGATACTTCACCGGTATAAGCCCCAGATGCCCATTGGGACATATTTTGAGCGCCTACACTGACCATACTACTGGCCGCGGCTGTGATAACTCTGTCTAGATGCACAGCCGGTGGAAAAATAACCACCTCAACGCCAACAAATGCGCTGTCATGTAAGGCTAAATGTGTGGCTAGTTCAGCCGCAGTATTAGCATTACCATGCATTTTCCAGTTTCCCGCCACTAGCGGTTTAGTCATCTCATTCAATCCTTTCTGAGGTGCCTTGAAAAGGGGCGCAAAGCCTACCCGACAAACGGTTTTTTTACAACTGGGAAAGGCGCTTTTCCCTTACAAATATTGCTAGCCTACCTGTTGCTCTACAACCTTAGCAATGTCTTGAACTTGCTGCTCTACCAAGGCTTGGTCATCGCCTTCTGCCATGACTCTAATCAGTGGTTCTGTACCGGACGGTCTCAGTAGCACTCTGCCGCGCCCCGCTAATTTCTTTTCTGCGTCTGCCACCGCCGAATTAATTGCACTGTTGTTGCTAATATCGACCTTTTTAGAAAGACGCACGTTAATCATGATTTGTGGAAATTTTTGCATGCCGGTTTTTAATTCTGCCAAGGTTTTCCCGCTATCAGAAATAGCTCGAATAACTTGCAGTGCCGCGACGATACCATCGCCGGTGGTGTTTAAATCACTACAGAGCACATGTCCAGAGCCCTCACCGCCTAAGCTCCAGCCATTTTCTTTAAGCGCTTCAACGACATATCGATCGCCCACCTTGGTGCGCAGAAAGGGAATACCTAAGTCTTTGAGGGCTAACTCCATCCCCAAATTACTCATCAGAGTACCGGCAACGCCGTTGCAACCCATAGCTGACTGGTGACGATGTTGAGCGATAATGTAAATTAGCTCATCGCCATCTACAACCTCACCATTGGCGTCAGAGAATAATACTCGGTCGCCATCACCATCTAGGGCAATACCAAAATCGGCTTTTTCTTCAACCACTCTAGCGCAAACCCCTTCCATGTAGGTAGATCCACACTGATCGTTGATATTAAAACCGTTAGGTTCGTTGGCCATGGTAATAACTTTGGCACCCAACTCTTTAAATACTTTAGGTGCCGCGTTATAGGTAGCACCATTGGCACAGTCCAGTACAATTTTGAAACCCGTTAAATTAAACTGCGAAGGTAGTGACCCTTTACAAAATTCAACATAACGACCTGTGGCATCGCTAATACGCCGCGCTTTTCCAAGATTGAACGAATCATTGGTTGTAAGTGGCTCATCAATCAGACGCTCTATTTCAAGCTCAACCTCATCCGGTAGTTTGTAGCCGTCAGCGGAGAAAAACTTGATGCCATTGTCAGCCACCGGATTGTGAGAAGCACTGATAACAATGCCTGCTGAGGCCCGGAATGCACGAGTCAAATAGGCAATGGCTGGTGTTGGCATTGGCCCAAGCATGTCTACGTTGACACCAGCAGCGATCAACCCCGATTCAAGTGCTGCCTCAAACATATAGCCTGATACACGGGTGTCTTTACCGATTAGTACGCGCTTTTTAACTTTAGTGTCTCGGGTTAAGACCTTACCGGCTGCATAACCCAGTTTGAGCATGAAATCAGCGGTTATTGGGTGTTGCCCCACCGTGCCACGAATACCGTCAGTGCCGAAATATTTTCTTGCCATGCCTTAGTCTTCCTTGTTATTTAGAGTCTGCCAAACATTTAAAGTTTGCTTGGTTTCGAGCACGTCATGCACTCTTAGAATTGCGGCGCCACGCTGGGCAGCCAATAAAGCCAGGGCCACACTGCCCATTAAACGCTGATCAGTGTGCTCTAGCCCGAGCATCTGACCGATCATTGATTTTCGCGACATCCCCACCAATACCGGATGACCTGTGGCAACAAACTGATCAATTGCGTTAAACAAGGTGAGATTATGGGCTAAGGTCTTACCAAATCCAAATCCAGGATCAAGAATAATATTTTTGCTATCAATGCCGGCATCGATACAGCTGGCTTTTCGGTCGGCCAGAAAAGCTAAAACCTCGGCTACAACATCAGTGTAAGTGGGCTCAAGTTGCATGGTTTTAGGTTGGTTTTGCATGTGCATTAGGCATACTGGCAGTTTTGACTGTGCCGCTGCAGCGAGCGCACCCTCGCGACTGAGCGCGCGCACATCATTGATAAGGCTAGCCCCTTTATTTGCCGCCTCAGAGATCACCTGAGGGGTGCTGGTATCTACCGACACCAGTGCATCAAAACGCGCAACAACGGCTTCTAACACTGGCACAACACGGTCTAACTCTTGTTGAGCGCTAACTTTAGCGGCTCCAGGTCGTGTCGACTCACCACCGATATCAATAATATCAGCGCCATCGGTGAGCATTTTTTCAATTACCTTGAGGGTTTTACTCAGATCGAGCTGCGCGTTGTTATAAAGGTCGCCGCCATCTGAGAACGAATCTGGGGTGACGTTGACAATGCCCATGATCGAGGGCCGCGACAGATCGAGGGTTTTAGTGCCGCACTGTAATATTGAGCTTGCCATTTTTCACTACCTTTAAAATACAAAAAAACCCTGAGACCAAATGGTAACCCAGGGTTTTTGCAACATCAAAACAGTTAAGCGTCTTCGACTGGGCCACCAATGGGTCGATCTTCAGTAGCATCGCTTTTCGCACTACTAGCACCGTCTCCACCCGAATTACTATCCGAGTCATTTTTCTGCCAATTGCGTGGCTGCCTCACTTCACGATGATTCATCAGATCATCAACCTGATCAGCGTCGATGGTCTCGTACTCCATTAATGCGTCTTTCATGGCTTCAAGAACATCACGGTGATCCGTCAGCAATGTTGTCGCCCGAGCATAAGCATCGTTAAGAATTGTTTTTACCTCTTGATCAATCTCTCTGGAGGTGTCTTCTGAGTAGTGCGTGTTGCCACCACCGGGTGCCTGCGAATCGTCCTCACCATAAAGGATTGGGCCCATTTTTTGATTCAAGCCCCACTTGGTGACCATGTTGCGTGCCATCTGAGTGGCTCGCTCAATGTCATTGGACGCGCCAGTGGTCACGCCATCAAAGCCGCCAACTAACTCTTCTGCAATCCGCCCACCAAACAGGCTGCACAACTGACTGAACAGCTGCGTGCGATTCATGCTGTAACGATCTTCCTCTGGAAGATACTGGGTAACTCCCAGTGCTCGGCCACGGGGAATAATGGTGACTTTGTGAACTGGATCGTGCTCGGGGACTAAACGACCGATAATAGCGTGTCCCGCCTCGTGGTAGGCGGTATTTGTTTTCTCTTTTTCCGACATCACCATTGAACGGCGCTCTGCGCCCATCATAATTTTGTCGCGGGCTTTTTCAAATTCTTCCATACTCACAACACGACGATTACCACGTGCAGAGAAAAGTGCAGCCTCATTGATCAAGTTAGCTAAATCAGCACCAGAGAAGCCCGGTGTACCGCGAGCCAAAATTGACAAGTCGACCGTGTCTCCAAGTGGTACTTTGCGAGAGTGAACTTTAAGAATTTGCTCGCGGCCACGAATATCAGGCAAGCTAACATATACTTGGCGATCAAATCGGCCGGGGCGCAACAAGGCCTTGTCCAATACATCGGGACGGTTAGTAGCAGCTATAACAATAACCCCTTCGTTCCCTTCAAAGCCGTCCATTTCAACCAGCAGCTGATTTAAAGTTTGCTCGCGCTCATCATTACCGCCGCCATGACCGCCACCACGATGGCGACCGACCGCGTCGATCTCATCAATAAATATGATACAGGGTGATTGCTTCTTAGCCTGTTCAAACATGTCTCGAACGCGCGACGCACCCACGCCAACAAACATTTCAACAAAATCTGAGCCGGAAATAGAGAAGAACGGCACCTTTGCCTCGCCGGAAATAGCTTTGGCAAGCAGGGTCTTACCGGTTCCTGGAGGGCCTACCATTAATACGCCCTTGGGGATTCGGCCGCCAAGGCGCTGGAACTTAGTAGGGTCACTTAGAAACTCTACCAACTCGGCGACATCTTCTTTTGCCTCATCAACACCTGCAACGTCAGCAAATGTAGTGTTAATCTGATCACCTGTCAGTAGTTTAGCTTTGCTCTTACCAAAGCTCATCGGTCCACCTTTGCCACCGGCGCCGCCCTGCATTTGGCGCATGAAGAATACAAAGATAGCCAAAATTAATAAAATAGGGAATGCGGCGACCAATAATTGCGAAAATAGACTGGGCTCTTCGCGCTCTTTACCAATGACGTTGACGTTGTGATTAACCAAGTCATCCATCAGCTTGGGGTCTTGAATATTCGGACGTACAGACCTGAACTTGGTGCCGTCGTTGCGTTCACCTTGAATAATCAAGTCGGCAATAACAACCTCACTGACCCGATCATTGCGCACCTCATTCAAAAATACAGAGTAATCGATATTATTGTTTTCAGGCTCTGGGGCAAAGCTGTTAAAAACTGACATTAGAATGGCTGCTAAAACTAACCATACCACTATATTTTTTGCCAAATCGTTCAATTTCTTTTCCTCTTTAGTTGGCTTTAAGGCCTTTGGCCACCAGATACACTTCGCGCGATCGCGATCTTGAAGCTTCTGGTTTAATAATAGACACTCCATTAAACATTTTTCTAACTTCTAGCACAAACGGATCAAATCCTTGCCCTTGAAACAATTTGGCTATAAAAACGCCTTTGCTGGTCAATACCTTTCCAGCTAACTCCAAGGCTAATTCTGCTAGATATATTACCGCGGGCTGATCTACGGCTTTGTTACCACTTAAGTTGGGGGCCATATCAGAAATTACAAGGTCGACAGGCCGATTTTCAATTAAATTCAAAAGTTCTTCAAATACGGATTCTTCGGTAAAATCACCCTCAATAAAGTCTACGCCGGCAATGGCGTCCATTGGCAGTATATCCAGTGCGTGAACCCTGCCATCATGACCAACCAGGCGAGCAGCTACTTGCGACCATCCTCCTGGTGTTGACCCTAGATCTACGATTGTCATCCCCGATCGGATTAGACGATCTTTCTCGACAATTTCCAGTAATTTATAGCTGGCACGAGATCGATAGCCATCAACCTGTGCTTTTTTAACAAAAGGGTCGTTAACATGTTTTTTTATCCAACTACGATCTTTAGATTTCGCCATGGGTTAGTTTTCGCTAGAATGTCCACCTTACTCATTGAGCCTAGCATTATGACAAGTTCCGCAGCAGATAAAAAACATTTACGACGTTTAGGGCACAATCTTAAGCCAATCGTTACCATCGCTAACAAAGGACTGACCGATTCGGTCAATTCTGAGATCGATCGTGCGCTGAATGATCATGAGTTAATTAAGATCAAAGTATCAGTTGGCGACCGAGACGCTAAAAAACTTATTAGCGAAGAGATTTGTCAAATTCATAAGGCCCAACTAATGCAGTCGATAGGCCATGTGTTGTTGATTTTTAGAGCCGCATTGAAACCAAACCCCAAATTATCGAATCTGTTGCGCAAGTAGCAGCCTACAAAAGGTTCCTACCCACGGATGGGGTTGTGGCATAATCTGGAGTCAAGACAGGGTACTAATGTGAAAGAGTCTACAAAGATAATTGTTATCGATTTCTTCCTCAAGCCGGTGGCGGTTGGGCTATTTGTTGCTGCCGTGTTGCTGTTAGTAGTACCTGAACTTCGCCCAAGTACTAAAATTCAGCCTGATGACCCTATGGCATTGCGCCAATCTGACCTTGGTTCTAATTGGTCTGGCGCGGTTTCATATGCATCCGCAGTAGCTCTGGCAGCCCCGTCAGTGGTCAACATTTACACCTTAAAAGAAAGGCGCTCGGCGAATGATAATACTCCCAGAACCTCTTTAGGCTCTGGCGTAATTATGCAGTCGGACGGCATAATATTAACTAACCACCATGTAATTGATGGTGCGGTTAAAATTTTGGTTCTGCTGTATGACGGTCGTGAAGCACCCGCCACTATTATTGGCAGTGACCCTGAAATTGACTTGGCCGTTTTAAAAATTAATATCGGTGGATTAACACCCATTACTGTAGGGGAGCCCTCTCAAGCTCGAATCGGTGACGTTGTTTTGGCGATCGGTAATCCGTCTGGGATCGGCCAATCTGTCACTCAAGGCATTATCAGCGCCAAAGGTAGGAATATTCAGCAAAAAAATATCTTTGAAAACTTTATTCAAACTGACGCTGATATTAATGCTGGTAGCTCAGGTGGCGCACTCATTGATGCCTATGGTAATTTGCTGGGCATTAACACAGCAACGCTAAATGGCACTGGTGCTTACGGCATTAGCTTTGCCATTCCCGCAGATGCCGCGGAAAAAGTATTACAAGACATTCTTCAATTTGGTCGCGTGGTTCGAGGCTGGCTTGGAATGACCGCAAGCCCAGGGTTTTTACCCGAAAATATCGCTGACCAACTCGGCGTATCACAAATATTTGGCGTTACAGATCTCACTGTGGGTGGACCAGCAGACAAAGCCGGCATGCAGCGCGGTGATATTATTTTCAAAATTGATGGTGCCTTTGTGACAGACCCAGCGGCTAGCGTGAGCCAGATCGTTAATGTATCACCGGGGCAACCGATTAAACTAAGCGTACTTAGAAAAGATCAAGTAAAGCAATTCAGTATCATTGCCGGTGATCGCGGCGAGGCGATTACCAAAGGTCTACTTTAGTAAACTTGCCAGGGCATTAATAAGCTGCCGGTTCTGCGCCTCTGTGCCGACAGTGATACGCAAAAACTCTTCAATTCTTGGCTGTTTAAAGTGCCTAACAATAATACCTAAATCTCGCAGTTGATCTGCAATCGTCTCGGCAGGTTTTTGCGTCGGACGGACAAATACGAAGTTAGCCGCGGACGGCAGCACATCAAAATGTAAGGCTTTTAGCTGCACAGAAAGCCATTCACGGCTCGCCATGACCTGATTGCGGGTGTCATCGAAATACGTCTGATCTTCAAAAGCAGCAATGCCCGCTGCGATCTGCAGATGTCCCAGAGGGTAGGAATTAAAGCTGTTTTTAACCCGCTCAAGCCCCTCAATTAGTTGCACAGAGCCAAGTGCGTAACCAATGCGCATACCTGCCAAACTTCGTGCTTTGGACATAGTTTGAACAACGATCAAATTGTCATATTGGTTGATCAAAGTCACCGCCGATTGACCGCCAAAATCAATATAGGCTTCATCGACCACCACCACCGAGTGCTGGTTTGCTTTTAACAACTCTTCTACGGCTTTTAACGGCAGTACTCTGCCTGTAGGGGCATTGGGGTTAGGGAAAATAATGCCGCCATTTGGACGTTTATAATTATCTAAATCCAGTGACAGGTCATCGGTCAAAGGGATTTTTTCATAGCTAATATCATAAAGCTTACAAAAAACCGGGTAAAAGCTGTAGCTTATATCTGGGAACAGCAGTGGCTCTGAGTGCTTTAATAAGCCATTAAAAACGTGAGCTAGGACTTCATCAGATCCATTGCCGAGAAAAACCTGATCGGCAGTGAGATTATAGTATTTAGCTACGGCTTCCTTGAGACTGTCTGCACCAGGAGGTGGGTACAGACGCAGATCTTGATTTAGAAGTGATGCCATAGCCGTCAGTACCAATGGCGATGGGCCAAAGGGGTTTTCGTTGGTATTTAACTTAGTAATATTAGTCATACTCGGCTGCTCACCCGGGATATAGGGTTCCAGTTGTGTGACTAAATCACTCCAGTATTTACTCATTGAATTGCCTTTTAGTGCGGCTAATTTTAATCTTTAATTCGGTATTCAGCAGCCCGTGCATGGGCAGTCAGCGATTCTGCACGACCCAACACTGAGGCAATTTTACCTAAGTCAGAAGCACTTTGCTCTGAACAGTAAACAATAGAGCTTCGTTTTTGAAAGTCATAAACGCCCAACGGCGAAGAAAAGCGCGATGTGGCTGATGTAGGCAATACATGGTTGGGCCCTGCACAATAGTCACCCAGAGCCTCCGATGTGTAGCGCCCCATAAAAATAGCCCCCGCATTACGAATTTTGGGCAGCCACGCTTGTGGATCTGCAACGGATAATTCTAAATGCTCCGGCGCGATACGATTAGAGATTTCTACTGCGTGCTCGGCATCGGCAACCTGAATGAGTGCTCCACGGCTGGCTAATGACTTAGCTATAATTTCACTACGTTCCATTTCTGGAAGTAATCGCGTCATGCTTGCGTGCACCGCGTCTAAAAAACCAGCATCCCAGGCGAGTAAAATAGACTGAGCTTCTTCGTCATGCTCGGCCTGAGAGAACAGATCCATTGCCACCCAATCAGGGTCAGTATTGCCATCGCAGATGACTAAAATTTCGCTCGGACCAGCAACCATATCCAGGCCTACAGAACCAAATACAAAACGTTTGGCGGTAGCTACATATATATTACCCGGGCCAACAATTTTATCTACTTTAGGCACGCTTTGGGTGCCATAGGCTAAGGCGGCGACCGCTTGGGCTCCACCAATAGTGATTACCTTATCTACACCGGCAATAGCCGCTGCCGCCAGCACAACCGGGCTAAGTTCGCCATCTGGCGCCGGAACCACCATGATTATTTCATCAACACCGGCAACTCGCGCAGGTATGGCATTCATTAAAACCGATGAGGGGTAACTTGCCTTGCCGCCGGGCACGTAAATACCCACTCGCTCTATAGGGGTTATTTGCTGACCCAACAGGGTGCCGTTGGCTTCCTGATATTGCCACGACTCTTGTACCTGGTGGCGATGATAGTCTTCAATGCGTTTAGCGGCTTCCAACAATGCCTGGCGGGTATCTTCATCAATAGACTCCAACGCCTTGTGCATTTCTTCAGGAGCAATGCACAACTCCTCAACATCAGCACAGGTTCGACGATCAAAGCGATTGGTATATTGCAGCAGTGCTGAGTCACCATGGCTACGGATCTCACCGATAATTTCACGAACAACGTTCTCTACTGTACTGTTAGAAACGGAGTCCCAATCGATCAAGGCGGTCAATGTACCTGCGAATGTACTCTCGCTGGCGTTTAATCTTGAGATAGCGCAGCGTTGGGTATCATTGGAACTGTTCATTTCATTACGACTCGGGTGAGTGCGTTGACTGTCGACTGAAGTTCACTGAATTTGGTCTTCATGGCTGCTTTATTCACAATCAATCGAGCGCTAATATCAGCTATTTCATCTCGTGCTTCTAAGCCGTTAGCCCTCAGTGTATTACCAGTATCGACGATATCGACAATCTCATGCGCCAAATCTAAAATAGGAGCAAGCTCCATAGCGCCAAACAATTTAATCAGATCTGCCTGCCTGCCCTGCTCCGCGTAAAACTGGCGCGCGACGTTAATATATTTTGTCGCCACTCGCAGTCGACCTTTCTGAACAGAGGATCCAACAGGTACTGCTGTCATGAGCTTACATTTAGCAATGCCTAGGTCTAATGGCTCATAGTAGCCGTCACCCTGATGCTCGAGCAAAACGTCTTTGCCGGCAATACCGATGTCAGCAGCCCCAAATTGCACGTAGGTGGGTACATCCGAGCCGCGTAAAATTATCAGCCGCAACCCTGGACGATTTGTTGGGAATACCAGCTTTCGGCTGGAAAAAATATCTTCCGTAGGCACAATCCCTGCTTCCTCTAAGAGCGGCAAGGTCTCCTTTAGAATGCGCCCTTTGGTAAGCGCTAAGGTAATCTGTGTCATGGCTTTTTATTTAACTCACTTAATTTAGTTAGGGGTCAGGTACTGTTTCTATTAATTGGGCACACGTCTTATCTTTGCACCTAATTGCCTCAGCTTTTCTTCAATACGCTCATATCCACGGTCAATATGATAAATTCGATCAACGATAGTTTCCCCTTCGGCAACCATTCCCGCAATCACCAAAGCTGCTGATGCTCTAAGATCTGAGGCCATGACTTGGGCGCCAGTTAATTTTTCCACCCCCGAAACAATGGCAGAATTACCTTCGACAACAATTTTAGCGCCCATCCGATTTAGCTCTTGGACCTGCATTAAGCGATTTTCGAAAATGGTTTCAGTAATAACACCAGACCCTTCGGCTACTGCATTAACTGCGGTGAGTTGGGCTTGCATATCAGTAGGGAATGCGGGATAGGGTGCCGTTTTGAGGCTAACGGCTTTTGGCCGCCTGCCCTGCATATCCAGCTCAATCCAATCGTCTCCTACCGTTATTATTGCACCTGTCTCTTCTAATTTCAGCAGCACCGCCTCTAACGTCGATGGGTCTGTTTGCTTAACCTTAACTTTGCCTCCGGTCGCTGCCGCGGCAGCCAAATAAGTACCCGTCTCAATGCGGTCAGGCATCACCCTAAACGTACCGCCGCTAAGCTTGTCGACGCCCTCAATGATCACTGTGCTGGTGCCAGCACCCAGAATCTTGGCGCCCCAGGTATTTAAGCAGTTCGCTAAATCAACAATTTCAGGCTCTCGAGCTGCATTCTCTATGGTGGTGGTACCCTCTGCTAATACAGCTGCCATCATTAAGTTTTCAGTAGCCCCCACCGATACCAGATCCATCAAAATACGGGCTCCCTTTAGACGCCCATCGCAAGTAGCCTTGATATAGCCTTTATCAACTTCTATTTTTGCACCCATAGCTTCGAACCCACGCAAATGGAGGTCGACGGGGCGACTACCGATAGCACATCCGCCAGGGAAAGACACGTTGGCTTCACCGTAGCGAGCTAGCAATGGTCCCAATACCAAAATCGAGGCACGCATTGTCTTAACTAGGTCGTAAGGTGCTGTGGTGCTATTAAGGGTCGAATTATCGACCTCTAAAGACATTTTCTCGTTAATACTAAGACTGACCCCAAGGGTTCCTAACAACTCAATGGTTGTAGTTACATCTTGTAAGTGAGGCAAATTAGAAATCGTTACTAGACCATCACATAATAGTGATCCAGACAATATAGGAAGAGCCGCATTTTTAGAACCCGAGATCAAGACTTCACCTCTGAGCGGACCAGCGCCTTGAATAATCAGTTTATCCATCGGATACCCTTAAATAAAAAAATTGTATGAAAATGAAATAATGTAGAGACCGATAACATTGATCTCTCGGCAATTACTCGGCGCGTTCCTTCCATTCCTGCTGAGTAAATAACTTCATAGTCACCGCGTGTATGTCGCCCGATGAAATTTGCTCATTTAAAGCCTTGTACACAAGTTGCTGACGTTGCACAGCTCGCTTTCCGTCGAAAAGATCACCGACAGCCACGACATTAAAGTGATTGCCTTGATTCTCCACTTGAATAAGGCAGTCTGGCAGCGTGTTTTCTAAATGGAGTTTAACCTCTTCAGCGTTCATTTTTTCTCACTTAAAGTGCTTTATCGCACATTTTATTTAGACCCTGACAGCCAGTTTTCGATCACTTGATCGATATTACCCGATGACTTTCGTGCTGCATTCAAGAACTGGCTCGCGAAAGTCTTACTTAAATCTATGCCGTTTAGCGTCACGTTAACAACATTCCACTCTCCAGTGGCTTTTTTCTGATACATCAAATACTGGAGTGGATACACAGCAGCTTCACTACGAATTTCTTGTTTAGCTACAACCCTTCTCTGCTTGTCGGCCAACGCTTGCTTATTGATGAGCACAATTTTTTCGTTGCCATAACTCATCAATCCGCGGCCATAGGTTTCCACCAAACCCTGCCGAAAAGCTACCTCAAATCGGGCTCTCTGAACTTTTGATGATGACTTGGCATATTTACCCATTACTTTTTTTGCCACGAAATTAAAATCAACAAATCCCGTCATCAGCGTATTAAGCGCTTTAAAGTAAGCTTCTTCATTAGCCGGATATCTGTCTTTATGCTTATCAATAATTATCAGCAACTGACCCGTCATCTGTTCAATATTGTCGAACGGATTTTGTTGGCTGTTAACTACCCCGCCGGGGGTTTGAGCAGACGCCACTGAACTCAGCCCAAAAGCTAAGCAAATAATGGTAATAAAACGACCTAATGTCATCATAATTTGTTTCCTCTGTTAATCCTTTAACTCAGCTCCTAGAGCTGCTGTATAGCTATTTTCTAGCATAAAAAGTTTCTGCTGATACACTGCATACTTTTCCAGTCGCGCACTATACCATTCTCAGGTAGTCGAATAAATACAATGCACACGATCTTTGGAGATCTCATGCCAGCACTTTCAATCCCTATTCTCGCTTTAATTGCGGGCCTATGCGGCCTAATATGGGGTGCAGACAGGTTTGTTAGCGGCAGTGTCGGTATTGCACGCAGTCTTGGGATCTCTTCGCTGGTCATCGGATTGACCGTCGTTTCAATCGGTACTTCTGCGCCCGAAATAATTGTGTCGATAAATGCTGCGTTGAAAAATTCTGGTGGGCTCGCTGTGGGTAATGCGATCGGATCAAACCTTGCCAATATCGGGCTAGTACTCGGCATTACTGCGCTGGTGGCACCCATTCCAGTTCAAAAACACCTACTGTACCAAGAAACTCCAGTGCTCTTACTGATTACAGCATTGGCTGGATTATGCCTCTATGACGGCCAACTAAATCGTATCGAGAGCCTTGCTCTTGGTCTACTGGTCATTCCCTTGCTTATCATGGTGGTGAAGTACAAAAAGAGTCACCCTGATTCAGAAATTGCTGACCACGAAGACCTGGAACCCAATGTTAGCTTAAAAAAATCTAGTATCTGGCTTTTCATTGGACTGGGTGTTCTCTTAGTCGGCGCAGAAGTCACGGTTTGGGGCGCTAAGTCAATTGCCCTTCATTTTGGAATTAGCGATCTTATTATAGGTTTAACGGTCGTCGCTATTGGCACCAGCCTTCCTGAATTAGCCGCTTCGGTTATGAGCGCAAAGCGCGGCCATCATGACATCGCCGTGGGAAATATTTTCGGCTCAAATCTATTTAATATTTTGTTAGTGATGACAGCCGCAGGGATAATTTCACCAATCGCTCTATCTCCAGAGGTTTTTACTCGAGACTATGTTGCCCTAGCTGCAATGACCCTACTACTGGTAGCGATCGTCGCGTTTGCGCTTATAAAAGGCGCTAAAACACCAGGTGGCGCTTTTATTTCTAGAGTTATTGGTGTCATCTTGTTGGCGGCCTATTGTAGTTACTACATAATTTTGTGGCCTTCAATGGTTACAAGCTAATGCTTACTTGATCAGCCCTTTTCATCATATAATAGCGACTACAACAATAACTGAACGCAAAACCTCGGATTTTGAAATGACAGACTTTATAGAGTCAGGCAAGCGAACTATTCAAATGGAGACCGATGCAGTAAGAGAGCTGTCGTCTAGAATCGGCGTCCCCTTTGTCACTGCATGCAAAACGATTCTGTCCTGCGAAGGTCGCGTTGTCGTTATCGGCATGGGAAAGTCAGGCCATATAGGCAACAAAATTGCAGCAACACTAGCCAGCACAGGTACACCTGCATTTTTTGTCCATCCAGGAGAGGCCAGTCATGGTGATCTTGGCATGATCACCAAAGGTGACGTGGTGATTGCGATATCCAATTCGGGTAATACTAATGAAATTCTTACTCTAATACCGTTAATTATTCGTTTGGGCATCCCTTTGATTAGTATGACCGGCGATGACCAATCTCAGCTGGCTCAAGCGGCCTGCGCAAATCTAGATGTATCGGTAAGCAGTGAGGCCTGCCCTCTAAACTTAGCCCCAACAACCAGCACTACCGTTACCTTAGTGATGGGAGATGCGCTCGCGATAGCACTTCTAGAGGCTCGAGGATTTACCGCCGAGGACTTTGCTTTTTCCCACCCCGGGGGTGCCTTAGGACGTAAGCTACTGCTCCGCGTCGGCGATATTATGCATAGAGGTGATGAGATGCCCTCAGTAATGGCCGACCAACCACTGCAAGCGGCTCTTCTTGAAATGACCCAAAAGGGCTTCGGAATGACCACCGTTATGTCCCCGGAAAATAAATTAATAGGTATCTTTACCGATGGTGATTTGCGTCGAATTTTTGATTTAAGTGTCGACATTACAAATACACCCATCGGTGATGTGATGTCCATGAGCCCAAAAACTATCCATCAAAATATGTTAGCTGCTGAAGCCTTAACGATTATGGAAAACTCAAGCATAACGGCGCTTATTGTTGAGGATGATCATCAACACCCTGCAGGTGTGGTCCATATGCATGACATTCTTCGAGCGGGAGTCGTTTAGTGCCTATTCCTTCTAAAGATATACTCAGTGCTGCGAAAAATATCAAACTTTTGCTTCTTGATGTAGATGGTGTGCTAACCGATGGGAAGCTCTACTACGGCAATAGCGGCGAAGAATTGAAGGCTTTTAATATTCAAGATGGTCTGGGTATAAAATTGCTGCAGCAAGCCGGAATACAAGTTGGAATTATAACCGGGCGTGTGTCTGCTTTATTGCAAAGACGAGCCGATGAGCTGGGGATCAGCCCTGTCATTCAAGGTCGTGAAGACAAATTAACCGCTTTGAGAGAATTATTACAAGGCATGAATTTGGGTTTAAATGAAATTGCCTTCATGGGAGATGACCTTCCCGATCTTTCAGTCATCAACACCGTCGGATTAGGTATCACTGTAGCAAATGCTAGCAGTACTTTGACTACAGAGGCAGCTTGGCAGACGCGACGGTCCGGTGGCGATGGTGCCGTGCGCGAAGCTGCGGAGATGATCCTCAGAGCCCAGAATAAATTTGATGCTCTTGTGGAGCAATTTAAGTGATTCGTCAATCATTCATAAGTGTTATTTTGCTACTGATTGTCGGTTGGTTTTTGGTGGTATGGGATTCTCCTCCAGAATCTTTTATGCGTAAAAATGACGGTCAGCTGGTTCAAAAACGCAGTGTTGATAGCTACATGACTGGAATAAGCAGTCGGCGTTTTTCAGATAATGGCGATGAGTTGTTCTTCCTTACCTCGTCTAAGATGGAATTATTTAAAGGCGAATCTGGAGTGGTACTTTCTACACCGCGTTTTGTTACTGTCTCTAACAAAGGTAAAGGCGAAGATACCGGTGTATCTTTTGTTGCCAACACCGGAACCCTTTCTGAGGACGGTCGCAACCTAGTATTAAATGGTGATGTAGAAGCGGTTATCGCCGGTAAAAATAGCCAGAGCATAATGACCTCAGATAGCCTCGAGTACGATGCCCCCAACATGCTAATTACAACAGATGGTAATTTTACTTTAACCACTCCCGCATTATCGGTCTCTGGCAAGGGACTCAATGCCAACCTTAGTGAAGAGATTTTTACGATGAACTCCAAAGTCCGTGCCGTTCATGAAGCTACTTAGTTACATTCTACTGTTCTTTTGCTTAGTCCTGCCTATGCTGTCGGCATCGGTTTATGCTGATGGCAATCAAGCTATTGCAGTCAATGCTGACTATGCTAAACGCAATGAGGTCACCGGACTGACAGAGTATCGTGGCAATGTGGTTATTCGGCAAGGTACTACTCTAATCAACGCTGACCGAGTGATTATTTACTACGAAGATGACAAGGTCAGTCGTATATCGTGTACCGGAGCACCGGCGCGTTACCAACAAATGTCTGCAATTGATGATAACCTAATCATCGCGCGCGCTGAGAGTATTGAGTATCTTGTTACTGAAGATGCGATTAACTTAAAGAGCAATGCTGCATTGACTCGCAACGGTACCTCTATAAAGGGCGATAGCATTAACTATGACCTAGCAAAAGGTACATGGACAGCCAAGGGTAACGAGGAAGGTGAACAAAAGCGGATTCAACTGGTCATTCCACCATTCAATCAAAATACAATAGATGAAGAACTGCCAAGCGAAAAAGAAACATTGTCAGATCAATTAAAGGACATCACCTAATGGCCGTCTTAGAGGCACGAAATCTTGCTAAGGCTTATGCCAAAAGACCAATCGTAAAAGATGTGTCTCTGTCAGTAAAGCAAGGGGAAATTGTTGGGCTACTAGGTCCTAATGGCGCCGGTAAAACTACCTGCTTCTACATGATTGTAGGCTTGGTGGCACAAGACGGCGGTAATGTTTACATTGATGGTGAAGATATAACAGCTTTGCCGATGCATGGTCGCGCTCGCAGAGGGCTCGGGTATTTGCCTCAAGAGCCTTCCATTTTCAGAACACTTAGCGTTGAAGATAATATTCTAGCAATATTGGAAACGAGGAAAGCCCTCTCTCGACGTGAGCGCAACGAGATACTGGCAACATTGTTAAACGAATTCCACATTTCTCATTTGGCGAAAAGCATCGGTATGAGTCTTTCTGGAGGAGAGAGACGGCGCGTTGAGATTGCTCGCGCGCTGGCGGCTGATCCTCAATTTATATTACTTGATGAGCCTTTTGCAGGGGTTGACCCTATCTCTGTCAACGATATTAAAAACATTATTCGTCACCTCCGCGATAAAGGTATTGGTGTTCTAATCACTGATCACAACGTGAGAGAAACTCTAGATATATGCGAACACGCATATATTATTGGCGAAGGCCATGTTATTGCCGAAGGCACTACCGAGCATATTTTAAAGGACGAAAAGGTTAAAAAAACATATCTTGGCGAGCATTTCACCCTTTAATAACATCTTATTATTATTTAATGCATTGCCATACTGATAGTGTTGGCACTAAAATTGCAGTTCAGCTAGACATATGATTATTTAATATGCGCCAAGGCTTACAATTAAAATTTAGCCAACAGTTAACGATGACGCCTCAGTTGCAGCAGGCGATTAAGTTGTTACAGCTGTCTACCCTCGAATTAAGTCAAGAAATCACTGAACAAATTTATAGTAATCCTCTGTTAGAAGTCGATGAAGGGACAGGTAGCCAGTCGAACGAAGATCCAGAAAAGTCTCCCTCTGAATATGAGAATACGATGACTAGCGGACTAAATCTCGATGATAATAAAAATCATAATGTCGCTGAGGACGCAACAGAAAAACCAATTACCGAAAATGAAGCAGAGAATGATTGGCTAACTGAGAAACCTGCAGATTTACCGGTTGAAGCAAACTGGGAAGAGAATTTCAACACTAGCTCTCCCACATCGAATACTAGTGGAGAGGCTAGTTGGGAGCAGGTCTATCAGGTTACTGAATCACTCCAAGATCACCTGTTGTGGCAACTGAACTTAACGCCTTTCTCTCTGCGAGACAAACAGATTGCTGAAGCTTTTATAGATTCAATCGAAAATTCAGGTTTTATCAATGAAAATTTAGCCGACATACTGTCTCACCACGAGGCCAATACCTCAGATGATCCAATAGAGGAGGATGAATTGTTGGCAGTACTGCATAGACTACAGCAGTTTGATCCTCCCGGAGTACTTGCCAGAAACGTTCGAGAATGCCTGTTGATTCAGCTGTATCAGTTGTCGACGGACACTCCTTTTATCGTCCAAGCTATAAGACTCACCTCTGAGTTTTTAACCGATATAGCTTCTATAGATCTCATCAGTCTTGCCAAGAAAACTCACTATGAACTAGATGAGCTGAAGGGTGCCATTAAATTGATTCAAGGTTTGAATCCTCGTCCGGGTGAATCCTTAGCCGCGAATAATACTGAATATATTGCGCCTGATGCCTACGTAGAGAAAATTGCTGGCCGCTGGCAAGTCCGTCTCAATGACAGCAACATGCCGCGCCTCAAGATAAATGAAGTCTACTCAAGCTTAATCAAGCGTTCTGACAATAGTGAACAAAATCAGTACTTAAAAGATAATTTAGCAGAAGCCCGATGGTTTTTGCGTAGCCTGGAAAGTCGCAATGAAACATTGATGCGTGTTGCTATTACCGTCGTAGAGCTACAGCAGGGGTTTCTAGATCATGGGCCCATTGGTATGAAACCAATGGTTCTGGCAGATATTGCGACTAGATTAGAACTACATGAGTCAACAATATCGCGCGTAACTACAGCGAAATATTTAGCCACACCACAAGGAATTTTTGAGTTAAAGTATTTTTTCTCAAGTCATGTTGGCACTTCCTCTGGTGGAGAGTGTTCATCAACGGCAGTTTGCGCTATTCTAAAAACTCTGATTGAGGCGGAAAGGCCTTCGAAGCCATTAAGTGACAACAAACTAATGGCTTTACTGGAACAGCAAGGGATTCAGGTGGCTCGCCGTACGGTAGCCAAATATAGAGAGAGCCTGGGCATACCGTCTTCGAGCCAGAGAAAACGATTCGAAAATGCTATCTAAAAGGAGTATTACATGCAGATGACCATCAGTGGGCACCATTTAGACGTCACAGACCCAATAAGAGAATACGTTACCAACAAATTGTCAAAACTAGAGCGGCACTACGAACAAATAACTAGCACCACTGTAATGCTGACCGTCGAGAAATTAAGACAGAAGGCCGAGGCTACAGTTCACGTGAGCGGTGCAGAGCTTTTCGCCATAGCCGAGCATGAGGATATGTATGCGGCAATAGATGCTCTGGCCGACAAGTTAGACAGACAAATTATTAAGCACAAAGAAAAACACCGGGGGCACTAACCGAAACAATGAAAATCACCGACATCCTCTCTCCTGTCACAACACAAAGTCGCTTAGCCTGGCCAAGTAAGAAGCGTGTTCTTGAAAATTTATCATCCTTGGTCAGTGACTACTTAGGCAATGATGAGGATCAAGCCGAGAATCTATTTCACAGTTTTGTGGCGCGTGAAAAACTCGGTAGTACGGCTATAGGGGATGGAGTAGCGATACCTCATTGCAGGGCCCCAGGGGTGAAGCGAATCCACGGGTGCCTATTAACGCTTGAGAATCCTATAGACTTCGATTCCGTTGATGACCAACCGGTTGATCTTATATTTGCGTTAATCGTCCCCGAAGAGAAAAATGACGAGCATTTGGCCACGCTGGCGAGAGTAGCCGCACTTATGCAAAAAGGTTCTTCTCGACAGTTACTGCGTGAATGTGAAAATAGTCAGGATCTGTATAACACGGCCATAGCATTGGAGCGCGCTAACTAATGTTGCGTCTGGTTATTGTTAGTGGTCGCTCGGGCTCGGGGAAGACATCCGCTCTCAATATTCTTGAGGATGTAGGATTTACCTGTATTGATAATCTGCCTGCAAGTTTGTTGCCCAATCTAATCAAGGAACTCAACTCAGAGAACTCCGGCAATAGTCAGCTAGATCTAATGAACGATCTCAATTCAGCAACCACTAACTATGATACACAGCTAGCAGTCGGTATTGATGCCAGGAATATCGCCGGTGACCTTAACAAACTACCGGAAATATTAAGTCAAATTGAGGCCGGAGGTATTGATGTCAGCGTGATTTTTCTGCAGGCACGTCGGTCTGATCTGATCCGCAGATATAGTGAGACTCGGCGCAAGCACCCGTTGAGTAGCGACACTGTCGGTCTATCTGAAGCTATTGATCTTGAAGAAGAAATACTTTCACCAATACTAAAAATTTCAGACCAAAATATTGATACCTCGGGGCTTTCACTCCACCAACTACGAGACCTTATCAAAAATACTGTGGTGCCCAATAGTAGTGATACCATGTCGATCCTGTTTGAATCTTTTGGATTTAAACGCGGCTTACCTGATGCAGCTGACTTTATTTTTGATGTACGATGCCTACCAAATCCTTACTGGAAGCAAGAGCTAAGAATCCAAAATGGCAATGATGCCGGGGTTATTGAATTTTTAGAGGGTCAGGTGGAGGTGGCCGCCATGCTTGCTGATATTATTGGCTTCTTGACGCGATGGATTCCTAAATTCCAAGCCAATAATCGTAGTTATTTGACTATTTCTATTGGCTGCACTGGCGGCCAACATCGGTCAGTTTATATATCAAACCGGCTGCATGAACATTTTTCAAAAGATTACCCCTCAGTACAAATCGTGCATAAAGAGTTGCCCAAGTGATCGCGATGGGCATATTGTTATGATCCAAACTAAAATCAAAGTCATCAATAAGCTGGGGCTGCATGCTCGCGCCGCAACCAAATTGGCGAGCCTGGCGGGCCGCTACTCATGCGCAATTCGCACGGGTGAAAAACCACCACTAGTTGATGCAAAAAGTATCATGTCTCTAATGCTCCTCGCTGCAAATCAAGGGACCGATCTTATATTTGAGTTTGATGGCCCAGAACAAGAGCAGGCTCACACTGCGATGCGAGCGTTATTTGACGATTATTTTGGCGAAGGCGAGTAAATTCAAAGTTATCTTTAACCCTTTCAATCTTAACGAACAACCGACAAATGCAAATATCTCCTATTCTATTTAGGCATACAAAGTTAGAATAGAGCTTCGTCCAGCCCAAGTGGATCGACCGGGATTACAACCTATGATTGTCAGTGATAAATTACTTGCCAAACTCGACAACTCGATTGATTCAGTCACACTGAATCAGGTTAGGCATACCCTTAATAATCTCGCACCTCCGGACATTGCGCATCAACTTGAAATTGCCCCTCCAAAATATCGCCATATTCTCTGGGAACTGGTCGAATCGCAGGTTTCTGGTGAAGTACTTCAAGACTTATCCGATGACATACAACTAGAATTCCTTAATAAGATGGACGGTGCCGAAGTTGCCCTCTTGACTGAAGGACTAGATGTAGATGATATCGTTGATATTCTGCAACAGTTACCAGACCGAGTGGTACCTGAAGTACTAAAGGCCATGTCACTGCAAGATCGCCAGCGTGTTGAAACAGCATTGACCTATAAGGAGGATACCGCCGGCGGCCTCATGGACACTGAGATTATCACTGTAAGGCCGGATATTTCAGTCGATGTTGTTCTCAGGTACCTAAGGCGCTTTGAAGAACTTCCAGAGACCACGGACAATCTTTTCGTGGTTAGTCGCGACGATACTTTTTTGGGTAATTTATCGATAGGTAAGTTACTCACCTCTTCTCCGACAACCACCGTTCGCGAGGTGATGAATACAGAATTCAAAGCCATTGACGTTAATCTAGTGGATTCAGATGTCGCCATTCTATTTCAGCGCTATGACCTTGTCTCTGCACCAGTTATCGATGAGAGTCGTCGGTTGCTAGGAAGAATCACAATTGATGATGTAGTCGATGTTATCGTCGAGGATGCTGATCATTCTTTACTAGCTATGGCTGGACTCAGCGATACTGAAGACACCTTTTCGTCCATTGGTCGCACAGCTCCCCGTCGCGCAGTCTGGCTAGGGGTCAATTTACTGACCGCCATCTTGGCCTCATCAGCAATTAGTCTATTTGAAGCTACACTGGACAAAGTCGTTGTACTTGCCATCCTAATGCCCATTGTCGCAAGTATGGGTGGTGTAGCCGGAAGTCAAACACTCACTGTGGTAATTCGAGGCATGGCTTTGGGGCAGGTTGAGAGAGGCAATATAAGCTGGCTGTTGAGTAAGGAATTTGCGGTCGGCGTTTTAAATGGGTTGTTGTATGCCGTTGTAGTCGGCGGTATCGTTTCTGTATGGTTTCAAGATTTCAGAATGGCAGTCATAATTGGACTTGCAATGGCTATAAACTTAATGGCTGCTGCTCTTACAGGGACTATTTTACCGGTGATATTAAGATCTCTAAAGATCGACCCCGCTCTTGCGGGTTCGGTTATTCTTACCACGATTACTGACATTGTCGGCTTTGTTTCCTTTCTGGGACTAGCCGCAGTATTTCTTGTCTAATGGATGATTCTAAACCGCCAATGGAGTTCGACGGACCCAGTAAGTCCCAGCTCAAAAGAGACAGTCACGCGCTTCAAGCTATGGGCAAAGAATTAGTCGAAATGCCCGAGGGAAAGTTACAAAAATTTAACTTACCCGACGCTCTGAAAGAGGCTATTTATGAAGCACGCAAGCTAAAAAACCGCGAAGCCAAACGTCGTCATTTGCAATATATCGGCAAACTGATGCGTATATCAGACATCGATGAAATTCAAATCACACTGGATAAGATGGATCATCAGTCCTTAACTTATCGCCAACACTTTAAACAACTGGAAGTCTGGCGTGAACGGATTATCACTCAAGGAAACAAGGGAATAGAGTCTTTTTTAAAAGATTACCCACGCGCAGAGCGGCAGCAGTTGCGTAACTTACAGCGTCAGGCCAATCGTGAAATAGAACTTAAAAAACCACCCGTAGCGAGTCGTAAAATTTTTGAATATATTCGATCAGTCTCAGAATAAATATTCACTTTAATTTACATCAAGATGTTACTGCACCGCCTATCAGTAATAGAATTAGTTACATTACTCTTCGACTGCCGAGTTTACCGTTGAGCCTATACTTGGGCTACTTTTTAACTGTGCAGCAAATATCTTATCCACTGACACCTCTAGCTCGTCCCATGGCCCATTCACCGTATAGCTAATACTGGATAGTCGGTCTACCTGCTTACTAACCAGTTTACTGGTAATAAAGACTCCTGCAGCTGCGGGAATACCTCCGAGAAGAGCAACCACCCAGGGCAAATTAGTTGCTACGGGTAAGGTTGCCACCAGTTTAGCGTCCGCAGTTTCAGCTAGTAAATTAAAGTCTCCGGCCAAGCTCATTCTTCCGGAGGGCATTTTTACTGTTAGTGGATTTAACAAACGAGCATTCCCCTGATCAAAATGTACCGACCCTTGGAGCTGGTTATAAGCAAAATTCTCGCCGACAACATCCGAAAAGTCTAGCTGTAACCTGCGTAACCAATTAGCAAAATTAAACAGGCTAATAAGTTTAAGTGCTGGATTAGTGCCTACAGATGAATTGTAAAAACTACCTTTACTAAGCTCAATTTCAAAATTGCCCGCAAGATTTTGTTTAGAAAAACGCCATGGGTTGTCAGGCCACTGAAGGTTAAAAACAACTTCTCCGGACTCGCTGTCAACTGGCGGTGCCAAGCCAAAGCCGCTAAACAAGTCACCAATATTTTTAGTGGTGACAGAACCCTTTAGCCGGCTATGATATTTTTCACCATCAAATCCCCAGTAAAAATTTGCGCCGTCACGCTCAGGAGAGCCATCTAATTGTAATCCAAATATGTCACCGTTAATGTTACTAAATTTGGCGCCAGAATCCTGTGGCCGCAGTTCAAAGGCAAGATCACCCCATAGTGTTTCATCGAAAAATAGCCTATCAACCGAAAAGTCGAGTGCAGAAAGCGTCCTAGGATCAAAGGCCACAGTTTCAATTTTTTCTTGTAACAAACTTCTCGAGATACTTAAGCGCGTTAAATGTAATAAGGGTATTTGTTCGTTATTAATATCAAACACTAGACGCCCATCAGCTAACTCACTGAGAAAATCAAACTCTACACCATCTGCCAGAATTCTGGCCTGAGAACGTATATCTTTAACTTTAATCCCTGCCAGCTCTAAAAAGTCAAACTTAAGATCAAACACTGGTTGCCAGGTTTTCTCAGTGCTATCCGAAACGTCAGTAAAAAGGTCGATTACTGGGCGCCATGAATCAATATCAGTGGTGGGCAAATAAGTTCCTACCAAAATAGTATTCTCGGCTGGCAGACTTAGCGCGCGATCAAAATTGATCACCCCCCGGTTTAGACGCCCATCAGTAAAACGTAAATCACTCACTAGACGGTTACCGAGGATTCCCTCAAGACGTGATAATCCAGAGTCAAAATGTAATTTTAGCGCAAACTCTTTTATCTCACCTGCGTCCTTTGCCAAAGGCTCTGGAAGTATTATCTCATTTGATGCTAACTGACTTTTTATAGTTAATGTCACCGGACTGATGTCTTCTAAATCACCATTTTCTTGGTTGGCATCGGTAACCAATATCGGGAGCGAACTAATGTTTAACAGGCCTTCCAGAGGGATTATTCCTGTAATCGTTTTGGACCAAGGGAAATCCACTAACTTGCTCAGGTTAACCGGTTCAACCGAGGTGCTGAACAGCATCTTTTGGCCATCATTTTCTGAGAACAAATGGGCGTCTATAGGTTGCCCCCAAAACTGACCAGTAATGGCCTCCGAGTACAAACCCTTAGCAACCGAGAAATTGATGGCTCCATTAAGATCTGTCACTGCTACAGGACTATTAGGGATCGATATCTGGGCGTCTATCAAGGTACCGAGAACCTGGTAGTCGCCTTTATCATATGTTCCGTCTTGTTTTTTCAACGGGATCTGCAGGGCAATCTCAGCTTGAAGTTGCCCCCCGTAACCCCAGTTCGCTAAAGCACCGATATTAGATGCCAAGGTTGAGTTAGCCAAAATATTAACAGTCTGCGAAATACTTGATTCGACACTAGCATTAATCCGCAAAAGACTAGATTTTAATTGTCCCACCTCTGAATTACCTAATTGGACACCCGCATTAATAATATTTGCACCACCCAATGTACCGCGTGAGACTTGCCCTGAAGTGAAAGCGTCGTCTACCAGAATAGTTGCATCAAAGTCACGCAATCCCAACCATTTAGGGTGGTAATCTAAATTAGCTCCTTCGGCATCCAATAGTAACTGTGTGGTACGCACTTGCTCTTGACCTACGCCAGGACCAGATCTTTGCAGTAGCCCAAACTGTTTCACGTTACCGCTTAAATTTGCTCCCTGGAGCCACTGTAGTAATGGAGGTGAGAGTTTGTAAGGAAGATATTGATCCGTGTAAGCAGCATCAATATTGTTAGCACCCACTATAAGAGTTACCGTGGGCCGACTTTTCTGTTCGGAATTATCTTGCTTCACCGAAAACAAAAAGCTGGCGGCTCCTGCTTCCGTTTTCGCATCTATTACCGAACTTCTAACTATAGTAGTTTTTTCTTTGGCGTTAGCTTGGATATAAACAGTGCCCAATGCTTGCTCTAGCCGCAAGTAGTCTCTGTATACGGCAGGAAAGAGTAGGCTGAAACCGTCTTTATCATCGATATGAAAAAGACCCTTATTGCCTTCAATTTCAACATAGCCATTAACGCCCCTAACACCCGGTATACCTTTGAAAGGCTCTATATCAATGTCCGTTAAATTAGCAGATGCGAAGTAGCCTGATTGATTGTGGCCAAAAGTCAGTACACTTAAATCTCCCCGAGGTCGCAGCTGATCTAGGGTTTTTAAAACGCCTTCATTAATGACATTTGTTTGCTCAATAAGATCGGATAGAAGACTCAGATTAAGGTGATTCATCGATACATCAAAATCAAACCATTGATATTGTAGTCGTTGACTAAACAAAACATCTAAAGGCCTTATCTCGCTGGCCGACCAATCTAAATCAAGGCCTTGAAGCCGAAAACCCCAGTCTTGATCAGGCATATACCATCCGGTGATATCGGCACTAATGTCTTTGATTGGTGGGGCATTGGCAAACCAGTCAAGCGGTAGCTCAGTCATCGACATCGAGCCTTCAAAATCTAAACTGCCGCCCGGCTGCATATCAAACCATACCTCACTATTTAATCCCGCACTAAAGTGATTTAGATCTTTAAAAACCTCTGGAGCAAGAGATTTCCCAAAAGCGACTAATGACTTGGAAATATCAAAATCTCGTACCTTTATATATGCCTGAGCGCTGAAGAACTCTCGATCCAACGGGTTGCCATAGCCTTCGAGAACAAAATAGACGGGCGCAACTTGCTTTGCAAAAAATAAAGACATCTCACTACGATGGAAGCTGTCGTCGTTTTCGACCTTTACAGATACTCCTGTTAACTGCGTGATCTGGCCAGAGAAAGCTTGAAGTTCTATCTGTATTTGCTCTAAATTAATCAATCGACTATGGATAAAGGGCGCTAACAGTGCCTCCAAGTCAGTGTCTGAGTCCCCCTCGAAACCTCTCAAATTCCAAACACCATTTCGGTCCTCTACCAACACTAAGGAAAGCTCAGCAATAGTGAGTTCGCGCCATATGATGTTTAAATGGCGGAGAGTTCGAAAAAAATCTAGTTCAGCACGAACCTCAGTCAATACAATCGATGGCTGCTGCGCATCGTCTTTAAGCATTAAAGTCGTAACATCGATAATCGGCACTAATCGCGGCCATTCCCCAGCTAGCTGTCCTAGTTCTACCTGCAAGCCTATATTGTCGACTAAGAAATTTTCGATATTTCCACGAAGATCATCCACATGCGCTACAGTTTGTCTGCCAATCAGAACAAGAATAATTATTCCAATCACTAACGACACTGTACCAACAAGAAAAATGCGGCCGGTCATCGCTATGATTGTCAGTAATCTAGCAGTCATTTTTTGATCTCAACCTGGAATAACATCGAACTGTTCTCGGGTAAATAATGGTTCATCTGTGATCACAACTTTACATTTGAAGATCTCATTAAATGTCTTCATGAAGGTGTCTTTTGAAGCCAAGATGCCCTCAATAACCTCTGAGGATGCACGAACACTAAGGGTAGTGCAATTATACATGTCCACAACGCGTTTCAATTCCCTCCAAATCTCAAAAACCACTGTATCTACCGACTTTACGGACCCATAACCATGACAATTAGAACAATCGGCATGTAACAGTTGTCGTAGGCTTTGGTAGGTGCGCTTACGCCTAATTTGTACAAGGCCCAACTCAGTAAACTTAGATATAAAAACGTCTGTTCTATCTCCTTTCATAGCACTTTTTAAACTGTCCAAAACGTGTTCACGATGATGTGTATTTTGCATATCGATAAAATCAATAACAATAATACCGGATAAATTACGTAACCTTATCTGATGAGCGATCTCAGTCACTGAGCAAAGATTAGTTTGATAGACCGTTTTTTCAGGGTCGTGACGACCTACATTCGATCCGGTATTAACATCAACCGTTGCCATGGCTTCGGTTTGGTCGATTATTAAATACCCACCATTATCGAGCTCTATCCTGCCCTGCAACGCCTTATCGACTTCAAGATCAATTCCATATTTCCCAAACAATGGCTGACTTTCGGAGTAATAATTAAGACCATTTGGAATATCAATCTTAATGTCATCGCAAAATTTCTTTAACTTGTCTAAAACACGTTTGTCATCCGCAATAATTTGCGTCAGCTCACCTACAGGTAAATCCCTTATCAGTCGCTGCTCGACAGGTAGCTCTTGATGTAGGCAACTAGGTCTATTACCGATAGCTCTTTTGGCCTCCACACCTAACCACAAACGCTGTAGAAAATGTACATCCGCTGCTAATAGAGATAAATCGATATTGTTTGCAGCAGAACGTAAAATATAGCTTCCAGCGCAATTCTTTTGCCTCATCGGGCTAGTATCTAAAATTTCCGCCAATCCGTTTTCAAGTCTGGCCCTCTCATCTTTAGCGTTAATACGATGAGATATCTTATGGCCTGATCCATTGGGTTTATAGACCGCATAGGTTGATGCCAGAGCAAGCTTAGTTGATAACCTAGCGCCCTTTTCAGCTACTGGCTCCTTGAGCACTTGAACACTGATTTGCTGCCCCTCTCGTAGTAAATAACGGATATCTTTAATGTTATTTGAAGCGTTCGTTTGTTGATTAGGTTGAGCAATTGCATTGGCAAACACATCATCAATATGTAAAAACCCATTGCGTTCACTGCCAAAATCAACAAATGCCGCCTGTAAACCGGGCATTACTCTTGTCACGACAGCTCGATAGATATTCCCGACGATACTCAAATCATTGGTTCGCTCAATGTGAATTTCTTGAACCACCTCATCTTCCAATAAAGCGACGCGCACCTCACCTGATTGACTATTAATAAGTATTTGACTGCGACTATGCTTGCTCATTTAAACTCTATTCCGCAACGGGAGATTGCCATATAGGCACATTAAATTCAGTCAGTAAACGACATGTTTCGGCAATAGGTAGTCCAACCACACCGCTATAACTACCTTCAATATGCTCAACAAAAATTGAACCATATCCTTGTATCGCGTAACCCCCGGCCTTGTCTTTGGGCTCGCCGGTGTCCCAGTACATCATTATCTCTCGCGCGGTGATGGCCCGAAAAGTGACCAATGTTTCCGACAATAAAACCAAACTTTCTGTCCCATTATTGACAGCGACTGCTGATAATACACTGTGCGTTTTACCCGATAAGGCGGCAAACATAGCTTTAAAATCTGAAGAGTCAATTGGCTTACCAAACACCTGGCCTTCAGAAACAAGGATAGTATCTGCTCCAAGTACAGGAACATTCAAATTATGCATTAGGCAACCGGCACTAGCCTTTTCCAGTGCTAGCCGACTAACATAGCTAGTAGCTGATTCAGCGGTCCTTTGAGACTCATCAATATATGGAATGACAACGCGATGGAGAACACCAATTTGATCTAAAATATCATGTCGCCTCGGAGATCCGGAGGCCAACACAAGGTCACAACTGCTCGCCACAATTTTGGTGAAAGACATATATTGGCCTTTTTGTTTATTCTAATGAATCCATCGGTTAATTCTATGACGGATTATTATCAACGTTTTCGATTAATGTTTAACAGTAATCGATCAATCGCAGGCCATACTGTCGCCGACGTCAGAGCAATTATAAGTATATAGTTATAATCCGCGGGAATCGCCCACATTAAAAGCAGCAGATTCCGCATAAGCTCTGCAAAAATAATCAAAATAAACACAAAAAGACATCGGTGTATCAGAGAGAAGTAAACTAACCACCCACTTAAATAAAGTGGGATAGCCCCGACCGTGGAAAACAGTAACACATGCAACCCAATCGGAGCTCTAAAGAGCAAATCGGCCAACAGCCCAGTTGCAGCTGCGAATCCAATCCCCCATTGGCTAGGTCTAAAAATTATCCAGCCAATAACAATTAACAGTAAAAAATTGGGTTTTAAAAGTAACAGATAGCCTGAAACTGGCACTAGCTGAAGTACTGCTGCCAGCAAAATAGAAATTATAAAAGCAAGTCCAACACCAGACTCTTTCACTGCGAGGGTCCAATTTCGCCGCCATCTTTAGATGTAAAAACAAGTAACAAATGCTTACTTCTGTCTATTTTCGCAGCTGGCGCAACATCCACCTCAATAAAACTAGCACCGGCCTTGTGCTCAATATTAAGAACACTGCCAACAGGATAGCCCGCAGGAAAACGCCCGCCCAACCCAGAACTCACCAGTTGATCGCCCTCTCTGATATCTGCAGTAGGCGACACAAACCGCAATCGCAGACGGTCATAATTAGAGGTACCCTCAGCAATCGACCGCACACCATTGCGTAATATCTGCACAGGAATCGCATGAGTGCTATCGGTAATCAATAAAGCCACACTGTGGTGCTCAAACACCGAAGTCACCTGTCCCATCAAACCCTCAGCATCAAGAATTGGCTGCCCGGCATAGACATTGTCATCAGCGCCTCGATTAATAAATAATGTATGACTGTTACGACTGGGGGAAACCCCAATCACCTCAGTCACTAAGACACTATCCATTAATAGTTCCGTTGCATTGAGTAATAGGCGCAGGCGTAAATTTTCAGCAGCCAGATCTGCCATTCGTTGAATCTGTCCTCTGTGGATCAAACTCTCCTGTTTGAGTCGAGTATTCTCTACCTCTAAATCAGAACGATCAGAGAGGATAAGTTGGCCCCACTCATTTAAGCGAGCAGGCACGGTAGCCACCCAATGCGCTGGAAGAAGAGCATTATCAAAGAATTTTTCAATAGGGTTAAACCAGGCAGTATAACTATGCACAGCCATCAGCCCAGATGAAATGGCTACCACAATCAACAGACGACGGAAGATCGATGATAGTTTGATAAAGGCGTTGCTAATGGCTCTGCTCCCGAAGAATCAGTGGTAATCAAACTCTAATAAATCAGCAATCCTCCTAAAAAGCCAATCTATTGAGCTTCCTGTTATCCATAATATCTAAAAACTCGCCGCCGCCTCGAGCAACACAGGTCAGTGGCTCTTCGGCAACAATGACCGGCAGTCCAGTTTCATGGGCAAGTAACTTGTCGAGATCCTTCAGTAATGCTCCACCGCCAGTTAGAACAATCCCCGCTTCAGCAATATCTGAAGCAAGTTCCGGTGGTGACTGTTCCAAGACACGTTTCACGGCTTGCACAATACCCACTAAGGGCTCCTGGAGTGCGCCTAGAATTTCATCGCTATTCAAGGTAAAGCGCTTGGGTATTCCCTCTGCCAAGTTGCGCCCCCTTACCTCAATCTCCCGCACTTCCTCAGCTAAATAGGCACCACCTATTTCCATTTTTATACGCTCAGCCGTGGTATCACCAATCACACTGCCATATTCACGACGTACAAAGTTAACAATGGCCTCGTCAAATCGGTCTCCACCAATACGCACTGAATCAGCATAAACAACGCCGCTTAGCGATAGAATAGCAATTTCTGTAGTACCACCACCAACATCAACCACCATTGAGCCCACCGCCTCTTCAACGGGCAGTCCCGCACCTATGGCCGCAGCCATAGGCTCATCAATTAGATGGACCTCTCGAGCTCCAGCATGATAAGCGGCTTCCTTGATGGCACGTCTCTCGACTTCAGTAGCCATGCATGGCACACAGATGAGTACTCTGGGGCTGGGGGGGAAAAAACTTTTATCATGCACTTTCTTTATAAAGTGCAACAGCATCTTCTCGGTCACCTGAAAATCAGCGATTACGCCGTCTTTTAGCGGGCGAATCGCCGTTATATCCCCGGGCGTTCGGCCCAGCATACGTTTGGCATCAACCCCTACCGCATCAACTATTTTTTGCCCCATATGATGACGGATAGCCACCACAGAAGGTTCATTAAGGACGATACCTTTGTCGCGAACATAGATGAGAGTGTTTGCCGTGCCCAAGTCGATGGATAGATCGCTGGAAAACATGCCACGAATTTTTTTAAGCATTTGCTGCGTTTCCTAAGTCATTTACACCGCAGTAATAACCGCGAAGAAATCGGTCTTTTCGAATTATTGCGCTAGAGTAGCCACAAAAGGCTGCTACTTTTTAGCGTTAAGAGCTGAGTTTAGCTGATCTCTGGACAAACTTCCCTCATCTATTGACAATTAAAGCAAATAAAACTGAAAGCTTAAAGATTAGCTGATTCAATAAACGATCTGATTAAACTAATGCGCCTTTTGTGGTACCTTACCGACGTTGGAAAGGCAATAAAAACTCATCGCACTAAAAGAGCGGTAATTGCAACATTTGCTAGGTTTAAAAATGACTATTGAAAGAGAAGAAATTAAAAAATTAGCCACACTATCGCGTCTGGCGATTGACGAAAAAACCATCGCTGATGTTACTGGCCGCCTCAGTAGTGTCTTAGCATTGGTAGATCAACTGCAGAATGCCGACACTGAGTCATTGCAGGAAATATCTCGGCCTTTCCACACCTCTCAGCGGCTGCGTAATGACGAAGTAAAGGAAACAGATCAACGCGATGCTTTTCAGGCGATAGCGCCGCAAACCCATAATGGATTATTTAGCGTTCCCAAAATGATCGAATAACCGGATTAACAATGCACAACTACACTATTGCTGAGCTTATTAAAGGGCTACAAAACAAGGAATTTTCAAGTGTCGAGTTAACTCAGCACTTTTTAGACCGAATAAGTCAATTAAATGACAATTACAACGCGGTTATTACCATTACCGGTGAACAGGCTCTAACGGCTGCGGCGCTGGCTGACAAGCGTCTTGCGAGTGGCGATGCTCCTGCCATGTGCGGAGTGCCAATCCTGCACAAAGACATCTTCTGTACTGATGGGGTGCGCACTAGCTGTGGCTCTAAGATGCTCGATAACTTTGTACCACCCTATAACGCCACCGTAGTAGAGAACTTTGCCCGCGATGGTGCCGTCATGCTGGGCAAGACCAACATGGACGAATTTGCCATGGGTTCGTCAAATGAAACCAGTTTCTATGGACCGGTAAAGAACCCTTGGGCGACAGATTCAGTTCCTGGCGGTTCTTCTGGAGGCTCTGCTGCGGCTATAGCCGCTCGATTAGCGCCTGGGGCAACCGCTACAGATACCGGTGGCTCTATTCGTCAGCCAGCGGCACTGTGCGGAATTAGCGGTCTAAAACCAACCTATGGGCGAGTATCTCGTTGGGGAATGATTGCTTTTGCCTCAAGTTTAGATCAGGCAGGTCCGATGGCTCGCACCGCAGAAGACTGTGCAATAATGCTCAACTGTATGGCCAGCTTTGACGAAAAAGATTCAACATCAGTAGAGCAAAGTGTACCCGATTACACTGCATCCTTAGGCAATTCGGTCAAGGGGCTGAAGATCGGAATTCCTAAGGAATATTTTTCAGAAGGCCTCCATCCTGGTACTGAGTTGGCGGTTAGAGAAGCGTTGGCCGAACTTGAGGCACAGGGCGCAAAATTAGTTGATATAAGCCTTCCCAGCTCCGACCTCTCGGTACCTGCTTACTACGTGATTGCACCGGCTGAAGCGTCAGCTAACCTATCGCGTTTCGACGGTGTAAAATATGGCTATCGATGTGAGAATCCAAAAGATTTGCAGGATATGTATTGCCGAAGTCGCTCTGAAGGTTTCGGCGAAGAGGTCCAGCGACGAATTTTGATTGGCACCTATTGTCTCTCTGCTGGTTACTATGACGCTTATTACGGTAAAGCTCAGCAGGTTCGGCAACTCATTCAGCAAGATTTTTCAGAAGCCTTTAAATCAGTAGACTTGATAATGGGCCCAACCTGCCCATCACCTGCATTTAAATTTGGCGCCAAGGGAGATGACCCTGTGGCGATGTATTTAGAAGATATTTACACTATTGCGACCAATTTAGCGGGATTGCCCGGCATGTCAGTACCTTGCGGTATGGTTGAGGAAAAACCGGTGGGCTTGCAGATTATTGGCAACTACTTTGATGAAGCACGTATGCTAAATGTCGCGCATCAATTCCAGCAGATCACTGACTGGCATCATCAAGCGCCGGAGGCTGTGTAATGAACTGGGAAACTGTAATTGGACTTGAAGTTCATGTTCAACTGGCCACCAAAACTAAAATCTTCTCGGCGGCGAGTACTACTTTTGGTGCCACCCCCAATACCCAAGCCTGTGCAATCGACTTAGCTATGCCAGGAACCCTACCCGTGCTCAACAAACAGGCGGTAAATTACGCCATTATGTTTGGGCTGGCCATAGACGCAGAGATCTGTCAGGAATCTGTATTCGAACGGAAAAACTATTTCTATCCGGACTTGCCAAAAGGCTATCAAACAACGCAGTTGGAGAAACCGATTGTTGGCCGCGGCAGTGTGACTATTCAATTGGCGGATGGCACGGAAAAGGCTATCCGTATTCACCATGCTCATCTTGAAGAAGATGCTGGAAAATCTACTCACGAAGGCGATCTACCATATGGAATGTCTGGCGTTGATCTTAATCGTGCCGGCACACCGCTGATTGAAATTGTGTCTGAGCCAGATATGCGCAGCGCGGAGGAGGCCATCGCCTTTGCTAAAAAGCTTCACAGTATAGTGACATCAATTAAAATCTGCGACGGTGAAATGAGCCAAGGCAGCATGCGTTTTGATGTCAATGTTTCAGTCCGACCTGCCGGTAGTTCTACTTTGGGTATAAGGACAGAAACCAAAAATCTTAACTCGTATAAATTTATGGAAGAAGCCATCGAACGCGAAGTTGAACGTCAGATAGATCTGATTGAAGACGGTGGCACGGTGGCTCAAGAAACACGTCTTTACAATGGCGACACCAAAGTGGCTAAGTCAATGCGTAGTAAGGAAGAGGCTAACGATTATCGTTACTTCCCCTGTCCCGATCTACTTCCGGTACTAGTCAGTGATGAGACCATAGAAGAACTCCGGCAAGCATTACCAGAACTACCTGATGCTCGCCAAAACCGCTTTGTTAGTCAGTACGCACTATCGGACTATGACTCTGCTATTATTGCTAGTGACTCCAATATGTCGGCATTCTTCGAAACCGTCGCAAAGGATTCAAACAATCCAAAGCTGGCGGCGAACTGGGTCATGGGTGAACTTAGTGGAAGCCTAAATAATGCGGGTCTCGGTTTCACTGAAAGCCCAGTGTCCGCTAAACAACTCGCAGGCATGGTTGTACGTATTGCAGACAACAGTATTTCTGGAAAGATGGCCAAGCAGGTATTCGAAGCTATGTGGCAAGGTGAAGGCACCGCCGATGAAATTATTGAGTCCAAAGGACTAAAGCAGGTGTCTGATAGCGGTGCTCTTGAGAAAATTGTAGTTGATGTTTTAGCCGCGAATGCAGTCATGGTTGAAGACTTTATTAATAGCGATGAAAGTAAGCGCAAGAAAAAACTCGGCGGCTTTATGGGCCAGATCATGAAAGCCTCTAAGGGTCAGGCGAACCCTCAGCAAGTCAATCAAATATTACTTCAAAAGCTCAATGAACTTTTATAATGTAATAAGGATCTGTCCATGAATGTTACCCCATACTCATCCGGTTGTGGCGCCTTGGTTAGTGGCATCCAACTAGCGACACTGTCAGATAATGAGCTGACTAGTTTAAGAGACGCTTTTGCTGAACATGGTTTATTATTTTTCCGAGATCAAGAATTGCCGCCCGCAGAACATCTGAGATTTGCCGAACGTTTCGGCAGTATTGTTATCAATAAATTTTTCAAAGCTACCAGCGATTTTTCTAAGATAGCCGAAGTACGCAAAGAGAAAACTCAACAAACCAATATCGGGGGTGGCTGGCATACCGACCATTCCTATGATGAGATTCCTGCTATGGGTTCTATCTTAGTGGCTCGCACTCTGCCCAAGACTGGTGGAGATACTGAATTCGCTAATCTTGCTGCCGCCTATGACGCACTTCCCCCAGCAATGAAAAAGCGTATTGCGAATCTGCGCGCGGTGCATTCGAATGAGCATCTCTATGGTGAGAATGGGGTGTATCGGCATACAGATCTCGCTGAGCAACTCGGTGGTATGGATCGCGTTGGCGATGCCACACACCCTGTAGTGATTAAGCATCCTGAAAGTGGCCGCAATGTACTCTATGTAAACCCTGGCCACACTATTCAATTTGAAGGTTGGGACTTTACTGAAAGCCGTGTATTGCTTGACGAGCTCTATGCTCACGTCAACCAGCCTCAATTTACCTGCAGCTTTAATTGGCTCCCCGGGTCGGTGACGTTTTGGGATAATCGCTGCACATGGCATCAAGCAAAAAACGACTATCAAGGTGAGGCTAGGCTGATGCATCGCATCACTTTAGCGGGTACTGCCTTAACTGCAGCCTAAGTCCAACGATGCCTTCCATGCGTAAAAAATCTGACTTGCCTACTAAAATTTGCTTGGCGTGTGAGCGGCCTTTTACCTGGCGTAAAAAGTGGCAACGCTGTTGGGAAGAAGTGCAATACTGCTCCGTGCGCTGTAAATCTGAGGCGCGTAAAAACTCACCATAAGAATCTATTTATGACTCTACCTACGCACAATACAGACGTTTTAATCATCGGAGCTGGCCTTGCTGGTTTAAGTGCCGCTAATCATCTTCAGCGCGCAGGCTATAAAGTGTTAGTCGTCGATAAAGGACGCGGTTTAGGGGGGCGTTTAGCAGGTCGACGTATAGACAATGCCAGTTTTGATCATGGTGCTCAGTTTATGACTACCCGTGATCCGAAGTTTGTAGAGCAAGTTAGGGAGTGGATAGAGGCCGGAGTTGCCAAAGAATGGTACAGCAGCTTTCCAGGTCAAGCTAACAGCCATGCCCGTTACCGAGGAGTGCCTACCATGACAGCTATTGCCAAACATTTGGCTGTAGATATCAGCGTCAAACTTGGGACTACAGTAACGTTACTTAATGTTAATCGCGATGGATGGCTTTGCCAATTAAATAATGGAACCAGTATCCAGTCTCGATCACTAGTGATCACTTCACCAGTCCCTCAGACTTTAGTCTTGTTGGACAGTGGCAATATTCAACTCCCCAAGGATAAGAGCGATCGTCTGAACCGAATTAGCTACGAGAGTTGCATTGCGGTCATGGCAGTTTTGGACCAGCCCAGTGCCATTGCGGCCCCAGGAGCAATGGCCATTGAGACAGGTCCGATCGCATGGATTAGCGATAATCAGCAAAAGGGTGTTTCTGCCATTCCAGCAGTGACTATTCATGGTAGTGGTGATTTTAGCGCTAAACACTTTGATAGTGATCGTGATCAAGTTGCTCAACAACTGATACAAGCAGCTAGCCCCTATTTGGGTGCTGCAGTGGTTGATTTCCAAGTGCATGGCTGGCGCTACAGTAAGCCCATCATCGTCGACAACAGTCCTTGCATGGTGGTTAGCGAGTCAACTGACCTGCCACCATTGGTATTAGCTGGAGATGCTTTTGCCGGCCCCCGTGTGGAAGGCGCGGTACTATCTGGCTGGGCTGCGGCAAAATCGCTAATAGACGCGTAAACTTAGCCACACACTGGCCTAAAAAGTACGTTAAGCTCAATATCAGTCTAACCATGGCAGCAAATATATGGTTGGTTATAATGATCTGCTAAACCATAAAAAAGACCTCTTAATTGATGATTCTAAGTGCATCTCTAAACAGCCGCTGCGATGAAAAATGCGAACTCTGCACCGCACAAGATAAACTGTATAGCTTCGCGATCGCGCCTCATAGTGATGACTTTCCAGACCACAATGTAGTGGTTTGCCAACAGTGCCATGAGCGGCTGAATGACTCTTCAACAGTGGACCCCAATCACTGGCGCTGCCTTAATGACAGCATGTGGAGTCAAGTTCCAGCGGTACAGGTTATTGTGTGGCGGCTTCTAAATCAGCTAAATACTGAACCTTGGGCTCAAGATCTACTTGATATGTTGTATCTAGAAGATGATACTTTAGCCTGGGCAAAGACTGGGGCAAACCAGGACAGCCTCCCGACTGTTGACCATAAAGACAGTAATGGTGCATTACTCAATGACGGAGATACGGTCACACTCACCAAAGATTTAAATGTTAAAGGCGTTAGCTTTACCGCTAAACGTGGCACAGCAGTGCGAAATATATCTCTGGTGGAAGACAACCCAGAACAGCTAGAGGGCCGAGTAAACGGTACCCAAATTGTCATTTTGACTAAATTTGTAAAGAGGGCTAACTAATGGAAAAAACTGAGCAAGAACTACGTATTCAACTGGCGGCATGTTATCGAATATTCGACCACATGGGCTGGACCGAAATGATTTTTAACCATATCACCGTTAAACTTCCAGGCGATGAACATCATTTCTTGATTAATCCGTATGGCCTGCACTACAGCGAAGTCACCGCATCGAACTTAGTGAAAGTCGATATAGAGGGTAACATTGTTGAAGATACCGACTACACCGTAAATCCGGCAGGCATTGTTATTCACACTGCCATTCATGCTGCTCGGCCCGAAGCCCACTGCATTGCTCACACTCATACTAATGCCGGAATGGCCGTTGCTTGTTCACAAGAAGGTCTGCGAACAGACAACTTTTATTCCGCATTGCTGCACAATCGTATCGCCTATCACGACTTTGAAGGTCTCACGGTTAGGGACGATGAGAAGCCACGGCTAGTGGCAAATCTTGGCGATAAAAGTTTACTCATTTTGCGCAACCATGGACTGCTGACCTGCGGCCGCACAATACCTGAAGCCTTCATCAATCAGTGGACACTTGAGCGATCCTGTGAAATTCAAGTGGCTTGCGATGCAACAGGTAAAGCCATTATTCCAGTGAACGATGATGTTTTGAAAATATCTGAACAACTCATGGAGATGCAAACCAAGGGGGAACCAGCGGGAGAACTTGAGTTTAACGCGTTCGTCCGTATCATCGATAAGATTGACCCCTCTTATAAAAACTAATCTGACTAAATGAAAACGCCCCTCTTGAGGGGCGTTTTCATTTGACCTTGCGATACAGTTTATTTCATTAAGTCTCGCGAAATAATTAACTTCATGATCTCGTTGCTACCACCATAGATGCGCTGTACGCGAGAGTCTGCGAAGGCGCGACACACTGGGTATTCCCACATGTAACCCCAACCACCGTGGAGTTGAAGGCACTCATCAGCAACTTTACACTGCAAGTCAGTAGTCAGCAGCTTCAGCTTAGAAGCAGTTACTGAATCTAATTTATCCTCTAGTAGTAGTTCAGTACAACGATCACAAAATACTTCTGCGCTGGTGACTTCTGCCGCCAACTCAGCCAACTTAAACTGGGTGTTTTGAAAGGAGGCTACCGAAGTACCAAAAGCTTTGCGCTCTTTGGTATAAGTAACCGTTGTTTCAAGTATCGCCTGAGCATTAGCAACTGCACCTACCGCAATAGACAATCGCTCCTGAGGTAAGTCCTGCATAAGATATATAAAGCCACGACCCTCTTCACCGAGGAGGTTTTCTTTAGGGACTTTAACGTCTTGGAAAAATAGCTCTGAGGTATCCTGAGCTTTTAATCCTAGCTTATTGAGGTTTTTCCCTTTGCTGAAGCCTGGCAGGTCGGCCTCCACTAAAAACAGGCTGATACCCTTTGAGCCCGCTGTAGGATCAGTTTTTGCAACGACAATCACCAGACCGGCTTTTTGACCGTTTGTAATAAAGGTCTTAGAACCATTAAGGATGTAATGGTCGCCATCAAGGACTGCTGTTGTTTTAGTTCCCTGCAGGTCAGACCCGGCACTCGGCTCAGTCATTGCAATCGCAGTAATCAACTCGCCTGAAACACAGCGCGGTAAATATGTTTGCTTCTGATAATCACTACCGTAACGGACGATGTAAGGTACTGAGATATCATTGTGTAATGTCCACCCCAATCCAGAGCAGCCAGACCGGCTAACCTCTTCATTAACAATACAATTATAAAGAAAATCTGTATCAACGCCGCCATACTCCTCGGGCACCATCGGACACAAAAAGCCCTGCTCTCCGGCTTTTAACCATATTTCGTCGCTTACCATGCCGTCTTTCTCCCACTGTTCATGGTGGGGCATTGCTTCGGTCTCAAGGAACTTGCGCACAGAGTCCCGAAACATTTCGTGGTCAGAGTCATACAGATGGCGTGGAATCATGATTATTACTCTCATTTATTTGATCACGAGTCTACCAAGAGCCTAAGAGCAAGGCAGTAAATTTAGTGACCAATGCGTTCTGTTCTTTAACCTATTGAGTAATTAAAGAAAGGTTCCGCCGACTAAAAACACGCTGGTGCCAACACCAATAGTCCAATACACACTGTGGGTTTTGTATGCAGCAATGATGGCGGCCACACCGCCCCAGAGATAGGCGTTGGTTGGACTAATATCTAATTGTTGTTCATGAATAAAGAGTATAGGTACAAAAATAGCAGTTAATACCGCGGGGGCACTGAAGCTCAAAAGCTGTTTGACGTTGGGTCCAAGACGCAGCGGTAACTTACCTTCTAAAAACAAATAACGTGTCGTAAAGGTTATTACTGCAAGTAAACTAATGGTCATTAAGGTCACTGTGCTTGCCTCAGTTTTTGCAGACCAAAACCAGCTAACATACCTATTAAGGCTGCAAGGACCAACCCTAGCTCCAAATTATAAATTGAGAATACAATCGACAAAATTGCCGAGACCAACACACAAACTAAGATGGGTAGACTTTTAATATCTGGAATTACCAGAGCAATAAAGGTTGCAGCAATAGCAAAATCGAGGCCTAAATTAGTCAAGTCAGGCAGCCATGCTCCAGCAACAATACCCGCTGCTGTCCATACATTCCATGCAAGATAGAAACTGCCGCCCGCGCCTAAAGCGTAGTAGAGTCTATATCTGTTAGCGTATGCACGCCGGTCACCGGACAGTGAAAATAACTCATCGGTGAGCAAGAAACCCAAGCCAACTCGCCAACGCAGTGGCTTAGCACGCAGCTTCTCGCGCAGCGTTAAGCCGTATAAAAAGTGTCGTGAACTAATCACCAATGCACTAAACAGAACTGTGAGCAGAGGAGTATCTTCAGCCATTAATTCGACAGTGACGATTTGCACGGCACCGCCAAAAATAATCGCACTAAAAAGCTGAGCCTCTATCCAGCTAAATCCGCGCTGTATGGCTAGAGAGCCGAACAGAATACCCCAGGGCAAAACCGCCAGACTCAACGGCAACATGTCCAAGGCACCTTTGCTCGCTGCTGCCAATAGTGCTTTACGGCGATTAAACATCAAACGACGCCTTGCGTGATATGTGCACTATCTTTAGCCCGTTTAAACAAACTTGCGAATCAGCCAATTTGGCAAGATATAAAATAAACCAGCGACAATGACCCAGCGACGAGTGATATACACATGACTCTTTTTAGCCAAAATCGCCCTAACAATTTGAGTCACCGCTTTTTCTACAGAAGCGGTGCCCATGGGTTTACTCTGTAACATGGGGGTATCAATAAACCCCGGTTCTACCGTTGTGATGGTGATAGGTAACCCCGAGCGAGACGCGCGAGAACGCATGCCATTGAGATAGTTAGACACAAAGGCTTTAGTGGCATTATAGGTCAAGGATAAGCCACCAGAAAAATGTGCTGCAATTGATGAAACACCCACCAAGTGCCCACCGCCGCGCTGCACAAAATAATTCATTGCGTCCATGGACATGGCAGTAAATCCACGCACATTAACGTCGATCATTTCTGATTGTATCGTCCAGTCTAGAATTTTTTCAGAAGCTCCAACACCAGAATTCACCACGATGAGTTCTACGTCACCCATTTGCTCTATTAATGCAGCAAGTTGGGTACGCGCCATATCAGCATCAATGAGGTCTGTCACCTGAATGAAATGCTGGCCAGGCAATCGATCGTTGAGTTCAGCTAGACGTTCTTGTCGCCGCGCCATGAGCCCAAGCTGATACCCTCTAGTTGCCAACTGAACGGCTAATTCGTAACCAATCCCAGAGCTGGCCCCTATAATAATCGCTTTCTTCATTGTAAATTCCCGTTTAATGACGAAGCAGTTTAGCCGCATTAAGGATTACTGAAAAGCTTAAATTAGGGGTCAAAGATACTGGTTGGGATCAGATCATACTGCGATCGGTTTTATCAATATTCCTATTTTCAAATAACAGATATTCTGCCCTGCCCTCAGATATGAGACGGCCGCGGTCAATGGCAAAATAATCGACAAGATTGTTCAGGTCTCGCTGTGAACGGGCAAAAATAGTCGGTTGCGTACCTGTACTTTCGACCTGCATAAAATTATCTTGATCGGCAATACCATAGCGATAAAATGGTAAGTAGTGTCTTGAATCCCTCGGATTAATCACTAAAGCCCCTGTTGCGGTACTTATATGGGGCTCCAACACTTCAATTAAGGCTTTGGTGTGAGCATCGTCAAGGTAATTGAAAATATCCCAAAACAAACAAATATCTATCTTTGCTGAAGGAGCTAAATTTAGCGCCTCACGCATCGCGGCAACTCGTTGGCTATGCGTTAGCTCAGGGTCAGGCGTCAAGATAAATTGCTCAGCATATAAATCAATGAAATTGAGCTGGCATCGGTATTCGCCGAAAAAGCGAACCGTTGAGGCCATCGCATGCCCCATATCTAACACTACAAGTCGCTTATCAGTATCTATGCGCTCCAATAACTCTGCCAATAAGGCGCTTGGCAACAATTTTGGCGCTTGTTGAAGTGAAGTCGTTTTAGGCTGAATGGGTGGCTGAGGCATTACTCGTTAGCTATGAGGCCTTAGCGCCGATCTGGTCTGATCCCGCTGAGGAGCTACGCTTTTTAACACTGGTTACAGGGAATATCGGCAAAATAGATTGGGTAGGCTCACCAGGGTTCATTTCGATGCTACCTTTGAACTTAGCACCATCTTCAAGGGTAACCCTAGGACACTCAATATTTCCCTGCACATTACTCGTGGCAGTAATAATGACACGTTCAAGGCCAGTAACATTACCTGTTACTGTTCCCTCTACAGAGATTATCTTAGCGGTGATATCGGCCTTCACAATACCTGACGTAGCAATGTGTATATGGTGATTTTTAGCGATAACAGCACCGCGAACTTCACCGGCGATAACCATATCTTCATGGCTTATCACCTGTCCCTCTATCGTTACCCCAGCGCCTATAACCGCGGACTGCAAAGAAGGCTGAAATATGCCGGCTTTGTTATCACTCTCTAAAGAACTATCATCTGACCCACTAATAAACTTCTTATATTTACTAAACATAATTATTATCCAGTAGCCCGCCGTGCATTTTTTAGTATTATTGGACGGCCAACTATATCAACACACTTGTCTATGCTGTTCTAGATTATTTGATTCTTAGGTTTGTAGTCGCTCCAATTCTTCTAACTGATCTTGACTCTCTAACCACTTTTCCTCACAGATTTTGAGTCTTTTTTCAACATCTGATTGTGTGGCCAGAGCGCTATTTAACTGCTTCTTTTGCTCCTCTTTATACATGTTTTCATCGGCCAATCTGTCTTGAATGTCTTTTAACTGACTTTCTAATTGTTTCATTACTGTTTCTAGCTCTCTAATACTCTTGGTCACTGGAGCGAGTTTTTCACGATTTTTAGCTGTTTGTTTGCGATTGGTTTTTTTGTCCTGAACAGCATCTGAGGTTTTAGTGGTCTCTATTTCAGCATGTCGGACAAACTCTTTTAACCATTTTTGGTAGTCCTTTAAGTCTCCTTCAAATTCACTGACCGTCCCGTTCGCTACTAAATAGAATTCATCAACAGTGTTACGCAATAAATGTCTGTCATGAGAGATTACCACCAATGCGCCCTCATAACCCTGCAATGCCATAGTTAGTGCATGGCGCATCTCCAAATCCAAATGGTTAGTTGGCTCATCCAGTAATAGTAAGTTGGGTTTTTGCCAGACAATCAAGGCCAGAGCAACACGCGCCTTCTCACCACCGGAAAAGTCTTTAATGGGATCTAATGCCTTATCACTATGAAAATCAAAACCACCCAGAAAGTTTCTTATTTCTTGATCGGTGGCGGTCGGGCTGATGCGCTGAATATGCAGTAATGGACTCGCCTGCAGATCTAAAACCTCTAGCTGGTGTTGAGCAAAATAACCGACTTTGAGATTTTCACCATAGACTCTAACGCCCTCCAATAAATCTAAATCGCCGGTCAAGCTATTAATTAACGTCGACTTTCCTGCTCCATTGGGACCAAGTAAACCAATTCGGGTACCTGGGTGCAGATCGAAGTTGACATCTTTAAGTACTGGTTTGTCGCTGTAACCCAAGGTCGCCTGACTGATATTAGCCAGTGCACCATAGGCCTTTTTTGGTGCCGGGAAATTAAAGTAAAAAGGTGAATCGACATGAGCTGGCGCTATACTTTCCATGCGCTGTAATTCTTTTAACCTACTCTGAGCTTGCTTGGCCTTGGAGGCTTTGTATCGAAAGCGCGCGACAAAGTCTTCAACGTCTTTTCGTCTCTTTTGCTGTTTTTCAAAACTAGCTTGCTGCAACGCCAAGCGCTCGCCACGTAGCCTTTCAAAGGCAGAATAAGTGCCTTTGTAGGCGTTAGTTTTATGGTGTTCTAAATGCACAATTCGAGTGACTACATTGTCTAAAAAGTCACGATCATGGGAAATAATTAGTAGTGTTCCTATGTAGCTTTTTAACCATCCCTCTAGCCAAAGTGTGGCATCTAAATCAAGGTGATTTGTCGGCTCATCAAGCAACAGTAGGTCTGATGGACTCATTAATGCCTGAGCCAAATTCAGTCGAATACGCCAACCACCAGAGAAGCTATTAACTGGCCGGTTAATTTCTGACTGATAAAAACCTAAACCATGCAGTAGTTGCTCAGCTCGATAGTGGGCGTCAAACCCATTGATGGTATCCATTTTTTCGTAGGCATTGGCTAACCGATTATTATCATTCGCCGCTAGGGCAGCTTCAACGTTAGCTTCAACCTCACGAAGTAAAGGGTCGCCATCAAGGACAAAATCTAAGGCACTTCTCTCAGAGGTAGCAAGCTCTTGAGCCATATGAGCAATGCGCCAGTCCGAAGGAATAGATAGCTCACCGGCATCGGCAGCCACCTGACCCATGAGCAGTTTAAATAAGCTCGACTTGCCGCTGCCATTAGCGCCAATAATTCCGATATGCTGGCCCGGATGAATAGATAATTCAGCATCATTGAGCAGCAGCTTTACGCCGCGACGGAGTTCTATATTAGTGAGTGAAATCATTATTTTATAAATACCACGACTTATTCAAATCCAAGGAAGCCACCTGACTGATGACCCCACAATTTAGTGTATACACCATTTTTTTCCAGCAGTTGATGATGGGTGCCCTGCTCAATAATCTTGCCTTCATCGAACACAATCAGTCGATCCATCGCCGCAATCGTAGATAATCTGTGTGCAATAGCAATGACTGTTTTACCTTCCATGAGTTTATACAAACTCTGCTGAATAGAAGCCTCTACCTCAGAATCTAACGCTGAAGTCGCCTCATCTAAAACTAAGATCGGTGCATCTTTGAGTAACACTCTAGCAATGGCAATACGCTGGCGCTGACCACCTGAAAGGGTCACCCCGCGTTCTCCAACATGGGCATCATAACCTCGCCGTCCAACGCTGTCTCTCAGCGACAAAATAAACTCATGGGCTTCGGCATGGGTGGCTGCCATGATCATTTCTTCTTCGCTAGCCTCTGGACGGCCAAACATGATGTTCTCGCGTACTGAACGGTGCAGTAAAGAAGTGTCTTGGGTGACCACAGCAATATTAGCGCGCAAACTTTCCTGCCGAACGTCACTGATATTTTGCTGGTCAATCGCGATCTTGCCATTTTGAATATCATAAAATCTCAGTAGTAGGCTCACTAAACTAGATTTTCCGGCCCCACTGCGTCCAACAATGCCAATTTTTTCACCGGCAGGAATCATGAGATTCAAATCTTCAAAGACCGGCTCATCAGGATTATATTTAAAAGAGACGCTATCAAAGTGAATTTGACCTTTGTCCACTTCAAGGGCTACGGCACCCGGTTTATCGGTTACCGCACTGGGGATAGACAGGGTATTGATGCCGTCCTGAACGGTACCTATATTTTCAAAAAGGCTGCTAATTTCCCAAAGAATCCAATGTGACATACCAGTAAGCCGAATGGCCAAGCTCATTACAATGGCAATCGCACCGGGAGTAATTGCACCATTTAACCAAAGGTAGATACCCAGCGCTGCCGTGGAAAAGACCAATGACATGTTTAATGTCCACAGAGCAATATTTAGCTTGGTAACTAAGCGCATCTGCGGATGAACCGTGTCTAAAAACTCATTCATACCATCGCGTACATACTCTGACTCTCGACTGTTGTGAGAAAACAACTTAAGAGTAATGATGTTGGTGTAGCTATCCACTATTCGGCCGGTCATCAATGAGCGAGCATCGGCCTGCACCATAGCTATCTTTTTCATTTTTGGAACAAAGTGACGCTGGACCATAATATAAAGCAATAGCCAAATAATCAGTGGTAAGCAGAGACGAATATCAGCACTCGCTACCAGGATTAGAGCCGTAACGATATAAATGACTACAAACAACAGTACATCGAGTAACTTCATCACAGTGTCGCGAACAGCAAGTGCCGTCTGCATAACTTTTGTGGCTATACGGCCACTAAACTCATTTTGAAAAAAGCCATAACTTTGATTAAGTAGATAACGGTGCGCCTGCCATCTCACCGTCATTGGGAAGTTACCCATCAGCGTTTGATGAACAATAAGCGAGCGCAGGCCATTGGCCACTGGTATTAAAACCAGCATAAAGATGGCCATACCCATCAAGTAAGTACCCGTCTCTTGCATAAAAGTGCTGGGATCACTGGATGACAACCAATCAACGACCTGACCCAAAATGCCGAATAAGAGCGCTTCAGAGATTGCCGTAATGGCCGTTAAACTGGCCATAATAAGTAGCCAGGGCTCCATGCCACGGGTGTAATAGCGACAGAACTGGTAGACGCCGTTAGGCGGCCTTTGAGCGGTTTGCTTTGGAAAGGGATCGACGAGGCGCTCAAAAAAACTAAACATTAATATTCCTTACAACAATTTTAGCAGCTCGCTCTGAGCGCAACTGGCAACGAGTCGAATATACGAAAACTGAAACGCCAAAATGGCTGATCTATTGGGGCGACATGATAACAACTTGTGAGCGCGTTTTAGGAAAATATAGGTCTTATATACTGTTTTCTTTTGTCCTCTAAAAACTAGCAAATTAAGAGATAGTTACTTTTTCTTGCCAAACGGGGTGCTTGACCATGACTTGGGTGAAGAGTTCGGAGTGCATAAAAAACGCCAACCACTGTTGTAATTTTCGGTAGTCGGTTTTATCGAACCAAAGCTGATCCACACCGGCGAATTGGCGGATAAATGGAAATATGGCGACATCTACCAGACTTATTTGATCACCCAGAAGGAATTTATTTTGGCATAATAATCTGTCTAGCTCTGCCAAAAAAATCTGCGCATCAGCGCGATGATCCTGCGGAGACTTATTGCTCTCTGCAGGATTATATTTGTAACCATCAAGTGCCAATTTAAAGGGCCCATCGTTGGTCTCTATTAACCGATGAGCTGCCGGACTCATCGCTGATAGCCCCCAGTTTTTAGGGTCGGTTCCCTGGGGGTAGGTTCGATTAATCGCCCAATGCATGATATCCAGGCTCTCATCTAATACTGCACTGTCGGCAAAAACCAAAACTGGCACACTAGCCTTTGCTGAAATCCTCAGCAGCGCATCGGGCTTTTGCGCCAATAACACCTCTCTTAATTGAACCTCAATACCGCAATGTGCAAGCGCCATTCGCGCACGAATTGCGTACGGACAGCGTCGAAAAGAATAAAGTATTGGTAATTTGTTAAGTGGTTTGACCATAGAATTCATACTAAACTATGGGTTACTAATATAAAACACCCACTCAGGGAATCTTACTACTCATGACTAAACCATCTTTTGATTTAATCGTTTATGGCGCCACCAGTTTTGTGGGCCAAATTTTAACTCGCTATCTTGTTGAACATGTTGGTGTCAACAAAACTGTCAACTGGGCTATAGCGGGACGTTCAGCGTCCAAGCTAGATGCTCTTAAAACATCATTAGGTACTGCCGGAGACGATCTCACCGTTATAATAGCCGACGCTGATAATGCTGACGCGTTGGCCCATATGGCAAAGTCCACCCGCGTTATTGCCACAACAGTTGGCCCCTATGCGCTTTACGGGGAAGCCCTTGTGAAGGCCTGTGCAGAGAATGGTACGGACTACTGTGATCTCTGTGGTGAGGCCTATTGGATCAAACGGATGATAGTCAAGTATGCCGATGCCGCGAAGCAATCTGGTGCTCGCATCGTCAGCTGCTGTGGGTTCGACTCCATACCTTCGGATCTTGGCGTCCATTTCCTACAGCAGCATGGACAACAACGCTTTGGTAGATATTTTAATAGTATTAAGTTAGCAGTGAATGCTATGAAGGGCGGAGCATCAGGGGGCACATTAGCCAGCATGATTGAAGCGGTAAAAGCTGCAAAAAGTGACCCAAAATTACGTAAAGATATGAACAATCCTTACATTTTATGTCCTGAAATTCCGGATCTTCGCCACCCTCAAGTGAGTATAAAAGGGCCCGCGTACGATGCTGATTTCCAGCGTTGGTCAGCGCCTTTTATTATGGAAGCGATTAATGCTCGTGTAGTACTTCGCTCTAATATGTTGCTAGGTATGGCGTATGGCGATGACTTTTTATACCGAGAACAGATGATCACAGGGAAAGGATTTAAAGGCAGACTCTCTGCAATTGGTCTCACCGCGGGCCTAGGTCTATTTGCGGTGACTGTGATAATAAATCCGTTACGTGCATTTATGCAGCGCTATGTTCTACCAAAACCTGGTGAAGGACCCAGTCCAGAAGCGCAATTAGCGGGGTATTTTGATCTCAGCTTACTGGGCAAGAATGAGGACGGAAAGACTCTAAAAGTTAGGGTTACCGGGGATCGTGATCCCGGCTACGGGTGCACCGCGAAAATGCTTGCCCAAGCGAGCCTATGTTTAGCATTTGATATCACTCAAGAACAATGTAACGGTGGTTTTTGGACACCTGCCACGGCAATGGGAGATCAATTGACAGATCGTTTGACTCAACATGCGGGTATGACGTTTACCATCGATTAGCGCGTTCTCTGTCTGGACAGCATGGTAGAAGGCCCGACCTAAAGGCCGGGCCTTCTACTATTACTAAAGCCTAAAACTATTCCATTACCCGATCTTTAATAACCATCAGAATAACGGCTACCGCAGCTGCACTAATAATGTCACTTAAATTGCCCAGTATGGCAGTTACGTAGCCACCAATCACTGGCAGCGCATCAACGGCCCCCGACATAGACGCCAACGCGATGGCAAAGATTAAGAAAAACGTTCTATTGTCTTTATCCGCTTGATCACTTAGAAACCCTAAGGCGACGCCTATCAGTATCATAACCAGTGCCGCTTCAGGAATGGCTACAAAAGCGCCTATAATAGCTATTGCTAGTGTTAAAAGTCTCACCACTTTTAATGGACTCATGTTATTACCCCTTATTTTTATTTTAATGCCTAATGAATGCCTTTATAAAAATAGCATATTTAAAACATAGCACGTAAATCACAGGAATGGGGGAAATGTAAGATATTGATTTTATTCAATTTTAAATAAATACGAAGTATTAATATAGGAATATCGGGAGATCGCCAATCGACGAATAAAGAGCAACCCTAGGAGTTTTATTTTTTATATTTTGACCACAGTTACTCTTGAGTAATCTCAATTAAGATTAACTATTTGAGAAATTTTGTAGCGACAATTAGGCACAAAAAAGGCGCCTTAAGGGCGCCCTTTTTACATTCAGCGTTTCCAAATGTTGGTTAGTATCATAACGGCGATGATAACACCCAAACCCGCTGACCCAAGAGACACAATCACCTCTTGAACATTGCCCATGATACCGCCAAAAAATGGCACATCAGGCCCAAATAAGGCAGAGACAAGCACGGCGACGGCCAAAACTGCTGCTAGAATTTCAACGACTTCCCATAGCTGCTTTGTTAATTTCTTAAAAAATTTATTCATGGTGGCACCTTATCTAATCACTTTAGCGAAAAAAGGGGACTCTTTAGAGTCCCCTTTTACTTAATCACTAAAAGGTCTAGTCTAGCTTACTCGCTAACCATCCGGCAACTAACAAGCCAAGTAGCCCAGCATCACCAAGCCGTTCTACTAAACCCAGAGCTGCATCAAGAGTATCACCAACGAACGGAACACCTCCTCCGAATGCCACATTGGCGGCTACACCAAATACAATTGCAGCTACCGCAAGACCGGTTAAACCCACCAAAAATTCAGTTGCTGAACTTAAAAAGTTTTTCATGTTTTACCCCTTATCTAATTTTAGTTATTTAAAGTATGAATGCATGGTGCGTTTACCAGCAAACATATCGAACATATCACGTTAGTTGCATTGATTAAAAGCCCATAAATCATTGATTTCTATACTAAAAAGCATAATTTCTGCCTTTTTAAAGTACTATTTAGTGAACATCTAACTTTTTATTTGGCCAATTTCCGTTAGAATGGCGTCTCTAATACTGTAGCGCAATATGGCGCTCCAAGCAGCTAACAAGAGTCACTAAATATTCCTATGGCACAATACGTTTATACAATGAATCGGGTGAGTAAGGTCGTTCCGCCCAAACGAGAGATTCTAAAAGATATTTCACTGTCTTTTTTTCCAGGCGCTAAAATAGGTGTATTAGGGCTTAATGGCTCCGGCAAATCAACATTATTGAAAATAATGGCGGGAATAGACAAAGAGTTTCAGGGTGAAGCACGACCGATGCCAGGGATTAAAATCGGCTATCTTGCTCAAGAGCCCCTACTGGATCCTGAGAAGGATGTTAGAGGCAATGTCGAAGATGGTATGCGCGAAGCAGTCGATGCCCTAAAAGATCTCGATCAAGTGTATTTAGACTATGCGGAACCGGATGCCGACTTTGACGCTTTAGCTAAAAAACAGGGTGATTTAGAGGCTATTATCGAATCTTGGGACGCCCACAACCTAGATCATGCTCTGGACATTGCTGCCGGCGCGCTCCGATTACCCCCGTGGGATTCTGATGTAACCTCTCTTTCCGGTGGTGAAAAACGTCGTGTCGCTCTGTGCAGGCTTCTGCTATCAAGGCCTGATATGCTACTTCTTGATGAACCGACCAACCATTTAGATGCTGAGTCAGTCTATTGGCTGGAAAAATTTCTCGAAGAATACGCAGGGACTGTTGTTGCCGTTACTCACGATAGATACTTTTTAGATAATGTCGCTGGCTGGATACTTGAACTAGATCGAGGTCGTGGCATCCCTTATGAAGGCAATTACTCTGCCTGGCTGGAAGGTAAAAATCGACGTTTAGCCACTGAATCTAAACAAGAAATATCACGTCAGAAAGCAATTAAGCAGGAACTCGAGTGGGTTAGACAAAATCAAAAAGGCCGCCAAGCGAAAAATAAAGCCCGAATTGCTCGATTTGACGAGCTTAATTCTCAAGAGTTTCAGTCACGCAATGAAACTAATGAAATATATATCGCACCCGGTGAACGCCTCGGCGACAAGGTCATTATTTTAGACAAAGTCAGCAAAGGCTATGGCGATGAACTGTTAATTGACCAATTGTCATTATCGATTCCAAAAGGATCTGTGGTCGGCATCATTGGCGGCAACGGTGCTGGTAAATCGACCTTATTCCGCATGATTGCCGATATAGAGAAGCCAGATAGCGGAACAATTAGTCTCGGCGAGTCTGTAAAGGTTGCTTATGTCGAACAGACGAGAGACTCACTCAACGATAACCACACCGTTTGGGAAGCTATATCTGGCGGTCACGATATATTGAAGATCGGGAGTTATGAAGTCTCCTCACGCGCTTATGCCGGTCGCTTCAACTTTAGAGGTAACGACCAACAAAAGCGTGTAGGCGAACTATCCGGCGGTGAGCGAGGTCGTTTGCACCTCGCCAATACTCTTAAACAAGGGGCCAACGTTTTACTCTTGGATGAGCCTTCAAATGACTTGGATATTGAAACATTACGAGCGCTTGAGGAAGCAGTACTGTCTTTCCCTGGCTGTGTGCTGGTAATCTCTCACGATCGTTGGTTCTTAGATCGTATTACCACTCATACACTCGCTTATGAAGATAATGGAGAAGTGGTATTTTTTGAAGGCAGTTACAGCGAGTATCATGAAGACTTTGTAAAACGTAACGGTGGAGATGCTCAACCAACACGAGTAAAGCATAAGCGTCTAAAGACTTAATCCCCAACAAGATAAGAGCGAATTATGAGCAGTATTTGGCATCACACGCCCAACCCATCGTTGATGGATAAAATGAGTGAAGGCACCATTGACCAACACTTGGGCATTAAAATCACCGAGGTTGGTGATGACTACCTAATAGGTACAATGCCGGCAGATAGCAGGACATTTCAACCTTATGGTATCGTTCATGGCGGTGCGAATGTGGTTTTGGCTGAAACTCTCGGATCCATGGCTGGCGCTCACATTATTGATAGTGAGCACTACCTTTGTATGGGCCAAGAGGTTAGTGCCACGCATCTGCGGCCAGTATCCTCTGGCTTGGTGACCGGCACAGCGCGACCCATTCATTTGGGGAGGCGCTCCCATGTTTGGGAGATTCGCCTAACCAATGACCAAGGTAAGCTCAGTTGTATCGCGAAGTTAATCTTGGCCATTGTCCCTAAGAAAACTGACTAAATTACTGACCTAACGAACTCGGCTTTTCTACTTTAAATACATTTATTTCAATAAAAAATAACGCCAGCAACCACAGAAAACTGTATCCAAAGTCTAAGTCTTCGCCACGGGGTGCCGTGGCAGACGGCGGGACTTACAAAAGACTACAAATAAACTTGGACCTTGCTATTTGAAACCAAATAAGGGTAAATATTCAGTTTTATCAATCCACGATTAAAACGTACTTGCACGGAGATCCTGTCTTTAAGACGCTGGATGTTATTCTTCTTTACCCTAATGACTAGAGAATTCAAAAAAAAGATGATGACCGGTCTTCAGCGCTACATATCCCGATTACGTATTCACGAGTTAATTTGGATTTTGGTCCCTGGAGTCTTCTTTTGCTGGGGCTTTACCTCCACCTCAGTCGATATGGTAATCCCACGTATAAAATCCATGTTCGATTTATCCTATACATCAGCACTGTTAATCCAATTCAGTTTTTTCCTCGCCTATCTTTTTATCCCTATCCCAGCGGGAAAATTTATTCAGCATTATGGCTATAGACAGGGTCTTTTTATTGGCCTGGCATGCACAGCTTTGGGTGTTTTTTTACTAGCCCCCTCGGTCATATTGCAGTTCTACCCCGCTTTTCTAGGTGGTATATTCGTTACAGCCAGTGGTATTGCTTTGCTTCAGGTCACGGCTAACCCTATGATGCTAGCTCTTGGCGACCCAGTAACGGCTCCGCGGAGACTGATGTTTGCACAGGCATTTAATTCCCTCGGTACAACCATAGCGCCCGTTGTAGCCTCAGTTTCTCTCTTGAGTATAGATACACTATCAGCCGATCAAGTTAACCTATTGTCATTGCGAGATCAGGCCACTTACCACCAGGGTAGTGCTCAAGCTGTGATATCTTTTGCAATATTACTCGCCAGTATTCTTGGCATCTTGTCTCTTTTTATGAGGGTACTACCGCAACCGACGCTACAGCTGTCGAAAAAAAATCAGCCTGATAACCTTACCGGTGCTAGCTCTTATCTAACACTTTTGAAGAAACCACAGGTTCATCTTGGTATGGGCGCTATTTTTGTCTATGTAGGCGCTGAAGTAACCATAGGCAGCCTACTAATTAATTACATGCGCAGGGAGGATGTGTTGGCTATCGAGGCCTCTGAAGCCTCGGCTCTTGTTGCCATTTACTGGGGACTGGCAATGCTCGGTCGCTTTGTGGGAGTGGCGGCCTTAAGATGGATCAGTGCCGAGAGAATATTGCTAATAGCCTCTGCAATGGCAATCTTTTTAGTCTCTAGTGCGATTATTTTTAGCGGCCCTCTATCGGCAGTTGCGTTGATTTCAGTCGGTTTTTTTAACTCGGTCCATTTCCCACTTATATTCAGTACTACACTTCGCGGCCGTGATGCGTCGGCACCCAAAATTTCCGCACTTCTATGTATGTCTATATGTGGAGGTGCCATCATTACGCTGATCGCAGGAAGTCTTGCCGATATAGCAGGCCTTAAGTCTGCATTTTTAGTCTGTATACTTTGCTATGGATACTGCCTCTATTTTTCGTACTATCACCGCAATCAACTGCAACAATCTTAAATCGACTACGACCGTTCAGGTTTAGTGCTTACAGTAATGAGAGCAGAAACCAAGTGTCTTCCGCCCTCGCTCCAACCTCACTTATAGGGTTTGCAATGGTTTCTATTAACCACGAGATCAATCCCTGTATTTCAAGGATTTGAAAAAGCTAAACACCGTGTTACTTATTAACGGTTTTTCTCACTCTCTTCTCACGCATAAAAAATCTTGTCAGATCCTTTTCATCCCCTTTACGTAACCAAGCATCGGGGAATTCGGCCGCTTTTGTGCGATCGCCTTGGCGAAAAACTGCTCCAGTGCTGAATTTCTTAGTGTAGGGAACAGAATACTCTCCACCGTCTGCCAGACGCTTGTACAAAGCTTTGCGTAATTTCAGTTTGACATTTAAATAGAGCGGATCTGCAATCAAGTTAACCATTTCCTGGGGATCATTTTCGATATCATAAAGTTCGTCCGTATCCCAGATTCCGTGATATTGAATTAGCTTAAAAGTGTCTGAACGAATCGCAAAGGTCGTTGGCGTACTAGGAAAATTGAATTCCCAATAATATTCATAAAGTAAGCTATCGCGCCAGCCATCGACATTCTCACCCTTAGCTAATTGCAGTAGACTCGCACCCGCGAATTGCGCTGGCTGCTCTTTAATACCGGCAATATCAAGAATAGTTGGTGCAATGTCGATGTTAGCGGCCATTTCTTCTACCACATAGTCCTGCTTGGCCCCGGGAATATAGGCCACAAGAGGCACCCGCATAGACTCCTCGTAGGCATTGCGCTTATCAATTAACCCGTGCTCACCAAACATAAAGCCGTTATCACCCATCAAGATTACGGCGGTATTCTCGTCAAGATTATTGGCTTTCAGCCAAGCATTGATCCGACCCAAGCTATCATCAACGGCTGAAAGTGCTCGGTGGTATTGTCGCTTGTATTCCTGTACGTCCAGCTCACTGTGGTAAGGAAAGTCAACGCCGTGCCAACTATTACGCTGGTTTTTGACCCACATGGGTTTGCCGTCATAATTTTCCGCTGTGTCAGCCTGGCTATCGGGTACCTTGATGTTGGCATCGCTGTATTGCTCCCGATGTCGTTCCGCGGGGTCAAAATTGGCATGCACAGCCTTGTGTGACAGGTAAACGAAAAACGGTTGGTCAGTATTGCGCTCGTCTGCGAGCCACTGGAGCGTATAGTCCGTTAGCTCATCTGTAATATAGCCCTTTTGTTTGACGTGCTTACCGTTGATGTTGAATCGACTAAATCCTCCATCGCGCTTTCGCTCTGGATAATAATCGCCCTGTCCTGCAAAGCTTAGCCAATGATCGAAGCCGGGTTGCGGGTCATCATGATGTCCGCCCATATGCCATTTGCCGAAAAACGCAGTCTGGTAACCCGCTTGCTGCAAATAACTGGGAAAATAAACTGTACCCTCCTTGGCTGGTATGTTGTTATCGACCACGCCATGGCTATGCATATACTGGCCGGTCAAAATAGACGCGCGACTCGGAGAACACAATGCGGTAGTGACAAAGCTATTTTTGAAGTGAATGCCTTTTTTCGCAAGCTCGTCCATATTGGGAGTGTCTAGTACGGGATTCATAAAACCCAATTCATCATATCGCTGATCATCAGTGAGTATATAAATGATATTCATCGGTTTTTTTTCAGGCGAACCTGTAGTCGCTAGCGCCGATGGAATAATGCTGACAACGGCTAACAGAAAAATGGAAATCCTGACCCAGTTTTTGTTGATAAAGACAAATGTTCGCATAACTAATTCCTTATTAATGTTTCTCGCACCCAAAGTTTTGAGCTTTTAGCGTGGCGTAGTAAATTTAAATTTATTTATTGACTGCTAATCTGACTGAACAGTGAGTTTGACTAATTCGAGATCGCGATCACGGGAAGATCCACCCACCATAATAGTGAAGTCCCCAGCCTCTAGCTGCCAATTCATATTAATATCATAGTAAGCAAGCATATCCGGAGTAATCTCGAAGTGAATTTTTCGCTTTTCGCGAGGTTCAAGCGATACACGCGTAAATCCTTTAAGCTCTTTTACAGGCCTTGTCACCAGCGAATAGTCATCGCGAATATAAAGTTGGACTACTTCATCACCAGCGCGCTTACCTTTGTTAAGTACGCTAACCGACAGCGTCGTCGAACCATCTTTACCAATGGTAGACCGCGATAACCTGGCTTGACCGTATTCAAAATCGGAATAGCTTAAACCGTCACCGAATTCATGCAAATTTTTAGTCGGGGCGTCTGCATACCGTCGGATCAACGCACTAGGCTTGTGGTTATAAATCGACTGTAAATGACCCACGCTGTAAGGAACGGTGATAGGCAATTTACCACTAGGATTAACGTCACCAAAGACGATTTCAGCGAGTGCCTTGCCACCTTGAGCGCCGGGCTCCCATGCTTCGATCAATGCCGCCACATTCTCAACGATCCAGGGCTCTGCCAACGGTCTGCCATTCACCAGCACAACAATGGTTGGTGTACCTGATGCATGAATAGCTTTCACTAGGTCTAACTGCTGACCAAATAGTCCGATAGAGCTTCGCGCAACATTTTCACCCGAGGTTTTACCTTTCCTGTCATATCTCAGGGGATTACTACCTACCACCACGATCGCTACGTCGGCAGACTTAGCTCTTATCGCTGCGCTAGCGATCTGGTCGCGCTCAATTCGTTTCACACTGCCGCCTAAATCAAAATAATCAATCTGAGTAGAACCCTTTGCGACCTCTCTGAAACCCTCAACAACAGTAGTAATGTTTTTCTTAGGCTGCTTGAGCACCCAATCACCCATAATCGAATGATTGTCGGCGTTAGGCCCGGTTATAAAAATCCGTTTTCCCTCGGCGAGAGGCAATATAGCGTTGGAGTTTTTGAGTAAAACAATACTCTGCCTAGCCAGATCCAAAGCCGTGTTTTTGTGTTCCTCGGTGAACATCATTTTTTTAGCCATCGAGGCATCAACCTGGGCGTTCTCAAACAGGCCCAGACGAAACTTAGCTAAGAGCATCGGTCTTACCGCAGCATCTATTCTGGATTCAGGTATCCGTCCTTCCTTGACTAACTTTACCAGTGGCTGCAAAAACTTAGGTCCATGCATATGCATATCAATTCCAGCACTAACACTTTGATATACCGCTTCATTGAAGGTTGGTGCGGTGCGATGCAGTGTTTGTAGCCTTTCAACATCTAGCCAGTCGCTAACAACAAACCCCTGAAAGTCCCACTCATCGCGCAGTACCTCGGTGAGTAAAAAATGATTTGCATGTGCGGGGACGCCGTTTACTTCATTGTGTGCAGCCATAAGCGTGAACACGCCAGCATCAACGGCTCGTTTAAATGGAGGAAAGTGATCTTCACGCAGCGAACGGAGTGACAAGTCCATAGGCGATAAATTTAGCCCATTGACCGGATCACCACCGGCTACAAAATGCTTCGCTGTTGCGAGGACCTTACTGTCACCTGAAAAATCGCCCTGTTGTAGACCATTGATCACAGCGACACCCATCTCGGCAACCAAAAAATCGTCTTCTCCGAACGTTTCACCAACCCGACCCCAGCGCGGATCTCTTGCTATATCGATATTCGGGGAGAACGCCCAGTGTGCGCCATTAAGTCGAACCTCGCGTGCTGTTTCAATACTCGACTGTCTCACTAAATCTAGATTCCAGCTACTGGCCATCCCTATTGGAGAGGGATAAATAGTTGCCCCTTTGACTAGGCCATTACCATGAATAGCGTCGATACCTATTAACAAAGGTATTCCTAAACGACTTTGACTAGCATATTGCTGTAGACGATTAGCCTCCTGTGGCGTTACAACATGCAAAAACGAACCAACTTTACCCTCTTTGATAACCTTTGGAATTTGCGAAGAATGCAGATTAGGATACATTCCATAGGCATCTCCAGCTTGCATTTCCTCAAGGCTCATATGTTTTTCAGAACGAGCAATGTGCTCTGGCCCTACATACTGAGACATCTGACCAATTTTTTCGACTAGCGTCATTCTGGATAATAAATCATCAACGCGAACATCTTCCGCAAGATCAGAATTTTTGTAGGGCAGTGATTCCTGCCCTACAACGAAACAGGATAATACCGAAAATAGAGAAAATAGAGTTATAGATTTTTTCATATGCTACCAGTCACCAATTAGATTTTTAGTGTTAATTATTAATACGTTGTGATCCATACTTACGAAGAGTTCTCTACTGCTTATAACGCTCGAAAAGACGAGTTCTCGTTTTTCCTTCTTGCCCAGCGCGCACCCAACTTTCGGTATTCTCCGGCCGTTCGGCATCAACCAGTTCAAGATAAGACCCTAGTTTATTTTTCAGTAATACAACTAATTCTGGCAGCTGTTGAGACAAATCAGTCCTCTCACCAGCATCTTGAACCACATTAAACAGAAGATTGCGCTCGGACACTGGAAAGTGGATCAGCTTGAATTCCCCAAAACGAATCGCCGAGTGCGGCTCGTTTAATCCGACTCGGTTAAAGTGCGGATAGTGAAATATAAGTCCCTCATCGGACCGCTTCACTTCCACCTCACCATCATCTAGCAGAGGACGCAGACTCACACCGTCTAAATCTACGGGTAAACCTTCCATCGAGCCCGCTAGCTCGGCCAAGGTAGGTAACAGGTCATAGGTTACAACTGGCGTGTCACTCTGCCCGCCTGGCTCAATGCCTGGCCCGACAATAGCAAACGGCACTCGAATACCACCCTCGGTCAAGTCCCATTTCCCGCGTAGTAGCGGTGCATTAAGACCTGCTTTGTAGGGTTTTCCTTTATTCGGCTGCTGCGGTAGTACTGGCATACCGCCATTATCTGAGACAAATATGATGTAAGTGTTGTCTGCCAGGCCAAGTTCCCGATAAGCAGCGAGTAAGGTACCAACAGAAAGATCCATATCTTGAACCATGGCGGCATAACCTTGATTCTTATGTAACTTGCCTTTTTTACGCAACCCTACTTCAGCAAAAGAGGCTTTGCTGTAAACAATATTTGAGTGCACAGCGTAGTGAGAAAGCTGCAGGAAAAAGGGTTGCTGCTTTTCAGTCGATTCGCGCATAAATGCAATCCCTCGCGCAGTCAGTGAATCAACGCGTTTCGGATCTTCTTCCGCATAGCCTTTCCACTGGCTAGGGTCCATATCAAAATCACCCTCTTTATTCTTTGTTATACCATCGTGCACGTCATAGCCATAACGAGCAGGATCTTCGTCGATATGCCATTTGCCAATATGCGCTGCACGATAATTTTTATCGATAGACTTCAGCACTTGCGGAATACCAACCTGATTGTGATCAACCAGATTCTTGCCCATTCCACGGGTACGATGCAGGCGCGCTGGTGTCTTGCCAAACTGGATACTATAGCGAGTAGGAGAACAAACCGGTGCCGCAGCGTAACCATTAGAAAAACGTAGCCCACCGTTCACCAATGAATCAATGTGAGGTGTGGTGTAAAAGTCGCTCTTCGCCACCGGCTTCTTGTTATCCATTGTCGTGGACATACTGCTCCAACCAAAATCGTCGGCAACAATTAGAATGAAATTGGGGGACGTTGAGGCCTGCGATGAATTAGCCAGCAAAAGCAGTAGGATGAGACCTGCCACTTTAGGTCGAGTAAGTTGGTAAAAACAAACCGCCGGGGTCTGCTGCAAACAAAATAAATTAATCATGGCTGTAATTCTAGATCCTTATTGCGGTAGCCAGCTCCAACAATATCTAAACCAGAACCTATTACATTATAAAAAATATCGAACTCAGGCTCTGCAGCCACATGGCTGAAAATCCCCTTACCTGAAGCCAGAAATATCGGGTGATTTATGGCAACACCAGTCCTATTAGTCTCGAACTGCGCCGAATCCAGTGCGTAGGTTTCAGGCTTATCTGGTGGGCCGTCAAAGCCAATCGCTGCTATAACAGGGTTACTGTCAAGGCGGATAAAGTTCGGCGAGACATTTCCAGAGAAAACATTACCCTGCATATCCAGAACCTTTCCGCCCTGCCAACCCACTGTCACTTTTGCACCCATTCGTCCTCCGTCATCGACCACAAAAAGATTATTCCATAGGTGCATGTCCCTCCCGTTCAGCTCTACAAGCGGATCAGAACTAGCGGCAATAACATAGGTGTTGTTGTAGATGTAAATATCTTCTGATTGAATGCGTTTGGGCTTTGAATAGTCACTGACAAATAGGGTTTTCCCTGGGAAACTACTCTTGCCACCTTCGGGCCTCTCGACACCAACGAGGCGGGTGCCGTCATGCACACTAATATTGTACCGCCAAATAACATTTTTATTTTTGCCGAGGATTTCTGTCCCGTAGCCTTCATTGTCAAAACTAAAGTTATACTGCACCAACACATTTTTATTGCCAAAGTCGACATGCATACCGGCCGAGTCATTGTGCCCTCGAGACCCTATGGCAACATTGTGCTGCGCAACAATATTTTTACTGCGGAAAAACCATGCGCCACTGCCACGATTTACCGAAAGGTTGGGTTCAACCATAGCGCCTGCGCGAATAAAACTATTTTTTTCCAATAGACCATTCCACACACCATTAAACAACACACAGGTACCACCAGTATCTTCGCAGCGATTATTGATAATGCGCACATCGACATCATAATCAGATACGCTTCCTCTTACGCCCTTGATGTGTGATGAGCCGTGGCGCAAAGCGATACCAAAACGTGCAGTGTGACGGAGGAAATTATTGTGAATATAAATATCGCCAGTGTTATATGCGCTTTTTTTAGACTTTGCCGGGTGAGTTTCAAAACGAATGCCTGTCACCGATGTTTTGTTGAAAGACTTCCTCGCCTGAATTGGGAAAATATCCTCAACTACTAGGTCGTGAAAGTTGTAACCACGCAAATTACGTTTACCGGTATTTTTGACAAGAACTCCATAGGCATCCGTATCAACCACACCATTACGTTTCTTTTTGCGAAAATTCTTGATGTTTAATTTACTCAGCTCAAGATGGTCTTGATCGACAATCAGAACAGCCGCGAGCGGTGCGCCACCGGACATAGCTGCTCCATCAATTATCGGGAGATCACCCTTACCATAAGCACTAAAATGAATAGGCGCTAACGCCGTGCCCGACTCATCAATGACGAGTTGACCTTTAAACCGATCGCCCGATTTAAAATAGACTGTGTCACCAGGCCGTAAAACCTCCTTGCTAACGCGGGACATACTGGCCCAAGGATTACTGACAGTTAGGCCATTATTTTTATCATCCCCTGATGATGAGCTTACAAAATAGTTACTCTGCGCGACTGCATTTGGCATTACACCACCAAACACAATCAGCGCTAGCAAATTAGCTACTTTTTTTGTAAAGCCTATAGATCTTACTTTCAAAGTGATATTGCCACCCCGACACTAAAGCGGCGGCCTGAATCACGCGTCATTGCAGTGGGTCCTTCCGAGAAAAATGCTGGCTGAACAACTTGCTCATCAGTCAGGTTACTGCCTTGGAAGTTCACCGTAATCTTCTTATTAACACGATAGCTCATGGAGGCATTTAGCTGGCCTGTTCCTTTTTTATACAGAGGCAGCTGGCCTGTCAGAAAACTTGCTTCTGACACCAAGAAGTCACTGCGATAGGTATAACGAAGGCGGCCACTGAATCGATATCGTGGTTTTTCAAAGTAAATAGTCGCGTTGTACGAATCTTTGGAAAGATTAATGAAGTTTAAGGGTAATCCAGTGAAGTTAACCGAGCCAGCTAAAGCCCCTGCTTTGACAATGAATGCATCTCTGCTGCCATCCTGATACGCATAATTTGCGATAAGGCCTAAACCATCAAAAGGCTGCGGCAGACTCTTGAAATTATGCTGAAAACCAAGCTCTACTCCATTAATATTACCACCAGGCAGGTTAACAAATTTAGTCTGGGGAACTAAGACTCCAGGGACACCATTAAAATTATCACAAAACAAATCTCCTTCGGCTTGTTCAGCATTTGTGTTGCAGGCGCTTGCGGGGAATGTTTCCTTGCCAATGACCTCATCAAAATGCTTTGAGAAGTAACCCAAGGTCAGAGCACTGCCTTTTCTGAAGTAATACTCTAGCGCCACATCAAATTGATTTGCCGTAGTCGGCTGTAGCTCCGGATTACCTGTCACTACCGGGGTAGTTTTGTCGAGCGGGAAATACATAGTCGGTGATAGCTGGCCAAAGTTTGGTCGTCTCAAGATCTTGGCATAACCAAGCCTGACCTGCACCTCATCAACAGGCTTAAACACAAGACTTAAACTTGGCAACCAATGAGTATAGTTTTGCTTGACGCTAATATCCTCTCCCTGAACCGTACCAGTCGCAGCTTGATCGGTATTTACGCCTCTAACTCCGATATTGCCCGAGTATTCAACGCCACCCATTAGACCACCGCTTACAATACCGCTAAAATCGCCCTTAATGTAGGCAGCATAGGTATCTTCTTCCACTCTAAAAAAGCTCGCTGGATCTACTACACCATTAACATTAAGAGATACGAACTCCCTTATGGCCTCTCTCTGGTCCATTACAATATTACCATCGGGAGTCAAAAAGTTATCGAAATATGAACCACCACTATTAAAACTAAAGAAGTCGCCTGGCGAGGCAACCATGAACCCTGGGAAAGCTGCAATGAAATCTTGAGCGCTCAATCCGGTATTAAAGGGTGTTTTTTCCGATGTTTTATTGCGCTCATTTGATCGTTGGCTAGCGCGCAAACCAAATGATAGATCTGTCCAAAAATCGCCATCCATAACCCAGTCAAAATCGACTTTCTCTACCAGTAAATCATTGCTGAACGCCAATTGCTGGTCTTTAACAATATACAAAGAGTAATAATCAGGATCCATAAGCGTGGAAAGATCATATTGCGTGATAACACCATCAGTTACAGAGTAACTCTGTGCACCATCTGCGGGCCCATATGCTGAGATACCATTAAGAGCATCGTACTGCAACGGAATCCGCAAGGCTCCACTATTGTCCAAGAAGCCAGCATGCGCTGGATCCCTGTAGCCAAAAGAGGCCACCACATAGGGCTTCTCTGTATCTGATCCTGAACCACTGACTTCAAAATTAACTTCCAGTTCGTCGCTACCCCATTCTCCACCAAGAGCAAATTGATATGTTTGAGTATCTCTAATAATCGCTTCACTTTGAGTTCTCAAAAAAGGGCTACTTCCATCTGGCGGCGTCCCGCCGATAGCACCTGAGGTAAAGATACCAACCTCAGTACCCGCCACTTCGGTCGTTCCAAAAGTAGCAGCAGGAAGCCCCTGTATTTCATTGGTCGAGCCACTCATACTTATTTTTGCTTTTTGACCGGCACTATTTCTCAGCGCATCTGCATACATACCCTCGACAAACAATTTTAGGCTGTCTGATGCTTGCCATTCCAAAGATCCCTCGATTACTGACCGTTTTCTGCTTTCCATCTGAAATGTTGTTTCATTATATCCAGGGTAATAGTAAGGGTCACCAAGCCCATCTCCATTAAAATCAACCTGACTACTACTGGCACCGCGTGCGGCCTGAGTAATGCGTAATGAATCCTGACGAATATCCTTATCAAGATGTGATACCGTTAATATCACACCAATGTCACCACCTTCTCGCTCAAACTTATTGCCAAATGTCGCTGAAAAGTTCTCATTCCAAGCATCTGCTTTTTCGGCATACTCAGATTTTAACCGAATCTTTTTAAGTGGCTTTCTCAATTTTAAACCACGATAGGTCTTGACATTAATTGTGCCGCCAAGAGATCCCTCGACCATATCGGCAGTTGGTACTTTAATCACTTCAAGAGACTGCACTAAGGCAGCAGGAAGATCAGAAAGACTTATGCCTCCTCGACCATCGCCATCTGGTGTAGTACCTCTTCCGTTTATCTCTATTCGATTTTGGTCGCTACCTCTAATAGAAACAGTCTCTCCAATACCTTTATCGCGGGTAATTTGAACACCCGCTATATTCTCAAGCACTTCCGCGACATTTTCATCAGGAAGCTTGCCGATATCGTCAGCGTTAATAATTTCCGTTAAGTTTAACCGTGCTCGCTTGGCCGCCAGCGCTGACTCAAGACTTTGACGAATTCCGTACACAATCACTTCTTCAATCGCGCTGTCGGCGCTAGTTTCTTCAGTTGCTTCTTCTTGAGCGAACGCCACTGACGCGCTTAGTGCCATCAAAGAAACGTTCGCCGCTAATATCGACCGGCGCCACATTGAAATCTTATACTTCATTACTCTTCTCCCATTATCGCTTCATATTTTTAGTTCTTAAAACTAACTATCTATGTTGCGCATATAATAAATTTTTCTATTTTTAGGTCGTTCGATCTTAAAACCACCAACCTCTTGAGAGCTGCAGATTTTACTCTGCATCCCGAACCAGTCTTTGAGCACTCTTCTGAACCGTGCGAACCTTGGGTTGATGTATACCCTTGGTAAAATCGACTACGTATGATTGATTGCCGGTTGCTACATATTTGGGCGTAGAGCTCCAAAAGCTTGACGTGCTGCCCGGAAACACCGTTGTGTTTAACGCCGGACTGGACTGATCAAAGGCCACAATTGACAAAAGCTCTTTCATGTTAGGCAATCGCCAATCAGTGTAACCAGCAAACTCAGAATCTCTAGCCCGCTTCATTGAACCGCCCCAAATTAGAAGACCCGCCGCACCAACACTGCAGTCACTGCCTTCGAGTCCCTCTGGGCACTGCTTCCACATCAAGCCTGTTACACCGTCAGTTACAGTCCCATCTATAACCGTGTAACGGTCATCTGAGGTATCGTTCGCTTGATATTCACCTGACACCAGCCTCTGCGCCATAGAAGCTGACTTGGCTTTTAGAATGGGAATACCCGCAAAAAAGTTAACCACCCAGCCATTAGCAGCATCGCCTGCTACAGGGACCGAAGCCCAATGGGACCCAGCACCATTGGGGAATCGATTGGTATCAAGTGCTGGATTTAGGCGGTTGGCATTGACGATTGTTGCCAATTCTACAACCGTTGGTACACGCCAGGTTTGGATGCCACAAAGGGCTTCCGTATTAGTTGCGTCAGCCAGGACATTGCGATCAGCCCATTTAACCTTTGCGTTAGTTGCATGGATACCAGCGTTCGCCTCGGTTTTCATCTCCCAAACCAAACCTGTGACATTGTCCCTTACACAGGACCAGCGGGTTCCAGCGGCTTCACTACCACCTACTGCCCAGGTTCCGTCCTGAATGGTAAGTGTTGAACCGTCGTTTCCAAACTTTGTAAAATCAAACCCTGCCACGCCTGCGCCAACTTTGGTGAGGGTGAGATCAGCATCACGGCCCTGGTCGCAATCTTGTGGAACATGGCCGGCGTTATTAATCGCTGCTGTACAGGTGGCATTGGTGCCAGAGGTAGCATTGCCACTACCCAACAGCCCAGTGTCATTTAATGGATTTTTCGGCACAACGGTGAGCTCATTACTCAGATTACTCTCGTCAGTACCTGCTAAAGCCGTGACTGCTACATAGTAAGTCTCACCATTACCTAAGCCCGTTAAACTATAGGGTGATGTGGCATTCAAAATAAGGTCGCCGCCAATCAGTGAGGCGTAATTGTCGGCACTGTCGATACTTTCTTGAGCGATATATAGGTTATAGCCAGTTGCATTACCAATCGCGCTCCAAGCAATCATTGCTCGAGAATTACCGGATGAACGCAGAGTGATAACCGGAGGATCAAGTGCGACCGGCACCGCCACTATGGTGACTGTCGCGCTCGCTGAGGCCTCTTGGTATTCACTGTCAGCGGCCATGACTGCAGTAATCTGCGCACTGCCAAGAGCAATCGCGGTAACCAACCCCTCAGACGAAACTGTTAACACACTTTCGTCACTACTGGTGTAACTGATTACGCCAGTACCATCGCCGCCACTGGCAACGACTGTCTGTGCTGTGTCAATCTCCATTGAGAAGGTGGAATTAGGAAAACTGATCGTTTGTTCTTTCAATGGGTCAACTGTAATGCTTATGGTTGCTGATGCCTCCGAATAGATGCTATCTGCCGCCTTTGTCGCGGTAATAATGACGCTCCCTATAGCATTTGCGGAAACCAAAGCTTCTGCTGAAACACTAGCAATGCTAGTGTCACTGCTGGAATAAGTGATCGTACCCGACCCCTCACCATTACTCGCTGCTATAGTCCGCGAATTGCCGATAATTATACTTGCGCTGTCAGCGGTAAAACTGATGGTCTGAAGAAGACTCCAGCTCTTAGTCTCGTCTACCCCAGAGTTATCGCTACTGCAAGCAGCAAGAAACAGGCACATTATGGCAAGTGCGTTGGCTTTTTTTATTAACATTTTGAACCTCCAGTACTTAAACTTTTATTATTATCGCTTTAAAGCTGTAACACCATTCTCCTAAAAAAAAGAGGCTAGCTTAAAATTTCTTGGGCATCTCTTTAACAGTGATCGTCTTGCTCTTATTTTTATCCAGCCATCTAAAGTTATTTTTAATCATTTTCTCAGCTTCTGCGAGTGTTAAAAATCCATCACTATCTTTGTCCCAGCGCTTAAATTTAGATCTCAGGAAATCTGGATTAATCCGTCGCATGTAGCTTGGGCGCGTAACGAATTCTGACCTAGTCCATCGTCCGTCGAGATTGGTATCAAGCTCCACATATATGTTTGACTGATAGTTACCAAACTCTATAAGGGTAAGCGCACTGTCTTTGTTTAAATCGAAAGTTCGCCAGCCATTTACATCTCCCGCATGGCAAATGCTGGATGGTAACGCCAAAAAACAAGCAATTCCAAGTAGAGTCTTTTTCATGTCAGTATCCTGTTGAGTTTTTAAAATTCATAGTAGGTTTGTTATTAAATAGTGTCCTGTGAAATCAACTCATCCAATCTTTCACGAATATGCCGCCAACCTAGCTTACGCAGTTGCTCATGCCGATGTAATTCAACCCGGTATTCACTATTCTTTGCGACATTTTTAGCTTCAATTTTATCATTAGTATGATCATAAAGTTCTTGCGCGACGGTTTCCCCGGTATCATTTCCAACCCATGCCGTATATCGGTAGTGCTGCGTGCGAACGGTTTCACCCATGAGCAGTTGTCTTCGAACGGTTTCACCCATAAGCAGTTGTTTTTGGACATAGCGAGGAAATTGAGAAAAAACCGCCTCTTTCCAACTGCGTTGCGGTTTTTTAATTAGCGGAAGCAATGAAGCCCCCTCTAATTCATGCGGTGCATCAATGCCCGCCAATTCAATTAAAGTCGGGTAGATATCGACAGACTCAACCAATGCGCTGGTGCGAGCCCCTGACGTTTTCATATCTGGAATACGAATCATCATAGGAACGTGGATATCAAGCTCGACAGTTGAATGTTTCGCCCAACCACCGTGGTCCCCCAGCTTGTAACCATGGTCGCTCCAGATAACCACGACGGTGTTGTCGTCCAAACCAAGGGCCGACACCTTTTCAAGAACTTGCCCAACTAGACTATCAGCAAAGGATATCGAGGCAAGATATCCATGTCGAAGCTGATCCCCCTCAAGCAGAGGCATAGGGCCGGGTTTGGGTGGTAAATTGTCATAATTCCATATTTCCCAAGCTACCACTGCCCAATCGGGTGCGCCGATTTGTTTTGTGGTTGTTTGCGGTGCCGGCACCAGCGCGGGGTCATATTTGTCCCACTCACTTTTTGGCGATCTGAACGGAAGATGTGGGCTATGCAGACCGACAGCAAGAAAGAATGGTTCTCGCTGTTGACTAAGGCGCTCAAGCTCCTTGAGAGCATGATTAACATTTTTAGCATCTGGTAAAAGCTCTTCAGACTCCCAAGCCTCATAGGCTACCCTAGGTATACCCTGCTCCCTGCGATCTTGATAAAAGTCACGTGTCACATCGTAAGGCGCCTTGGACCACCCACCGAGATCATCGTTAGCGTGGTGGTATATTTTCCCAATAGAAATCGTCTCGTAACCGCTTTGTTTAAAACTTTTATTGAGTGTTGTAATATTGGGGACAGTATCGGAAACGGACTGTTTAAGAGTCTTGATACCTGTAGTTGAGGGTCGTAATCCGGTCAATAGAGCGGCACGAGACGGACCACATACTGCCTGCTGACTGTAGGCCTTCTCAAACAAAACAGAGGATTTAGCAAAGGCATCTAAGCTTGGAGTTTTAGCAACAGGGTGACCATAACTCCCTAAGTCAGGTCGTAAGTCATCAATAGAGATCAGCAGAATGTTCGGACGCTCGCTAGCATCATCCGGCATTGCCATTTCTGAATGTACGCAAGAGCTGAACAGAAACCCGAATAAAGCCAGCGCAGTGTAGGGCGAACCCTGTCTCATTTTCACCTATTGTCCTACTATAAAATTTCAGATTCCTATTATAATGACAATATTGTCATTCGCAACTCAATTCAAAAGATTCTGGTTGCGGCTAACCAATACGAGGCTTTTGTAGCATTAGCCACAACTAAACTACTGCGCAAGAGATTCCATGGCTTCTCGTTTATCAAAAATTTTTTAACTATGTAATTATCATGTTGTTAGTTGCATAATACTTGTCGGGCTTTAACCTTTACTTACTCGTTGACTCACCGATATAACAGACAAAATTTAGAGGCAATAATGGTTAAAAGTAAATCAACACTTAGCGACGTAGCAAAGCTAGCAAAGGTTTCAATCAAAACTGCCTCACGTGTTGTTCGTCAGGAACCTAACGTCAGCCCCAAAACCAAGGCTGCTGTCCAAGATGCGATCACAACGTTAAAATATCGACCCAGTGTTGCGCCCCGAGCAGCAGTAGGCTCGAAGTCTTACGTATTAGCTTTAATATTTGACAATCCTAATACAGGTTATATTACCGAGCTTCTTCGAGGCGCTTTGGACCAGGCTCGAAAAGACGGGTATCACCTCATAGTTGAACCGGTCAATCTCGCCTCACCTAACGTAGCTGAGGACATTACTAATCTTTTAGTTCAGTCTAATTTAGACGGTATGATCCTTCCCCCTCCGCTCTGCGATGACCCCTCAATCTTGCACGCTCTTGAATCCTCTGGGAAGCCTTTCGCTCGAATTTCTCCAAGTATCTCCGAGAATCTTGGACTTCGCGTTGAAATAAGCGACTATGATGCCGCTAAACAGATGACTGTAAAATTAATCCAACTGGGTCATTCCTCAATTGGGTTTGTCACTGGCCGTAAAGGTACGGCAACAACGCGTCGTAGACTCGATGGCTTTTTATCGGCGATGAAAGATGCGAATTTAACAGTGCCAGACAACTTTATTTTAGAGGGTAACTATGAATATCGCTCTGGACTGGATGCTGGCGAATCATTACTGCAGCAGGCACAGCGCCCAACAGCCATTTTCGCCAGTAATGATGAGATGGCTGCAGGCGTAATTGCTGCTGCTCATAAATCGGGGATTTCTGTTCCCGACGAACTCTCAATTGCTGGATTTGACGACAGTGTTATTGCGACAGTTGTTTGGCCTCAACTGACGACAGTTCGTCAGCCAATTAAAGAGATGGCTGCTGCTGCAGTAAATATGGTCATTAAACAGTGTCGTGGCCAAACAAAAGATGAACTCACTGCCCGAAAACTTCCTATTGAACTTATTATGCGAGAATCAACTGCACCTAAATCATAGATAGATTTGGGCCAAGACGCTTAGAGCGCGAAACGCTGTTCTGCCACCCCAATCACCCTAAAGTGTCATCCTGACAGAGAGAAGCAACTAGGGATCTCGAGACCTCACACATAAGTTCACGATTATGGGAAGAATAGCGTCACATAGGCGAAAGGAAGGTCTTTTTTCTCCAGCTTTTAATCTCTTTAGCACATCGATTCAAAAGGCCGAATCCAATAATTTAAGCCCGGGTTCGTTTCAAGTAATTACTCAGCCGCAACCTCAGACTGCTGGCCCACTCGAATTATCCGCGCGAGATGCTGATATAAACTTGCTTTCTGTCGACGAAAAGCGCCATAAGACTGACTAAATTACTGACCTAACGAGCTCGGCTTTTCTACTTTAAATACATTTATTTCAATAAAGAAGAACGCCAGCAACCACAGAAAACTGTCCCAAAAGTCTAAGGCATCGCCAAGAAAACCCCAGTAAGTTGCGGCTCCAAGTAATATACCGTAAAGGACGAATTTAATATTTTTGCTGACCGAAACAACCAAACCCTGAAAACGGTTTTTCTGCTGTAACCTGATATCTACTTCCAGAACAATCACCACGGCGATCCATGTAAAAGAGTTGATCACATCAACCAGTCCCAGCCAATGAATGGCAGACCATTGATCAGCAGTACCAATAATATTTTGTTCATTAAGTTGAAATAAAGTTTGGTCAGTTAGGACGCCGCAATTATCCATGGAGAGCACAGGGTACTGATCCAAGGTGTCTATGATAGAGAAATCTTGCCCCACTAGACTGCATATGGCATCCACTTCAAAAGGGCTAATTCCGTTAATAAACAGCATCTTTGTAAAGTAGCCATAAAACGCGTATCCAATAAAACCATAACTAAATGCACGTATTAGCGAGAAGCTCACTCGCACACTAGGTCGAGCCAATGTTTGTGGCTCAAATACAGAGGTCGTAAGTTCAAATAGCAATAACAATAAAACCCAAGCTGCAGTATCGATGGTCGCCGCATAGCCTTGAATAATGTCATCCAAATTCATACCCTGACTAAAGGTCTGCTGAATTGCGAGGGATTCCTCTTGAAAGAACAAAAAAATATTTAACGTTAAAAGCCCATAAATACTGTATTTGAATGCTCTGTACATTACGTTTGCTAAACTCAGTGACTCAGTTGACATAACTCTCCCAAAAAAAACCGTTTTTTCGTTAGCTGCAGTTTACATAGCAATCAACTAAGTGGAATAGTCATTTCTATTAAATTGGTACTCTGTTGTCGAATAAATCTGCGACATTCGGTTTGAATAAATGGGCTGTCCTGTCTTCACCCCTGCACAATGAGTAGCTACGCACAATAAATAAACGCGCCAACGCCCTATCTAGGTGCAATCGCACCTTTTCGGCACAGTTATTGCTTTACTTAATTAGCAAAGTAGCCAACACCATAGACTTTCAGTATTTTTGAGTGATAGTGGTGCGCTTTTTTATTGCAATCATAATTACGCACTTCTTTGGTGCTTATACCTAGGGGAAACATATGCTCTCTCAAACTCGGCGGTCTAATCTAGCCGTAATAACAATGATGCTTCTTATCTTACCCATACAAGCATTTTCTGACGATTTAAATGCGGCAAATACTTCATGGGTTCTTACCTCCACCGCTCTCGTTTTGTTTATGACGATCCCTGGCCTCTCTTTGTTTTACGGAGGCCTCGTTCGCTCTAAAAATGTTTTATCGGTACTTATGCAGTGCTTTGCTATTACCTGCTTGGCCTCCATTATTTGGTTTGCCTTCGGTTACAGCCTCGCCTTCGGCGATGGTGGATCAATGAATGCCTACATTGGTAATCTAGATAATATTTTTCTGGGTAAGCTAACCGAAGACAGTATGGCTGGTGACATACCAGAATCAGTATTTGCGATGTTCCAAATGACGTTTGCAATCATTACTCCTGCACTAATTGTCGGTGCATTTGCCGAAAGAATGCGTTTTAGCGCAATGCTGCTGTTCAGCGGTCTTTGGTTAGTGGCGGTCTATGCGCCAATAACACATTGGGTGTGGGGTGGCGGATGGCTTGGCGAGATGGGCTTGCTTGATTTTGCTGGCGGTACTGTTGTTCATATTACCGCCGGTGTCGGTGCTCTGGTTGCTGCATTAGTCTTGGGTAACCGCAAAGGTTTTCCAAGACAGGCAATGCCTCCTCACAACCTTACAATGACCGTTACCGGTGCAGGTATGCTCTGGGTCGGATGGTTTGGTTTTAATGGCGGTTCTGCGCTGGCAGCCAATGGTGATGCTGGCATGGCTATGCTGGTTACTCATATATCCGCTGCTGCCGGCTCCCTCTCTTGGATGATGATGGAATGGACTAAACATGGTAAGCCCTCTGTTCTAGGAATTGTTACAGGTATGGTTGCAGGTCTTGGCACTATTACCCCCGCATCTGGATTTGTTGGTCCTGCGGGCGCATTAGTCATTGGTTTCAGTGCTGGCATTATCTGTTACTACGCTACTCAGGCAATAAAACAACGTTTTCAAATTGATGATTCTCTAGATGTTTTCCCCGTCCACGGCGTTGGCGGCATGTTGGGCACGCTTCTGGCGGGTATTTTTGCGTCAGATGCACTGGGCGTGTTTAGCGGCCAAGGCTACAACGAAGGAATGGATATGGTCAGCCAGGTCTCAGTTCAATTAGTCGGAATTATTGCAACCTTTGCCTATACCGCTGTAATTACCTATGCGCTCTTGAAACTCGTGGATAAACTGTTAGTATTACGGGTAGATGAGGAAGGCGAGATGAGAGGTTTAGATCTTGTTGAGCATGATGAGAGAGGGTATGACTTATAATAATAAGATAAGCGTTGTATAGGAAAAAGCCGGCACACTACTGCTTTAAAATAGAAAAATATGCGGAGTGGCCAATGGCATTAAGCCGCTGACAATGTCAGCGGCTTTTTTATTGCCTGTCTAATTTTGCCCGCTTAAATTGTACCTGGCACAGCTAATCGTTTGGTCTCGCGCTATCTAGGTGGGCGCACATCAAAGCAGCCCCATCAAGAATACGCGCTGAATGGCGCTGCATAAGATCAGATGGAATCAGGTAAATATGCTTATTAATAACGGCGGATATCCCACTCCATTGCTGCCAACTCTCAAATCGCTTGGGCTCATCTTGTCGACTGCCACCAGCAATTATTACCTCGGGATCGGCCGCTACTACAGATTCAATATTTACATAGGGGACGAGTGGAATAGCATCGGAAAAAACATTTACACCACCACAAAGATTGATAATATCACTGACCATGTGTTCTCTATTTAAAGTAATCAGTGGCTCATCCCATATTTGATAGAACACTTTCACTACGGACTTACCGACCTGTGCTGTTCGCAGTTCTTTTAAGCGGAGGGAAAATGTAGCTGCCCGTTGCTCAGCCAGATCTCGATGGCCGCTAAGTTCACCGAACCTTCGAAATAGACTAGGAATCGCATCCATTTTTTTTGTTTCCACCACGAACACTGGAATATCCAACTTGCGCAATGGATCGATGATTTTATCGCCGTTACCTGACTGCCAGGCAATCACCAAATCAGGCTTTAAAGACAGTATTAGTTCATAGTTAGCTGCGGCATGATTATTAACCCTTAGAATGTCTTTGGCCGCTTCAGGATAGTTACTGTATTCATCCGCTCCAACTATTTGGTCACCAGCACCGATATAAAAAAGGACTTCGGTAATATTAGGCGCGAGACTAATAATTCGCTTTGCCGGTCCAGAAAGTTTGACCTGCTGCCCATTATCATCAACAACAATAACCTCAGCGGCAACGGTCACAGACAACCAAGCTAAGATAAACATTAATACGCGCATTACGTAATCACCAGTGGTCGCTTTGTGATTGGATGTTCCGAGATAATTGCTTTCACACCGAATACATCCTCTATTAATGTCTCTGTTAACACCGCTTCCGAGCTACCTTGAGCCACAATAAGACCGCCATCGATGACCACTAGGTTATCAGCACAACGAGCGGCTAGATTTAGATCATGTACCACCATTACAACGCCGACACCTTTATTAGCGAGTTGGCGAACAATATCCAAGGTGAGCTTTTGATGGGAAAGGTCGAAGGCTGAAGTAGGTTCATCAAGCACTAAAAACTGGTCTCCCAATGCGCTGGACTGCCAAATTTGAGCTAACACTCGCGCCAATTGTACGCGCTGTTTTTCGCCCCCAGACATTTGCGTATAAAACCGACGCTGGAGATAGCTGGCGTCCACCCAATCAAGAGCCTCAGCAATAATTTGCTTGTCTTTAATAATCCCAGTCTGATGAGGAATGCGCCCCAAACCAACCACTTCATCTGCAGTAAAGGAAAAATTAAGCAATGTATGCTGCGGAAGTACCGCTAACATTTGTGCCTTTTCTAATGGCAACCATTGGGTGAGTAAGCGATTATTAAGATATACGGCTCCCTTAGTAGCAGGCATATCTCCCGTCAGGACCTTAAGTAAACTCGACTTACCTGCTCCATTTGGCCCGACAATGGCGGTGACCTTGCCCGCCTCAACCTCTAGACTGATATTGCGCAGCAGGTCAAAGCCCGATAAATGGAGAGAAATATCTTTAGCTAGCATAGTCACGGGCTAAAAATCCTTGCGTTGCTGCAACAGCAACACAACAAAGAATGGAGCCCCTAAAATAGCCGTGAGAATACCTGTCGGCAATTCAGCTGGAGTAACGACTACCCGTGCCAAGCTGTCGGCAATCACCAGCAATACGGCACCCGCTAATCCAGACGCGGGGATCAGCCAGCGATGATCAGGCCCAATCATTAGCCGTATAATATGCGGCATGATCAAACCAACAAACCCTACCAGCCCAGCAACTGCTACGGACACACCTACACCCAAAGCCGTCAAGACAATTAGTCGGCGCTTTACCCGCTGCACATTGATACCTAAGTGCCGAGCCTCGGATTCTCCTAACAGCAAAGCATTGAGCGCCTTGCTGTCACGTGGAAATAAACTCATCAATAGCACTGCTACCACACCCATAATAAATACTTTTAACCAACTAGCACCGCTGAGATTGCCCATCTGCCAAAGGCTAATCTGTCGCAACATATCATTATCAGAAAAATAACTGAGTAAACTGTTAAGGGCACCAGCCAAAGCACCTATGGCGATGCCGGCCAACAACATAGTAGTGACAGATGTGCCCAATCCTGAGGTCGCTAAACGATAGACCAGTAAGGTAGCCGTAAATCCGCCCACAAAAGCACCAATGGACACTAGTGAGAGCCCGACCAAAGCACCGCCTTGAATAGCGCCGCCAGCAGTCACAATCATTATGCTAGCGCCCACAGAGGCGCCGCTGGAAACTCCGATCAATGAGGGGTCGGCTAAGGGATTTCGAAATAGTCCCTGCATGACCGCCCCTGTGCTAGCTAATACAGCACCCACAAAAATAGCTAATAGAATTCGTGGCAGACGAATATCAAATAAGATGGTATCAATTTGAGTGCTAGAGGAATTTCCAAAAACAGCACTCAACGCCTCTACCCACGAAATACTAACGGTTCCCACAGTCAGGGAGAGAAGCGCCACAACTGGTAATAAAATTACCAGTATGCCGATTAGCCTTGCCGCGGAAAAATGACGCAATTAATAGTCCACGCCCTTGCGAGCCATAATTCCTGAGTGGTATGCATGCTTTATATCTTTGACTTCAGAGACGGTATCGACAAGATCTCTTATAGCGCTACCACCACCTCGACCTGTGACCACAACACTTTGACTTTTAGGTCTATTTTTAATCGCAGACAGCACTTTTTCTTCATCAAGATATTTAAAACTTAACATATAAGTCAGTTCATCCATGACCACAAGGTGGTAGCTATCATCTCTGAGCATTGGTTCAACCACCGCCCAGGTCCGCTGTGCAGCGGCTATATCACCAGATCGGTCTTGAGTATCCCAAGTAAAGCCGGTGCCCATCTGATAAAAATCCACCTCAGGTAAATTATTCTTAAGATAAAGCTCTTCACCAGAAAGTTGCTCACCTTTTATGAATTGAACGACGCCGACCCGGTACCCATATCCCAGCGCACGCAACACCATGCCAAATGCCGAGCTAGTTTTGCCCTTGCCATCACCGGTCAACAAAATAGAAACACCACGCTCTTCGCTCGCCGCTGCGATACTGGCGTCAATCTTCTCTTTTTGCTTTTTCATCTTTTTTTGATGTCGCTGTTCTTTTTTAGTGTTTTCGTCTTCCATCTGTTTAAACCTTAGGTATTAAATTGAATTGCTGAGGGTAATCCCTCGGGCAGAGAATGAATTTCAGGGTGTAAGGTGTGGGCCATAATTTCAAGGGCATCTACCAAGCGTGGCCCTGGGCGGCTAAAGTAGGCATTGCCATCCACCAAAAACACCTTAGTATTATTGTGCTCGGCGAGCTTACCAAAGTCAGCAGACTTGAGAAATATATCAACATCCTGCATAGATCGCTCAACATTAAATCCACAGAGTGCGATAAAAATAATGTCCGGTTGTGCTGCAATTAACTGCGGCCAGGTACGGCGCTGGGAGGGCTCACATTTTGCACCAAAACAGGGCTCACCCCCAGACAGCGAAATAATCTCCGGACTCCAGTGACCACCATCAAATAGTGGGTCAAGCCAATCTAATAAGGCTACTCTGGGCTTCTGTTCAGTCGCAATGGTCCCAGTCCGCTTATCCACTGCATCAATACGAGCCTGTAATTCTGCTCTATAACGCACACCTTTCTCAACGCATTTAGCCGCTGCGGCCAAAAGCTCAACTGTATCCAGAACATCATTAAGGCAGATTGGCTCCAAATTCACCACCTGAGGATTACCCGGCAGACCATGAATCGCTTTGGCTACATCATTACCCGACACAGCACAGACATCACACAGGGCCTGAGTCACAATCAAATCAGGCTCAAGACTAATCAAGGGGTCCATGACTAGATCGTAGAGCGCCTCATCATTCTTTAGCTGGTCAGTGACTAAACGATCTATTTCGCCGCTATCTAGCCCTTGAGGAATGCGCGAGCTGGTCAGAATCGGCAAGCCAATCACAGAGGCCGGGTAATCGCATTCATGGGAGACGCCCACTAAATGATCACGCAGGCCAAGGCCACAAACCAATTCGGTTGCACTCGGCAATAGTGACACTATCTTCATGGAGACTCCTCCAACAGCAGGTCAGCATAGACAAAACCGTCCCGATTAACTACCTCGCCAGCTACCACTGGTATCTTATGCTTAAACATTGGCCCATCCCAGGCGAACGTATGAAACTCGCCATTCTCGCCGCAGGGATCAACGGATAAAGGTAGGTTTTCCAATAACTTATTAGAAAATTCATCGCCCGCTAGGTGCTCTGGCATCACTCGCGGATCAAGACAAGTAATTGTCGCTTTAAGGCCGCCATTAATCATGTCTTGGGCCAACTTTTCGGTGGGGATTTGCCACAAGGGAAAGACTAATTCTAATCCGATACCCGCCATCTGTGTCTCACGATAGGCACGAACATCCTCTAAATAGAGATCACCAAATGCCATAGCATCCGGCTTTAGTAATGAACAAGCATCATCCAGTGCCTTCTCCATAATTGCCTCATACTGCTCATTGCTGCAAGGCCAAGGTAAAGGGACTTCAATTAGGGGTAACCCAGCAGCCTTTGCCTGAAGATCTAACAGCTGTTGTCGAACACCGTGAATGGCAGAACGATTAAACTCACTGTTGAAGGTGGTCAGTAATCCAACTACCTTAACCGTAGAGTCCTGTTGCAACTGATACAGAGTCCAAGCCGAGTCTTTTCCGCTGCTCCATGAAAGCAGTACTCGCTTAATCCCTGTATCAGTTGCTTGGGGCATGCATATACCTTATAGGCTGTAGCGCATTCCTAAACTAGCACCGAAACCTAGCGTCTGATAACCGAATACTTCCTCGTAGTCATCATCTAGGGCATTTTCTAATTTAAGGTACATATCAAGTTTCTCGCTCGCCGCATAATTAAGGTTAATATTGACTAAAGTATGGCTACCTAAGACGACAACTTGGGATGGCTCAGGAAAAGGTGGGAAGTACACATCTGTTTGCTCCCCCGTAAACTGAACATTAGTATTCAAATAAAGGTTATCAGCTGCCTGCCATCCTAAATTTATACTCGCGGTGTGTCGCGGCCTTCTCACTTCTCTAACAGAAGCATCAGTGGATGAATCAGTGTATGTATAAGCGCCGGAAATTGATAAAGATTCAGAAATATTGCCCGCGGCGCTTAGTTCACCGCCTCTGCGCTCACTTACACCATCAATATTGCTGGACGTATACGCAAAGGTCGCTGGATCATAGACAAATCCATCTATTTCATTCTCTAACTCTGCATCAAATAGCGTTAGGGATAAAGTAACATCGTCACCCATAATTTGCTGATCCACACCCAACTCCCAACTTGTAGACTCTTCAGGAATTAGATTTGGGTTACCAATAAAGTTAGTATAAAAACCAAATCGTTCAGTAAATGTTGGGTTTTTTACTGCCGTACCAACTGCACTGCGGAGACGTGTTTTCTCTGATAACTGATAAATCGCTTCTGCTCTAAATGTCTTTGCACTGTCAAACTCAGAATTATCATCATGCCGTCCGCTGGCGGCCAACGTTAACTGATCGCTAATATCTGTTCGATACTCAATGGCCAAACTATCAGTGTCACGTTGACGATCTTGATTTGGGTCATAGATACCCCAAGAAATTTCGCCTCGTTGCATCCAATCTTCTTCCTCACGCTCAACTAAAACCGAAAGGGTCTGTGCACCCTGAGCCCAAGAGAGCGATCCCGTGTATTGATATTGGTCTTTGGTCGAAGCAGTTACATTACCCTTTACACCATCGGCGAAAGCGGCATTATCACTTTTCGCTCTGCTAATCAGGATTTTATGCTGCCAAGCCCCATCTTCAGAGGAATAGTCGCCTTGCAGGCGCATAGTACTATTTTCAAATTCAGACGTTCTGTCTTGATCTTCAATAATGCCGTCAAAATCATTATCGGCATCAAATTGATTCATACCATCAGACTCCCGAGCAGCAAATGAAACACTCATTTGATCATTCAACTTCAAGCCTGATTTAAGATTCATAGTAGTATTGCGATAACCATCATTTTCGTCTCCTGAGCGGGCGATATTATCTCCCTCTGACTCCACATGACTAAGACCAAAGCGAATATCGAAATCACCTTGTTTGTGACCAAGGTTGAATCCACTGTGATGGGTAGACCAGCTACCACTTTCTACAAAAACGCCAGCACCAGACTTGTCTGCACTGCGGGTAATAATATTCACAACACCTGCAACCGCATCGCTGCCTCGCAGAGAACTCTGTGGACCACGGACAATTTCAATACGCTCAATGTCAGACGCGGTTAGGGTTCCCCAACTAAACTCATCACCTTGGGAAGGGTCATTAGCCTCAACACCATCCACTGTGACCAGTAAATGATTGGCCTCAGCGCCACGCACACGAATCTGTGTTTGCGAGCCTAAGACTCCAGCTTGACTCACAGAGAACCCTGGAACATCGCGAAGAACGTTACTGAGACTAACCGCTGCACGGTTTTTTAATTGCTCTCTGTCAATAATGGTAACAGCGTTACCTGATCGGCTCGCTGCAATGGGAATAAGTGAAGCACTGACCAGCACTTCCTGAATTTCTGTATCGACGGCGACAGGCTGCGCCTGTAATGATGTGGCGGACATTAATAATGCTAACGATAAAAGGGGTATTTTTCTCATAATTTCCTCTAACACTCTCACCCGAGTGAATGGTTTTAAAGTATGCGAGGAACGTAGAAAAGGCAGAGGGACAGAGACTGTCAATCAGCACAATACCGCACCCCGCGGTTTGTCTGCATAGCAATAGGCAGGTCTCCGGACTCATAAGTGAGCAATCGCTCTATTTGATAACCTTCCCATGCCGAAGCACAGTGGTATCCAACCAAATACTCTTATTTACCGTTGCGGGGGCAGTGTCGGAATGACTTTCTGTTTCGTTGCAAAGTGCACCGACTTCCCTTTTCATTCTTTTTAGTCAAAAGCTGACATGACAAAAAGAAAACCTAGTGCAGAAGCAAGAACGAGCAATTTACTCTGAGGATATAAAATTGTCAAACGACATTGTTGGAAAATTGAACTTTAGACTGTTAATCTGGCCGCTCAAAATGAGTGGCTAAGACACGAGGAATAAAAATGCTCGCAGTGTTGATAAAACGAACGTTGGCGTCAGGAATGGAATCGACCTATGAAGCGTTCTCTCGGAAAATTATTCAAGCGGCTGTGCCCGCTAAAGGATTTATTTCCAGCAAGGCGTTTAAAGATTTAAAAGATAGCAAAATCCGCTACACGCTTATCCAAATGGAGTGCTTAGCCGATTGGAAAGCTTGGTATGAGTCTGAGGAGCGCCGTACTGCTTTGATGCAGATATACCCTCTGCTAGTTGAAGATGAACAGATATCCATATTGACGACGGCTTAAGATAGCGCCTCTAGGGCGTCGGTCACCTTACGTACAGGCACTACCGTCATGCCTTTAATAGGTTTTTTAGGCATATTGCCTGCCGGGACAATAGCGCGACTAAAGCCATGCTTAGCTGCCTCGCGCAAGCGCTCTTGACCATTGGCTACCGGCCGAATTTCACCCGCCAACCCGACCTCACCGAAGACCACTAAATCTTTCGGGAGTGGGCTGTCTCTAAAACTGGATATCACTGAAAGTATTAACGCTAAATCAGCACTGGTCTCTAAGACTTTGACACCCCCGACAACATTGACAAAAACGTCCTGATCACCGACCGATATGCCACCGTGACGATGAAGTACTGCTAATAACATCGACAAACGATTATGATCCAGACCCACGGTTACTCGTCGCGGGTTACCCAAATGACTATCATCGACTAACGCCTGCAGCTCCACTAAAAGAGGCCGGGTTCCCTCCCAGACCACCATTACTACACTGCCCGAGGACACCTCTTCTCCGCGCTGTAAAAAAATCGCTGAAGGGTTGGGCACTTCGCGCAGACCCTTATCAGTCATGGCAAAAACGCCCAGCTCATTAACCGCACCAAAGCGATTTTTGTTGCTGCGTAGGGTTCTAAATTGACTGTCGCTAGACCCCTCTAACATCAGAGAACAATCAATCATATGCTCTAATACCTTGGGTCCCGCCAGCGACCCATCTTTTGTAACGTGGCCAACCATGATTAATACTGTTCCAGTCTGTTTGGCAAATCTTACCAGCATAGCAGCACTCTCTCTAACCTGAGAAACGCTACCCGGAGCAGAGGCAACCTCTGCGATGTGCATCACCTGAATCGAGTCAATGACTAGAATTTTAGGGCGCTTTTTCTCAGCGATTGCACAAACAGTTTCCACCGAAGTCTCGGCCATAATCTCAAGCTTTTGAGTCGGCAAGCCCAAACGATTAGCGCGCATGGCCACCTGTTGAGGTGATTCTTCACCAGTAACATACAATGCGCTGTTACTTTCTGCCATGGCACAGAGTGTTTGCAGTAATACCGTACTCTTGCCTGCGCCAGGTTCACCACCGAGCAGTACGCAGGATCCTGGGACAAATCCACCTCCCAGAACTAAATCTAATTCACCGGTGCCAGAACTAATTCTCGGGATTTCATCAAGAGCAATATCAGCAAGGGTTTTGACAACACTATCCACATTACCAGCAAAGCCGGAACGCAATGCCGAACCTCCTCTCGAGGGACTACCCAGGCGCACCTCAGAAAGCGTATTCCATGCATTACATTCACTGCACTGGCCCTGCCACTTTCCATAATCTGCGCCACAATCGTTGCATACATAGGCTGATTTAGTTTTGATTACCATAAAACGCTTCCTAATCCATGGCTACTATTTAAGCCCATTACTGTGGTTATGTACAGTAATAACGCTGTCCAAATAATATTCCTGTTTCACGAAGTTAGGTTTATGTCGTTCGAACAATAGCTTTCTGATAGAGTAACGAGATGTCGCTAATCCCTGAAAAACCTATTGTAATTTCTCCCACCCTTGCCGCAACTATCGGTTTGGAGGAAACGGTTTTTCTGCAACTTCTGCAGGAGTGTCTGAGCCATGGTAACCCAGTGACAAGCAGTGGTTTTGACTGGATTACAGTACCTGCAGATAAAATTCTCCATTTGGCCCCCTTTTGGGGCCAGTCTGATGTGCGACGCTTGTCATCAAGCCTGCATGAAAAAGGTCTATTGTTGATCGGCGGTGGTCCGTTTACCGCGCAACATGATTTTCGCTTTGCCTTTAATGAGAGCTCACCTTCTCAACAAGCACCCGCAATGTCCGGCTCTACTGGAATGAGACCTGCAGTGCCAACCAGTAAACCTCATTCAGCAAAAACCATAGGTGGCAGCTGGCAACCCAGCGAAGACGCTGTTCGGCAGTTGACTCAGCTCGGTGTGACTCGAGAATTCGCTCAGCAACAAATTCCTCAGTTTGTTAGCTATTGGCGCGAACGCAATGTACCGCGCCACAGCTGGGAGTCAAAATATATTAAAGAAGTCTGGCGACAGTGGCAGCAGGCCGAAACAACCAATAATAGAAGACGCAAAGAAGTGTCCGTCACTGGAGATTGGCGACCCTCAGTTGACGCTCTTGACATCCTAATTAGTAAGGGCGGCATTAACACTAACTTTGTCGAAGATGCTATTCCTGAGTTTATTTTGTACTGGCGCGATCGAGGCGAATTATCCAGTACCTGGGACTCAAAATTTATCCAACATGTTAGGCGTCAGTGGCAGTTCTTTACCGGCATGATGGAACAGGACTCTATGCCTCGGATTATCCCTACAAATTGGAAACCTAAGGAAAGTGTCTATGATGTCTTGCAAATGGCCAACATAGATCGTCCATTTGCTGAAAAAACCATTCCAGAATTTGTTTTATACTGGCAGGAGAATGGAACGCCACAATCATCCTGGAGTACTAAATTTTTACAGTATGTTAAGCGTCAGTGGGCGTATCAAAGTAAATTATTAACGGAACCTTCCAATGGCAAACAGCAAGGACATTCAAAAGATCGCATCCGGGATCGGAGCATCATCGAAAAGCTCACCGACCGCAGCTGGGCATCCTAAGGAAGCCAAAGCTTCTCCAGAACTTATTGATGCCATCAATCAGGTTTTTGCGTTGTTCCAAGTCAATTATCACAATCAGTACTATAGTGCGTTTGGTGACACCACCAAGTCTGAAAATCTAGCTAAGAACCTATGGTGTAAGAAGCTAAATCATTTCTCACCAACAACTATTTGCGGTGCAGCAGAGAAAGTAATTACTGAAAGTGATTACCTACCAACCCTTCATAAAATGCTAAATGCCTGCCGTTATGTGGGTATGCCCGCTGGACTGCCAAATCCAAGGAAAGCCTATCAGGAGGCCTGCAATAAAATTAGTCCCAAGGCTGATCAAAAGTGGTCTCATCCAGCCGTTTATTTTGCTGGGCGCGATGCCGGCTGGCATATGCTTGCCAACGGTATTGAATCTAAAGCACTGCCGGTGTTTAGTGATATCTATCAACAATACTGTGATCGTGTATTAGCTGGTGAAAAGTTTATTATCGAAAAATCAGGAGCAGTACCCGAGCTGCCCGAGCTGCCGGCTACTAAGAAACATAATCAACAGCAAGTTGATAGCCTCAAAAAACTGTTCGATTAAATATCCGCGAGATATAAGCTATGGCATTGCAACCACTGATACACAATTCAACCGCACGGCGCATGGCGAAAACCATACTCAATGGATTTCGTAGCTATTTTGCCGATTACCTCAACTCAACTCTGACCGCAAAAGCACGATTTGAGAAAGCCGACTGGCATGGGGTGAGTCAAGCCAATGTTGAGCGCTTAGAACTCTACAAGGACAAGGTTGCTCAAACTGTTCAATATCTTGAGGTGGTAACCAATAAAGATATCGGTAACCTGCCGCTTTGGAGTGAGGCTAAAAAGGCTTATACGCAACTAGTATTTAATTTCCCTAATTTTGAGATTGCTGAGACGTTCTTTAATTCAGTGTTTAGTGACATTCATGATCATGACAAAATTAGCGATGATATTATTTATGTTCTATCATCCCAGCTAATAGAAGCTCCAGAAGCAGAATACAGCATTTTTGTACGCTACGAAGGTGAGAACTTTCGGAACACCTTTCAGCGAATTCTCGAAGAGGCAGAGTTCTCCCTGCCGATGGAAGATCTCGCTCTAGACCTCGATTGTATAATGGCGGTGTTTAATCAAGAAATTGTCCCTCATTTAAAGGGTGCTCCGGAGACCATTAAATTCGATTTGCTGGAATCAACGTTTTACCGCAGTAAAGCTGCCTACATGGTGGGACGGTTAGTCGACGGCGATCAGACCTTCCCCATGGCATTGGTTGTCCTTAATAATGAACAGGGTGCGCTCTACGTGGATACCGCGTTGTTTAATGCCGATGAGTTGAGTGTTATATTCAGCTTCACCCAAAATCATTTTATGGTCGATGCTCCTCTTCCTTATCAATATGCTCTTTTTCTGAAAAATTTAGTACCCAATAAACTCGATTATGAAATTTATAATTCTTTAGGATTTCCAAAGCATGCAAAGACTGAATTTTATCGGCAATTAGTCGGCCATTTGAAAAACTCCAGTGATGAATTTGTCATCGCCCCAGGCATCAAGGGTATGGTGATGACCGTATTCACTCTGCCCTCTTACAATATTGTTTTTAAAATAATTAAGGATAAATTTGCGCCACCGAAAGAGGTAACTCACCAAATTGTGCGAGAGAAATATCGCCTAGTTTCACGCCATGACCGTATTGGCCGGATGGCTGATACCCAGGAATTTGATAATCTGGTTTTCCCACTCAATCGTTTCTCAAAAGAATTGGTCGCCGAATTACAAAAACTTGCGCCATCCCAAATAGAGATTAGAGACGACAAACTACTGATAAAGCACCTCTATACTGAGCGCTACATGACACCCCTGAACATCTTCCTTGAAAGTGCCGATGATGCAGACATCAGGGGTGCGATGGAAGAGTATGGAAACTGTATCAAGCAATTAGCGGCTGCTAATATCTTCCCCGGTGACATGCCGTTAAAAAACTTCGGCGTTACTCGTCATGGTCGTGTGGTGTTCTATGACTATGATGAGATCGCCACGCTCACGGATTGCAATTTCCGCAGAATCCCTCAAGCAAGAACAGAACAAGAAGAGATGCAGTCTGGCACCTGGTATACGGTGGGCCCTGACGATATTTTTCCCGAAGAATTCAGGTTATTTTTCTCAGGAAATATTAAAGCACGGAAAATGTTTGAAGAGATTCACAGCGAACTCTATGAGGTTACCTTTTGGACTGACCTGCAAGAAAAAATTCGTAACGGGTATGTAGTTGATATTTTCCCTTACCGACGAGCCAAGAGGTTCGATCGAGGTAAAAGCTCTCAATTAGAGGTTTTTGCAGACTAGCGATAGGACAGTATTTCGGTTCGGTTTCCAGCCTTAATAACAAAGTTATCCGGATTAATAGACACCAGGGTCCACGTCTGATTTAAAGCGTCACCTTCACGAAAACTGCGATCGCCAATAAATAGTCGATTGGAGGAAGAGCCCTCGTTGATAAACATATGTCCCGCCACTCTAAAATCGGGAATTGTCTCAGCAGTAGGCGCCGATGTTTGTGCCTCGCTAATATTAGCAGTGCTCTCCACTCGGATCTCATTCTGCGTCGCTGGTGTTTCAATCACCTCTGGTACAACTTCTGAAATAAGCGATGTGGCAATGGTAGTTTGATTAGCAGGGAGATACTGCATCCACTGCCCGCTCAAAAAACCGCCGACTACCAGCCCCAGTAGCAACAGAACACCTGCCAACAGCCAACGCCCAGGCCCTGTGGCCTTTGGCGGTGGCTGGTATGGATCCCAATGAGCACTAGCAAAATCATTCAAGTCTTGAGGATCTTCCCTGAGGCGGTCTCGCTCAGCTTTTTTTAATGCATTAAGAATGTAAGACACTAACCACCGCTCCCAGTCAATCTTGGCACCAGCGGATCAGTCAGTTGATTCAAGCGCATAAGTGTTTGTCGGCCCACAATTCCATCTGCAATAATGTTTTGTTGCCGCTGAAAATCAGTAACCTGAGCCTGTATAGCAACCGAGTAATTGCCACCTGTAATCAGTTGTTCTAGGCCATCATTAACTAAACCAAGCTTCCCTTGCAACCAAGCTAGCGCTGGTTTGTTAAAATCACCCGGTTTAAGCATTTCGAAAGAGTCAGGTGATCGCCATAAATATAAATAGCTAGCTGTCCATTGGTCCAAGAATGCTGAGCGATCCATCACTATGATTTCTCCACTGGAGATTAGACGGATAGTAAACTCACCAATGTGCAGCACAAGATGGCTTTTCTCAAGCCCTGACGTCTGCTGCATAAACACAATGCCTGGACGATCAATCAAAGATAGCGCCGACAGAGTTGCAGTATCTACCTGAACTGAGCGCAACCCAGACCTTTCCGCAAGCGCATCGAACTCGTCTAATGTGTAGATGTCTGAAGCAGGCACGTTCCAGAGATTAAGGAGATTGATAAGAGGATTTTTTGAGCGGCTTTCTGCGTTTTCTTGCCAGTTTCTGTTTTTTTCATCCATCTGGATCGAAGCCTCTGAGGACCCTGACAACACAGATTCAATGAATTGATCGTCTGGCGGTAACTGTTCGATGTCAACCAACCCTGTATTCACTATTTCTTGACTAACGGTAGGGGCGACAACTGGATCCTTAGTAGCTGTAGTATCTAAAGATACGGAACTAGGACCGTCTGAATAACTATTAAATCTAGTTAAATAGTCATTCCAATTAATGTTTTTTAATGGTGTAAGCGTTGCCGCCAAGGCGATGAAAACCACTGAGGCCAGAACAGCTGCGGCTAATCGCGAGCGACCATTAGTGGGGTTTAAATCAACTAAAATCTCTTTAGATGAGAGCTTAACTAACTTAGCTGATACGGTTTTAGCACCGGTAGAATAAGCTGCCAGTAGCGCTTGGTGGCAAATCAAATTGATTAATCTGGGAACACCTTTGGTCAATTTAAATAAGGTGTCAACGCAGTTAGTATCGAAAATTGCACCACCAGCGCCTGCATGGTGGAGCCGATGATTAATATAGTTGGCAATTTCGGTTTTATCTAAAGGTAGTAAATGAAAGCGTGATACTACTCGCTGGTTTAGTTGCCGAAGCTTGTTCTGCCCAAGTATCTCCAACAGCTCAGGTTGACCCACCAAGAGAATATGCAGGAGCTTGTGGGTATTTGTCTCTAGATTACTGAGCAGGCGAAGTGTTTCCAACACGTCATGACTAAGGTTTTGTGCCTCTTCAATGACAATCAGGGTTTTTTTACCCGCCGCATGTGCCTCCAGCAAGTCTTGATTTAGCACATCGATACAGGTCTTAGAAAACGAGATATGTTTTCTAGTCGGTATTTTAATCGATAACTCACTGCAAATACTGGCTAACAGATCTGATTCATTAAGCTTACTATTCAGCACATAGGCAACACGCACATGGGCAGGTATACGCTGCAGCATCGTTCGAGTTAGCGTCGTTTTACCCGTGCCTACCTCGCCGGTGAGAAGTATGAAACCACCCTCTCGATCAAGGCCATATTTTAGATGTGCAACTGCTTGGCGATGCTGATGGCTCGGATATAAAAATCCAGGATCAGGAACGATCGAGAATGGCTCTCGTTTAAGCCCAAAATGCTGTAAATAAATACTCATCGCCTAGCATTACTCTGTGGTGTCTAATATCTTTCCTTGCTCAATAAAGTCTTTCAACTGTCTGGCGACAGCACTATCTTCATTACCTTCAAAATCGCGAGTTTTTAAATGTTCGAACTTAGATTGAGATAATTTATTAGCGTCCTCTGGCGTACGAATAATGGTCGGCCGAATAAACATCATCAGAACTTTTTCTCGATCACTATTATTTGATGATTTAAATAGGTTACCTAAAATGGGAATATCCCCCAGAAATGGCACCTTCGACTCACTTTCACCGGTGGTACCTTCAATTAAACCACCCAAGACTAGCAGCTCGCCATCTTGGATCATTACATTCGTTTGAATGGTACTTTTAGTGGTCGTTGCGCCCAATTGGGAATCTG